>Ga0187894_10001098_pt1 | contig 35900 bp, 29 predicted proteins | sample GBC1701081metaG_FD_136650 | JGI IMG/M metagenome (GOLD analysis project Ga0187894, IMG submission 136650) | White microbial mat communities from a lava cave in the Kipuka Kanohina Cave System on the Island of Hawaii, USA - GBC170108-1 metaG ...
ATACGGCGACAGCCCGGTGTGGCAGTGGCTGGGATGCAGCAAGGCCTTGGCGGAGATGCCGCGCGCAGGTTTCCATAAGGTGGGCACTCTCAAGACCATGTCCGTGTGGCGACGGAAGGCGCCCTCGTTGACCCCTCGTTGACCGCACCGAGGTTGATGTGCCGGAGGTGGAGAAGCCTTGAACTTGAGCATGCCGAGCCTGCCCTTTCTGGGGCTACATTGCGGCGCAGATTCGCTGCGCGGTAGATTGTTCGCTTCCGGGACCCTTACGGCGGCCCTTACATGCGGGCTGAGCATGGGATGCGCGCAGAGGTCGACCGCCGCGCAGAGGTCGACCGCAAGGAAGAATGGGATCCTCGAAGCGGGCAGGGGCCGGGGTCAGCCAGTGCCGACGGGGCAGGCGGCGCAGCGGATGGCGACAAAGCGTGGCAGCCAGTAGGTTCCCGGCGGGAACAGTACGTCACGTACACCAGCGACGAAGGCCGCCCGCGCAGCAGCGTAGGCGGCCTGGAACGCCCTGTTGCGAAGTAGCGCTTCAATGCGGCTCCACTTGTTACGGGCAGCAATCCGCGGGGAGAGCTCCCTGCGAGGCTCGCGGCTCGAGGGCCGGTCGCGCCAGTTCTGTCGCAGTGCCGCTGCACGACCGAGCACGCGGCGCCCGGTCTGCCTGAGTTCGCGGGCCGCCAGTTCTTCTGCGAGCCGAATCCGCTCCTTCAACATCACCACAAATTCGTTGGGCGAGAGTTGCTCGAACCCCGGCGGTCTGACGAAGGTCAGCGTGACAGCCTGGGGCATCGACCCCTCGTCCCTGAAAAAGTGACGAGGCCGGGTCGCGGACAGTGGCATGTCGCGCAGGATCGCGTCGAGCGCGCTGGCACCCGGCCAATGATGGGCCTTCTCGACGATGAAGTCCTTGACCGGATTGGTCAGCGCATAGACCATCTTGTCGACGATGTCGGCGGGATCGACGAGACGAACGACGCTGGCCTGCTCGGAAGCCCAGAAGTTCTCCCAGCGGCCGCGCAGGGAGTTCTGGCACTTGGCGAAGAGCTTGTGGAAGTGCTCGAGGAAGGCAGGGTAATTGCCGTGCGGGTCGTGGATGCCGGTATGGTGGTGATTGCTATTGGCGATCGTGAACAGGATGGAGATCCGGAAGCGCGAGGCGGCCTCGGCCAGGCAGTAGATGAAGGCGTTGTTGGTCTCGGGGTCGGGACGCATCAGGAACTGCCGCTGGGTACAACGGCGAGTAATCATGTAGCAGCGTCCAGGCAGAACCTCACGCGGCAACGACATCCTCCTTTATCGGCAATCCGTCTTCCTGGTTTCGAAAAATCAACCTGGGAGCGGCCGGCTGGCGCCTGGGGGGCGCTCGACGACCGAATCGCCGCCAGCTTCCAGGACACCGCGCGCTCAGGCCCGCGCTGATCGCGCGGGCCGAACCAGGGGCAGCGTTCCCGGCGAGGTGAACGTCACCTCGAGACCGCCGATCGATCGGGTAAGTGGTGGCCCCGAGCGCGGCGTCACCACGAAGTTCCGGCCCTGAGGGTGCATCGCTCGGAAGGCGTGGAGGTTCACGGGCGAAAACGCGCGGTCGCTCCATTTGCACTCGATCGCGTCCACCTGATCGCGCGCGCCAGCCACGACGAAATCGACCTCGTGGTCCACCTTGTCGCGCCACGTTGCGATGGTGCGATCGGGCAAATGAGCCAGCAGGTGCTCGAGCACGACGTGCTCCCACAGAGGGCCGCGATCGTCGGGACGAAGAGATTCCCAGCCGCGAGCGAAGGCCACGAAACCCGTATCGAAGCCATAGACCTTGGGCTGTTTGACGATCTCGCGGCGCGTGCCGGCGTGGTACGGCCGGACGACCGTGACGGCGTGCGTGATGGCCAGGGCGCGCAGGTGGCTTTCGATGGTCGGGCGCGCCACCCCGAGCTCCGTCGCCGCGCCGTTGACCGAGAAGCTGCCTCCGCTCCCGCGCAACACGTACTCGAACACCTCGTTGAAGCGGTTCATGTCGCGGAATCCGAAGAGACGTTGCACGTCGCGCGCGAAGAAGGAATCCATCCACTCTCGATAAAAAGAAACGTCGGGCTCCGCAGCCATCAGAGCCTGCGGCAAGCCACCGGCAAGCAAGCGGTGATCCAACGTTGCCTCGCCGAAAGCCGGCAACTCCTCGAGCAAGGCCGGCACCAGGTGAACGAGGCGCTTGCGTCCCGTGAGCGTGTCGCGGAACTTGCGGCTCGCGGCCAGCGTCGACGAGCCGGTCGCGAGGATGCGCAACGCGGGAAATTCGTCGGCGCCGATCTTGAGCACGAGGCTTGGATCGCCGAGTTGGTGGATCTCGTCGAACACCACGATCCGGCTTTGGTTCTCACGAAAGAACCGTATGGGGTCCGCCACGCGACGCTGGCTGGTCGGATCGTCGCAATTGACGAAAACCGCGTCGGGTCCCGCCACCGCGCGCGCCAGAGTCGTCTTGCCCGAGCGCCGCACGCCGGCCAGCCACACGATGGGCGCCTGGGCCCAGGCCCGCTCGATGCGCGCGCGCCAGAAGGGTCGATCGACCATTGCCACCGCACTATACAAAAAGTATGACTTTTCACACAGTACGGTAGCAGCTCCGCTCAGGGTGCCTGCGGTGTTCGAAACGTGCGGAAGGTAGACGCGGCACCGAGGCCGAGCGAATCCCACCAGCGATCGAGCGCTTCCGGGTCCGCGGCCAGGATGGCGGGCTTGGCCACGCCGGCGGGCGGTGGCGCGAGCGCGGCGAGGCGGTCGTAGACCACGCCGCGGCTTTCGGCCGGGACCGTCCGGAGGAGGTGCCAGACGCTGAGCACGTCGTGGGCCCGCGCGGCGCCGAGCGCGGCGGCCAGCGCGCCCAGATCGCCGGCGTCGAGGCGATCGAGCGCATCCCGGAGAGCGCTGGGGGCGTCGGCGAAGCGCGGCGTGCCGGGCGCGGCGCCCGTACGCGTCCGGCTGGAGGCACCGCCGGGAACGAACACCTCGCGCCCCTCGCCGGCGATGGCCACCCAGCCGATCTCCACGGCCAGCTCGGTGGTGCCCTGCCCGTCCACGCCGAGCGTGTAGACGCATCCGAGATCCACCGCCACCGCGTTGGGCGTTTCGATGCTCACGACGCGCGGCGCGGCCCAGATCGTCGCGCGGATGCGCCCGCGCACGAGCGCGATGCGGTGCTCGTCCGCCGCCGTTCGAACGATGCGCAGACGCGTGGCCGGCTCCACTTCGAGGGCGCCGGCGTCGCCGACATCGAGCTTGGCGCGCGAGGTGGCGTCGGTTTCGAGCCATTCACCTTGCGCCAGCGAGCCCTGTGCGCCGAGCGCTCGCTCGCCCACCCGCGGCGATCCGGCGAGCGCGCTCGCTTGCCAAGTCGAAGATGAAGATGAAGGTGAAGACGCCCTTCCCCCCGTGATGGGCGCAGGCGCAGGCCCCCACACGACCCACACAGCGGCGGCCGCCGCACCGGCTGCGACGAGGGCCATCACGCGCCGGCGGCTCGTCACACCGACGCTCGCGTCTTCCGGAAGCGCGAGCGCCCTCGGCCGACCGCGCAGCGGCGCGAGCGAGGCTTCGAGCGCCGCCACCTCCGCGTCGGGCGTTCCGGAGCCGTTCCACAGGTAGTCGTTGTCTCGGTCTCGGTCTTGCTGGCTCATGACGCTGCTCCCAGGAGGCGTTCACGCAGAAGCTTCATGCCGCGATGCAGATTCACGCGGACCGATCCGTGGTCGAGCCCGGCGCGCTCCGCGATCTCGGGGCCGGTGAGGCCCTCCACGAGGCGCAACACGAGGGTCTCCCGGTAGGCCACGGGGAGCTCGCGAATCGCGTCGAGCGCCGCGCGCGCCTCGGCCGGCGCGTCGGGCGCCGCGGCCGAGGGGATTTCACGATCCACGGGCATGGCGTCTTTCGGCCCCAGCACGCGCAGCGACTTTCGATGGTGATCCACCGAGACGTTGCGAGCGATGGCCACCACCCATGCCGCGAACGAGCCGGCCTCGCGCAGCTCGCCGAGACGTCGCCACGCCGTGACGAACGCCTCTTGCACCAGATCGTCCACGTCGTAGGCTGCCGCGCGCGCGAGCAACACGCCGTGCACGAGACGCACGTGACGTTCGTACAACGCGCCGAAGGCGGCGCGATCTCCTCGTCGCGCCGCCTGCACGAGATCGCCGTCGTTGGCCGTGCTGGTTATGGGCGTGCCTCCACACCATGGTCACGGATCGCCTTGCTGATGTCGTCTTCGGTGAATGGGCCCTTGCGCCAGAACGCCTCGGTGGCTTTCGGGATGTAGCCCCGCCGGTCGATGAGCTTCGGCGCCGAGGCGACCGGCGCGACCATGCACGTGTTGATCAACTCCGTCGCCTTGCCGCCCTCGCCGTGGATCGCCTTGGCGCTGGCGACGACGATCCATTTGCCCTTTTGCGGCCAGTTGCGCGGCACCGCCCAGGCGCCCGCGCCGCCCGCTACGGGCTTGAGCGCCTGCGTGACCCGCTTGCCGTCGACCAGCCCCTCGGCCGAGACGGTGAGCACCACCTCGTGACCATGCCCGTCGGCGTTGGCGACGAAAGCGTCCTTCGACGTCGGGGCGCTTCCGAACGTGACGTGCGGTGGGCCGGCCCAAGCGGGCGGCTCGTGGGCCATGAGCGCCACCAGGGCGCCGAGCGCTGAAGCGACTTTCATCGGGTGCATGGGTCCTCCTACGCACCAAGACGACCGCGGGCCGCCGGGTGTTAACGACGGACCGGTCCGTTGCGCCGCAGGGTCTGGCATGTGGCCTTCACCCGGCCAACCAAAAATCAACCTGGGAGCGGCCGAACTAGCGCGGCGCCGTCATCTGGCGACGGCGATTCGTGACCGGAGGAGTAGAGCGGCCGATGTCGAGGAGCAGCGCCGCCACGCCGCCCAGCCGGGCGTCCGCTACCAGCACGCGCAGAGCGGCCAGCGCCAGGCGATCCGCCGACAGGTGGTGGTCGAAGAACGCGCGGGTGCGGGCGTCGCGCTCGGCGGGGGGCGCGGCCGCGATCTCGCTCAGGGAGCGCTCGATGAGATTTCGGGCCCGCCGGGCTTCGCCTTCATACCGCGCGTCGGTATGCACGGCGGCGGCTCCGATCAGGCGAAGGGCGCGCGCAGGGGTCAGCGGGTAGTGGCGCACGACCTCACCATACCAGCGGGTCGCGCGGGCCCCATCGCCGAGCACCGACCAGCCTTGGCCGAGATTCAACAGAGGGCTCACGTCCGGCGGCGGGTAAGGGAACCGCGCCAGAAGGTGCTCGTAGGCAGCCATGGCGTCGCGGATGCGCCCGGCTTCGATCAGCGCGTCACCGTAATTGACCCAGCTCTCGTCGGAGTCGGGATAGACCTCGACCTGGCGGGTCCAGAGCGACAGGGAGCTTCGCCAGACGCCGGTCTGCACGAAGCTCGCGAAGGCCAGCACCGCGACCAGCGCCGCCATCGGCCAGCCGCTCGCCAGAAGCCGGCGGCCCCGGCATAGCCGCTCGCCTCCCAGCGCGACCGCCGCCGCCAGCGCGAGCGAAGGAAGATAGAAGTAACTGTCGGAGCTGCCCCGGCTCAGCGCCAACACGCCACTCGCCGGGAGGAACGCGATCGTGAGCAGCCCCAGCGACCACAGCCACAGAGGCGCCGCCGTTCGGCGCCGGAGCGCGGCGGCACCGGCCACGACGAACCCGCCGAGAGCCGCGATTCCCGCGGCCCCCCACGCCGACGCCAGCGGACGCGGAAACCCTTCCGGATAACGGGCGGCGAGCGCCACCGGGGCCGCATAGTGACGGAGCTGGAGCGCGAGGTGCTGAGTGGCGAACAGCAGGCGGTCGCCCAGCGGCCGCACCGGGTGGCCGCCGTGGCGGTCGTGCAGCAGGTACGCCGCCACCGCTCCGGCGACAGCGACCGCGAAGGACACGGCCAGGGCCGCGATCAGCGGCCGCCGCAGCCGACGACGGAAGACCAGCGCCTCCGCGACGGCCAAAACCGGAAGGATCGCGGCCGTCGGCTTGGCCGCGATGCCCAGGACGTTCGCCACCACGAACCCGGCTGCCCACGCTCCTTCCGTACGACCACCATCGGCTTCGGCCGTCCGGCGAAATGCCAGCAGGCCAGCGAGCATGAAGGTGCCGGCCACCACGTCCTTGCCCCCCGTGACCCAGGCGACCGGCTCGACCACGATGGGATGTACCGCCCAGAGCGCCGCCGCGGCCACCGCCGCCCGGCGCGCCAAACCCCACCCGGCCAAGAGCCGTGCCGCCAACAGGGCGCTGCCCCCCTGAAACAGGAGGTTCGAAAGGTGAAATGGCCAGGCGTCCCCGCCGCCTACGCGAAACGCGAGGTGCCGCAGAATCACCGTCAGCGGCACTGGATAGCCCATGCGCGGCGTCAGCAGGAGGTGGGCCGGGCCTTCGGACAGCGGGTGCTTCACCAGCGGGTTGGTGATTGTGTAAATGAGGTCGTCCCAGTCTACGAACCCGAAACCGAGCGTTCGTCCGAACACCGCGGCCACGATTCCCAGGATCAGGAAATCGTCGATCGGACGGATCTTCGGGAGGGGACGGGGCGAAGAAATAGGTGGCAGCGTCACGGCAGCGTCGCCGCTGCCCATCGTAGTCCCGCGGGCCGCTCGCTGCGCGAAATCCGTCGACGATCAGCGGCATGGCTCTTGCGTTGACAGGGATGAGGCCGCCGTCTACCTTGTGACCCTTCGCGCTTCCGTCGGTTCGAGGAAGGTGGCGAAGCCGAAAGGCTTTTATGGCTGAACCAGACCTCCGCTCGGACCCCTTGTTCATCGGAATCGACGTCGGATCGACGACGGTCAAGGCAGTCGTCGTCGATCCGGTCAGCCATCAGGTCCTTTGGTCTGATTACCAGCGACATCAGACCAAGCAAGCCGAGAAGGTCGTCGAGCTCCTGGTGGAGATCGGACGTTCGTTTCCTAACGTGCCAACGGGCCGCATCCGCACCTTCATCACCGGGTCGGGCGCCGGCCCGCTGGTGGGACCTATCGGGTCGAAGTTCGTGCAGGAGGTCAACGCCGTCACGCTCGCGGTGGAGAAGCTGCACCCGGACGTGGGCTCGGTGGTCGAGTTGGGGGGACAGGACGCCAAGATCGTCATCTTCAAGGAAGCCAAGGACAAGGACGGCGAATCGGCGGGCAAGACGGCCATCGCGTCGATGAACGACAAGTGCGCGTCCGGCACCGGCGCCACCATCGACAAGTGCTTCCTGAAGGTGGGCATGCCGGCGGCCGAGGCGGCGGTCCTGCATTTCGACGACTCCAAGCTGCACCACGTGGCGGCCAAGTGCGGCGTGTTCGCCGAGACCGACATCGTGAACCTGGTGAAGTCGGCCATCCCGTCGTCGGAGATCATGTGCTCGCTGGCGGACGCCATCGTCATGCAGAACCTGTCCGTGCTGACGCGCGGAAACACGCTGCGGCACAAGGTCCTGCTGCTGGGCGGCCCGAACACGTACCTGCCGTTCCTCCAGGAATGCTGGCGCAAGCGCATCCCGCAGACCTGGGACGACCGCGGCTACCCGTACCCGAAGGACGTCCCCGTCGAAGAGCTGATCATCGTCCCGCAGAACGCGCAGTACTACGCCGCGTTCGGGGCGGTCATGTACGGCCTGCACGAGGAGGCGTCGGTGGGCGTGTACCGTGGCCTCGACGCGCTGAAGGAGCACGTCGCGTCGGGCCGCAAGGCCAAGCTGGGCGAAACCGCGGGGCCGCCGCTTTCGCGCACCAGCACCGAGCTGGAGGCGTTCCGCGAACAGTACCGCATCCCGCGCTTTCAGCCGGCGACGCTGACGCCCGGAACCAAGGTGCGCGCGGTGATCGGCATGGACGGCGGCTCGACGTCGTCGAAGGCGGTGCTGGTCGACGAGAACAAGAACATCCTCAAGAAGGAGTACCAGCTCTCGAAGGGCAACCCCATCCAGGACGTCAAGGAGATCCTGGCGCGCCTGCGGGCGTGGGTCACCGACCAGGGCTGCGAGCTCGATGTCCTGGGCTTCGGCGCCACCGGATACGCGGCGGATGTCCTGGAGAAGACCGTAAAATCTGACGTCAACGTCGTCGAGACCGTCGCCCACATGATGTCGGCCACCACCTACTTCGGCGACGTGGACGTCATCTGCGACATCGGCGGGCAGGACATCAAGGTCCTGTTCATGCAGAACGGCGACATCAAGAGCTTCCGTCTGTCCAACCAGTGCTCGGCCGGCAACGGCATGCTGCTGCAGGCGATGGCCGACCAGTTCGGCGTCAAGATCACCGAGTACGCGGACACCGCCTTCGGCGCCGAGCTGGCGCCCAAGTTCAGCTACGGCTGTGCCGTGTTCCTCGATTCGGACCGGGTGAACTTCCAGAAGGAAGGCTATTCAAAAGAAGAGCTGCTGGCAGGCCTGGCGCAGGTGCTGCCGAAAAACGTGTGGCAGTACGTCGTGCAGATCCCGCGCATGGCGGCGCTGGGCACGAAGTTCGTGCTGCAGGGCGGGACGCAATACAACCTGGCGGCGGTCAAGGCGCAGGTCGACTACATCAAGGAGCGCGTCCCGGGCGCCGAGGTCTACGTTCACCCGCACTGCGGGGAAGCCGGCGCCATCGGGGCGGCGTTCGAGACGTTGCGCGTGGTCAAGCGCCGCGGCACCTCGACGTTCGTGGGTATCGACGCCGCCATCGACATCGAGTTCACGTCGGTGAACGACGAGACCACGCGCTGCCATTTCTGCCCGAACCTGTGCGCGCGCACCTTCATCGACACCAAGACGCCGGACGGCGCCACCGCCCGCTACATCAGCGGATTTTCGTGCGAGAAAGGCACCGTCGAATCCGAGGACGCCATGCTCGCGCTCTCCGCCGAGCGCAAGAAGCTGATGAAGGTCTATCCCAACCTGGTGGACACGGAGAGCAAGCTCCTCTTCCGTCACTTCTACGACCAGCGGCCCATGCCGGAGCACGGGTCGAAGAAGATGGACGTCGAGGTCAAGCGCACGCTGACCGGCGTGCGGCGCGTGGCGGTGGAACGACAGTTCGAGCGCAGCGGTGACGACGCCTGGGCGAAACGCGCGCGGCTGCGCGTCGGCATCCCGAAGATGCTCAACGTCTGGTCGACCGCGCCGTTCTGGCGCACGTACCTGGAGACGCTGGGGATCGCCAAGCAGAACGTGGTGTTCTCGGACTACACCTCCGAAGAGATGTGGGTCGAGGGCGGCAAGTACGGCAGCATCGATCCGTGCTACCCGTCGAAGGTCGGGCAGGCGCACATCCACAACCTGCTGTTCCACCATCACAGCCCGGAGCGGCCGCTGCACTTCATCTTCAACCCGACGCTGACCCACGTCCCGTCGTTCGTGAAGAACGCCATGGACTACGCGTCGTGCCCGATCGTGGCGGGCGCGCCCAACGTGCTCAAAGCCGCCTTCACGAAGGAGGTGGACTTCTTCGCCCAGCGCGGGATCTCGTACCTCGATCCGGCGGTCTCGCTCATCGAGCCGCACCTGCTGCGGCGCCAGCTCTTCGAGGCGTTCGGCGGCCCTCTCGGCATCACCGAGGACGAGTCTGATTTCGCCTGCGACGAAGCCTTCGCGGCGCTGCGCAAGCTCGACCAAGAGATGGAGCAAAAGGGACGCGCCATCCTGGAAGAGGTGGAGCGCGAAGACCGGGTCGCCATCCTTCTCCTGGGGCGTCCCTATCACCTGGATCCCGGTCTGAACCACGCGATCCCGGAGGAGTTCCAGATCCTGGGATATCCGGTCCTCTCCATCCGCTCCGTTCCCAAGGACGAGACTTGGCTGGCGCGGTTCTTCGCCGACGACCTGGCCAAGGGCCGCATCAAGACGCCGCTCGAGATCGACGACGTGTGGCCGGAAAATTACTCGTCCAACTCGTCCATGAAGGTGTGGGCGGCCAAATTCGCGGCGCACCATCCCAACGTGGTGGTCCTGGATTTGTCGTCCTTCAAGTGCGGCCACGACGCGCCCACCTACGGGATCATCGACAGCATCATCAGCGCCGCGGGCACGCCCTATTCGGCGCTGCACGACATCGACGCCAACAAGCCGGGCGGCAGCATCAAGATCCGGGTCAAGACCTACGCCCACAGTCTGGATCTGCACAAAGAACGGCTGGATGACGTGTCCCGCCACAAAGCGGATCTGCTGCACCAGATCGACCAGAAGCGTCTGGCCCTGCTACAGGCGAAGTCGCGGCAGCTCGCCGAGCGGTCGCAGAAGGACGATGTCGTCGATCGCCAGATCCGTGAGATCGGCGAGAAGGTGCGCGCCTACGCGGCGGCGCGGGCGCCGCGCGGAAAGGTGGAGCTGGCGGCAGAGGCGGCCGAGGAGATGCGCAAGGCCGGCATCGTGAAGCTGGGTATCAAGCGGAACGTGGGCGGCCAAGAGACCATCGCGCGCGTGTAGATAGCGAAAGGACGAGGAACGCATGAGCTCGAACCAACCTGGATTCAGGCTGCCCGTGCTGGGCGAGGACGCCGGCATCGACATCGACGCGGAGCTGCGCAAGCTCGACGAGGAAGCGGCGCAGACGGCGGCGGTGGGAGGCGGGCTCAAGGTCGACACCGAGCACTGGTACGACGCGATGGTCGACCCGCAGTTCAAGAAGAGCCAGCGCGGCGACACTACGCTGCTGGTGTCCGGGCTGACCGCCGCGCACGACTATCTGGTCAAGGCGGCCATGACCGGCCTCGGGTACAAGGTCGAGGTCATCGACGCGCCGGACAACGACGCCCTCCGCTACGGCAAAGAGTTCGGCAACCGCGGTCAGTGCAACCCGACTTACTTCACCGTCGGAAACCTGGTGAAGTTCCTGACCGAGCGCGGGCGGCGAGACCGCCTGGGCGCGCGCGATATGGTCGACAAATACGTGTTCCTCACGGCGGGCGCGTGCGGCCCTTGCCGCTTCGGGATGTACGCCACGGAATACCGGAAGGCGCTGCGCGACGCCGGCTTCGACGGATTCCGGGTCATGCTGTTCCAGCAGAAGGGCGGCCTCAAGCAGGCCACCGGCGACGACGCGGGCCTGGAGATGAACCCGAAGTTCTTCCTGGGTTTGCTCAAGGCCATCATCGCGGGCGACGTCATCAACGGAATGGGCTACCGGATGCGGCCGTACGAGCTTGAGGCAGGCGCCACGGATCGCGCGCTGGCCAAGACCAAGCTGTGGGTCCACGACGCGCTGGTGAACCACACGTCGGTGCTGGCCGCGTTGGTGCGTGGGCGGCGCGAGCTGGGACGCATCCGCTGCGACTGGACGCGACCGGCGCCGCGCGTGTCCATCATCGGCGAGTTCTGGGCCATGACCACCGAGGGTGACGGCAACTACCAGCTCCAGCGGTTCCTGGAGTCCGAAGGCGCGGAGTGCGACATCCAGTTCGTGACGAACTGGCTGCTCTTCATGCTGTGGGAGGGCCGCTACGACACCAAGCTGCGCGCCGAGCTGCGCGGCGTTGACAACGCCCGCAAGGGCCTGGGGAAGGTCGACATCGGCAAGAAGCTGGCCATGCTGTTCGTCGCCGACCTGGCCATCCGAGGCGCTTTTCACCTGTTCGGCGCGTGCGTGGGCTTCCGGGGCTACCACCTGCCCGACATGGATGAAATCGCCGAGACGGCGCACCGCTACTACAACAACAACGTCCGCGGCGGCGAAGGGCACATGGAAGTGGGCAAGTTCATTCTCAACGTGCTTCACAACAAAGTTCATATGACCCTGTCCGTGAAGCCCTTCGGCTGCATGCCGTCGTCCGGCGTGTCCGACGGCGTGCAGAGCATGATCACCGGCCTTTATCCGCAGAGCATCTTCTGCGCCATCGAGACGTCCGGTGACGGTAAGGTCAACGTGCAGAGCCGCGTGCAGATGTACCTGTTCAAGGCGCGGCAGGCGGCGCAGAAAGAATACGCGGAGGCGCTCGCGCAATTCGGGGTTACCGCCGAGCAGGTGCGCGCGTTCTTCGACGCACATCCGGGCTGGGCGAGCGGCCTTCACCGCGCGCCGCACGCGGCGGGCGGGACGGCGGCGGACCGGCTGCACGAGGTGGCGGCCTTCATCGGGAAGTCACCGGCGGGGGTGGCCCGGCTGCGGGCGCGGCGGCTCGCGTCCCAGGCGATCGCGGCGGCGCGCGCCCTCCCCGGCCGGCTGGCGCGGATGCGCGCCAAGCTGATGGAGAAGTCGCCGATCCTGGTCCAACGCGCGAAGGAGGAATGGAACGACGCGCGTCCGATCCTAGCCGAGCGCGCCAAGGCCCGGGTGAGCCAGGTGGCCGAGACCGTCGTCCGACTGGGCCGCCCGCCGGCCGCACCGTCGGCGCCGGCCCACGCGGCCGCGTAGCCGCGTCCCTTCGCACGTTGCTCTTTCCGGCCGCCGTCCTGCTGGCCGCCGTTTTCGGAGCGGCGGCGGCAACGACGGAGGGCGGGGCGAGCACGGCGGCGGCGCTGGACGCGCTCGCCGGCCGCGATTTGGTCGTGTTCGAACAAAGGCGCAAAGGCGCTCCGGCCCGCGTGCTCGCGGCGACCCGCGTCGGCGCGGCCGCGGCGGCCGTGCGCGCGGTGCTGCTGGATCCGAACGCGTGGCGACAGGCCGTACCAGCTTTAGTCCGCGCCGAGGTGGTGGGACCGCGCAGGCCGGCGGAGGCGCGGATCGCCTGGGAGATCGAGATTCCGCTCTTCAACCTCGAAGGCAAGCTGCGCGTGATCTCGCCGTCCGCCCATCGAGTGGACCTAGAGCTCCTGGAGGGCGACCTGGCGCCCGGACGGCTGAGCTTCACGCTGGCCGACGACGTCGATGGCGCAACGTGCGTCGTGGCGGTCGAGGGGCACGCGAACCTGCACGGCGCCAATTGGCTGTTTCGCCGCCTGCTGGCGCGCAGCCCTCTTGCGGAGCCGGCGATGACGGCCACGGCGGCTTGGGTGCTGCTGCGCGCCGCCACCACCCGCGCGGTCCACCCCGGCACGGGAACGGAGCCGAAGCGCGCGCGGCGGCCGCGCGGCCCGCCAGCGCCACCCCCCGCTCGAACACTGGACGCACGGCCGCTGGGACACGACGCGCTCGCTCCATTCCGCGCGCGCGGCGTCGTCGCGGCGGTGGAGAGCGCCGCCGGCGGCCGGCTGGCGGCGATCCACGTGGCCGGCGAAACGCCGTTGTCAGCGACCAAGCTGGCCGCCGCCGTGGCCACTCCCGAGACCTGGCAGGCGTTCCCCGGGTGGAAACGTGTATCGCGGGCGTCCCGGCTCCCTGCCGGGCGTGTCACCGTCGAAGGCGACATGCTGTTCACCGACTTCGACGCCACCTGGCGGGTCGAAGCCGCGGCGGGAGGCGGCGTCCCGGTTCGCGCGACCGCCGTCGCCGGCCGGACGCGAGGGGCGGTGCTCGGCTGGGACGTGATCGCCACACCCGGCGGACGAGCGCTGGCTCTGTTCTCGCTGAACCCTCTGCTCGAGACGACCGGCTGGCTTCCGCGCCGATTCATAGAAGCCGAGCCGCTCCTCGAGCACGGTCTCTCGCTGGCGCTGGCCTACGTCGATGCGGTCTCGGTCCTGACCCGCATCACCGGCGCCCGGTATTAGTTAGCTAGAGCCCTGAAGTGACATTACTGGCTACCGCCGGGCGGGGCCTGGGCGGCGTAGATCTCGGCGTCCGCGACGCGGCGGACCAGAACGTAGCCGCCGCGTAGCAGATAGCCGCGCAGATCCCGTTGGGGCTTGCGGGAATGGGGCGAATTCCCGAACACCACGACGGGCCAGCGGCTGCTGGCGAGACCGACCGCGAGCTCCGGCCAGATCGGGAACCCGCGGCGCCCGGCCTCCGCGTCGCTCATCCGAGACGAGTAGAAGAGACTGAACGGGTTTTCGAACCGGGGCGCGATGGTCGCGCGGGTCTCCACGAAGTAGCCCGGCCAGAAGCTCATCACCGAGGGACCGGCGTCGGACGGCACGGCCTGGTCCACGGCGGCCCCGACCGCCAGAACGACGGGAAGGCGCCAGTTCGGCACGTCGCTCGGACCGAGGATGCCCGGCACGTTCCAGCCGGTGACCAGAAAGCGCCGCGCCTCGATGGGCGCCACGGCAACCTGGGCGACGAGCGCGACGGCCAGAGAGATGCCCAGGCCGCGTCGCGCGCGTCCGGCGGGCAGACGTTCGAAACCGACGGCCAGATGGGCGACCAGGAAGGGGACGAGCAGGCAGAAGTATTGTGCGTACGAGGGGGACGGCGCGAGGCTGACCACCATCAAGACGCCCGCCGCCGCGGCCGACAGTGGAGGGCGCCGCTGTGCGCGAAGGGTGACTGCCACGACGGCCAGCGTCGCCAGCGCCAGCAAGGAGAACTGGAACGCCGTGGCGCCTTCCGGGCCGGTCGGATCCAACGCCCAGCGAAGGGGGGTCACGCGGCCAGTGACGTCGCCGAGATACCCGCCCGCGGTACGGAGGCCGTGGTAACCGACCACGTTGAACAGGAAGGTGTCTACGTCCGCCGCCGCCATGAACGCGACCGGAGCGAACGCCAGGACCAGGCCCGCCCCGAAAGCGCCCATCTGCCGCCAGCCGGCGCGGCGGCTTGGCGCCCGTGAGCCGATCGCCCCCGCGAACACGGGCGCCAGCGCGCCCAGGTACAGGCGCGTGCTCGCGCCCATTCCCAACAGCAGACCCACGACGAAAGGTGTCCAGCGCCGCGGCCTCGCCTCGAGGATCACGTAGGCCGCGAACGCGAACAGCCCGCCGGCGGCGTAGGTCTTGACCGCGGGGAACCACGCGAAGAACAGCGCGCTCGACGCGAGCGCCGCCGTGGCGCCGAACGCGAGCCACGGGCGCCGAGTGGCCGAGGCCACGTGGCCATGCAGGAGCATGCCGACGCCGATCGCCAGGACCGCCGACAACAGGCGGCCCTCGTACCAACCGAGGCCCACGAGCTTCATCCACGCCGCGTAGAGATAAGGCACGACCGGCATCTGCGGAAAATGGAAGTCGTGGTACAGGGCGCGGCCCTCCCCGACCAGCCGGACGGCCGCAAGAAAGATCCCTTCGTCGCCGTCCACCAGCCGAAAGAGGGCCACCGGCAGGCAGGCCCCGGCCATCACCAGCGTCGAAAGCAGCGCCGCGGCCGTTCGCCCGCCTGCGCCGCTATCGAACGTCACGGGCGGGGCTGTGTGCTCAGCTCGACCTTCCACAGCTTGCCTTCCCGCACCAGGTGCACGGCCTGTCGATCGCCCGCTGCGGAGTAGACCTCGACCTCCCCGTCGTCGTCATCGCGGCGGATCGTGCGGACGCCGGCGGCCTCCCACGCTGGCGGCGCCCATCCGACGGACACGAAGTCCACCGGCCTCCACAGGCGTCGCGCGCTCTGCTGCTTTCCGGCCGCTGCCGCCAGCTCATCGAGCCGCGCCCGCGTGCGCGAGCCCAACACCCCATACACGGCGTTTCGATCTCCGGCGCGCGCGGCCGCGATCAGGAGGCGCACGGCGGACTCGGGGCTCTTTCCCTCCTCGCGCACCGAGCATCCCCCTCCGAACGCCAGCGCTAGGATGGCTGCCCCCGACGCAACGGCCCGGGCGGCCGTCCGCAAGGCCTCGGTCATACGCCGGCGGCGGGAGGCGGCGCGCCCGCCGGCCCCGGCGCCACCTTTCCCAGCCCCATCCGGTCGCGCACACGCTGCATGGTCTCGCCCGCGATCCGGCGCGCGCGCGCGGCGCCAGCCGTCAGGATCTCGTCGATGTGTCCCGGACGCGCGCGCAGCTCATCGGCGCGCGCGCGAATTCTCCGAAGGTCGGCCTTGATCCCTTCGTGCAACCACTTCTTGCAGTCAATGCAGCCGATGCCGGCCGTCGTACAGCCGGCGACCACGTCCCGCTGACGCTCCTCGCCGGAAAAGAATTTGTGCAGCGTATAGATGTTGCATTTCGCCGGATCCCCCGGATCCGACCGCCGCACGCGTGCCGGATCCGTGGCCGCCGTCCGCAATTTTTCCCATACGGTGTCGTCCACCTCGCGCAGGCTGATGGTGTTCCCCAGGCTCTTCGACATCTTCGCGTGTCCGTCCAGACCCAGCACTTTCGGCGTCGACGAGAACAGCGGCTGCGGCTCGGCGAAGGTCTGCCCGAACCGCGCGTTCCATCGGCGCACGATCTCGCGGGCCAATTCCAGGTGTTGCCGCTGGTCCTCTCCCACCGGCACCCGCGTGGCCCCATAAAGCAGAACGTCGGCGGTTTGCAGCACAGGGTAGGTGAACAGGCCCGCGTTGATGTTGTCGGGATGGTGCTCGGACTTGTCCTTGAATTGCGTCATGCGCCCGAGGTCGCCGAACGGCGTCACCGCCGACAGCGCCCAGGCGAGCTCGGCGTGCTCGGGAACCGCCGATTGCACGAACAATGTCGACCGCTCGGGATCGATGCCGCAGGCCACCAGGTCGATGGCCATGTCTCGCACCCGGCCGGACATCTCGGCCGGCTCATAGGACTGCGTGATCGCGTGATAGTCGACGATGCAGTAGAAGCAGCGAAACGTATCCTGCAGCTCGACCCAGTTGCGGACAGCGCCCAGGTAGTTGCCCAGGTGAAGCTCGCCCGAAGGCTGAATGCCCGAAAAAACCGTCTCCATCCGCGGGGCAGTCTTGCGTCGTGCCCCGCCCGGGTCAAGGCGCGTGGGCCGGAATTGCTTTGCCGGCGACGCAATTGAATCCATAATTCGGCCCTTGCGTCGAAGAGACCAGGAGGTCCAGCCCATGAACCGTGCCCTCGTGCTCGCAGCTCCGGCCTTCGCGCTGGCGCTTTCGGGATGCGCCGTTCGAACCCACGGATATGCTACGACCGTTTCCTCGTCGGACGGCTACGACCACGTTTACGTGGCCAGCTCTCCCCCGGCGCCGGTCGTCGAGGTCCCTCCCGCGCCGCCCGCCTACGGGTACGCGTGGGTCGACGGCTACTGGGACTGGTCCGGGTACGACTGGTCTTGGCAGCCGGGCTACTGGATCGTTCCGCGGCACGGCTTCTACTACGTACGCCCCCAGTACCAGCTTCACGGTACGACCTGGGTCTACCATCGGGGTTATTGGGAGGACGGGCGCGGACGGAAGGACTACCACTATGGCCGTCCGCCGGCCGCGACTCGGCATAGCCACGGTCACGGGGCGACCGGCGGTTGGCAGGGGACCGCCCCGCAAGCGCCAGCGCCCGTGGCGCCGACCGCACCCTCGTCGGGCTGGAGCGGCTCCCCGCCCGCGTCGGCGCCCACACAGGTGGCGCCGCCCACCCCGCCGGGCGCGAGCGGGGGATGGCACGCGGCTCCTGTGCCTCCCCAGAATTCGCAAGCGTACCCGGTGCCGGCCACGCCCGCGCCCGCTCAGGCGACGCCCGCGCCCCCACCCGCACCGGCGCCGGCTCCGGGCGGCTGGCGCGCGCAGCCTACGTGGGTGCTTCCCGCCACGCCGCAGCCGGGACCGGCGGCGCCTCCGGCGGTGACGCCGGCTCGGCCCGCGGTAGGTAACGCGGGCGCATGGGCCGGACAGAGCGCGCCGCCGCCCAGCACGGCCCGACCCGCACCGCCTCCGCCGGCCCCCGCGCGCGGCGCGCCCGCGCCGGCTACGGCTTGGCCCCCCGCGCCGCCCCCTGCCGGAACGCGCGCCCAGCCGCCCGCGGTAACCGCCCAGCCCGTGACCCCGGGAAATAGCATGGCCGCGCCCGTTCCAACGCCGAACGTTCGGGCCGTCCCCATGCCTGTGCCTGGGACCGCGGGCGGGCGCGGCCGCCCCCCTGCCCCACCGCTGCCGCCCAGCGGCCAAGCTGTCGGCGAAGATGGACGGCACGGCGGGCCGCCGCCTCCGCCGCGGATTCACGCCGCGCCTGATCGCGACGCAAAACCCAACGCGCAGCCCGGTTTGCGCAATCCCGGAAAGCGTCCGATGGCGCCGCCGGTGAAAACCAACGCTGACGGGCCTCAAGAGAACCAGAAGCGCCGGGCGGCCCCCACCGCCCCCAACCCGTAGAGAACCAGCCCGGCGTGCGGGTCCATTCGTTGTCGCGGCGAAGCGGATTGAGCGCGCGCGCCTTCGCCGGTGGCGCGGCCGTGGCCTTGGCGGCGTCGCTCGTTCTCGTCGTCGCAGGCTGCGATCAAATCATGGCCCCCGGTTCGGGCGGGACGGCGCCGGACGCAGCGCCTGCCCCCGGTGTAGGTACGTGCCTGGACATCCGAAACTGCGTTTATGAGAAGTGCGGTGGGGCGACAAGCCCGGCCATGGGCACCGCGTGCCTGCAGGACTGCATCGCCAAGGGAACCAGCAATGCGCAGGGCCTGTACCTTTCTTTGAATTCCTGTCTGGTCGCAACCTGTTGTGCTGCCGGCAAAGGATGCGGAGGCGGCGAGCCACGCTGCAACGCCGCCGGCACGCCGGCGTGCGAGACCTGCACCTGTCAGGCCCAGTGCAACGCCAGCAACGCTCCCTGCCGCCAGGCCGCCAAGAGCTGCTACGGCGTGGAGCCCAATTGCTCTACTTGTCGTTAATCGCGCGGGACCATTAAGTACGACGACGAGACGCTCTGCGTGCGAAGATCAGCGCGAGGATAAAAACACTGGCACCCGCGCCGCTCGTGACGGTGCCCCTTGCTGTGGAGCATCCACCGCCCGCTGCCGTCCGCGGTCCAGGACCGGTGCCCGCCGAACCGCCCATGGCTCCGCCCGCATCAGCCTGATGGCCGCCCGATCCGCCCGCGCCGCCCGTTCCGCCTCCCGCACCGCCAGCACCGACGTCCCGATTCACGGTGTCGCTGCCGTCCGATTCGCCGCTGTCGTTGCCGCCGTCCCGGGCGCCGCCCCCGTCCGCGCCGCCCATACCGGAGACGCCGCCGTCGATCGATCCGCCAGCCCCGCCGACGCCGCCGCCGGCACCGCCCGTGCCCCCCGGAGCATCCGCGCTGCCGGCCGAGCCGTCCCCCGGCGAGGCGTCCGGGCGGGGACCGGCGTCCGGCGGAGACGTGATTGTGCCGCCCGGTAAATCACCGGCGCTACCGCAGCCCGCCGGTGTGACGCCGCCGCAGTGGGTATGCGCCAGCATCCAATCGCGCGCATTCACGCCCGCCTCGACGCGGTCGAAACAGTGGTCCATGCAGTTCGCGTCCACCCACACGGCCTCGTGCCCTTTGTCCCGGAACAGCGCGTGCAGCATGAGCGCCCCGTTGCGGAGGAAGTCGGTCGTGGACACCACGAAGCGCGTGGGGATCTTGCACGGCGGCTTCGGCGGATCGACGTAAGTGACCCTCCGGCCGCCCATGTTCCATTCGGCAGCGGCAAAGATCTTCTGCCGCTTCATGACGTAATTGCTGTTGAACTGCGCCCCGCCGGACAGACCCCAGATGTAAATGCGATCGACGTCGACGTTGTACGAAGCGAAGACCTTGGCGAGCAACTTGTCCATCCACGCTTCGTTGGACGCCTGGTCCTTGTACCAGGACCCCATGTTGGCCACGTTGGGCGCCTTGGGGGCGATGAAGATGAACCGATCGTCGGTCACGCCCGCCCACAGGGAGTTCACCGACTTCGCCGGATCGCCTTCGTCGCCGTGCAGCCCAAAAATGACCGGCCACGGCCGGCTGTCCGTGTAGCCGGGCGGGGTCGTCACGTAATACACTGACCCTTCGAAGGTGATCTGCATGCGGGTTCCCAGCTCGCCGCCGGTCCCGCACGTTCCCAGCGCCGCCGCCCGCCCGGAGCCGAGCAGCCAGAGGGTCGCCGTGAGCGCCGACGGAAGCCATCGAATCGCGCGAAACATCGACACGCGCCAGCTTAGTACGTCTTCCCGCAAGTTCATACCCGGTGCCGTAGACTTCCTGCGGCATGCGTCCGGTCCTTATGAGCCTGAACCTGGGCGGACGCGAGCTCGCGCTGCACGGCTACGGGGTGTTGGTCGCCGTGGGTTTCGCGGCGGGCATCGTCCTCGCGTTCCGGGAAGCGCGGCGACAGGGAATGGACGGGGGTCAGGTCTTGGATCTGTCGTTCTGGATTCTCGTCGCGGGCCTGGCCGGATCCCGGTTGCTGTACGTCCTGCTCAACGCTCGCGAGCTCGCCGCCGACTGCGTAGGACGCGGAGCCCCGCGATCCGCCGCCGACGTCATCGCGGCCTGCGCGCGGCCGCTGTTCCTTTGGGAAGGCGGCCTGGTCTTCTACGGAGGCGTCGCCGCGGCGGCCGGCGCGACCGCGATCTTCGTCCGCCGGCGGCGCTGGTCTTTCTGGCGGGTGGCCGACATCTTTGCGCCGTCGCTGGCGCTCGGCCACTTCTTCGGGAGGCTGGGATGCTTCGCCGCCGGCTGCTGTTTCGGGAAGACGTGTATCGGAGCCTGGGGCGGTGTTCACTTTCCGGCGGGCAGCGTCGCGTTCGACGAGCTGACGGGATCCGGTCTGGGCGGGGGAGCGGTCATGAACGGGCTTCACCCCACCCAGCTTTACGAGGCCGCCGGCGACCTGGGGTTGTTTTTCCTACTCATCCTCGCGCGCCAGCGCACGCGGCGCTCCGGCGAGATCGCCCTCGGGTACGCCCTCGCGTACGCCGCCGTCCGGGTTGTGATCGAAATGTTCCGGGGCGATTCGGCGCGGCGATTCGTCGGTGAGCTGGGGATCCCTGCCCTCGCCCGCGCGCTGGCGCTGCCGCCAGACCAGCCCCTGTTCTTGTCGGTCTCGCAAACGATTGGCCTCTTGGTCCTGGCCGCCGCGATCACGACATTCTGGGTGCGACGCAGAGCCGTTCGAAAGCCCGTGCCTTTGCCTCCGTCTCCTTGAGCTCGGCATCGGGCCGCGAGTCCGCGACGATGCCACCGCCCACCGACAACCGAAGGCGATCGCCGCGCACGACGGCCGTTCGGATCGCCACCGCGAGGTCCAGATCGCCGGCGGCGCCCAGCCATCCCGTGGCGCCGGTGTAGACCCCGCGCCGCGCGGGCTCCAGCTCGTCGATAATCTCCATCGCGCGGATCTTGGGGGCGCCGGTGATGGACCCACCGGGGAAGGTGGCGCCCAAGATTTCCGGAAGGCCCACGTCGGGGCGCAACCGTCCGACCACGGTGCTCACCAGGTGATAGACGGTGGGCAGGTCCATCACGTCGGCGAACGATTGCACGACGACCGAACCGGCGCGGCACACGCGGCCCAGGTCGTTGCGCTCGAGGTCGACGATCATCGTGTGCTCGGCGATCTCCTTGGGATCGCGCCTCAGCTCGTCGCGCGCGGCGACGTCCGCCCGGCGGTCCGCCTGACGAGCGCGTGTGCCTTTGATGGGGCAGGTCTGAAGGACGCCATCGGGCGACAGACGCAAGAATCTTTCGGGCGAGTTGCCCACCAGTGCCGCATCGCCGCGGCCGCAAGAGAGCCAGGCCGCGTGAGGGGCCGGCGCCCGACGACGCAAGGCGGCCGCCAGGGACCAGGTCGCGCTCCATGGGCTGGGCCCGGCCGGCGCGGGGGGCGCCGTCAAGCGGGCGCTCAACCGTCGCGCCAGGTTCACCTGGTAAACGTCGCCCGCGCGCAGGTATTCCAAGATGCGCGCGACCCTCGTCAGATAGAGCTCGGATGGCTCGTCGGGAACCAGCGGCTCGAGCAGCGCGGCTTCTCGTTCGTGCGACTCGCTCTCGCCGCCTTCGGAAGGCGCGGACGCCGACCCGCCGGCGCCGACATCTGTCAGACGATCGTGTAGCCGGCGGGCGGCGTCCTCGTCGATGGCGAAGATGTGCGGGCGGTGCGTGCTGCTGCCGTCTCCGATCCAGACCGCGTCGTAAAACCGCATTTCCAGGTCGGACCAATCCTGCTCGTCGTCCGGCGGCGGCCGCGCGCCAGTCTTGGGCCGCCCGAGGTCGTAACTCAACCAGCCAGCCGCGATGGGAACACCCGAACGGTCGGGGGCCCGCCACCGGCGCTGTTCCTCGCTCCAGGCAGCGGCCAGCTCGGCCACAGAATCGCCGCGCACGATCCGTACCGGCGCGCTGCCCACGATCTCGCGCGCGATGGCGACGTGGCCTTCAGCGCCGGGCGAGCACAGCCAGAACACATCGGGGGCGCTCGCCGCGCGCCGTGCCGCCTCGGCTCCGGACAGCGCCGGACCCTCGATCTCGATCACGCCGCCGACCGCGAATCCCGAACGATGACCCCGATGAACTGGCGCACGTACGCGACGCCCGAGAGAATCGAAATCGCCATCGATATGTAGAGCGTCACCAGTCCGGCGCGATGGTAGTCGATGGGATTGACCGAAAGGCCGAGCAGCGGATAGCTGAAGTGAATCAGCAGCATGATGATCGCCACCAGCTGCAAGGCCGTCTTGATCTTGCCGCCGTCGCTGGCCGCGATGACCAATCCTTCCGCCGACGCGATGCTGCGCAGGCCGTTTATCACCAGATCGCGGGCGATGAACACCACCACGGCCCACGCCGGCACTCGGCCGAGGGCGACCATGAACACCAGCACCGCCGTCACGATCAGCTTGTCGGCCAGCGGATCCAGGAATTTCCCGAGGACGCTGACCTGGCCGCGGCTGCGCGCCAGATAGCCGTCGAGGGCGTCGCCCGCCGCCGCCCCGATGTAAAACAGCGCGGCGATGAAACTGCGCAACGGGCTGAAGTTGTCGATGAAGAACAGCACACCTGGGACCAAGGCCACGCGGCTCATGGTCACGATGTTCGGTAAGTTGGTCAGCTCGCGGCGCAGGCGGCCTGTACGTCGAGTCACGACAGCCGCGCTCCTTCCAGCAGCATGACGCCTTCTCCTTCGCAGGCGATCTCCATCGGCCCGCCCGGCCACGAGCGGCCGGCCCCGCGAGGCAAGACCCGCCCGATCCAACCGAGGACGTGGGTGCGCGCCACCGACACCGGACGTTCCGGATAAAGACGAATCGCGACCGGATCCCCGCCCAGCTCGATGGCCACGCGCCCGCGGCCACGAAACTGCACCAGCGGCAGGCCGTCGCGCGGGAGGCGCCCCACTTCCCATGCCACGTCGCCATCGAAGGCGATCACGCGATCCTCGCGAAGAAACAAGATGTCGTCTTCCAGGAGGAGCGCCGTCACCGTCCGGTCGGGCAGCCCCAGCCACACATCCCCTGCGCCGCGCAGCCGATAGAACGGCTGCTCGTCCGCGCCGAGCCACGCCTCGGTGAGCCGGCCGCGCTGGCGGCGGCGCCCTCGGTCCCACGTCAGCGTCCCGGCGCTCGCGAGAGCCGCGTCGGCCCGCACGTAGGCCTCGTCCCGTACCTGCAGCCGCACCATGCCGCCGCCCGTAGATGTGAGCGTGCCAACGGTGGGTTCCGACGGCGCGAGACGCGCCATCGCGAAGCTGCCCACAGTCAACGGCTCGCCGGGAGCCGGAGCCAGCCCCGGCAGGGCCGGCGCGGCGGCTGCGGTGTCGGATGCGGGCACGGGCGTCGGTGACGGCGGTGGGGGTGGCAACAACGTCGGCGACGCGAGTTGCAGCGCGGCGGCCGGCTGTGGGCTGGTGGCAGGTTGGTCGCCACGCTCGACCTCGTCAGCGAGATCCGGCTGGCCGGATCGCCTGAATGCGGCCGCCGCCAACTGCGTCTGCGCGCCGCGCGTGTACGCAAGCCCGAGGTAGCTCCACACGCGCAAGTCATTGGGCTCGAGGCGACCCGCCGTCTCCAGCTCGTCGATGGCTTCCGCGATGGCGCCCAACTTCAGCGCGATGAGGCCCAGGTGAAGGCGCGCGCCGGCGTCCGCGGGCGCGGCGGCGATGATGTCGCGGTAGACGTCGCGCGCGTCGGACAGCCTCCCGAGCTTGAAACGCACCAACGCCAGCACATGCAGCGCACGCAGCTCCCCGGCGGCGACGCCAAGCGCACGCAGCACCTCCACCTCCGCCTCCTCCAAGCGCCGCGCCCCGATGAGATCCCCCGCCCGCCCCATATGCGTGAGAAAACTCTCCTCATCCATGACGGCGAGACTACCTCGCTCGTCCGCTCCCAGGTTGATTTCCCAGTCTCCCATCCACGATAAGCCTGTGATACGAACCGCGCCGGTCAGCTCCCTTCAACCGTGCGCGCTTTGACTCGGGCCCTTGGGCGCGCAAGATTACCCGGGCCATGATGACCCGCAGCCGCGTCGCTGTTGTACGCACCAAGCCTGAGACGGTGCTCGCCGATTACGGACGAGCGATGCGCTTGGCGGGATATCAGCAGGCGTTGCCCAAGGGGCCCGACACCGCGCTCAAGATCAACATTTCTTGGCACACGTTCTATCCGGCGTGCTCGACAACGCCTTGGCAGATCGAAGGCGTGGTTCGCACGATGCTGGAGGACGGCTATCCCCGGAACCGCATCCACGCCTGCCACAACCGCACGGTGGTCGTCTCCGCCAAAAAGGGCGAGGTGAACAACCGGCAGAAGCAGGTGGTGGATAAATACGGTCTGCGCAACGTTCACCTCTACGAGGGCGAGGAGTGGATCCGCTACGAGCCGAAGGCGAAGATGCTCGCCTTGAACGAGATCTTTCCCGACGGCATCCAGATTCCGAAGCGGTTCCTCGGCGAGAACATCATTCACCTCCCGACCTGCAAGACACATGTCTTTACCACCATGACCGGCGCGATGAAGAACGCCTTCGGGGGCCTTCTGCACGAGAAGCGGCACTTCACCCACTCCGTCATCCACGAGACGCTGGTGGACCTGCTGGCCATCCAGAAAGAGATTCACGCCGGAATCTTCGCGGTGATGGACGGCACCTGGGCCGGGGACGGACCGGGACCGCGCTGCATGATCCCCTACGAGAAAGACATCCTCCTCGCTTCCGCCGATCAAGTGGCCATCGACGCCATCTCGGCCAAGTTGATGGGCTTCGATCCGCTGTCGCTGAAGTTCATCCGCCTCGCCCACGAGGCCGGGCTGGGCGTCGGCGATCCGCGCGAGATCGAGCTGGTCGGCGACGACGTGTCCGGCGAGAACTGGCGCTTCCACGGCAACGAATCGACCTTCGCGTCGCGCGGCCAGCACCTCATTTATCACGGCCCCCTCAAGCCGCTGGAAAAGACGCTGCTGCGCACCGCCATCGCCCCCTGGTCATACGCCGCGTCGGTCCTCTATCACGACGTGTACTGGTATCCGACCATCGGCCGCAAGCGGGTCGCGCAGGCCCTGGAAGGCAAGTGGGGACGGCTGTTTCAGACTTACGTGGCGGGCGGCGCCGTGAACCCCAACGTCACCCCCGCCTCGGCGGCGTAAGGCCGCGCCGGCGGCGGCGGTGCGGTCCCTCCTCTCCCGCGTGATCCTGGGTGTGGTCGCCGGGGTCGCCCTCTACGCAGCCCTTTCGATCTGGGCGGACGCGGGACGCGTGGGCCAGGCGCTCGGCGCCTTTCATTGGGAGACGGCCGCCCTCGCCCTCGCCTTGGCCGCTGCCAACTACCTGGTTCGTTTTCTGCGCTGGCAGTACTACCTGCGCGTCCTGCACATGGCCGTGCCCCGCGGCGACAGCTTTCTGGTGTTCCTGGCCGGCTTCGCGCTGACCGTCACGCCGGGCAAGCTGGGCGAGGCGGTCAAATCGTTCCTGCTGCGCGACGCCTACGCCATACCGGTGGCACGTTCGGCGCCCATCGTCGTCGCCGAGCGCGTGACCGACCTGGTGGGTCTTCTCATGCTGGCAGCGGTCGGCGTATTCACGTTCCAGGTCGACCAGCGATTCCTGATCGCCGGGGTCATCCTCATCGTGGGCGGCCTGGCGGTGGTGTCCGTCGAGCCTTTGGCGCGCATGTGTTTGCGTTTCGCCGCCCGTCTCCCTGTGATACGGCGCGTGGCGCCGCGTCTCGACGACTTCTACCGGAGCACGGCCGCGCTCCTGCGCCCCGGTCCGCTGGCGGTGGCGGTCGTCTTGTCGGTGGCCTCGTGGTTCTGCGAATGCCTGGGCTTCTGGGTGATCGTGCGCGGCTTCGAGGGCGCCGACGTTTCGCTGCGCGCCGCGACGTTCATCTACGCCACCATGACCATCGCCGGGGCGCTGTCGTTCCTGCCGGGTGGGCTGGGCGTGACCGAGGCGGGCATGTTGACGCTGCTCGGCACGCTGGGAACCGGGCTCGGTCGCGGCACGGCGGCGGCGGCCACCTTCGTCACGCGGCTCACGACGCTCTGGTTCGCTGTCGCCGTGGGTTTGTGCGCTTTGATCGCCTTCGCCCGTCGCCGAAATGTCACAGTGACCGCGTCCCGCGGCCGCGCCTGATCCTGGTACTGTAGGAGCGATGCGTCTCGCGGCGTTGGACGTCGGTTCCAACTCGTTCCATCTGATTGTGGGCCAGGTGGTCGACGGCGGACGCTTCGAGATCCTCGACCGCGCGAAGGAGATGGTGCGGCTCGGAGAATCGACGCTGCGCAGCGGCATCATCCCCCCCGAGGTCTTCCGCCGCGGCCTCGACGCCCTGGGATCGCTGCGGCGCATCGCCGATCGTCATCAGCCCGACGCGCTGCTGGCGGTGGCCACCAGCGCCGTGCGGGAAGCGCAGAACGGCGGCGAGTTCGTGCGCGCCGCGCGCGACGAGCTCGGCATCGACATCCGCGTGATCCGTGGGCAAGAAGAGGCCCGGCTCATCTACCTGGGCGCGCGCGGCGTCCTGGACCTGGCGGGCCGCCGGGTTGCGCTGTTCGACGTGGGCGGCGGATCCACCGAAATCATCCTGGCCGACGCGCAGGAGTGCTACTTCACGTCGTCACAGAAGCTGGGCGTGATTCGCTTGCGCGAAGAATACCTGGTGTCCGATCCCCCCACGCCTGCCGAGCGCGCCGCCCTGGGCGAGCGCGTGCGCAGCGTGCTCGACCCGGTGATCACGCGCGTGCGCGCCATGGGATTCGACTTCGTCGCGCTGACGTCGGGGACCGCCTTCGCGCTGGACGCGCTGGGCACCGGTGGTGAAGGGCGTGCAGGCGGGACGCGGACGCTCTCGTTTCGCACCATCTTCAACCTGGAGCACAAGCTCTCGACCCTGTCCTCGTCCGAGCGGGCGAGGTTGCCCGGGATCGATCCGCGCCGCGCCGATACCATCCTTCCCGGCGCGGTTCTGCTGCGCACGATCCTGGAGCTGACGGGCGCCGACCAGGCGGTGCTGTGCGAGCCGGCGCTGCGCGAGGGCATCATCGCCGAGTACATCGCCAAGAACCGCCCCGGTATCCAGCTCGCCGAGGAATTTCCGGATCTCCGGCGCCGCAGCGTGATGGAGCTGGCGCGCCGTAGTCGCTACCACCAGCCCCACGCGCACCAGGTGGCGCGCCTGGCGCTGTCCATTTTCCGGCAGACCCGGCAGCTGCATCATCTATCCAACTCCGACGGCCAACTCCTGGAATATGCGGCGCTGCTGCACGACATCGGCTTTTACATTTCCGCCCACCGCCACCACCGGCATACCCAATACCTGATCGAAAGCCACGAGATGCGCGGGTTCTCGCCTGAAGAAACCGCGATCATCGCGCTGATTGCGCGCCATCACCGCAAGGCGGCCCCCCGGCGCAGCCACGGCGCCGTCGCGCGTTTGCCGAAGGCAGCGCAGAAAAAGGTCCGCATGCTCGCCGCCATCCTGCGCGTCGCCGACAGCCTGGATCGGACGCACGCGCTGCTGGTACGCGAGGTGCGCTGCACGGTGACCAAGGAAACCATCGAGCTGCGCATCGAGGCGGACGACGATCCCGAGCTCGAGCTTTGGGCGGCGCGCCGGAAAGGCGACCTCCTGGAGGAGCTGACCGGGCGGAAGCTGCGGTTCGCGCTCGATGGCGCGTCGGACGCGCGCGATCCGGCGGACACGGCCCGGACGCAGGCGGCGGCGGAGGCCGACTCAGAACCGCCTGTGCCCGCCGGCGCGCCCGCGGGCCGATCCTGACATGCTCGCCCCGCCGGAGCTGGGATGGGACCTGGGCCTCTACGCTCGGGAATGGCTGGCGGAGCGGATGCGCGTGACCGCCGACTTGGCGGCGGCGGCGGCGCGAGAGCCGACCACGGCGCACGTCCACCGTCTGCGGGTCTCGTGCCGCCGGCTTCGGGAAGCCATCGCGTTCTTCACCGGTGCGCCGGAAATGCCGCCGCTGGGCTCCGTGGAGCGAGCGGTGCGGCGGACCATGCGGGCGGTGCAGAAGTTGCGCGAGTTGGATGTGGCCCGCAATCGCTTGGCCGCGCTGGGCGACGGCCCGCTGGATGCTGACACCGAGCGGGCGCGCGCGGATCTTCTGCAGCGTCTGGCGCGCCGCCGAGGCCGTCTAGAGCGCCGCAAGCGTTTCCGCATTCAGCGACGCGCTCGGAAGCTCCTCCGGGTCCTCGGTGCCGGCGCGCTCCGCCACCCGACGCATGCGACCGGCGCCCCTTCGCCGACCGGGAGCGACCCCGGCATCGCCACCGTCGAGATCCGAACGCGCGCGTTCCTGGAGACGCGGATGGCGCAGCGCCGCGCCGCGATCGAAGAGCTGTGCGCCCGCCTCGGCAGCGCCGGTGGCGGCGCGCGCCGGCATGAAGGAGAGGACCGCCGCGAGCCCCACGATGCGTTGCACCGGGCGCGCGTGGCGATCAAGCATTGGCGCTATGCCAGCGAGATAGGACGTCCGGCCGTGGCGCGGGATCGCTACCGGGTGCTCGCGGCGACGCTGCGCGCGCTGCACGACCTGGGCGGCGAGTCCCAGGACATGGCGGACCTCGCTCGGCTGGTGGAGGCCGAGACGTACGCGGCACCGCCCAAGCGCCGCGCGCGCCTGGACCTCTTGCTCCAGATCGTCGTGGCAGCCCGCGAAGCGGCCGCTTCGGACTTCCGCGATGCCTTGCAGGTCGCGCTGACCACCACGCCCCTCGCCAGCCGCCTGTCTGTTGCCCGCGTTTAGAGACTAACGCCGCCGTTGCTCGGCCAGCCAGCGCAGCGTCGGGTTGTACGCCATGTCGTGGCCGCCTTCGTAGACGATCAGGGTGACGGATCCCGAGCGGCGTTCCAGGCGGATGGGAGCCCCGGAGCGCTCGTAGACGGGATGGACGGCGCCCGATTGCCGCCGTAGGTCCGCGGGCAGCGCACCGTGCGCTTGCACGAACGCGTGCTGCGCCTCTGTGAACCGGTCCGGGGGTGCGGCCAGCGCATCGTATGCGCGCAAGGCGTGTCGGAGCGGCACGGTGGTGTCGCGAGTGCCGTGCGCGATGAGAACCGGCACTTTTCCGGCGGCGTTCGCAAGGTGCGTCCGAGGGCTGCGGGCGCGGCAGTCGACTTCCGCCGCCGTGCCCGGGCGCGGCGCGCCACCGCACGACGCCGCGATGGTCTTGGTGTAGTGCGCGTCCTTGCCGCGGTTGTGGCCGTACCAGTCCACGATGTCGTAGATGCCGCCCCACGCGGCGACGCCGGCCCAGAGATGGGGATGCCGGCCCGCGAGCACCAGCGCCTTCATCGCGCCCCCTGAATAGCCCACCAGATAGATACGCGACGGGTCCACGGCAGTCTGATGGCGCGCGAAGCTCACGGCGTCGATCACGTCCTGCACGGCCAGCTCTGAAGCCGTGGCCTGTGGGCGTAGGTTGGGCCCGCGGAAGTCGGGGTGCATAAACACCCAGTCGTTTTCGACGGCGAACTCGGCGAACGGGATGTCCAGGTTTTGCTCGTAGTCGGCGCTCCAACTGTGCAGGGCGACCAGCAGCGGCCGGTGTTGCGCCGAGCCGGAGTCGTACCAGATCGCGCTTTGCATCTCGCCGTCGATGGACGACGGGATCCGAACCACCTCGGCCTGCGGCACGCGCTCGTGCCAGGCGTCGATGGCTCCGTCGGGGAATGACCGCTGATACGCCACCGCCGTGGTGTGCTCCAAGAGCGCGACGTTATCCGGTGTGATGTCGTCCGGTCCCCCCCGAACGTTGGCTGTTGCGACGTCAGGCCGGGTTCTGGTCTGGCTGCCGATCCGGCGGTCATCTCCGCCGGGCGGCGCATCCAGACGGGCAGCGCTCTCGTCGGATCGGCCGGAGCGGCAGGCCGACGTCGCGCCCACCACCGAGGCCACCGTCGAAGCCAGCAGGGCGCCCCGCCGCATCGTGGCGGGCCATCCTATCAACCGCCCCCGCACGCATCTGTATGCTAAGCACGCGGTGGCGGAGGCGCACCCCGCGCGGGTATCACTTCATCACATGCGCGCGGCAGCACGCGATCCGGCACCGGACGCGACGGGCGGGCGCGCTCTCTACGCTCCCGCGCGAACGCAGGCGCGAGATCGGCGGCCCGGCACGATTCACCTGGCGGAAGCGCCGGCTGGTCGACGCACGCGGGGGAATCGAGTGGGCAACGCAAGCGTATGTGAAGATGGTCGTCGTGGCCGGGCCACGGGCGCACCACGCGGAGCCAGGCGCGATCCGGCCAGGCGCGCTCGCACAGATCTCGCTTGATGGCGGCGCCGACGAACACGCGCGACACGCGGCTGTCCGTGGCTGCCAGCCGGACGAGCTCGGCGTTCCGATCGGTCCACAGCGCCGCGATGGGGCGGCCGGTCGCCGCCGCCACTACACGGGGCTGCGCGATGCCGTCGCGCACCGCCCGGGGAAGGGCCGGAACATCCAGGCGGAACCACACGTCGACGTCCAGACCCCCCTGATGGCTCACGTGTCCGTCGGGCATGGGGCCGCCGCGCGGTTGAGACATGTCTCCCACCAGCATGGTGCCCAACTCGCGCGCGGCCACCGCGCGGCCCAGATCACCGATGAACGCGACAAGCGCCGGGTGCCCGTAGTGGCGCCGCCGAGAGCAGTCGACCGCCTGGTATCCGGGGCCCTCCAGGGGAAGCAGCACCGCCCCCGCGATGCACCCCGCACCGCCGTGCCGGCCAAACACACGCGCGCCCCTCGGGCCGCTGGACGGTGTGGCAGCGGCGGTGGAAAAACGAATCGTCGCCGCGGCGAGCGCGCCGGCGAGCAGGAGGAGCCCGGAGTGGTGGGAAAGCGGACCCGATCGCACTTGCGAAGCCCAGCAGTTTAGCAGGACGCTCACGAGCGGCCGCCGGCGCTGTCTCAATGATCGCCAGCACCGGAACGCCGCCGCGGATCTGATTCCGAATGTGGCCATTCCGGCCATCAACACACCGGGCCGCGACCCGAACGAGTTCGTGAGCGGGGAAGAGCAGCTCCGGACTTCCGGGGCGCTGTGCTTAAGCGACCCGCGCTGGGCGGTGGGCGGCCGCTCGACCTCGAGCCCTAACCAGCGACGGCGATGGTTCCGCCGATCATCATGCCCATGGCGCAGCCGAACTTGACGTCGCCGCTGGCCTTGGGCGTGTAGACCACCTCGACGGTCTTGTTCAGCGGCAGGTCGGTCTTGCCTTCCTGGCCTTTGAACAGGATCTCGGTGGCGCAGGTCTTTTCCGTTTTGCGCGTGATCACCAACGTCAGGGGCACGCCGGCCTTCGCCGGAATGCGGCTGGGGACGAAGCCTTCCTCAGTGACGGCGACCTCGACCCGTGTTCCCGCCGCCGCGGCAGGGGCGGGGACAGCGGCCGGCGTCGCCGGAGTCGGAGGGGCGGGCGGGGCGGGCGCGGCGGCGGGCACTGCCACCACGCGCGCCGGCTCGGGCGGCGCCTGCTTCTGACATGCGGCCACGGACCCAACGACGGTGGCGAAGGCGACAACGACGACCGACCCCGAGCTCGCGCGGCGCTCATTCATGACCGCTCCTATAGCAGATAATCATCGCCCGGCCCCCATACCCAACAGGCGCAACACGCCGTAGGTCAGCGCCGCGATGGCGGCCGATGCGGGGATGGTGAGCACCCACGCCCAGACGATCCGCCCCGCGACACCCCAGCGCACCGACCCGGCCTTGTTCACCGCCCCGACGCCGACGATGGCGCCCGTGATGGTATGCGTCGTCGAGACCGGGATGCCGAAGCGCGTGGCGAAGAACAGCATGGTGGCACCCGCGGTTTCTGCGCAGAAGCCGCCGAAGGGCTTGAGCTTGGTCAGACGCATGCCCATGGTCTTGACGATGCGCCAGCCCCCCGCCAGCGTGCCCAGGCCCATCGCCACGTGGCACACCAGCACAATCCACAAAGGAACGTGGAATTTGTCGCCCAGGTAACCCTGGGAAAACAGCAGGACGGCGATGATGCCCATCGTCTTCTGCGCGTCGTTGCCGCCGTGGCCCAGGCTGAACAGCGACGCCGATACGAACTGAAGCCGGCGGAACCAGTGATCGACCTTCCCCGGGGTCTTGCGGCGCAGCAGCCAGGCGATGAGCACCAGGAACAGTCCCCCCAGCAGCATCCCGAGCAGCGGCGAGACCACGATGAAGATTCCGGTCTGGCTGATCTTCGGCCAGCCGAGGATGCCGGCGCCGCTCTTCGTGACGCCGGCCCCGATCAGCCCACCCACCAACGCGTGCGACGAGCTCGACGGAAGCCCGTACCACCACGTGATGAGGTTCCACACGATGGCCCCCGATAGCGCCCCCATGATGACCGCCGGATCCACGATACGGGGATCGATGATCCCCTTGCCGATGGTGCCCGCGACATGCACGTCGAACACCAGGAAGGCGATGAAATTGAAGAACGCGGCCCAGATGACCGCCCACCGCGGCGTCAGCACGCGCGTCGACACGATGGTCGCGATGGAATTGGCGGCGTCGTGAAACCCGTTGATGAAGTCGAAGATCAGCGCGACCCCGACGATCGCGACGATCAGGAGAAACGCGCTGTCCACGGGGGCTTACGAGTTCTCGAGGACCACGCCTTCGATGATGTTGGCCACATCCTCGCAGCGGTCGGTGGCCGACTCGAGCATCTCGTAGATCTCTTTCCACTTCATGACCGTGATGGGGTCCTTCTCCTCACGGAAGAGCTTGGCCAGCGTCCCGCGCAGCAGCGCGTCCGCTTCGTTCTCCAGGCGGTTGATCTCCACGCACTTCTGCAGGATCGCCTCCGGATTCCGCAGGTCCCTCATCCCCGTCACCGCCTCCAGGACGCGCTCGGCGCCGGACACCAGATTGCGCGCCAGGTCCACCACTTCCTTGGTCATGACCCGCACGTCGTACAGCGACAGCCGCTCCGCGCCCGCCTCGACCAGGTCCATGATGTCGTCCATCTTCGTGATCAGCCGGTAGATGTCGTTGCGGTCGAGCGGTGTGATGAACGTCTTGTGCAGCATTTCCACCACGGCGTGCGTGATCTCGTCGCACTCGTGCTCGATCTCCTTGATCCGCCGGGCCTGATCCGTGATCTCGCCCGGGCGCTCGACCATCTCGAGGAACGCGCGGCACCCTTCCACCGTCTTCTTACCTTGCCGCTCGAAGTGATCGAAGAACCCCGTTTCGCGCGGCAGGAGCCTCATGGCGCTGGTGTATCGCCGAGCGTGACAATCATGTCAACGTCCTGTAACCAAGTCGTCGCGGCGATTTCACACCGCTGCGGCAGGATTCGGCATGGCTCGCATACTGATCGTCGAGGACGAAAAGGATCTGCAGCGGGTCCTCGCCTATAACCTCAAGCAGGCGGGCCACGACGTGCTCGCGTCCGCCGAAGGCCGCGACGGATTGCGGATGGCGCGCGAGCAGCGGCCGGACCTTTTGATCCTGGACCTCATGCTGCCCGACTTGCCCGGCACCGAGGTCTGCCGCGCGCTCAAGGGCGACGCCGCCACGCGCGCGATTCCCGTGATCATGTTGACGGCCAAGGGCGAAGAGATCGATCGCGTGGTTGGCTTCGAGCTCGGCGCGGACGATTACGTGGTCAAGCCCTTCAGCGTACGCGAGCTGCTGCTGCGCATCCAGGCCATTCTGCGGCGCGGTGCGCCCGAAGGCGCCGAGCCCGAGGGTCGGCTGGAGCACGGCCGGCTGCGCATCGACCGCGCCGCCCATCGCGTGTGGGTCGACGACAAGGACATTGCGCTCACCGCGCTGGAGCTGAGGCTGCTGTGGACCCTGTTCGACCGGCGCGAACGGGTGCAGTCGCGGGCTACGCTGCTTGACGATGTGTGGGGCCTGGACGGCGACATCACCAGCCGCACCGTCGATACCCACGTCAAGCGGCTGCGCGAGAAGCTGGGGCCGGCGGGCACGTACATCGAGACGGTGCGCGGGGTCGGTTATCGCTTCGTCGGCGCGGCATCGGACGCCGGACGTCCGCCGTGACCCTGGGGGTCCGCGCCAAGCTCTTCCTGGTCTCGCTGGGGATCATCGTGGTCTCCGTGCTGGCGCTCGACGCCTACCTGCGGTCGGCATTCGATGAGGCCCTCACCGAACGCATCAAGGACGACCTCCTGGTGCGTCTTGGGTTGCTGGAACGAGAGGCGTCGGCTTCGACTATCGACCTGGACGACACCGCCGCCTGGGACGCGCTGGCCGACGACCTGGGGCGGCGGGCTCACGCGCGCGCGACCTTCATCCGTGTCGACGGTCGAGTGATCGGCGATTCCGAGGTTCTCGCCGCGGATCTGGCCGAGGTCGAGAACCACGCGACGCGCTCCGAGGTGGCGGAGGCGCTGGTGGGCGCGAGCGGCTTTCATACCCGGCGCAGCGCCACGGTGAACCGGCGGATGTTGTACGTCGCGGTTCCTTTCTTTCGCGACGCGAAGCTCATCGGCGTCGCCCGTCTGGCCATGCCTCTGGACGAGATCGACGTGGCGGTGATTCGCGTGCGCCGTATCCTGGCGGTGGGCTTCTTGCTGGCGCTGGGCGTCGCTGTCTTGATGTCGACCGGCGCAGCGCACTTCATGTCGCGGGTGGTGCGTCGATTGACCGAGGCAGCCCGGCGGATGGCGGCGGGCGATCTCTCCGTGCGGACCCGCGTGGGAGGCCGCGACGAGCTCGGCGAATTGGGACGCACACTCGATCAGCTGGCGGACGGGCTGTCCTCCTCTCTGGGTGAGCTGCGCGCCGAACGCGACCTGCTGGGGCGCATCCTCGAGGGCATGCAAGAGGGCGTGCTGGTGCTCGACGCCGAGCGCCGCGTGTTGCTGGTCAACCCGGCGCTGCGCAGCATGCTGCTTCTGGGGGCCGACGTCATCGGCAAGTCCCCCATCGAAGTGGTTCGGAACGCCGACCTCCAGAGCATCATCGACCGCGCGCTCTCCGGGGACGCCGCCGCGACGGGAGAGATCGAAGTGGGGGGGCTCAAGCCGCGCCAGCTTCTGGTCCACGCGGCGGCGCTTTCCGGCGAGCCGCGCGGGCTGATGGCGGTGTTTGTCGACGTCACGGAAATGAGGCGCCTCGAGTCCCTGCGCAAAGATTTCGTGGCCAACGTGTCCCACGAGCTCCGGACGCCGGTCGCCTCGGTGCTCTCGGCGGCGGAGACGGTGCGCGGATCCGCACACGGCGATCCGGCGGCGACGGCCGGCTTCCTCGAGATGATCGAGCGCAACGCGCGGAGGCTGCACGACCTGGTGGAGGACCTGCTCGACCTGTCTCGTATCGAATCGCGCGAGATCAAGCTCAACCTCGAAGCCTTGCCGGTGGCCGCCTTCTGCCGTCAAGTCATCGCGCTGGTGGCCGAACGCGCCGCCGCCCGCCGGATCGTTCTGCGGGTCGATCTACCCGCCACCGTGCCCGCCGTGCGCGCGGATCGGCGCGCCTTCGAACAGACGCTGGTCAACCTGCTGGAGAACGCCATCAAGTACTGTCCCGTGGGCGCGGAAGTGGTGCTGCGCGCGGCGCCGGTCGGCCGCCTGCTGCGCCTTCAGGTCGTCGACACCGGGCCCGGCATCGAGCCCAGGCATCTTCCCCGGCTATTCGAGCGCTTCTACCGCGTCGACCCCGGGCGATCGCGCGACATGGGCGGAACCGGCCTCGGCCTGTCCATCGTCAAACACCTGGTCGAAGCGATGGGCGGCGCGGTCGACGTCGAAAGCACGGTGGGAAAAGGCTCAACCTTCTCCTTCACCGTCCCGATCGCCGCGCCTGCGGCTCAACCGCCGACGTAGCCGCCGGTC
>Ga0187894_10001099_pt1 | contig 35899 bp, 34 predicted proteins | sample GBC1701081metaG_FD_136650 | JGI IMG/M metagenome (GOLD analysis project Ga0187894, IMG submission 136650) | White microbial mat communities from a lava cave in the Kipuka Kanohina Cave System on the Island of Hawaii, USA - GBC170108-1 metaG ...
AGTACGTCCGGCAAGACTCGAACTTGCGACCTCTTGCTTCGTAGGCAAGCGCTCTATCCGGCTGAGCTACGGACGCGGATAAAACAGACTTTTAATTATTACTATCGGCAGTTTGAATGTCAACTCTGAGATGGAATTTGCTACGGCTTCACTACATTTTTCTGTTGACCAATCTGATAAAGAAAAGATAAGGAGGTCGCTGATTTCATTTTTTTGATGAGAGTGAAATCAGCGAGCGCAGTTATCTTCAAAACTCGTGCGCTAAGGAACACACAAGTAAAGGATTGACTTATTCTTTCAAGCAACTTGTCTATTTCATGAGTTGACGAACCAAGCGATTATAGTCGTCTTTCATGGGCAGTTCCATATCCGTCTTTATGCGTCGCCGCGAAGCCGTGACGTTCTCTTTTTTGATGGGATCGTAGCCTTCTTTTTCATAGGTTTCCCAATAGACACCGATGCCGCGACGTTGCCAAAGAGGCAAATTATTGAAATTGATGCCGTGTTGAAAGAGCAATTCGTTTTTGAATTCCGTTGAGGCGTTTGCCAATATAGTTGTTGCTTCACCGATACTCTTGCCAGCCTTTCGCAATGTCCAGTAGCACCAGCCATTCAAAGCGCAACGCGCCGCATCACCCTGTCGCCAGCGAAAGTAGTCAACGACAAGCGACCGATTGACGCCTATCCATACGCGGCTGTCAAATTGTACCGCCTCACCGATTGCCAGCGTAAAAGCCGAACTGGCGACGCTCGCCGATATAGAAATCAGCTTTTCCAGTTCGCGGTCAAACAGTGTCCATTCTGGTCGAAAAAGGACAGAGATTTCGTCGCTTTCTGTATAAGCATAAATGCCTTGCATCTCTTTAACTAAGGCTTGTGCCGCTTTTATCATGGCATCGCGGAAGCGCACATCAAACGGCTTATCGAATCTTGTCTTTGTAAAGCGCGAAAAACTGCGCCCGTCAACGCGAATCACTACCCAAGTATCCGACAGAATGCGTAACGAATGGTAGTATTCAAACCGGCGCATCTTCTCTTCAAACTCATCACTATTCATCGTCTCTCCAATCGCTACTTTCAAATTCCGAGTTATCCGCAAGGCGAACATAAAACAACTTATCAAATCCCTCTTTGTACGATGGACGTTCCAGTTTCTTTATAGTCGTAAAAATGGCAACCTCCGGCACTCGCGCCGTTCCTTCACGTTGGGCATTGCGCTCGCGGCAATCGGCAACCAGAGATTCAAAATAATAGCCCGTCACTTGCGCCTGAAACTCGCGGGCAATACTAATCAACTCCGCACGGTCGGCAAGCGTCGGATTGGTGTTGTCAATGACAACAGAACGCCCTTGAGTGAAGGCTTCTTCAATCATTCGCCGTTGCCGTTTGTGGCGATTCTTAACTTTCGGGAAATCGTCTTTGCTAACGCAGGTATGTGTCTCGAAAAAACGAGCGCGGCGGAAAGCGCTTTTGCCGGAGGCTTGTAAGCCAATGAGGATAACCAATTCCATGATAAAGAGAGTGATGAGCAACTCATCGGTTGCTCATCACCAGTTTGAATTACATATTTTCGATAATCGCCGCCGCGAAGTCGCTGGTCTTTAACTTGGTCGCGCCTTCCATCTGACGTTCCAAATCGTAAGTGACGCGCTTTTGTTGAATCGTCCTGGTCAGCCCGTCAAGTATCAACTGGCTCGCTTCGCGCCAGCCCATATGGTTGAACATCATCACGCCGGACAAAATCACCGATGACGGATTGATGACATCTTTATTAGCATATTTCGGCGCGGTTCCGTGCGTCGCTTCAAAGACGGCGGCATTATCACCGATATTTGCGCCGGGAGCCATTCCGAGTCCGCCGACCTGTGCCGCTGCCGCGTCGGAGAAATAATCGCCGTTGAGGTTTGGCGTTGCCACAACATCGTACTCATCCGGGCGAATCAAAATCTGTTGGAACATCGAATCGGCGATGCGGTCTTTAATCAACAATTTCGCTTTCCACGCGCCCTTGCCGTGCGTTGCGCCAATCGCTGCAACCGTGTCGTTAATTTCAGCGATGATTTCACCGCGCTGCTTTTCCGACATCTGATCGAATCCTGGCTCAATCATTCGCGCATTCGCTTCAGCGGAAAGCGACGGATTGCCATCGAGGTTGTCGAGAATCCAGGTTTCGCGCTCGGTGACAATCTGCTCGCGGAATTCCTCTTTCGCCAGTTCATAGCCCCAATCGCGGAACGCGCCTTCCGTAAACTTCATGATGTTGCCTTTATGCATCAAGGTCACGGACGGTTTGCCAAATTCGAGGGCGTAACTGATGGCGCGGCGCACCAGTCGTTTCGTTCCCGTCGGCGAAATCGGTTTGACGCCGATGCCGCTATCAGGGCGGACTTTGTAGCCATATTTATCATTCAACAGGGAGAGAATTTCTTGAGCGCGTTCGCTGCCACTGACAAATTCAACGCCCGCGTATACGTCTTCGGTATTTTCGCGGAAGATGACGACATCAACCTTTTCCGGGCGTTTGACCGGCGACGGTACGCCATCGAAATAACGCACCGGGCGGACGCAGGCGTACAAGTCAAGCACCTGACGCAGGGTGACATTAAGCGAGCGAATGCCGCCGCCGACCGGAGTAGTGAGAGGTCCTTTGATGGCGACAGCATATTCGGCAATCGCTTTCACCGAATCATCGGTGAGCCATTCGCCAAACTGATTGAAACACTTTTCGCCGGCAAAAATTTCGTACCAGAGAACGCGACGTTTGCCGCCGTATGCCTTTTCGACGGCGGCATCAAAGACGCGCTCGGAAGCCTTCCAAATGTCGCGCCCGGTGCCGTCGCCTTCGATGTAGGGGATAACCGGATAATCCGGCACATTCAGTTTCGTTCCCTCGACGGTAATCTTTTGACCCTCCGCCGGAACTTCTATACCATTGAAGCTTGCCATTAAACTTTGTCTCCTAAGAAAAAGTAAGTAGCCCAGCAGTCTGCGCTACCTTGTGAGTTATTCATACTGAACGCGCCGCGTAATTTGCGCTTTTGCGCGTGGAGTGTGAATATAACGACTTTGCTGTAGACTATCAAATTGCTATGGCTGAAAAAGAACCGGAAAATAACGACGATTCGCTAGAGGAGATTCGTCAGCGCATCCTCGAATCAACAGAAGCCAACCTCACCAGTGATTCTCACAAGTTGACGGCGTGGGAGCGCGTCAAGCTGGCGCGGCATACCGACCGACCGTATACGAAAGATTTTATTGAGTTGATCTTTACGGACTTTGTTGAAATTCATGGCGACCGGCGTTTCGGCGATGACCCTGCCATCGTCGCCGGTATGGCGAAATTTCACGGCGAGTCATGCGTCGTCATCGGGCATCAAAAAGGCAGAACGATGAAGCAGCGACAAAAACGCAATTTCGGAATGCCGAAACCGGAAGGCTATCGCAAAGCTTTGCGGGTGATGAAGATTGCCGAAAAGTTCCATCGCCCGGTCTTTACTTTCATTGACACATCGGGAGCTTATCCGGGAATTGACGCCGAAGAACGCGGACAGGCGGAAGCCATCGCTTACAATTTGCGCGAGATGGCGCGGCTGCTTGTGCCGGTGATTGTTACGGTGATTGGTGAAGGCGGGTCGGGCGGGGCGCTGGCAATTGGCGTTGGCGATAAAGTCTTGATGCTGGAAAATGCCATCTATTCGGTGATTACCCCTGAAGGCTGCGCTTCGATTTTGTGGCGCGATGCGGCTTACGCCGAACAGGCGGCAAAAGCCTTGCGGTTGACGGCACAAGACCTGCTGGAATTTAAGTTGATTGATCGCATCGTTCCTGAACCGGCGGGCGGCGCACAGGGCGACTACAAAAAGGTGGCGGAAAGCTTAGATGTGGCGTTGCAGGAATCGCTCGCCGCAGTGCGCGACCTCGGCGACGAAGAGCGCGTTGAGTTACGTTATCAAAAGTTTCGCGCCATGGGTGAATTTGAAGAAGGCGCAGCGCAAAGCGAAGGCGCAGGGAGTTGATTCGTATGGCAGCCGTGATTGAAGCCAAAGCGCAGCGTTTGACCATCCGCGAGTATTACCGGCTTGATGAACTCGGTCTGTTCCGCAATCGTAAAGTCGAATTGCTTGAAGGGCAGGTTTATGACGGCATCTATCCGTTTGAACCGCAAGTGCATCGCTGGACGGTTGACGAATATCGCAAAATGGCAGAGAGCGGATTTTTTGCCGGTAAGCGGGTCGAATTGATAGACGGAGAAATTATTGAAATGGCGGCAATGGGAAACGCGCACCAAACTTCGGTCGTGCTAACGGGTGATACGCTCCGCGAGGCTTTCGGCAAAAACCACTTTATTAGTGTGCAATGTCCGTTTGAAGTCAATGAAATTTCTGAACCAGAACCCGATGTGGCAGTCATTAAAGGCAAGCCGCGAGATTTCGCTGACCTGCCGTTGACGCAGGCAGCGTTAATCGTCGAAGTTGCCGATACCTCCTTGAAATATGACCGTTCCGTGAAAGCAAGCATCTATGCGGCGGCGGCAGTGAAAGAGTTTTGGATTGTCAATCTCAATGACCGCCGTTTAGAAGTGCATCGCAAACCAATCGAAGATGCGTCACAGTATCTCGGCTATTGCTATTCAGAAATCAAAATTCTCACCGAAGCCGATGCCATCAAACCGCTTGCCGCCAGAAAAGAGGTTGCTGTAGCCGATTTGCTGCCCTGAAGGCTCACTTCATGTTTGATTGTTTCCTCTTTGATTTTGACGGCACACTCGTTCATTCCGAGCGTGCCTATCTCTACTCATTTCAGCATTCCATCAAATTGCATACTGGCATTGAAGTCAGCGAAGCGGAGTTCAAACGCTTCTGGCATATGAATATGTCGCCTGAAGATGTGTTGAGTAATTTCGGCGAAGAGATGCTGGAAGAGATGGTTGTCAGCTTTGAAGAGTTCTATTATGCCAATCATCACCATCACGTCGAACTATTCGATGGCATTGCAGAATTACTTGATGAATTGCAACAGCGTGATATTCGTTTTGGGTTGGTGTCACTCAAGCCGCGTCGCGCTGGAGTCATAGAAGTAGATAATCTGGGTTTAAGTCGTATCATCGCCACAAGAATCTGGGGCGACGATGTTGAAAATATTAAACCTGCGCCAGACGGCGCATTGCACGCTTTGAACCAATTAAACGCTGCGCCACAAAATACTCTTGTTATTGGCGACAGTGCTGCCGATATTTTGATGGGACGCGCCGCCGGAACTTATACTGCCGCCGCACTCTGGGGCAACCCACATACCTTTCATCGTGAAAAGCTACTTGCGACAAAGCCCGATTTTGTGATTGATTCTCCCATGCAGATCGTCGAATGTCTGAAGTCTGGCGTCTGGAGTCGGTTGCTTCACAACGAATAAAGAATTAATCCATCGGGTAATTCTAACCTTCTTCTGCCATCAACTTTCTGCCCTTCAGACTGCCGATTTTTGACTCCTGATTCATCTCCTAAGGAGTGTGCTATGACCGCAAGACTCGCACCCGTCAATACGCAGACCAGAGAAATTATCTCGCTCAATCCGGCAACGCTTGAAGAGATCGCCCGGTTTCCTGTCGCCACAGCCGCCGATGTCAGTGCTGCCATCATGCGGGCGCGGGCGGCGCAACCAGCGTGGGCGGCGCTCTCCTACAGCAACCGGGCGCGTTATATTCGTAAGGTTCGTCGCGCTCTCTACGACCGGCAAAATGAAATCATTCAGATACTCTCCGATGAAACCGGCAAGCCACAGTTTGAAGCCCTCTCTACCGAAGTTTTTCCGGCGTGCGATTTGATGAGTTACTTTGCCGCTAAGACGGAACGCATCCTGCGCGACGAACGCTTTACGATTGCCGTCTTTCGCAACAAGCGTTCGCTGATTACTTATGAACCGCTCGGTGTTGTCGGAATTATTACGCCATGGAATTTTCCCTTTACAATTTCAATCGGTGAAGTAGTAATGGCCTTGATGGCAGGCAATACCGTAGTGTTGAAACCTTCGGAATACACGCCGCTTGTCGGTGATTTCATTCGCCGTCTGTTCGCTTCGGCGGGATTCCCGGAAGGGGTGATTGAAGTGGTGCAGGGCGACGGCTCAACAGGTGCGGCGCTGGTTGATGCTGATATAAATAAAATCTTTTTCACCGGCTCGGTTCGCACCGGCAAACACATTGCCGAAGCTGCCGCCAAGAAATTGATGCCGGTGGTTCTGGAACTCGGCGGCAAAGACCCGATGATTGTTTGTGAAGATGCGCCGTTTGAGCGGACAGTGAAGGGCGCAGTGTGGGGAGCGTTTGCCAACTGCGGGCAAATTTGCGCGTCTGTCGAAAGGCTCTACGTTGACCAGAAGATTGCCGATAGATTCATTCCGGCGGTTGTCGAAGAGGTAAAGAAACTCCGGCTTGGCGCACCGGATGGCGATTTCTCAACCGATGTCGGACCGCTTGTGAATGAAGCGCAGTTGAACATTGTCAGCGAACAGGTAGCCGATGCTATAGCAAAAGGCGCAAAGGCGTTGACCGGCGGACAACGGCGCGACGATTTAGGCGGCTACTTCTTCGAGCCGACAGTGCTGGTTGATGTGACCAACGAAATGAAGGTGATGCAGGAAGAGACCTTCGGACCCGTGCTGCCGATTATGGTGGTCAAAGACGAAGAAGAAGCCATCCGTGAAGCCAACAACACCCGTTATGGACTGCTCGCTTCCATCTGGACTTCGAGCAATAAACATGGTCGTCGCCTTGCTCGTCGTATTGAAGCGGGAACGGTGATTATCAATGATGCGGTTTATACAAACGGCGCGGCACAGACCCCTTGGTTTGGCGTTAAAGAGAGCGGCTTAGGGGCAACACATGGCAAAGCGGGAATGCTCGAATTTGTGAAGATGAAGCACGTCAACTGGGATTTGCTGCCGATGAAGAGCAATATTTGGTGGTTTCCTTATACCGAAACATGGTACGGCAGATTCAAGACCATAATGAAGCTGCTCTATCGCTGGGGCTTGCGAAAGATTGCCTGATGTGGAGAATGCGTTATGTAGTTCGGAGGTATTCAATGAGTAAAGAGTATGTCACAAAAATTCAGAACGCATATCGCATCACGGGTACACGGGTTTCGCTCGATTCTGTCGTTTATGCCTTTCTCAATGGACAATCGCCCGAAAGCATTGTGGACAGTTTCCCCTCGCTTACGTTGGAACAGGTTTATGGAGCAATCGCTTTTTATCTGGCGAATCGAGCCGCCATAGATGATTACTTGCGACAAGGCGAAGAAGAGTTTGCTGCGCTCAGTCAAAAACTCCGCGAAGCCAATCCCTTGCTCTATCAAAAACTGCTTACTCATAAGAAAAATCGAGCCGCTTGATGGTTTAGGCGATAAACAAATGAAGGTACGTTTTCAAGCCGATAACGACTTGAACCAAAATCTTGTGCATGCCGTAAGGCGGCGTAACCTTCAGATTGATTTTCAAACTGCGCCCGAAGCCAATCTGCATGGACTTGAGGATGAAGCAGTATTGGCATTTGCGGCAACTGAAGGGCGGGGTTTAGTTTCTCATGACCGCCAAACAATTCCGTTGCATTTCGCTGAGTTCATTATCAACCAAACAAGCGCAGGAGTGATTTTAATTTCTCAGGATTTGCCGCTAAGTCAGGCTGTTGAAGAGTTGATTCTGGTCTGGGAAGCATCCGAAGCGGAAGAGTGGATTGATTCTCTGCTCTCAATTCCTCTATGATGCGATTGTTTGAGAAACGCACATATTGAAATGTAGTAGGACAGATTCAAAACCATTATGAAGCCGCTTTATCGCTGGGGACTGCAAAGAATTGCTTAATACAAAATTTTGCCTGAAAACATTCAATCAAAGTCAACAAAATTTCGTCATGCTTATTAGCCAGAATTAAATTGCAGGAGTTACAAATGGATAATATTGTCACAACACTGAAAGATTCTGAAGAGAAAAAAAAGGCATCAGAGGCTAAAGAGATTCTTTGTAAGTTAATACAAAGCGGGCAGTACATAGGTGATGTTTATTCGATAGGCTATGAATTTGCTAATGTACAAATCCATGATTTTCATAGGGAAAAGGTTGGCGGTATTCCCAGTCTCTGCTTTCTTATTGCAACCCGAATAGTCTTGGAGCAAGAAAAGTTCGATTATCAAAAAGAGGAGAGTTCTGTTTTATTGCTTCGCGTTATGGATTCTACTGCTTTGCCAGGCGATTCGGAGGCAGAACGGGTACGGGTAGAAGTTTCTCGGAAGGTTTCGGGAGAGACTGGCGTTCATTGGGATGACAACAAAAACATGGATGCTACGACTCACCATCTTCTTTCCTTCGCAGGGGTAAAGTGTAGAGTGCTTGGAACATTCTTTGTGGATGCTTCAAAAGACCCAAACAAGCTGGCGCTAAAATTTGGCAGCGATTTGTCAAACTATTACCCCAATAAAGGATTGAAAGTTTATAAACCTAATGAGAAAGCCTTAGCTGAAATTGTAAATTATCTGGATATTGATCGAATTGATGAGAACCAGAGCAAAGAACAAGTGGAGATAGGCGAGGTTCGCTATGCTTCTACGAATCGCTCATTTCAAGGTGTGTCAAATGTAATAGTCCGTATTTTTCCTGCTGACTTGCTTGGTCAAAAGACGGCATTGTTTGGTATGACGAGGACAGGCAAATCGAATACAACGAAGATTGTTTTACAGTCCGTCTTTAACCTGCGATTTGCAAAAGACAAGCCTATGCGAATTGGTCAAATTGTCTTTGACCCCAATGGTGAATATGCAAACGAAAACGCTCAAGATCAAGATAAAAATGCCAATCCAGAAGCGATTAAAAATGTCTGGCGTTATGACAAAGATGGCAAGAAGGGGGCAAAAGAAGACGTTGTTACCTATGGAATTTTGAAACACAATAATGATCCAGAACGAAAGTTGATGCTGTTGAATTTTTTTGATGAAGACAACCTACAAATAGGCAAGGATATAATTAACGAAGTTCTTGCTGTAGATACAACCAAATTCATTCAAAACTTTAGGCAAGTTACCTTTGAAAAACCCGCGCCTAATGAGTCTTCAGCCACAACGCGTTATTTAAGACGTGTTCTTGTATATCGGTCATTACTTGCCAAAGCAGATTTTCCTCTTCCTCAAAATTTAAAACCGAAAACCTCTGGCTTGTTCAACAAGAATTTGCTAGATGCTATGAGCGAAAGCGATGTTCCAGAACACCAATCTGTTGCTGCGATTTTAAGGAATAAGGATGCAACATGGAAACAATTAGGCTCTGCTTTTGAACATCTTTACGATTTTATGTCAGGAAAAACATATAAAGAGTTTGAGCAAAATTACATAAAGAATTCCAGTTCAGGGGAGCCTTGGGCTGATGAAGATTTGAAGAAGTTGTTGGAGATGTTTAAATATCCCAATGGCTCTCGACAAATTGGCAAAGTACGCGACCAACACACCGATCAAACTAATTCTGACTATGCTCTAGACATCTACCATGATTTAGCCAAAGGACGCTTGGTAATCATAGATCAATCTAGTGGAGACCCTTTAATCAATAAATCTTCTGCTGACCGAATCATGTGGAAAATTTTTAAGGAGCAGCAAGCAATTTTTCGGTCAGGAAAAACAAACATCCCTGACATTCTGGTTTATGTGGAAGAAGCTCATAATCTTCTTCCAGCGGGCAAAGATTTGGATTTGCAAGATGTCTGGGTGCGAACTGCTAAAGAAGGTGCGAAGTATCACATTGGCTTGGTGTATGCGACCCAAGAAGTAAGCAGCATTCAACGGAACATTTTGAAAAATACTGCAAACTGGTTTATTGGTCATCTGAACAACACAGACGAAACCAAAGAGTTGTGCAAATACTACGATTTTGAAGATTTTGAATCTTCAATTCGCCGCGCCCAAGACCGTGGATTCCTCCGCGTGAAAACTTTGAGCAATCTCTTTGTTGTTCCTGTACAAGTTCGCAAGTTTGAGGTGTAAAAATGCCATTTGAAGGTGAATACGCACATTACAGACCTTTGAAAAGAATTGTTGAGAATGAACAAGTTCAACGACTGCTCGCAAGATCACATCGTATTGAGCCAAATTCTATCCCTTCTACACCTCTAAACACAGTTTCCCTATTAGACTTGCAACCAACTGAAAACGGGATTGATTTTGTCTTAGCTATAGATGGGAGTATGCACGAGGAACCCGTTGATAACGGTTATCCTTCTGCTGCTGTGGGATATGTTACTGTTGCGTCAGTGTTGCTTGATGTTGCAAAGATGAAAGTGCTTGATGCAAAGCGCCCTATTGATCCAAAGGAGTTCCGAACACTTGAAGATGCTGAATCTATTGATGGCGCTCTTCCCGGTAGTAATGTGGTCATTGACGATGAATTAGATGCTGTTCATTCATTCCGTCGGGCTTTGTTTGAAATTTTCCGAAGCAAACAAGTTTCAGAATCGGGGGAATCCATATTAAATACATACGAAATCCTGTTAAGGCTCAAACCAACTTCAGTGAACCCCCAAGCATGTCCTTACAAAGATTGTTTGCGAACAGATAAGAGCTATTCAGTAGGTCTGGCAGAATATCAATGCAATTGTCCAAATGCTCGCTCACTGTTTTCAACCGACGCTTTGCGAATTCATGAATTTATGAACCCGGAAGGGTCTAATCAGGCTATGCTCACCGAAACAATGAGTGTTTTAGAGCGCGTTTGGGTGATTCATTTCTTGAGAACACTTGAAAGAGAAAAGCTGCTTCCTGTTTTACAAAGATTGGCTATTGTGGTTGATGGACCACTTGCTGTATTCGGCGCACCTGCATGGCTCAGTAGTGCGATCAAAATAGAATTGGCGAGAATAAACAATGCTGCAAAGAAAGCCATAGGGGATAACAATTTTGACTTGCTCATGTTTGGCGTCGAAAAAACAGGTGCGTTTATGGAGCATCTGACTAACATAGATAAAGGACCGAAAGGCGAAGGAAATGCATTGCCCAATCAAAGCGCCTTTCTTTTAACAGATGACTATATTAAACAGCGAATCAGATTCTCTAATAGTGAGAGAATGTATGGTAGAAATACCTACTTTGGTCGAAAGGCGTTTTACAAAACCGCTTCAGGGGCTTTGATTGTAATCAATTCTCCTTTTCTCAATGAAGACCATAGCGATTTGAAGTGTGCTGAGGTCAGTCAATTTCCGCGAATTGCAGATACAATGAAGCTCCTTGATACGCTCGTTTCGGCGCGTTATCGCAATTCTGTAACACCCCTTATTTCGGCACACGCTGAGGCTGCGATACCCCTGAATTTAGGTAGGCGTGTACTGGAGAAACTAGCCCAGCAACTTATGTCTCAAACTTCAATGAGGAAGCCATGAGCTATAATACTGCTTATAAACGATGGAGCGGAGTTGGACCTTACTATGCCATGTTCCCTCTCAGCTTTGTGAATGAAATTGTTGAGAATTTCACAAGAAGAGGGCAGAGGATTCTTGATCCTTTTGCGGGACGAGCATCAAGCGTATTTGCTGGCGCAGCCAGTGGGCGTCCTTCTATTGGTATCGAGATAAATCCTGTGGGTTGGATTTACGGTAAGACAAAATTAGCGCCTGCGTCAGCCGACGATGTAAGGGATCGCCTTGATGAAATTGTCCAGATCGCTCAAAGTTTATCAAGCGGCGCAGGAAATGAGCTATCAGAATTCTTCCACTTGTGCTTCTCTGAATCTAGCTTGAGGTTTTTAATTGCTGCTAGAAACAACTTAGATTGGAGACGCATTAAAGTTGACCGCACTTTGATGGCTCTGATTTTGGTTGATCTTCATGGTGTGCGGGCAAGGTCTTTTTCTAATCAAATGCGCCAAACCAAGGCAATGAGTCCAGAGTATTCAGTAAATTGGTGGTCGGAAAGAGGGCTTACGCCTCCTCATATAGATCCAAAAGAATTATTAGAAAAAAAGATTAAATGGCGGTATGCGAAAGGAATACCTGAAACAGCAAAAAGCAGTATGTGGCTTGGCGATAGTTGCCAATTACTCAAGCGAATTCAGCAACAAATGATTAACGATAATAACTCAAAAAGATTCAAATTATTATTAACATCGCCGCCATATATAGGGCTTAGTGATTATCATCGTGATCAATGGCTTCGGTTGTGGATGCTCGGCGGAGAGCCAGATTATCGACGCTCAGAAGGGAAATACAAAGGAAGATTCGCTTCACAAACTGATTACAAAAAATTATTAAGTAATATCTTTTTCCAGTCAGCAGAAATGATGAGTCAAAGTGGCTATGTTTATGTAAGAACAGATGCTAGAGAACAAACTTTTGAAATAACCCACGAAGTACTAAAAACAGCCTTTCCACGCTGGCGAGAACAGATTATTGATTGCCCTTATTCTAAGAACACACAGACGGCTCTTTATGGAGATAAAACTAAAAAGCCCGGAGAAAGAGACATTATTCTAAGGGGTCCAAGAGCATAAGTCTTTAAGAAAACATTGTGATTAATCTCTACGAAGAATTGAAATTCTTAATTGTTGCTCTTGATAATCAAGGCATTGATTATGCTCTTTGCGGCGGGCTAGCAATGGCGGTGCATGGCTTTTATCGTTCAACGATTGATATTGATTTATTGATTCTTGATGAACAACTGGGCGAGATCAAAAGTGTTGCCCGGAGTTTGGGGTTTACGATAGAAGCGCAACCGATGACCTTTGCCAAAGGCGCAGTTGAAATTCGCCGCTTATCGAAGATTGATAAGGGTTCTGGGTTTGTTTTGTCGCTCGATATGTTGCTTGTGACACCGGCAACCGAAGAGGCGTGGAAATCCCGAACCCAATTTCTATGGCGTGACCAGATTATCAATGTAGTATCGCGGGAAGGCTTAATTGCGCTAAAATTACTGCGTAACAGCGGATTAGATCAGGACGACATCAGGAATTTACAAAAGGTGGAAGATGAAAGTTGATATGTCGCCGGAAGCGATTGATGCGCGATTGAAGATGACCTCAGAATTATTGAAGCTATGCCTGTCGCTCGGTACAGCAAAGCCAATTGCACATCCTTTGCCCCGTGCAGCTTCAGAACAGAATCCGGCAGCGGAAAAGAACCTTCAACGCCGTTCATCCGAACGATAAAAGCCGAAGGCGGCGGCGAATTGGTCGCGCAGTTGGTCGAAGTGTGACGCCGGTATGCGCTCAATGGCGTTCTGTAATTGCGCGACAACGCCTTCCAGTTCTTTTTCCTCTGCGGCTTCAACCGGGGCAATTGCTTCGGCTACCTGTGCCGGTGACGGGCGGCGCGTCAACCGGCGCATTCCTTCTTTTAAGAGATTCGCGGCTTTCTTTATGGTCGCTTTTGATTGACTGAAAACCCCTCTGACGGCGCGTTCAATCAAACTGGTATTCACCTGTTGCAATAGATGGTCGCTCACTCGTCGCGCATCTGTAGCGGCAATGCTGCCTGCCGGGACGAGCCACCTTTCCGCCAACGCAAACTCAACCAGAAAGCCTTGATAGTAGGTATGGCTGACTGTATCAATCGCCCGCTTCCATTCCAGAAAGAAGAAGATTTTGCGAAAGATGGCTTTCAAAGGATAGATCACTACAGTTGTTAAACACCCAACCAGACAACCGGAATCTTTATCATCGGACAGCGTTTCGACATCGGCATCACCAAGCAGTTGCGAATGGGCGGCGGCAAGTCTGCGAACCATGCGCCGTTTGAAATAGGTCTTCACAAGGTCATCAAGAAAAGGCATGGGAATCAGTGGCGTCAATCCCGCAAGGATAGAATGCAAGATAATCTGCCGTTGATTGGCGCTTGTCATTTTGTGATTATGGCAGAAAAATCTACTTATTCGCAGCCCGGTGTTCGTTGGCTCGTCCAACGACTCTTGATTGTTCCTCTCAGCATTCGATTTCAGCATCGAAAGGCACAGGCAAAATCATCATGTGCCTTGTCTTTCGCTTGGTGTCGCCGCTAAAGTCTTTGTTTATTGGTCAACAGGGGTTTACAACCGAGCGATGATGAAGCGACAGCAAGTGATTATTAACGCCGACGATTTCGGCAGGTCGGCAGAGATTAACGAAGCCATTATACGCGCTCACCGCGAGGGCGTGTTGACCAGTTGCAGTTTGATGGTTTCCGGCGCGGCTTTTGAGCAAGCGGTTCGCCTCGCCAGAGAAAACCCGCGTCTCGGTGTTGGCATCCACCTCGTTACCGTCGTCGGGCGAAGCGTCTTGCCGCACAGCGAAATTCCTTCCCTTGTGGATGAACAGGGCAATTTTTCCAACGACCCAAATCTCGCCGGAATGAAGTATTATTTTTCCCCGCAAGCACGGCTCGAAATCCGTAAAGAACTCGCCGCGCAATTCGCTCGCTTTGCTGAAACCGGACTTCCCTTCTCGCACATTGACGGACATCTGCACCTGCACGTTCATCCGGTTATCTTCAAAACCGCTTTGCAATTGGGACGGCAATATAACGTCAAGCGAATGCGCGTACCGACCGAAGAGTTAGGGCTGGCGCTTGGCTTCGATAAGCGTTACCGGCTCAGAAAGCTGCTTCATAAAGTGATGTTCGGGGCGCTTGGGGCGTATATGAAGCGACATCTCAAGCGCAGCGGTTTTGAGTTTGCCGAGCGCGTTTACGGCAATCTGCAAAGCGGCGCGATGACCGAAGATTATTTTCTTTATGCGCTGGAAAATCTTCAGGCTGCAACCAATGAAATCTATTTTCATCCGGCGCTCTATACCGAAAACCGATCACTCACAGAAGAAGAGCAGCAAGCTTTGACGGAATATCGGGCGTTAATCAGCCGCAGAGTTGTTGCGCGGGCGCAGAACGCCAACTTCAAACTGATTACCTATTTCGATCTGGAAACCGCATGATAAAGACCGCAATCGTCTTGGTTCTGGCAATCATCGCGCAGGTCGCCGGCAATATCCTCTTGAGTAAAGGGATGCATAGCGGCGACGGCTTAGACGTGACGGCAAGCATTTTGCACACCGCCTCATCGCCGCTAATCTGGTTTGGCACATTGTTACTGGCAACCTTCTTCGCGCTCCACTCGGCGGCAATGTCGTGGGCGGATTTGAGCTTTATTTTACCGGCAACGTCTTTCGGCTATGTTTTGAATGTCGCCTGTGCAAAGATTTTTTTGCATGAAACGGTGTCCGGGAAGCGTTGGGCGGGGGCGGTGATGATCTGCGTCGGCGTCGCTTTCGTATCGCGCTCGGAAGTGAAAACGTATGAGGTGCCGGAAACGGCGATGGGAGGCAAGGGGTGAGTATGGCAACAGCAACAGTGATTATAATTATTGTGCTGGCAACTTCGGCGGGTGAGATATTGATTGCCAAAGCGATGCGCGAAGTAGGCGAGATTGCCACTTTGCGCCCTGTTGAACTGGTAAAAATCGGCTGGCGCGTCTTGACCAATCGCTACTTCTTCATCGGCTTGGTGTTGATGGGACTCAGTTTCTTCACCCTTTTGGTGGCGTTGTCATTTGCCGATTTAAGTCTGGTGGTTCCGGCGACGGCAATCAGTTTTGTCATTAAGACTCTCGGCGCAAAATTCTTTCTGAAGGAAAGGATTAGCCGTGAACGTCTCATTGGCACCTTGCTCGTTTGTCTCGGCGTGGCATTGATTTCACTCCCTGATTAAGCAGGAGTTCATTGTCCATTTCACCTCGTTCATTACCCATTGCCGTTCAGGAAAAGCCCTCCGGCAATGAACAATGGATAAAGGACAATGGACAATGATTGCTACCGATTTAGCCTGCTCTCTGCTTCATGGAAATTGCACTCACGATACTTCTGATTCTGCTTACCCTCTTGACGCTGGCGGCAACTGCCTTCTACCTGTTGTCGCTCTATGCGGCGGCGCGATTCTCTCTTGAAAAACGCTCTGAAGTAAAAGCGGATTACCAGCCGGTGTCCATTATGGTTCCACTGGCGGGCGCAGACTTTCGCGCTTATGATAATTATGCGCGGCTCTGTCGCCAGAATTACCCGGCGGCTTATCAAATCGTCTTTGGGGTGCGCCAAGCCAGCGACACGGCAATCCCGATTGTCAGAAAACTGATTGCTGATTTTCCCGACTGCGACATCGTTCTGGTCATCAATCCCGAAGTTATCGGCACAAATCTCAAAGTCAGCAATCTGCGAAATATGCTCACCGAAGCAAAGCACGAGCAACTCATCATCGTAGACAGCGACATCCGCGTACAACCGGACTATCTGCGCCGCGTGCTTGCGCCGCTTGCCGAACCGCAGGTCGGTATGGTCACTTGTCTCTATCGCGCTGCCACGCCGCCCGACTTTGCCGCTAAACTCGAAGCCATCGGCGTCACCGCCGAGTTTGCCGCCGGAGTTTTAACGGCGCGATTGCTCGAAGGCGTGAAGTTCGCGCTTGGTTCAACGATGGCAACAACAAAGAAGATATTGCAGACTATCGGCGGCTTTGAAGCGGTAAAGGATTATCTGGCAGACGATTTTATGCTTGGCAAGCTGACGGCGCGTGCTGGCTATGAAGTCCGAATCGCCGATTGTATCGTTGAAACGGTCATGTCGCCTATCGGCTTTGCCGGCATGATGCGTCATCAATTACGCTGGGGGCGTTCGACGCGCATTTCGCGTCCGGCGGGCTATCTCGGCTTGATCTTCACTTATGGCTTGGCGCTTGCGGTTCTGGTCTGCCTGCTGTCGCTTTTTTCTACAGGCAGTTTGATTTTGCTGGCAGCAACGCTGGCAATCCGTTTGTTGACGGGCTGGATGATTGGCGTCCGGTGGATGAACGATCAAGTATTAAAGCGTAATTTCTGGCTCTTGCCGGTGCGTGATTTATTGAGTTTTGCCATCTGGTGCTTGAGCCTCGTCGGCAAGCACGTCGAATGGCGCGGGCGCATTTTTGAAGTCAAACGCGACGGTAGAATGGTCGAAAAAGGTTGATCCGCAGAGAGTACCGAGAGCATTTTAAGTTTTGTCAGGCTTGGTACAAGGCAATGATAAATATGAACTTCGCAATTGCCTTGCAATAAGTAAAGCGATTGTATACTATAAGTAACACCTTATGGGTAAGATAAATAGGGCAATTGATCTATTTTGTGGTTGCGGTGGCATCTCAGTCGGTCTTAGATCAGCAGGCTTTCAAGTTATCGCAGGAGTTGACATCGAACCAACTTACCTTTGTTCCTTTTCTAAAAATTTTCCCGAATCTCATAGCTTGCTGTTGGATATTGCAGAAGTTAATCCCATAGATTTTATGGATATGGTTGGGCTACGCTCAGGCGATCTTGATATTTTAGCCGGCGGTCCTCCTTGTCAGGGGTTTTCAAAAAATGTGCCACGGAAACAACGCTATCTTGAAGACCCCAGAAATAAATTGGTTAAGACGTTTCTGGATTACTGCACGGCGCTACAGCCGCGTTTTATACTGATGGAAAATGTGGCTGAAATGAAAAATGGTTTTGAGCAATCCTATACTCAAGAAATTTTGAACCGACTGAATGGGGAGGGATATACCGTAACCTATGAAGTTTTGAATGCCGCTAATTTTGGTGTGCCACAGAGAAGGCGTAGGGCATTTTTTATCGCTAATCGGCTTGGCTTTGAGTTCAAGTTTCCAGAGTCCACGCACATCAAAGACAGTCCTAAAATCAGCCTTTTTTCCCAACCTAAACATATCACAGTATGGGAAGCGATTGGGGATTTAGCGGCTCTCAATCATGGTGAAGGCGCTACTCAATGCGTATATGCCTGCGAGCCATTTTCAAACTTTCAAAGATTGATGCGTGGTGATTCTCGTATCGTAAAAAATCATCTTGCTCGGAGACTTCAACCAATTCAGCATGAACGTCTTTCATCTTTAAAACCGGGAGAAGGACTGAAAGATTTACCGCCTCACTTACAGACAAAGGGCGGTTATAGCGGAGCGTATGGTCGTTTAACAAAAGATATGATTGCTCCCACAATAACCCGTTGGGTGTTCCATCCCGGTTCCGGGCGTTGGGGACATCCGGTTGACATTAGGACATTAACGATTCGAGAAATAGCCAGACTCCAAAGTTTCCCCGATAGCTTTGAATTTGTAGGCACTTTCACACAACAAGCAGGACAATTAGGAAATGCAGTTCCACCGTTGCTAATTCAAAAAATTGCAGAATCTATACCGAATCAATCAGTCTCCTTCAACTTGGTTAATACATCCATAAGTGTTTCCAAATCTATTTTTTCATCTAATGATGGCAGCGAAAAAGCGGCAGTGTGAGGCTCGCCTATGGGAATCCACCAATCCGTCTCCCCTGAAAAATGCAACTGATTCTCTCCTAATCCATGCCAAGCAAACCATTTTTTTGCACTCGCCTTGTGGTATCCATGGAGCGCAGGCAGTTGTTCTTTCTTTACGGTTTTTTTCGGAACCGTCCAGTGCCACTCAAATTCCTCGCGTTTGAATATCTTGGGATCACCTTGATCACATAAGAATCTCTCAAAGTAGATAACCCGTCCATCGTCAAAAACAATCAGGCGGGAATACCCTATTTCTCTCAAATTGTATAATCTGAAACTTTGTTCTACATGATGATTGCAAAAATCAATTATCGTATCTCCCAAAGATTGCAAACCTTCAGGCGATTCCATTGATACCTCGATAAGATTTCGTTGATTTGGCAGCTTGGCTCTTTTCCACGTTACAGGAGTAGATGCTTTAGTAGACTTTACTTGCCAGCCGATTTGTCTGTCTCTATCAATCACATCAATAAAATCGTATGTTTTCAAAACTTCTGCCTGACGAACTTTTGCAAGAGCAGCTTCCATAACTGCGCCTGGTATCGTGTCAGTAAAAAATGGGAGTCTGGCATACTTGACCAGGAGCGAGATTAATTCTTCAAGCTGATTTGCAGTTGAAAAAATCGCTGAGGCTTTCATTGTTCTTCTCCAGCGAGAAGTTGCGAGGGCGTTACTTTCAAAGCATCTGCAATCTGGTTGACAATAAGCAGGGTAGGGTTTCTGAACCCCCTTTCTAATTGGCTAATATAAGTTCGGTGTAAGCCGGATTCTTCAGACAGTTTTTCCTGTGACCAGCCTTTTTTTAATCGGAGCTTTCTAATATTTTCGCCGAAGACTTTGGTTATATCCACGCCAAGTAGAATGCCAGAAGTAGACGATAAGTCTATAGACAGGAAGTAACATTGAATTATTGCAATATTGGATCATTAGACCTGTTGCGTAATAAGCGGATTTGAAAAAATGCAACAAGATATTGAGCGTTTAACCTGATGTAACGTCCAACATTTTGTATGCCTCCTTATTACACAACAGGTTTATTCAATATCTAAGTAGTCGGACCAAATTATATTGCAGCGAATTGGTTTAGAGTTACGCCTGTAGGCGTGAAAATCACGCCTACAGGCGTAACTCTAAACGGTAAGCTAATTCTGTCCGACTACTTATCTAAAAATGGCAAGCACTGGGTGATTGCCGTCCGATGGCTAGGCGACAACGTCTTAAAGCGCCATTTCTGGTTGCTGCCGGTGCGCGATTTGCTGAGTTTTGCCATCTGGTGTGTGAGCCTTGTCGGCAAGCAGGTCGAATGGCGCGGGCGCATTTTTGAAGTCAAACGCGACGGTAGAATGGTGGAAAGAATATGAGAAGGTAAAAGGCAAGGTTTTCATACCTTGCCTTTTATGATTAAAGGCTGTGAGTCCTAACGCCGTCCCCAAAGATTGACATAGGGGCGGGCGGATCGCCAATTGGGCTTGCTGTACCAAAACTCAACGCTGGTGATGTCGCGCCGGTCTCCCGGCAGATCAATCAGGCGAGTCTTGCCGCCGGAGCGAATTCGGTCGCGGACTTCAACCTCGTGGTCCGCGCCATTGGCAAAGTGAACGACGACGCGCTGAAATTCAATCGTGCCGCCTCTAATGCCAAGCTGAATGGCGCGAAATCTGCCCCGCGCTCGTACCGCAATTCTATCGCGGTCTACTCTGCCATCAACCCGCGATTGTCCAAGATAGAGCCATCCTCTTTGAGCGTAGGCTTCATTACTTGCCGCAATACTGAAACCGCCAATCAGCGCCAACATACAGACCATTTGCATGGTTTTTTGTAACTTCACTGGCTTCTCCTGTCTGTGAAAAAAGTTAGATTATAGATATGGAAAGCGGCTTCACCTGAACGGCTGTCGCTAATCCACCATTGCGGTTTCGTTGCCGGTCATCATTCTGATTATAGCTTACTTTGGCTTGTTGAACAGGTCATAAGGAATGAACCGGACGAAAAGACAACGTCTTTGTCCAGCCCTGCGATGCGGACACTTAGCTAATTCTTTTGCCGATTCTTTGCTTTCCTATCCTCTCTATTGAGCAATCGGCGGTTGTACCGCTATACTTTATTCTTCGACTTGGCATCTACTAAAAAAGAAGAAAAAGGTTCAGCAAAACGTAGGCAGTACAAGTAAGAGGATTTACTAATGATAAAGAGAGTGGCGCTGGCGAAGCCTCGCGGATTTTGTGCGGGCGTGGTGCGAGCCATTGATATAGTGGAACGGGCGCTTGATCTGTTTCCCGAACCGATCTACGTCTTCCACGAGATTGTTCATAATCAGTATGTCGTCGAGAATTTAAGTAAACGCGGCGTTGTCTTTGTTGACAGCCTCGAAGAAGTTCCCGATGGCAATGTCTGTGTCTTCAGCGCCCATGGCGTGTCGCCGCAGATTCACGAAACGGCGAAGCGCAAAAATCTTCATATTATTGACGCCACCTGTCCGTTGGTCACAAAAGTTCACCTTGAAGCGGTGCGCTTCCACCGCGAAGGCAAATCCATCGTTCTCATCGGTCACGCAGGACACGAAGAGGTCGAGGGGACGATGGGCGAAGCGCCGATGCATCTGGTGAGCAACGCCGATGAGGTCAAAAATCTACAACTCGAAAATGCCGATGCCGTTGTCTTCATCACCCAGACGACCTTGAGCATGGATGATGTCGCCGAGATTAGCGACGCCCTCAAGAAGAAATTTCCCGCTCTCCAATCACCACAAAAAGACGACATCTGCTATGCCACGCAGAACCGCCAGAATGCAGTGAAATCTCTGGCAAAAGAGGTTGACATACTGCTGGTTGTCGGCTCGCAAAACAGTTCCAATTCGCAACGGCTCTGTGAAGTCTCAAAAGCAAACAGCGTTCCCGCTTACCTGATTGATGACGAAACGCAGATTAACCCCGACTGGCTACAGGATGCCGAAACCGTTGGCGTCACGGCCGGGGCGTCCGCCCCCGAAGAGTTAGTCAAGCGCGTATTAGAGAAGTTGAGAGCGCTCGGCGCAACGGAATTTGTGGAGCAGGCAGGCGACGATGAAAACGTCCACTTCGCCCTGCCGAAAGAATTGCTGCAACTGCAACCGCTGCGAATCAGCGCCAATTAAGTTTTTAGTCCGTAGTGCTTAGTCCGTAGTCCGTAGTTCTTAGCTTGTTGTAATCGAAAGTTCGCTTCTTATTGAGAAATGCAATTTCATACTACGGACTAAGAACTACGGACTACGGACTCTTGAAGAGGTTTGCCCCTGATGCTACCGACTATGCACGCGAAACCGGCTGCGAAAACTCTCTCCCCGCTACAGGCAAAGGTGCATCGCGCCATCGAAGCCGCACAACAGTATCTCTGGCAAATTCAATTTCCTGACGGACACTGGCGCGGCGAACTCGAAGGCGACACCATTCTGGAATCTGAGTACATTTTGACGATGTACTATATTGGGCGCGGCGACGAGGGGCGCGTCCATATGGCTGCCAATACCATTCGCCAGAAACAACTGCTGACCGGCGGTTGGGCGATTTACGAAGGCGGCGACCCGGATGTAAGCGCCTCCGCGAAAGCCTATTTCGTTCTGAAATTGCTTGGCGATAACCCGAACGCACCACATATGCAGAAAGCCCGTGAGGTCATTCTCAAACTTGGCGGACTCGATGCCACCAACAGCTTTACGCGCATCTATCTGGCAATCTTCGGGCAGTACCCTTGGGAACGGTGTCCGGCAGTGCCGCCGGAGATTATTCTTTTACCGCGCTGGTCGCCGGTCAATCTTTCGGAGATGTCGGCATGGACTCGCGGCATTGTTGTACCACTTGCGGTCATCTGGGCGCATCGCCCACACTGTCCTGTACCGGAACGCGCCCGTATTGCCGAACTGATGGTCGAGGGCGCAAAACCGGCGAATGAATTGAATCTTAACTTCTGGAAACGCTTTTTCAAGGTCACCGATTCGACTTTGAAACTGGTTGAAAAGCGTAAATGGTCGCCGAAGCGCAAAAAAGCATTAAAGGCTTGCGAAGAGTGGATGGTTGAGCATTTCCGCAAGAGCGATGGCATCGGGGCAATCTTTCCGCCGATTATCAATTCGATTTTGGCGCTGCGTTGTCTCGGTTATGACAACGATCACGAACTGACGAAATCGCAGATTCACGAACTCGAACGGCTCAAAATCGAAGATGGCGATGTGATGCGAATTGCGCCGTGTTATTCGCCGGTTTGGGATACGGCGTTGGCGATGAATGCACTGGTCGAATCGGGCGTAGCGAAAGACCATCCGCGCTTGCTGCAAGCCGCCGAATGGATACTCGGCAAAGAGGTCAAAGAGGTTGGCGACTGGAAGGTGAAGAACCCGGAAGGCGAACCGGGCGGCTGGTACTTTGAATATGCCAACGAATTTTACCCGGATGTGGATGATACCTTTCAGGTGCTGACTTCGTTGAGTAAAGTCGAATTTCAAAGCCAGAGGCAGGAACAGGCGAAGAAAGAGGCGATGCAACGGGCGTTCAACTGGATACTGACCATGCAGAATAAAGACGGCGGCTTTGCGTCATTTGATAAAGATTGCGACGAGCAGTTCCTGACGCAGATTCCTTTTGCCGACCATAATGCCATGATTGACCCTAGCACCGCCGATATCACCGGGCGGGGTCTGGAAACCTTTGCTTGTCTTGGTTACGACTTGCGACATCCGGTGGCGCAACGGGCAATGGCATATCTCTTGAAAGAGCAGGAAAGCGACTCTACATGGTTTGGGCGTTGGGGCTGCAATTATATCTATGGTACGTGGCTGGCGTTGCACGGCTTACAGTGTATCGGCGAAGATATGATGGAAGGACGTTATCAGGCGGCAGGTTGTTGGATTCGTTCGGTGCAGAACGAAGACGGCGGCTGGGGCGAATCGCCGCGCAGTTATGAAGATGCCAGTCTGAAAGGCATCGGAGCCAGCACCCCGTCGCAGACCGCGTGGGCATTGATGTCATTGATTGATACCGAAGACATTAGCCAGAGCGTAGATCGCGGCATTGAGTATCTGCTCAACACGCAAAACGGCGATGGCTCGTGGAAAGACGATTACTGGACAGGCACAGGTTTCCCGAAGGTCTTTTACCTGCGCTATCATCTCTATGCCGTCTATTTCCCATTGCTGGCGCTGGGAATGTTTGAAAAGAGAATGCGGGAGCAAGAGGCGTACTAACATGATACGAGAATCATCAGTTTATCAAGCGTTAGTGCGAGAAATTTCTCAAGAGCTTGTACCAAAAGCGAAACTTGAGGGTGAACGCGGGATTGTTATGAAGCTACTGACACGGCAGATTGGCAAACTGAGCGCCAAAGCAAAAAAACAGATTGCCGGGTTGTCCCGCACTCAGGTTGAGGCGTTGGGCGAAGCCTTATTGCGTTTCAAAAAACCGGAAGATTTGACGGCGTGGCTCGACAAAAATGCGCCGGCGCATTGAATCATTTTTCTTGATAACAGAAGACCCATTTTATAGGTGATCAACAAATGAGATTTCCGCTTCACATGATGACCGATGCCATTAAGCATCAGATTCGCAATGCCCAAAAAGGCAATAAACGCTATCCGATGGTCTTGATGCTTGAACCGCTTTATACTTGCAACCTCGCTTGTCTCGGTTGTTCGACGGAACGCCACACCGGCAAGCTGGAAGACCGCCTATCGCTTGAAAAATGTTTTGCAGCAATTGATAAAGCCCAAGCGCCGATTCTGACGCTGTGCGGCGGCGAGCCGACCATCTACCCCGAAATCAAGGAATTGATTGAAGGCGCGATAGAGCGCAAACGCCATGTCATTATGTGTACCAATGCTTTGCTGCTCGATTCGCGCATCTTCGGCAAGGTTGCGCCGCATAAGCGTTTGACCATCAATGTCCATCTCGACGGGATGCGCGACACCCATGATCACGTCTGCGCGAAAAAAGGCGTATTCGATAAAGCTGTAGCGATGATTAAAGAGGCGAAACGGCTCGGCTATCACGTCGCCATCAACGCGACCATCTTCAAAGAGACGGAGATGAGCGAGATTGATGAGATGTGCAAATTTGTTACCGATTTGGGAGTTGACGGCATTCTGCTGGCTCCCGGTTATCATTACGAATCGGTAGACCGCGACATCTTTTTGTCAAAGCAGGAGATTCAGGAAAAATTCAAGCGTGTGCTGGCGATGTCGAAAGACTACCGCCTGATGTCAACGCCGATGTACCTGGAATTTACTGCCGGAATGCGTGACTACAATTGCTCGCCGTGGAGTACCGTCACCTACACGCCACGCGGCTGGAAAGGACCGTGCTATCTCATCGGCAAGAAGTATTACGAGACGTGGGAAGAATTCTGGGAAGGCACGGATTGGGAGTACTGGGAATCGCGACAAGACCGCCTCTGCCAGAATTGCATGATGCACAGTGGTTTTGAAGCGTCAGCGATGTTCGAGTTAAAGAAGAGTCCGAAAGATATGATGCGAATGGCAGCTTGGAATCTCGGCTTATGAAGGAGCAAAAGAATCGCCATGAGAAAAGTTCAGACCATACTGCTCATTTCTCTTGTGGTCTTGCATCTGTTTGGTATTCCTATGCAAACAACCGCACAGAACAAACCTCGCGCCCGTGCTTTGGGCATTCCGTTCGACGGCACACCGGGACAGTTCAACGCTATCACCGATGTCAAAGGCGTTGAAGTCGGCTATACGACATTGATTTCCGGCGACGGCAAACTTGTCGCTGGCAAAGGACCTGTTCGCACCGGCGTCACGGCAATCTTTCCGCAAGGCAAAAACTTTCGTGAGCGGGTCTTTGGCGCGTGGTTCGCGCTCAATGGTAACGGCGAGATGACCGGCACAACATGGCTTGAAGAATCAGGCTGTCTCGGCAGTCCGATTCTCATTACCAATACCCACAGCGTCGGTATTGTCCGCGATGCGGTGATTGAATGGAACGCCAAACGCGGCACTGGCGAAGGCTATTCCGGCGATTTCAGCCTGCCCATAGTCGCCGAAACGTGGGACGGCTTCCTCAACGACATCAACGGTTTTCACATTAAAAAAGAGCACGTCTTTCAGGCATTGGACAGCGCCAAATCGGGCGCGATTGCGGAAGGCAATGTCGGCGGCGGAACCGGCATGGTCTCTCACGGTTTCAAAGGCGGCAGCGGCACATCGTCGCGGGTCTTGAGCGCCGCAGAAGGTGGTTATACAGTTGGCGTTTTCGTTCAGGCAAATTACGGCAGACGCGACTTCTTGCAGATTGCCGGGGTTCCTGTCGGCAAAGAGATTACCGATTTGCTGCCAAAACCGGGCAAGAAAGACGATGGGCAAGGTTCAATTATCATTGTTGTCGCCACCGATGCGCCGCTTTTGCCGCATCAGTTAAAACGCCTCATCACCCGCGCCTCTCTCGGTGTTGGCAATCTCGGCGGGCGTGGTGAAAACTCTTCCGGCGATATTTTTATCGCGTTTTCAACCGCCAATCCCGAAGCCGGAAAGCAGGATGCGATTGCCAATTTGAAGATGCTGCCCAATGAAAAGATCAATCCCCTGTTTCGCGCTACGGTAGAAGCTACTGAAGAAGCCATCGTCAACGCGATGGTCGCCGCCGAAACCCTGACTGGCATCAACGGCAACACCGTTTTCGCCTTGCCACATGATAGACTGCGTGAGGTACTGAAAAAGTACAATCGTTTAGTGAAATGAACGATGGGCGACGATCTGCTTTATTCAGGAGTATGGCAGGGTAGTATTGTGACACGCTCAAAACGCGGCGCCTGAATCGAGTTCAGATGCCGCATAAGGCGGCAAAAACATTTCGTTTTCGTGGTTTCGCTTTCATCCTGAGAAATCTACACCTAATCGCTCATTTCGCGTAGGGTGACTTAATTATTATCTACGAACCATGACATTGCCGAGGTTGCCGGTAAATCAATGTTGACGATAGCGACCACCGAAGGCGTCGGCGCTTGTCCTATCGAGTAAGTGGTACTTGGATAGAACGGCGGGCGGAAGACGCCGCCGGAAAAGCGCACATCGAAATAGGTGTCGCCCGTGGCATAATCAACGGCGCTGTTGCGCTTTTCAACATCGCTGCCGACCAGCCGGATTCTGTCGGTAATTGCGGGCGTCTGATGCCCGACGCCGCTGAAGTGCGAGGTCAAGCCGCCTTCGGCTTTGCCGTTGTTATTTGCCGCGTTATTGTCCATGGCGCAGATTGCCGCGTCAATTTCCAAACTCAAACCGGACGCCGTATATTGGGCTTTGGCATCGAGATAGATATTGCCGTCATTGGTATACAAGCCGAGAACATTCTTGACTGTGCTGATATTGGCAATGGGCGTACCATCGGAATTTACCACCGGGTCTGTGTATTTGAGGTCGCCTTTGATGATGATATGGCGGGCGGCAGTAATGGTGACGGCGGTTTTCGCGGCAAGCGCGGAGCGCTGTTGATTGCTGGTACTGTCTTTACCGCCGCGCAGACTGTTGATACTGCCATTGACGTAAAATGACATTCCCGGTCTGAGGTTGAGCGCATCCGACTTATCGGTTGGCACACCCGTATAAGTATAGCTGTTATTGCCGTAAGTCATGCGCGTCTGATTAGCGGTATAGTCCACGCGAACTGTTGTCGTATTGCTGCCCTGTTTAACGATATAGAGTTGATCGCCGTTGGTATCGGCAGAGAGTTGCAGATCGTCGGCATCGCCCTGAACATAGACGCCTGCGCCGGTGATGCTAGCGCCATTTGCCGAGGCGATATAAACGCCGTTTGGCAGTTGCCCGCCGGAGAGCGTCGGCGTCTGATTTGCCGTATTCCGCAGATTGGCGGCAAGTGTCTGCGGCGTAACGCGCCCGCTACTGTCAAAGACCGGGGCGCTAAGTCCCAATAAGCCTGTGGGAATAACCGTCGGCGGGTCAACCGGCGTTCCCGTCAGGGTTAATTGACGAATGCCCGTGCCGTTGATAACAGCGTATTCCTGCGAATAACTGTTCGCCGGCAGTGGCACACTGGCAGTTTTTTTATAACCTTCCGGGCTGAGGCTGATGCCGCTAATGGTCGTGTTGGGAATGGTAATCCAGTTATTCGTAGTAAAGGAATTGTCCATATAACGAATCTTTTCATTCACCTGCGATACGACATTGCGGAAGTTATATTGCCAGCCGTTGTAGAAGGCGAAATTGGAGTTTGTATGCACGGCTCCCGAATAGGTTCCCGGTGATAGAAACCACGAACCGCCATTCGGGTCGCCTTCATCGAAGAACGCGCCGAAACCGGAAAAGCTGAAATCGCGTTGCGTGGTTCCGGGAGTGACGCCGATTTGCAGATTGACATTGGCGGACAGTCTGCCGACTTCATTGATTTGCGCCGCGCCGCCGGCTTTGGTCTTGCCTTGTACCTGAATGGTATAACGAAAGACCATAACCTGCGTGGCGTGCGTGGCATCCTGCTTGACGAGCGAGACTGTACCTGTCGTGATCTTGAAGTTGGCAGTGAAACTGCCGCCATTCAACTGGTCGAATTTCTGATTGCGGGCGGCGTCCGCTTCGGCAAGCTGTTTGGCGCGAGCATAGATATTGCGGTACAACACGGCATCGGCAACCTCATCGGGTTCCGGGATGAGTTGCACCTCGGGAAAGACACCGGGAACGACTGTCGGGAGACTGAAAAAGGGAATCTGCCCATTGCGAAGTTTATCCAGTTCTTCGCTGAACGCCTGTGCCAGAGCGCGGCGGGCAATACCGATACCGGCATCGGCGACGAAGAACGATTGTTCGCCGGAGCGTTGCACTTTGGTTGTTGTGGTATCGGTGGTGGCGGAAAAGACCAGCGCGGTTCCCAAAGCCAGCAGCATCGTCATTGCCAGCAGCGCCGTGATGAGCGCCATACCGCGTTCATTTTCATGATGTTGAAGTGGGGATGTTGTTGTCATACGTCACCTGCCTAAAAAACCCATGTCCCTTTGGTGTTGGAACTGAGGTTGGTGTTGTTCAATAAGTTGAAGTTGCGCGGCGCTGCTTCAAAGCGGTGCGTAACCTGCCGGTAATTCTTATTGTCAGGAGCGATGTCCGGCGTTTCCGCCGTCACGGTGACAATCACGGAACGCATAGTGCGGCGATTTGCCGGAGCGGAACTGACGCTTTCGGTGATTGCGCCGCTACTATCGCGGTTGATAGTGCGATACTCCATCTGAAGATTAATGATGCCTCGCGCTACGGCGTACCAATTCGTTAAATCTTCGGTACGTTCAAGCTCTCTGGTATCAGGGTTCAGGCGATAAGCAATCAGGCTGCCGAGCAACGCGACTTTTGCAGTGGCGTAGTCGGGTTCGCCGGTATCCACAGGGGAACCGAACATCGTTGCCGGGTTCGAGTAGGCGCTGTCGTCATATTGCACTTGCAGTCTGGCGGTTGAACCATAGCCGACGGTTGACCCGCCGCTTGCTAAGGTCATCACCATAGATTTGGTATCGTCGTAGCAGAGATACTTTACCGGGTTGGCGGCGTAGCTGGCGTAGAGCGGCACGGAGATGCCATTTCTGCCAAGAAAACTGATGCTTGGGTTGACCGCATTGCCAACCATCGTGACTTCAGGCGGAATGAGCAGCAGCAATTGGGAACTGGAAGCAAGGCGAGCCTCAACATCTGCTGCCGGGGCGTAAGGGTCGCCGTTAATCAGCATCATCTGGTCGGGCGTGTTGGCGGTTCCGTCCTTGTAGAAGACCGCCGCATAGCTGCCATTGATGCGTGGCAATCCCATGCCTGCCGACTGAATATCGCGGGTCAATAAGTCAACTGCCGAACGAACATTCTCGTTCATATCGGTTACGGACGATTCGGTGACGAACATTCGCTGGTTGCGACTCAATAAGGAAAAGGCAGCGCCCATAATGCCGACGGTCAGCAGGGCGGCAATCAGCAATTCAAGAATCGAAAAGCCGCTTTCAGAGTTTCTGGTTATTCGGTTATGTGTAGACATTCGCTTCTCCTCCTGACTTACCATGAGCGTACCGATGCCAGCGTCGTCTGTTCCGGTCTGCCGCCTTTTGCCGCCGCGACGGAAACGACGCGCACACTGATTAGTCTGGTGCGATCTAATGACGGGTCAGCTTCAATCTTCCAGTAGCGGTGATAGTTGGCAATCTGTCCGGCTGGAATGATGGCGCTGATGGTTCCGGCATCGTTGACATAGACCTGATCGTAATAGCCGCTCTGTTTGGCGCTGTCATCGAGTCCGCCGCCGACCAGCAGCCGCGCATCAGTCTTTTCGATGGCATTCAATTCTTCCATCTTCTGTTGCGCGATTGCCGTAGCGGCGGTCATCTGTCTGACGGAGCGGTTCTGTTTGACAGCGACAACGAAAAGTTGCGCTAGAAAAACCAGTCCGACCATGGTGAGAAGCGAAGCGATGCAGACTTCAATCAAAGTAAAGCCCGCTTCAGGTTGCTTGAGTTGTTGAGTTTCTGAACGGATCATGACGCGCCCCTTTCCTACACAAAGTTTTAGCGTCTGACTGCGATGATTTAGCCGCGCATGGATTGCCACGCACCGGCTTTCCATTGAAAGGTTCTGACGCCGCCAACACTAGTGATGGTGATGGCACGGTAATCGGCGTTGGAACCGACATAGATCGCATTGATGGTTCCCGGCGTCGCGACGCTCAGGAAACCACGCGAGGTGAAGTCCTGTTGAAAAATGGTGGGAGAGCCATTTTGCGCCGGGAACGAGACATTGAGGCTGGTTGGAGCGCCGGCGATTGGCGCGGCAGCGTTTGCCGGTTTGGCAAAGTTCACCCCCTCGGGCAGGGTGACAAAATCGGTTCTCAGGATTGTCCCGGAACCATCATCAACAATCAGTCCGATTTTGCGATTATTGGTATCCACCACCAACGAGGCTTTGCGATTTTCGGCAACCGCTTCGGCTTTGCCGCGCTGTACCAGATCGGTAAGCTGGCGGATTGCCATATTCAACCGATACTGTCGCATGGCATTGGTGATTTGTGGCGTTGCAAAAGCCGCCACAATACCAACGAGCAACAGAACGATGGCGAGTTCAACAAAGGAGAACCCAGCTTCTTTTTGACGAATGATACGATTCATACCAACCTCCGAAACGCATATTCGGATGCAGTAGAGAAATGTTATATGAATCGCCTACACGCCACACTTCTGCAAACGAAGTGCCAAAAGAAAACAGGGAGTCGAATAGCGATTTCTTGTAGAAAACCGCTCTGTTTGCAAATTGTCGCTTTGCAAAATGACCGAAAACGTCAAAGAGTTACCAAAAAATGACTGAATGGTGATTATTTCAATTTGAGTAAAACGGAATTTAAGAACGGTGAATTTTCGAGTAAAAATCTCGCTGATTTTGCCGCCTTTCAATATCGGCTGTTCGTAAAGCAATGCAGGAATATCAACAATGATTGATAGCCCTGAAACAGGGTCAAAGGTATGAATTATTTATAACGCTTTTTCCGGTTCTAATTGTACCCATTTGGGGTACAATAACAGTTCAGAAAAGTACAACGGCAAAGCATAGGTTTCGCTGTTGCTAGTCCTGCTGATGAAAGCCCGGTGTGTACTGTGCCTAAAGTCAGGGGCAAGCTCATGATGTCTAAGCGTGTAGAGGTTTGCTAGCCAGGCGCAGCGTAAATCTGCTTGGTTGTGAAGGAAGCGGCGTGGTAGTCTTTGGCTAGCGCCGGTGACGGCTTACTTTCATGAAATCATTACTCCTGCTCTTGGCTGCTTCATCGCGTTCGCAAATCCGCTCCGTGATGAGTCATCTCTATTCCTGGTTGATCTTAACGCCAATGGTTATCGGCATCACCTGGCTGTCGGTGTCGCGGCTGACCGAAGATGTGTCATTGCAATCTCTGTCATTCGGGCAACTATGGTTGGCGGGGACAATAGGCAGTGTGGCGCTCATCGGTTTCGCTTTATCAAGAACCGTGACAGACATTTATCATGTAAGCCGACCGGAATCATATATTGATGTGCTGCCGGTTGCTGCCAACACGCACTTTGATTTTGCCTTACTTTCCCGATTCTCAAGAACCCTGTTTGTTGGACTGGCAATTTTGTTGTTGAAATGGCTGCTTGGTGAGTCGCTTTCTCTGTGGGCGAGCGGCTGGCTGGCGGCTTATGTGCTGCTGATGACGATTGCAGAGATGCTCGCGGCGCTCTTCTTCGTTCATGGGCTGCGGCAGAAGCAGATGAGTTTTCGTCTTGCGGCTTTCCTGCTGCTCGTCCCGGTAACAATAGTTGCAGGGGCAATGCTTGCAGCCGTCTTCAAACCGCATAGGCTTGTCAAGCAAATGACATTCGCTATCGGGATGCTGGTGTTTCTGACGCTGACCGGAATTGCCCGAAAACTGCATCAGAAGTGGCGGGCAGATGATTTGGAACACGCCCGCCATTTGCAATCCGAGTCGCGGTTGAGTCTGTTTCGCTGGCAAAGATTTCGCCGCCGCTTTTCGCCTTCGGTGGCGGCGCAACTGGCGCGGGATTTACAACTGACCTGGCGCGGCTTCTCTTCCAGCGTTTATGTCGTTGTCGTAATCGCTGTGGCGCTGCTCATCGCTCTCTTCGCGCTTTTGCAAGCCAATCTCTTCGCGCCCTATGGTGAACAGTTGAGTTGGTTTGATGCAGCGCGGCTGTATCAGATTTACGCCGTCAAGATTACCTGCGCTCTGGCGACGACGACGCTTGCCGTACTGACGCCCGTGCTGGTGGCTTACCAGTTGCCGCATTTGTGGCTGGAACGCACGACAGAGACCAGCGGGCTTGATCTATGGCAGGCAAAGCTACAGTACACGCGGATTGTCAGCGCCGTCGCGCCGTTATTGAGCTTCGCGGTTGGGGCAGCGACCGGGAGTTTGCCGTCATTTTATCTACCGTTGCTGTTTGCGGAATGCCTGATGATCTGGTGGGCGCTCAGTTCGTTGATTGGGGCATTTGCTTATGAGATGCCAACGCGCAGCGGCTTGGCAATTATCCTGATGGCGACCATCGGCACGGCGGGCGGCGCGGCGGCGGCATTCGGATTGTTGACTTCGGCGCTGTTGCCGTTCGGGGCATTGATTTACGCTCAAGCAATGCAGGGCTTGACTGAGAAAGGGCGAGCGCGGGCGCGGTATCTACTGCTAATTGGAGATGAGTAAAGTTGATTGGGGTTGAATCGGTAACAAAACGGTACGGCAATCTGGTTGCGGTTAATGACGTGAGTTTGAGCGTTGCCGCCGGAGAAGTCTATTCATTGGTTGGGGCGAATGGCGCAGGGAAATCTACTTTGATGCGAATGCTGGTCGGGCTTGCCGCGCCGGATGCCGGACGGTTGTTGATTTGCGATGAAGATTTAGCGCACCGCTTACCGACAACCAAGAAGCATCTCGGTTATCTGCCGGAAGAATTATTGTTCTATGACCAGTTGACCGGAGAAGAATATCTGCAACTGGTCGCCGGACTCAAAGAGGCAGACGCGGCGCAGATTCCACAGGAATTGGAATTTTTCGGCATCGCTTTCGCCGCCCGCAAACTGGTCGGCGGTTATTCGCTTGGAATGCGAAAGAAGTTGGGACTCAGCGCGGCAATGCTTGGCTCGCCGGAAGTCTTGATTTTGGATGAGCCATTGAACGGGCTTGACGTGGAGATGATGCGAAAGTTGCGTCGCCGTATCGAAGACGAACGCAACGCGGGTAAAGCGATTATGGTGTCATCGCACGTTATGAGTTTTGTTGAACGGGTCAGTAGTCGCGTCGGCGTAATACGCCTTGGTAAACTCGTCGCTGAAGGCACACCGCAAGCACTACGCCAACAGACCGGATTATTGACTACCGATTTTGAAGATGTATTTTTCCATCTGGCAGAAGTCGGCTAAACCAGGCTGAACGACATTGGCACAATGTAGCATAGACTTCAGTCTGTGTCTGCCGCGAGTCCACAGACTGAAGTCTATGCTACTTCTGCTGACAGACCGCAGCGCGTGGGTGGTCGGCGCAGATTAGTTGCTTGAGTTGTTCGATTTCGCTTTGCTGTTGTTTGATTTGTCGTTGTTGTTGGGCGAGTTGTGTTTGCTGCTCCTTGATGGCTTGAATCGCCAACAACGGCAGCTTGCTGTAGTTGACTGCCTTGAAGCCCTGCTCATCGGTGCTGATTAGGTCAGGAAAGATGGCTTCGACCTCCTGAGCAATCAGCCCGTAAGATTGACTTGTGCCGAAATGGTACTGCGGAAACTGACGGCTACGCCAGAAGAAATTGACCGGCTGTAGTTTGACGACTTTATCAAGAAGATTGGGAAAAGGCGTAATGTTGCGTTTGAAGCGCAAGTCGGAGGAGCAGACACCGGCGATGAGCGTACCATCAGCATCTTTGACACAGCCGGTCGTGCCTGTGCCAACGCGGATGTCACCGGCAACGTGCAATTTGTCAGCAGGAGAGCTTGTGCCGATGCCGACATTGGCATTATTGCCTAAGACCAAAGAATTGCTCTGGCTGACACTGGCATTTGCGCCAATAGCACTGGCATTAGTGAGATTGATGGAAGCGACATCGGCATTCGCTCCGATAATGGTATTACTGCTGCCGATGGTATTGGTATCCCCGGCGTTATTTCCTATAAAGATATTCAGACCACCCGTTGTATTAAGCACGCCACCAGTTTGACCAATAAAAACATTAGAACCGCCAGAGAGGTTCGATTGTCCGGCAAAGGCACCCAAGAATACATTGTTAAAGCCTGTGGTGTTCAAGTTGCCGGCGAATGCGCCGAAGAACGTATTGCTATTGCCAGTGGTGTTCGCTTGTCCACTGAGTGAGCCGAAGAAGGCGTTGTTAGCCCCTGTGGTGTTATCTTCTCCGGCGCTCTTGCCAAAGAAAGCATTTTGAAAGCCAGTGGTATTCGCGCCACCAGCATTGCTGCCGAAGAAAGAGTTTAGGCTGCCAGTGCTGGCATTGCCGGCATTGTATCCAAAAAATGAATTGTCGCCGGCGGTGGTATTGGCTAAACCGGCATTCGCGCCGAAGAAAGAGTTTTGGCTGCCGGTATTGTTTAGACCTGCCTGAGTGCCGAAAAAAGAGTTCTTACTGCCCGTCGTGTTCGCTAGTCCAGCGCTACTGCCATAAAAAGAATTGAATGTACCAGTCGTGTTATTACCTCCGGCGACATTGCCGAAAAAAGCATTATTGCCTGCGGTTGTATTCGACTGTCCGGCACCAACCCCGAAGAAAGCATTATTTGTGCCTGTGGTGTTGGCGTTGCCCGCTGCATAACCAAAGAAGTTGTTACCGTTGCCTGTCGTATTTGAGGAACCGGCAAAGCGCCCAAAAAAAGAATTCTGGTTGCCGGCGGTATTTGAGTCTCCGGCGTTGACGCCGAAGAAGGCGTTGTCCGTACCTGTGGTATTGGCTAACCCGGCAGAAGTGCCAACGAACGTATTATTGCTTGCCGTGTTGTTCTGTCCGGCAAAAGCCCCGACGATGGTGTTACTCGTCCCAGTGATATTGGCTTGTCCGGCAATATAACCGACGAAGACATTGCCGCCAGCGGTCGTATTCGTCCCTGCCCCGATGCCTGTGAAGAGATTAAATGAGCCGGGAATACTCAGGACGCGGTTGCCGCCGATGTTGTACTGTGTCGTTGCATTGACGGCATTTGCCGATAGCGTGCCGCCTGCCGTACCGTTGCCACTGATATTGAAATTGCTTGCTGCTTGCGGTGAAATGGTATTCTGTACATAATTTGTACTGCCTGCCGGAACACTGGCTACGGGAATCGCACCGGTGACGGCGCTGCCATTGACGCTGGCGATTTGGCTGCTGGTCACACAATTCACACACGATACCGACAAGCCATCTGCCGTCGTCGCATTCACGCTCTTAACAGCATAAGGCGTTGAGGTAATTTGCTGACGCGGTGTAAGAGTCGTGTAGGTCGGACCGCCCGCGACTTTAACGCTAATCTCCAGAAAGCGATTCGCACCGGGAAAGTTCGCGCCAAAATCAAGTGTGACGGCAAAGATGCCATTGGTCACAGAGATATTAGTGAGCGTCACGGTTGCCCCTTGTTGAGCGCCGCCTGACAGCGCATCAAAGAGGCGAAACTGAAAATCATAATTGCCGGCGGCAGGTGAGCCACTGACCTCAAGTTTGCCTTGATAAGTGAACGCGGTAGTCTGCCCAAGAGTAAGATTGGCGCTCAATAGTAAAATGCTGATGACGAAACCGATTCGTATGTAACAGGTAGACTGATGTTGCATTTTCTTGTACTCCTTTTGGATTTCGACTTTTTGTTATTTGCTGCGAAGATAGGGAGACACGCCTTGCCCTGTCCTGAAATCTTGTTACCGATTACTGCAACAGTAAGCGACAACTCTTTCTATTCAAGGCGTGTCTCACGAAAACTCATTTACTTATTTTTGTCTCTTGCGGTTTTCTTACTGTTATTCCCTTTGTGGCATTAAATCAGTAAAATAGTTAAATGCCTAAATCTAAAAAAATTGAATTTGATAAAAAAGGATTTGATGAAGCAGAATGGCACAAGCATTTTCGACTTCATCAACAA
>Ga0187894_10001100_pt1 | contig 35897 bp, 28 predicted proteins | sample GBC1701081metaG_FD_136650 | JGI IMG/M metagenome (GOLD analysis project Ga0187894, IMG submission 136650) | White microbial mat communities from a lava cave in the Kipuka Kanohina Cave System on the Island of Hawaii, USA - GBC170108-1 metaG ...
CAGCACCCTGATGAGGCCCGCAGCGGAACGGATCCCCCTCCCACCCCGAGCGGGAGCCCGCGACGAAGACTCTCCTTTCGACTTCCGACTTCCGACTTCCGATTCGAGCGGGCCGAGTCCGCGATGGGCGCTTTCCACTACTCCACCCGCGCGAGCACCACCGTGACGTTGTCTTCGCCGCCGCGGCCGTTGGCCATGTCGACGAGATCTTCGCAGGCCTCCTGGAGGTCGGTCGCGTCGGAGACCAGCTTCGCGAGCTCGGAGTCTTCGACGTGGTTCGTGAGACCGTCCGAGCAGAGCACGAAGACGTCGCCGGGCGCGGGGGTCAGCTCCGCGAGATCGGGTTCGACCGTCTCGCGCACTCCGAGCGCGCGCGTCAACACGTGGCGGTGCGGGTGTTCGCGCGCGGCATCGAGCGAGATCTCTTGGCGTCGCAGCAGCTCGCCGACGATCGAGTGGTCGTCGGTCAGCTGCCGGATCCGCTCGCGGCGCACCAGGTAGGCGCGGCTGTCGCCGACGTGGGCCAGCGCGGCACGCTCGCCGGCCGCGAGCACCGCGACGACCGTGGTGCCCATCCCGGCGTACTCCGGCTGGCGCTGCGCGGCCAGGTAGATCGCGCGATTCGCGGCCGAGACGACCATCCGCAGCTTCTCGCACGGCGTCGCGGACGCACCCTCGAGCGCGTGGATCGCGCGCGCGGCGGCCTCTGCGGCCAGCTGGCTCGCGACTTGGCCGGCCGTGTGACCGCCCATCCCATCGGCGACGAGGTAGAAGCCGTGCTCCGGCACGAGCACGAAGCGGTCTTCGTTGCTGCGCCGCCGCAACCCGACGTCGCTGCGAGCGGCCGCCCTGAGAATCATCGCGTCTCCAGTTCGAAGGCCGATGGATCACGAACCTATCGGGCCCCGCGACGCACGACTTGACCCGGGCCGCCGCGAGTTGCTGCTAGGTTGCGCGCAATTTTCCGGCGCGAGAAGCGAGAATCCTTCAACCTCGCAGCCGCGCCGACGATAGAGAGAGGGATCGAGGAATCTGCGCGCTGAGCGCGCGCGAACCCAATTGGAAGGGACGACAGAACCGCCGAGTGCGTGAGGCCTCGATGGTGGACGTTCCAGCGAGCGGTCCAGTGCCGCGAAGCGGCGCAGGCCGCGCGCAGTGAGCCGAAGGCGAACGGAGTCGGACGAACATGCCCAAGACCCTGCTTCTCGCCGACGACAGCGTCACGATCCAGAAGGTCGTCGGCATCAGCTTCGCGAGCGAGGACATCCGGCTCGTCACCGTCGACAACGGGACGGCGGCCGTCGCGAAGGCGAAGGAAGTGCGCCCCGACATCGTGCTCGCCGACGTCGTGATGCCCGGCATGAACGGCTACGAGGTCTGCCGCCAGATCAAGGCCGATCCGAATCTGCGGCACGTCCCGGTGTTGCTGCTGACCGGCACGTTCGAGGCGTTCGACGACGCGCGCGCGCGCGAGGTCGGCTCCGACGGCCACATCACGAAGCCATTCGAAGCGCAGGCGCTGGTAGATCTGGTGAACGCGCGGCTCGCGGCGGTGATCCCGCCTCCGGCGCCAGCGCCCACGGCCGCTCCGGCCCCGGCGAGCGCGTCGCCTCTCTTCGGCGAAGAGGAAGAGCCGTTCGACTTCATGTCCGACGAGATCACCGAGCCGAGTCAGGTCGGGCGCAACGCAGCGGCCCCGGCGTCGGAGGCGCTCTCGTTCGGCGCGCCCGACGAGCTCGAGATGAGCGCCGGCGACGAGCTCGACACGCCTGCGCTCGAAGTCGAAGGGATGACGCAGGTCTCGCTCGCGGACGCGGACTCTGGCGTCGCTCCGCTCGACGACGACGACGAGAACGCCGAGACGCTGCCGCCCGTCGAGGCGGATGCGTTCGACGACGATGCGCCGGCCGCGACGCACGTGTTCTTCGGCGACGAGGACGCCTCCCCAGCCGTGAGCTCCTCGGAGCCGATGGCCGCGACGCGCGTGATGCTCGGCGAGCCCCGCGCGGCGGGCGTGGGGACGATCACTCCCGCCGAGGCCGGCGTCGCTGACGAGCCGTTCGCGGAGATGATCGGCGGCGCGCGTCCCGCAACGTCGCACGAGATCTCGTCGACCGATCTCGGCGATCCGTTTGCCGACGAGCCGGAGCTGACCGCGGCGCCCTCGCCTGCCACGACCGTGCTGATCTCCCCGACCGAGCCGCCCGCATGGCCCGCGGACGAGGAGGACCCGTTCGTTCCCGAGCCCACGTCGCGAGCGCTCGACGAAGCCGAGGCCGCGCCGGCTCGGCCCGCTGCGGCGCCGCTCGCGGAGGGCGCGCTGCCCGGCCGCGACGAGCTGCGCAACCTGCTCGAGAAGATGGCGTGGGAGGCGTTCGGGGACGTGACGGATCGCATCGTCCGCGAGACGGTGCAGCGCGTCGAGCAGATCGCTTGGGAGGTGATTCCCAAGATGGCCGAGACGCTGATTCGCGAAGAGATCCGCAAGCTCGAGGAAGGCGAGGACTGATCCTCGACTGGTTGCTGTCCCTGCTTGCGCGCACCGCGTTCGCGGCGGGGCCGGGGGCGCTATTGCTCGTCGCCTCGATCAGGTGTTAGGGAGAGCTGCGCCGCGGTCGGCAGCGAGCCGGCCGCAGCGCACGCTTCGCGAAGTCGCTGTGACCGGGGCGCCGAGAGGCGTTCCTCCTCTCTCCATTTCTCTTCTGCCCATCCGCGCGGAGTCGTCTTAGACTCGGCGGGTGCACGCGAGCCTGCCGCATCCGTCGACTTGGGAGCCGCTGATCCAGCGCGCGCTCGTGGAGGACCTCGGCAGCGGCGACGTCACGAGCAATGCGTGCCTGCCCGCATCGCTCGAAGTCGAGGCGGAGATCGAGGCGCGCGCGCCGCTGGTGGTTTGCGGGCTCGAGGTCGCGGCTGCGTGCTTCGCCGCGGTGGATCCGCGAGTCGAGGTCGCGGCGCTCCGCGGCGACGGCGAATTCGTCACGGGCGTGACTCCGCTGATGCGCGTCCGCGGCAACGCGCGCTCCCTGTTCGCGGGCGAGCGCATCGCGCTGAATTTCCTGGGCCGCCTGTGCGGCGTCGCGTCGCTGACGCGGCGCTACGTCGAGGCGGTCGCCGGTACCGGCGCGCGCATCCTCGACACGCGCAAGACCCTCCCCGGCTGGCGTGCGCTCGACAAGTACGCGGTCGCGGTGGGCGGCGGCACGAACCATCGCTTCGGCCTGTACGACGCGGTGCTGATCAAGGACAACCACATCGCGGCGGCCGGCGGCGTCGCCGCGGCCGTGAAGGCGGCGCGCGCCGGCGCAGCGCCGCACCTCGCGATCCAGTGCGAGGTCGAGAGCCTCGCGCAGGCAGAGGAAGCTCTCGATGCGGGTGCACAGATGTTGTTGCTGGACAATCGAACGCCCGCAGAGCTGCGCGAGTACGTCGCCCGCTTCGGCGAGCGCGCCTCGCTCGAGGCGTCGGGCGGCGTGAGCCTCGCGAACGTGCGCGCGATCGCGGAGACGGGCGTGCACCGCATCTCGATCGGCGCGCTCACGCACTCGGCGACGGCGGCGGACGTCGCGCTCGAGGTGCGCGCCAGGAAGGTCGGTAGATGAGCTCGGGCGCCTCCAGCGAGGGCCAGCGCGCGGCGGCGGCGTCCGCCGAGGCTCGCGGCCGTCCGGAGGAGGCGCTGACACGCGAGGCGATCGCAGCGCGAACGCGCTGGCTCGGACGCGAGCTGCACTGGTTCGCGGAGATCGACTCGACCAACCGCGAGGCGCTCGCGCTCGCGGCGGCCGGCGCGGCGCACGGCACGGCGGTGATCGCCGAAGCGCAGAGCGCCGGCCGCGGCCGGCTCGGCCGCAGCTTCTTCTCTCCGCCGCGCACGAACCTCTACGTGAGCTTCGTGCTGAGGCCGGCCGGCAGCGCGCCAACGCTCGGCACGCTGCCGCTCGCCGCGGGCGTTGCGCTCGCCGAGACGGTGGCGGCCGAGCTCGGCGATTCCTCGCGCGTCGAGCTGAAGTGGCCCAACGACGTGCTCGCCGACGGGAAGAAGGTCTCGGGAATCCTGCTGGAGCGCGCCGGCACGCACGCGGATTCCGCGGTGATCCTCGGCATCGGCGTGAACCTGAACGTCGACCCCGCGACGTTTCCGGAGGATTTCCGCGTGCGCGCGTCGAGCCTGCGTGCGCAGGCCGGGCGCCTGATCGACCGCGCGCGCTTCGCGGCAGCGCTGTTCGAGCGGCTCGAGGACGCGCTCGATGCGCACGCCGGCGGCGGCTTCGCCGCGCTCCGCCCGCGCTTCGACGCGTTCTTCCGGATGACTGGCCGCCGCGTGAAGGTGGGCGACGCCGCCGAGCGCGTACGCGAGGGGGTTGTGCTCGGCGTCGGGGCCGATGGATCGTTGCGCCTCGGGACACACGACGGCGAGGAACGCTTCCTCGCCGGCGACGTCACCGTGCTGAAGGAGCCCCCCGCGTGACCGCCCTGCTCGCCGTCGACATCGGCAACACCAACGTGACGGTCGGCGTCTTCGACCTCAGCGATCCCGCGAAGCCGACGCTCGCGCACCACTGGCGCATGGCGACGCACCGCGAGCAGACCAGCGACGAGATCCTGGTGACGCTGCACGGCCTCACCGGCCTCGCCGGCTGCAAGCTCGAGTCGATCCGCGACGCGATCGTCTCGACCGTCGTGCCACCGCTGCTGCCGATCTGGGAGCGCGTCTGCAGCAAGCTGTTGGGGAAGCCGCCGCTCGTGGTCGGCCCCGGTATCAAGACCGGCATGCCGGTGCGTTACGAGAACCCGCGCGAGGTCGGCGCCGACCGCATCGTCAACTCGGTTGCCGCCTACGAGCTGATGGGCGGGCCGGTGATCGCGGTCGACTTCGGAACGGCGACCACCTGGGACTGCGTCAGCGAACGCGGCGAGTACCTCGGCGGCGCGATCTTCCCCGGCATCGTGATCTCGATGGAGGCGCTGTTCGAGCGCACCTCGATGCTCCACCGCGTCGAGCTCGCACGGCCGCGCTCGGTGATCGGCCGCACCACGACGCAGTCGATCCAGTCCGGCTTGTTGTTCGGGTACGCGGGCCTCGTCGACGCGATGGTGCGGCGCATCAAGGGCGAGCTCGGCGAGCACACACGCGTGATTGCGACCGGCGGCCTCGCGCAGCGCATCGCCGCGGAGACCGAGACGATCGAGCGCGTCGAGCCGCATCTGACGCTCGAAGGCCTGCGCCTGCTGTTCGAGAAGAACCGCTCCCAGGAGAAGCCACCCATCAGTTAGGAGACCCCATGGAGAAAGTGGACGCTGCGCATACCCGCAACTTCGCCCTGATCGGCCACGCGGGGGACGGCAAGACCTCGCTCGGCGAGGCGCTCTTGCACAGCGCGGGTGCCACGAAGGCATTGGGGTCGGTCGACGGCGGCACGTCGCATCTCGACGTCGCACCCGAGGAGAAGGAGCGCCACCACACGCTCGGCGCGCACGTCTACGGGTTCGACTGGAATGGGCTCCACCTGACGCTGGTCGACACGCCCGGCGACCCGAACTTTCACGGCGACGCGCAGATCGCGCTGAAGGCGCTCGATGGCGCGATCCTCGTCGTCTCCGCGGTCGGCGGCGCGAAGGTCGGCACCGAGAGCATGTACCGCGCGGCCGATGCGACCGGCGTCCCGCTGGTCGCGTACGTGAGCGGCGTCGACAAGGACCGCGCCGATTTCGCGGCCGCGGTCGAGTCGCTACGCGAGCTCGGCGCGAATCCGGCCCCGCTCGCGATCCCGATCGGCGCGGGGCCGGCGCTGAAAGGCGTGATCGACCTCGTCAGCATGCGCGCGCAGAACGGCAAGGACGACGCGATCCCGCAGAGTCACGCGGCAGAAGCTGCGCGCGCGCGCGCGCGGCTCGTCGAAGCGGTCGCGGAGACCGACGACGCGCTCACCGAGACGTATCTCGAGCGCGGCGAGCTCAGCGACGACGAGCTGCAGGCGGGACTCGTCGCGGCGACGCGCGCGCGCAAGCTGCTTCCGGTGCTGTGCGGTGCATCGACCAGCGAGATCGGCGTGCCCGCGCTGCTCTGGGCGGCGACGCATCTGCTGCCTTCCGCGGAGGAGCGCGGCACGTGGCATGCCGAGCGAATCGCGGATCGCCGGGAGCTCGACGTCGCGCCGAGCCCGAGCGAGCCGTTCTCGGCCGCGGTCTTCAAGACCGTGATCGATCGCTACGCCGGCACGCTCTCGGTGATGCGCGTGGTCTCCGGCACGCTGCGCCACGACGAAACGATCGTGAATGCGACGCGCGGCGAGAAGGAGCGGCTCGGGAAGCTGCTGCTTCTGCACGGCAGCGAGCTGATCGAGGTCGCCGAGGCGGGCCCCGGCGACGTCATCGCGGTGGCGAAGCTGAAGGACGTGCACACGGGCAACACGCTCACCGCGGAGAAGAATGGCCTGCACCTACCCGAGATCCCGATTCCGCAGGGCGTGATCTCGTACGCGATCTCCGCGAAATCGAAGGCAGACGAGGACAAGCTGTTCCTCGCGCTGCACCGCCTCACCGAGGAGGACCCGACGCTGCACGTCTCGCGCGACGCAGCGACCGGCGAGTTCCTGCTGACGGGGATGGGTGAGCTGCACGTGCGCATCGCGGTGCAGAAGCTGCATCGCCTCTACGACGTCGACGTCGAGCTGCACACGCCGAAGGTCCCATATCGCGAGACGATCAAGGGCCGCGCCGAGAACGTCGAAGGCAAGCTGAAAAAGCAGACCGGCGGCAAGGGCATGTACGGCGTCGCGTACCTGACGCTCGAGCCGCTGCCGCGCGGCTCGGGCCTCGAGTTCTCGGACGAGATCGTCGGCGGCGCGATCCCGCGCAACCTGATCCCCGCGGTCGAGAAGGGCGTCCTCGAGGCCGCGCAGCACGGCCCGCTCGCCGGCTTCCCGGTCGTCGACGTCAAGGCGCGCTGCATCGACGGCAAGTTCCACGCCGTCGACTCGAACGAGATGGCCTTCAAGCTGGCCGGCTCGTACGGCTTCAAGGCCGCGATGGAGCAGGCGAAGCCGACGCTGCTCGAGCCGATCATGCGGGTCGAGGTGACCGCCCCCGCCGAGCAGATGGGCGACCTGATGGGCGATATCGCGCACCGCCGCGGCCGGGTGCAAGGCACCGAAAGCCGCGGCCACGGCTTGGTCGTCAAGGCCGAGGTGCCTATGGCCGAAATGCTGGAGTACGCGAGCGCCCTCACCAGCCTGACCGGGGGCAAGGGCGCATTCCACATGGAGTTTTCGCACTACGACGAGGTGCCCGCGGAGAAGCGGGAGAAGGTGATCGCCGAAGCTCGCGCGAAGGCCGCCGCCAAGACGTGAAGTCGCGGCCCCTCGCGCGGGCGCGAGGGGTTCCGTGAGCCAGCCGAAGCAAAAGATCCAGCTCACGCTCTCGCCGCAGGCTGGGCGCTACGTGCAGCAGGGCGCACCGGTCGAGGTGCGGCGGCTCGCCGCGAAGGGCGCGCTGCCGCTCGAGCCGATCGAGCTCGCGACCGTGCTGTTCGTGCTCGCGAACGACGGCGACGCGCAGGTGAAGGAGCGCGCGCGCGCGAGTCTCGAGCAGCTGCCCGAGTCGATCGCGAAGACGGTGCTCGGCGGCGCCGCACACCCCGCGGTGCTGAGCTTCCTCGCTCACGTCTACAAGGACGACGCGGCGCGCATGGAGGTGCTCGCGCTGAACGCGCACGCAGACGACGACACTGCGGCGTTTCTCGCGACGCTCCCGCACCGGCGCGTGATCGACATCGTGGCCGCGAACCAGACGCGCCTGCTCCGCGCGCCCGGCATCGTCGACGCGCTCGGCGAGAACCCGCTGACGGGCAGGTCGACGATCGATCGCATCCTGTCGTTCTTGGGGCTCGAGCGGCCGGTCGCGGAGGAGGTGCCCGAGGAGACCGGCAGCGAGGTCGCCGCGGAAGAGGTCACCGACGAAGCCGCGCTCGCCGCGCTGCGCGCGATCCTCGGCGACGACGCCAGCGAGTTCGCGAAGGAGCTGCTCGAAGAGCACGAGGGCGAGCTCGACGAGGCGCAGCAGGGCAACCTGTTCGCGCTGATCCAGAAGATGAGCGTGATGCAGAAGGTCAAGCTCGCGCGGCTCGGCAACAAAGAGGCGCGCAGCCTGCTGGTGCGCGACCGAAACAAAATCGTCTCCACTGCGGCGATCCGCAGCCCGCGCGTCTCGATCGAGGAGGTGGCGGGCTTCGCGAAGTCACGCAACCTCTCCGACGAAGTGCTGCGCATCATCGCCAGCAATCGCGAGTGGACGAAGAGCTACTCGGTGAAGCTCGCGCTGGTGGTGAACCCGAAGTGCCCGGTGTCCTACTCGGTGAAGTTCATGAACTTCCTCCAGGAGAAGGACCTGCGGAACCTCGTGAAGAGCAAAGACGTGCCGTCGGTGATCTCGACGCACGCGCGCCGCAATCTGCAGAAGAAGGGGAAGATGTGATGAACGACGCGGAGGGGGCGAGCGCGGTCAACGCGCGCATCGTGTATTGGGGCGCGGAGGGCGCCGGCAAGCGCACGAACCTGCGCGTGATCCACGCGAAGCTCCGCCCCGATCACCGCGGCGAGCTGCGCTTCCTGCCGACGCGCCTCGACCCGACCGTCAGCTACGCGACGCTGCCGATCGAGCTCGGCGAAGTCGGCGGCGTGCGCACGCGCATCCAGATCGTCGCGCTGCCCGGCGAGGCCGAGCACGCGCCGACGCGCAAGCAGCTGCTCGATCGCACGGACGGCGTCGTGCTCGTGCTCGACGCGCGCCGCGAGCGGCTCGCGGACAACCTCGCGAGCGTCGAGGAGCTGAAGAGCGTGCTCGCCGCGTACGGCCGGCGCATCGACGAGATGCCGCTCGTCGTGCAGTACAACAAGCGCGATCTCGCCGACCCGTACGCGCTCGAGGACCTGCACCGCAAGCTGGCGATGCGCGGCGCCACCGCATTCGAGGCGGTCGCGAAGGACGGCACCGGCGTGCTCCAGACGCTGACGACGATCTCGAAGCGGGTGATCCGCAGCCTGCGCGAGCGCGCGCAGGAGCCCGAGCCGGCGCCCGCGCTGCCGGCGGCCACGCGCGCGCCGGGCGCGAAGCCCGCCGCGCCGAACGCTGCGAACGCCGCCACGCTGGTGCGACTCGGGCCCGCGCGCCCTGCTCCGCCGCCCGGCGTCACGCAGGTGCTCGATCGCGCCGCGTTCGAGGCGACCGTCGCGAAGCCGGCGATCGCGCCGCCGCCCGGCACGACGCAGCTGCTCGAACGCGTGGTGACGCCCGAGGATTCGCAGCCGGGTGTCTCCGCGCGGCCGGCGACCTTCGCGGAGACCGTGTCGGAAGCCGAGTCGGTGTTCGAGGCGAGCTTCGAGACCGCGAAGCGCAGCCCGGCTCCCGCAACGAGCGGGCGGCCCGCGCCGAAGGCGCCCGTAGCGAAGCTCGAGGTGGCCGCAGAGGCCGGCGCTGCCGGCTTCGCGATCGAGCCCGCCGGCCCGCCGCAGGTCGCGCCTGGTGGCCTGCGCATCCCGCTCGCGGTGCGCGACGCGAGCGGCCGTCGGACCCAGCTGGTGCTCATGCTGCGCTTCGAGAGCGAGGACGCCTGATCGCATGCGCAAGCCCGTCGCGCTCTACGGCGTCACCGAGGAGACGCTCGCGCTCGTCCCGGTTCTGCTCGAGAACGCGGAGATCGAGATCACGGGCGCCTTCGCCGACGACGTCGCAGCGGCGCGCGCGCGCGCGGCGACGCTGCGCATCTCGTTCCCGATCGACGCGAGCCCGGCGTTGTTCTCGCGTCCGCTGCATGCGGTGATCGACGCCGGCGCGGGCGTCCCATTCGCCGAGCGCTTTCCCGATGGCGCGGCCGGCGCTCAGGTCGTCTCGCCGCTCACGGCGCGCTTGTTGTGGGGATACGGCGTCTCGAGCTCCGACCGCAAGCAGGAGCTGCTGCAGGCGCTCCACGAGGTGGTCGAGTCGGTGAACCTGACGGTCGACCCCGACGAGCTGTTCGCGCGCATGCTCGAGATCGCGAAGGGCGTGACGGCGGCAGACGGCGGCTCGCTGATGCTGCTCGATCCGGCGAAGGGCGAGCTCTCGATCCGTGTCGCGAGCGGCGTCGAGCCGGAGCTGTGGCCGAAGATTCGCGTGAAGCTCGGCGAGGGCATCGCGGGCCGCGCGGCCGCGGAGGCGAAGCCGATCAAGGTGCGCGGGCGCGCCGATCGCGAAGAGTTCCGCGTGCTGCGCGAGCGCGGCGACGTCGAGAGCGCGCTCTGCGTCCCGCTCGTCCATGCGGGCAAAGTGCTCGGCGTGCTGAACCTGCATCACACGACGCGCGCCGACGCGTTCGACGACGACGACCTCGCGTTCGCCGAGCAGCTCGGCCGGCGCGGCGCCGAGATCATCGCGCGCGCGCAGGAGCACGACTGCCTGCGCCGCCAGGCCTCGCGCTACTCGGCCGTGCGCGCCGTGCGCGAGGCATTAGGGGGCGCCGGCGCGATCGAGACGCGTCTCGAGGCGCTCTGCGAGCGCGTCGCGGCGCTCGCACCCGGCGGCATCGCGACGCTCTACTTGCTGAGCGACGACGAGCTGCGGCTCGCCGCGACCTCGCTCGCGGGCGGCGGGCTCGGCGGCGAGTACCGCATCGCGCTCGGCGCCGGCATCGACGGGCGTGCGGCAGCCGAGCGCGCGCCTCGCTTCCTCGACTCCGAGCCGGGCGTGCTCGCGTACGCGGCGCTGCCGCTGATCGCGGGCGATGCGTGCCTCGGCGTGCTGTCGGTGCAGACCAGTGGCGAGGGCGCTCGGCGCAGCCGCGCGCTGCGCGAGACGCTGCTCGAGATCGCGGCCGCGGCGGCGGAGGAGATCGCGAAGGCCGAGCGCGAGGCGCGCACCTCCGCGCGCGCGACCAAGGTCAGCGCGATCAACGAGACGGGCATCCGCCTGCTCTCCGCGCGCGATCCGGCCGAGGTCGCGCGCATGACCACGTCCGCGGGCGCGCTGATTCTCGAGGCCGATCACGCGGTGCTGCGGCTCCAGGATCCCGAGAGCAAGCGCTTCGTGATCAAGAGCTATTACGGCTCCGCCGAGCCGCGCGGGCAGGAGGCGCTGTTCAAGCTCGACAAGCAGCTCTGCGTCGAGACGCTGAAGACGCGCCAGCCGCGGCTGATCCGCAGCCTCGCGAAGGAGCCCGCGTTCGCGGCGCTCGCGGGCGGCACGCGCTCCGCGCTGGTCGCGCCGCTGAAACGCGACGGCCGCCCGATCGGGACGCTCGCGTTCTACGACAAGGTCGCGGTCGACCAGTTCTTCGCAGGCCTTTTCAGCGACGACGATCTCCAGGTGTTCGCGCGCTACGTGAGCTACGTCGAACGCGCGCTCGAGAACGCGGCGTTCCACGCCGCGACCGCGAAGCACCGAAACTTCGACGAGGAAACCGGGCTCCCGAACGCCGACTATTGGGGACGCCGGCTCGATCAGGAGCTCGCGCGCGCGGCCGGGCGCGAGAACGCGCTCGCGGTCGTCTCGTGCCGCATCGAGAACCTCGCCGACGTGCGCCGCGCCGACACGCGGCGCGCCGACCGCGTGCTGCAGCGCACCGCCGAGGCGCTCCGCAACAACGCACGCGAGTTCGACGTCGTCGCGCGCGGCGGCGACGCCGAGCTGCTCGTGCTGCTGCCCGACCCCGGCCCGCGCCCCGAAGAGCGCGTCGCGACACTCGCGCGCCAAGTCGCCGAGGAGATCGCGCGCGACGAGGCGCTCGCGACGCCGATCCGCCCCGCCCTCGCGTTCGGCTACGCCGCCTTCCCGAGCGAGGGCGCCGACCGCGCGGCGCTCGTGAACCGCACGAAGACGCCGCGCATTCGGATGGTGTGAGCCGGCGCTAGAGCCGTCGCCTCCTCAAGATCCCTACAGCAGCGGTGGCGAGCCCGAACAGCCCGAACACCGACGGCTCGGGAACGGGTTCGCCGAATCCGTATTGAATGTGGTCGATCTCCCAATCCCCGTTGTCCGTGACGATCCGGATATGACTGATGCCCGTAGAGTTGAAAATCCCGAAGAAACGGTCCTCGCCCGTCTGACCTTGACCCAGTCCATCCCCGAGCACGATGGGACCGATCGTCCCCAACGAGATGCCGCCGGGTCCAAAAACCTCGAATGTCACGTTTGCGAAAAAGCCGCCACCGAACCCGACATCGGTCCAGACGACTCCCGCTTGCGTCGGCAGCCCCCCGAGAGCCACAGGATCGAAGGTGATCGTGAGACTAGTCTCACCGTTGCTGTACCAGGACCCGCCATCGTTCCCGTTCCCGTCGATGAGCCCGTCATCCCCGTCGACCGAGTCACAGTCCAGACACGAGAGCGCAGCAGTCCCCCCCGAAATACTCGTACCGGGGACATTGAGCAGACCGTCCGTGAAGTCCTCGATCGTCGCGACCGCGAATGGTGAGTCAGCTGCGCTGAGATATGGAAGGGGGCCGTAGAAAACAGTCGTTGCGGCGCTTGACCCCGCCATGAGCAACGAGCCGGTCAAGACAACAATCACGCGCACACCAACTGTTACTGAAGACACGCTGTAACACCTCTAGCTTCGAGGTGCGCTTTGTACCATCGCAATCCGCCGTGAGTCCACCGATTAGATGGAATGCGAATGGCCACTCGCTGACTAGCCAACGACGCCGAGATGTGGACTACAGCACCTTTTCCACTGGCACGTACTTCATCCCCAACGATTCCGCGACGCCCTGGCAGACGACCTTCCCGTCCCACACGTTCGAGCCCTGGCGCAGCGCCGCGTCCCTACGCGCCGCCTCGGCGGCGCCGAGATTCGCGATCGCTTCGACGTACGCGAACGTGGTGTTGGTGAGCGCGAACGTCGACGTGCGGGGCACCGCGCCGGGCATGTTCGCGACGCCGTAGTGGATCACGTCGTGCATCACGTAGGTCGGGTTCGAATGCGTGGTGGGATGGATCGTTTCGATGCAGCCGCCTTGGTCTACCGCGACGTCGACGACCACGGATCCTGGGGCCATCGATTGGATCATCGCTTCGCTGACCAGCACGGGTGCGCGGCGGCCGTGCACGTAGACGGCGCCGACCACGACATCGCTGGTGCGGACGGAGCGCTCGATGTTCGCGCGGTTCGAGTACAGCGTGTTCAACTCACCGTGGAAGATGTCGTACACGTACGACAGCCGTTTCAGGTCGATGTCGATCACGTCGACCTCGGCGCCGAGGGCGTGCGCGAGCCGCACCGAGTTGATCCCGACGATGCCGGCTCCGATCACGGTGACTTTGCCGCGCATCACGCCCGGCACTCCGCCCAATAACAAGCCCGCGCCTCCCCGGTCTTTCTGCAGCAGGTTCGCGCCGATCTGGGTCGCGAGCCGGCCCGCGACCTCGCTCATCGGCGCGAGCACGGGGAACGAGCCGTCGGGGTTGCGGACCGTCTCGTACGCGATGCCGATCACGCCGCTCTCGCAGAGCGCCTGCGTGAGCGAGCCGGCCGCGGCGAGATGGAGGTACGTGAACAGCGTCTGTCCTTGGTGCAGGCGCTTCACCTCTGTGGCGTTCGGCTCCTTCACCTTCACGACCAACTCGGGCGCCGACCACGCCTCGTCGGCTCCGACGATCTTCGCGCCGACCGCCTGATAAGCGCCATCCGGAAAGCCGCTGCCGAGGCCGGCGTTCTGCTCGATCAGCACCTGATGCCCGTCCTCGACCAGGATCTTCGCGCCATCGGGCGTCATCCCGACGCGGAACTCCATGTCCTTCGTCTCGCGGGGAACACCGATCTTCATACGCGTCCTCCTCGCCGAGACGAGCCCGGCATCACGCCTGCTGATACGCCGCGATCAGAATGTCGGAGATCTCGGGGCGAATGATGCGCGGGTCGGGCCGCTCGCCCGAGCGCAGCTGCTCGCGCAGCTTCGTGCCGCTGATCGAGTACGGCTTCTCGTTCGGGTGGTTCTCGGTCAGGTCGACACGCCCCATCGACTCGTAATAAGCGGCGAAGCCGATCTTCACGGGCTGGAGGTGCAGCTCGCCGGGCAGCTTCTCGAAGATCTCTTGCGCGTCGAAGTCGCCCCAGATCGGGCTGCCGTCGTCGAACGGCGCGTCGGCGTGCTTGCGGCCGATCACGAGATTGCTGAAGCCGTAGTTCTGTCGGTAGACCGCGTGCATCAGCGCTTCGCTCGGGCCGCCGTAGAACATCTTGATGTCGAGCCCGATCAGCTCGAACACCTCGGCGATGTCGTAACCGGCGCGGCGCCAGATCGACTCGTCCTTGTCGCCCTGCCCGAGCAGCCGTTTGCCGTGCAGCTCGCGGTAGCAGCGCATGCGCATCACGGCGGGCACGTCGTCGCCCTTCAGCTCGCCGACCAGCGGGTTCAGCACGACGCCGGTGTAGTGGCCCGCGGCGGTGAGCCGCTCGGCGCCGCACACCAATGCGTACTCGTGCGCGCGGTGCAGCGGATTGCGCGTCTGGAACGCGAGCGCGCGCTGCCACTTCTTCTCGCGGATGAACGCGCGCGTGAGAGCCGGCGACAGCATGAATTCCGCGTACTCCGGGTGCTTCACCTGCGGCAGCACGCGCAGCTCTCCGCCCAATAGCTGCGTGCGCGGGTCGTCGGTCGCGATGCGCGCGCCGGGGTGGTCCGTGCGGTTCGTGCCGTAGACGCGCTCGACATAGTGCGCCTTGTCCCACGCGAACACGTCCGGCCGCGAGACGATGCCGACGAGCGCGCCCGCCTCGTTGCGCGCCGCGACTGCTTTCGCGCCGCGCGCGCCGCTCGCCTCCGCGTCGCTGATCGGCAGCGCGAGCGGAATGCCCCACGCGTACTTCTTGCCGCGCGAGAGCACGCACTTCTCGTCGAGCACGCGCTGGTAGACGTCACGGCGCATCGGGCCCTCGAGCGGCGAGAGCGCGCCGTCTCCGATCCGATAGAGCGTCGCGAGATCCGCCTTCGCCACCGTGATCGACGGCAGCGCCTTCGCTTCTTGCTCGAGCTCCTTGCGCTGCGCGAGCGGCACCGTGCGATCCACGAGCTCGTCGAGACCACCGTGCACCGGCACCAGATCCTGCTGCGTCATCTCCGCGATTCCTTCCGTTCGAGCGTTCGAGTGAGGGCCGACTACCAGGTCGTCCGGTGCGGCTTGTCGTCGAAATCGAGCTTGCGGTCCTTGCCGCCGGCGAACGGGCGAACCATCAGGTCGGTCTCGTGCGGCTTCGCCTCGTAGTAGCCGGTGAACAGCAGCCACTTGCCGTCGCGCGAGACGGCCGGCTCGACCTCCTGCATCGCGCCGCCGGCGATGTACTGCTTGCCGCTGCCGTCCGGCCTCACCTTGAAGACCTTCCAGCCCTTGCCGGTGCGCGCGCTGTAGACCACCCACTTGCCGTCGGGCGTGAAGACCGGCGTGCGCCCGTTCGCGAGATAGCGCGGCGCGCCGGGCGCGTACGGGTCCAGCGCGAGAATCTCGTCGACGCCGCTCTTGCCGCGGCCCTGATAGACGAGCAGCGGCTCGGTCGGCGACCACGCCGGCGCGGTATCGAGCGGCCCGGGCGTGATCGCGCGCGGCTCGCTGCCGGGGATGCGGACGAACACGCGCATCCCGCCGGCGACGCCCTCGGCGGTCTGCGCGAGCTGCGTCCCCAGCGCATAGGCGATCTCGCCCTTCGGCCCGTAACAACCGTCCAGCACCGTGTCCTCGCCGCGCGTCAGCTGCGTGACGGCGTCGCTCTGGCGATTCCACTCGAACAGCTGCGCCTCGCCGGCGCGTTCCGAGACGAGCAGCAGGCGCTGGTGATCCGGCGACCACGCGACGGGCTTGTCGCCCTTCGCCGCGAAGTCTGCCGGGAGCGTGCGCTCGTCCGGGATGATGTAGAGCGCCAGGTGCGCGAGCAGATCGGAGCCCGCGTTCTCGGTCGCGCGTGCCTCGAAGCTCTCGCGGATGCCCGCGATCGAGCCGGGCGCCGGACGCGCGCGCTGCACCTCTTTCGCCTTCTCGCGCGCCATCTCCTGCGCTCGCGCGTCGAGCTGCTTCTGAACCTTCTCGATCTCGTCGGTCGTGCGATACGTGAGCGCGACCGGGTCGGCGGGCAGCGCTTCGGGACGGAACGATCCGCCGCCCGCGCCCCCAGCCCCGGCCGCGCAGGAGGTGGCCGCGAGCGCGAGCGCCGCGAGAAGGGTCCGCGTCATTCGAGTGCCTCCGCCGAAAGCAATCGCCCACGAAAGCCGGCCGGCGACGCGTCACGAGCGAACGCCGCGACCTCCTTGACCAGCCCCTCGAGCACCGAGATCACGACGTGCTGCGCGTCGGGAAACGGAAAGCCCGGCTGCAGCGCGAACTCCTGGTCGAGCGTCGAGAAGTACGGGCCGGCGTCGGCGTGCGAGTGGTAGACGCCGGTGACGAGCCAGCCCTCGGCGTCCGCGAACTTCTGGGCCTGCAGCACGTCGGCCTCGTTCATGTGGAAGCCTTCGCGGCCGTCGCGCGCGTACTCGTTCGGGGCTTGGCGGTGAAGGCGCGTCATCTCGTTCCTGCAGCGCACCACGCGTTCGAGGAGGCCCTTCTCGCGGCCGAGGATCAGGCCGCAGCACTCCTCCGGATGCGTCTCGCGCGCGTGCTCCTGAAGCTCCACCAGAACCCGCGCGGGCACGACCACCGGGACCTCCTCGCGGTCCACGAAGATGCGCTCGCTCACGACCGGCGACCTCGCCCCCAGGGTGAAGTGGGCGCGCACTGTAGAGGATGGGGGGTGCGGAAGGCAGGCCGAAACGGCGCGGTCTGCGGCGGAAGTGCGCGTCGAGGTTGACCCGCACGCGCGCTCCGCGGAGGATCCGACATGGCGCTCACGATCGTTGGCTCGCCGCGCTCTCGAACGCTGCGCGTGCTCTGGGCGGCCGAAGAGCTCGGGCTCGCGTACCACCACGTGCCGCTCGCGTTCGACGACCCCGCGCTGAAGTCGCCCGAATTCCTGCGCGTGAATGCCGCCGGCGCAATCCCGGCGATCGTCGACGACGGCTTCGCGCTCGCGGAGTCGCTCGCGATCAACCTCTATCTCGCCAAAAAGTACGGCTCGCACGGGGAGGCTGCGCTCTATCCCGCGAGCGCTCAGGCCGAGGCGGAAGCGTGGCGCTGGACGCTGTGGGCGCAGGCGCACCTCGAGCCATGGCTGCAGGGCGACGCGCTGCTCGCGCCTGCGCTCGCCGCGCTCGGCGACCACCCGCGTGCCTGGATCGCGCGCCAGCTGTGCGTGCTCGAAGACGCGCTGCGCGCGCGGGGCTGGCTGCTCGGCGAGCGCTTCACGATCGCCGACCTCAACGTCGCGGCGGTGCTCTCCCCGTCACGGTGGGCGCGCATCGATCTCGAGCCGGCCCCGCATGCGAGCGCGTGGCTGGCGCGTTGTTACGGCCGACCCGCGGCCCGCGCGGTCCGGCAGCGCTTCGCGGCGTACGAGGATCCGCCGCGCGCGAAGCCGGCGCCGAACGGCTGACCTCCGCTGACTCCGCGCTCGAAACGTCGCGCGGGGTGTCGATCCGCCCGCGCGACTCGCCTACGATCGCGCTCCCCCAGGCCTCACCGCGCGAACTCTCGGCGCCGCGCTCCTCCAGCGCGGCGCGGGGGCACCCATGGACGGGGTCGGCGCGCGCGCGAGCAGCGCACGGGGCATCGCTGCGTTTCTCGCCGCGGTGCACGCGGACGAAGACCTCTCGCGCGCGTTGCGGCACGCGAGCGCGCTGCCTGCGGAGCCGCCCGGTCGCGTCGCGCTCGACGCGCTGCCCGAGGCGTCGCGCGAGGTCGCGCGCGCGCGCGGAATCAGCGCCCTCTATCCGCATCAAGCGCGCGCGCTCGCGGAGCTGCGCGCCGGGCGCGACGTCGTGCTCGCGACGCCGACCGCGAGCGGCAAGTCGCTGGTCTACGCACTGCCCGCGCTCGAGGCGGCGCTCGCCGATCCCGAAGCGCACGCGCTCTTCCTGTTTCCGTTGAAGGCGCTCGAGCAAGATCAGGCGAAGAAGCTCGCGGCCGATGCGGAGGCGCTCGGCCTCGACCCGGAACGCAGCGTCGCGATCTACGACGGCGACACGCCCCCGAGCCGGCGCGCGAAGATCCGTAACAACCCGCCCAGCGTGATCGTGACCACGCCGGACATGCTGCACCTCGGCCTGTTGCCGCATCACATGAGCTGGGAGCGCTTCTTCCGCGGGCTCTCGCTCGTGGTGGTGGACGAGCTGCACAGCTATCGCGGCATCTTCGGCTCGCATGTCGCGCAGGTGCTGCGCAGGCTCGATCGCGTATGCGCGTTCCATGGCGTGCGGCCGCGCTTCGTGTGCGCCTCCGCCACCGTCGCGAACCCGGGCGAGCTCGCGCAGCTCGTCACCGCGCGCACGCCGAGCGTCGTGCACGCCGACGGCGCGCCGCGCACGCAGCGCGAGGTGCTGCTGTTCAACCCGGCCGGTACGTCTCCGTACTCCGCCGCGGCGCGCCTGTTCCGGATCGCGCTGCGCTGCGGGCTGCGCACGATCGCGTTCACGAAGGCGCGCCGCGTGACCGAGCTGATGCACCAGTGGATTGCGAGCGCCGAGCCGGAGCTCGCACCGCGCATCAGCTCGTATCGCGCGGGCTTCCTGCCCGAGGAGCGCCGCGAGATCGAGCGCCGCCTGTTCAGCGGCGAGCTCGCCGGCGTGATCTCGACTTCCGCGCTCGAGCTCGGCATCGACGTCGGCGGGCTCGATGTCTGCATCTTGGTCGGATACCCGGGCAGCCAGATCGCGACTTGGCAACGCGCCGGCCGTGTCGGGCGCGCGGGCGACGCGGCGATCGCGCTGGTCGCCCAGCCCGATGCGCTCGATCAGTACCTGGTCGCGCATCCCGAGAAGCTCCTCGGCGGGGCGTTCGAGCACGCGGTGCTCGACCCCGCGAACGCGGACCTGCTGGCCGCGCATCTGCCGTGCGCCGCCGCCGAGGTACCGCTGCGCGAGGGCGAGCCGTGGCTCGCGGAGCCTGCCGTGCGCGCGGCGGCGAGCACGGCCGAGGCGAAGGGCGAGCTGTTACGGAGCGAATCGGGCCGCGAGTGGTTCGCGGCGCGACGAAACCCGCAGCGCGGCGTCGGCTTGCGCGCGACCGGCGCGAGCTACGCGATCCAGCTCGCGGGTAGCGGGGGCGCGCTCGAAGAAAGCGATCGCGTCGACGACGCGTTCCTGAGCGAGCGCCGCCCGACGCGGCGCCGCGCGCGGGCGCGCCGGCCGACCGTGATCGGCTCGATTGGCGCGGGCAGCGTGATGAGCGAGTGCCATCCCGGGGCGATCTACCTGCACCGCGGCCGGCAATACCGCGTCGTGCAGCTCGACCTGGAGCAGCGCAGAGTCGACGTCGAGCCGATTTTCGCGGCCTACTTCACGAAGCCGCTCGGCGAGCGCGAGACCGAGGTGCTCTCGCGCGCGCGCCAACGGCCCGCAGGCTCGTTCCTGCTCGCCGAGGGCCGCGTGAAGGTGACGTCGCGAATCGTCGGCTACGAGCGGCGGCGCGTGCGCGGGCAGGAGTTATTGGGGACGGAACCGCTCGACCTGCCGCCGAGCTCGTACGAGACGAATGCGCTTTGGCTCGAGCTGCCCGACGAGATCCCGAGCGCGCTCGCTGCGAGCGGCCGGAATCCGATGGGCTCGCTGCACGCGGTCGAGCACGCCGCGCTCGCGCTGCTGCCGTTGTTCGCGCTCTGCGATCGCTTCGACCTGGCCGGGATCACCTACAAGCTGCACCCGCAGCTCGGCCGCGCGGCGATCTTCCTGTACGACGCGCACGAAGGCGGCATCGGCCTCGTGCACAGCGTGTACGAGCGCATCGAGACGCTGCTCGAGACGACGCGCGCACGGCTCGCCGAGTGCGAGTGCGCCGAGGGCTGCCCCGCCTGCGTGCACTCGCCGCGCTGCAGCAACGGCAACCGCCCGATCGACAAGGCCGGCGCGCGCGAGGCGCTCGGCCTGATGCTCGGGCGCGAGATCCTCCCGCCCGCGCCGGCGCCGCTGCGGCTCGAAGCAGTCGTCGCGGAGGAAGAGGAGGCGATCGCCGCCGAGCAGCCCGCGCTGCGCATCGTCACGTTCGATCTCGAGACGCAGCGCAGCGCCGAGGAGGTCGGCGGCTGGCACAACGCGCACCTGATGCGCGTCGCGTGCGCGGTCGCGTGGGACAGCATCGAGCGCGAGTTCTTCACCGCTCGCGAGCACCAGGTGGACGCGCTGCTCGAGCGGCTCGCGCGCGCGGACCTCGTGATCGGCTTCAACGCGCACCGCTTCGACTACCGCGTGCTGCGCGGCTACGCGGGCCGCGATCTCTCGCGTCTGCCGACCTTCGATCTGCTCGACGCGATCCACGCGCGGCTCGGCTTCCGCCTCCCGCTCGGCCATCTCGGCGAGGAGACGCTGGGCACGCCGAAGAGCGGCGACGGGCTGCAAGCGCTGGCCTGGTTCAAACAGGGCCGGCACGAGGAGATCGCTCGCTACTGCCAGCAGGACGTGGCGATCCTGCGCGAGCTGTTCGGCTTCGCGTGCGAGCACGGGCACTTGCTGTTTCGCGCGAAGAACGGGGAGCGCGTGCGGTTGCCGATGCGGATTTCGGTGGCGGAGATCGTGGACCGGGAGAGGAAGAAGGACGCGCGGCGAATGAACTAGTGCGCAGCTGCGGGCCTTCGCCGGTTGCCGTGCCGGCTGGGCGGTCAGTGCCTCGTCGCTTCCTGTCGAAGGTGGGTGTCGAGCAGGTCGAAATAGATCAGCACGAGCACGTGGCGGACGTGGGTGTCGAGGGAGTCGATCAGCGCGCGGCCGCGGTGCAAGTCTTCGAGCTGCATCAACGTGTCGATCGCGGAGCTGATTTCGGCGGCTCGGCCGGCGACCTCGGCGCGCAGCGCGGTCGCGTCTTGCTCGAAGGCGGCCTCGATCTCGTCGTTCGCGAACAGCAGGTGGACGCCGCGCGCGCCGAGGTCCAGCAGGCTGGTCGTGTCCATGCGCGCTTCATCGGCGTGGGTCCGGCGTCGATAAAGGCGGAATCTGCAGACCCCCTGGCTGGCCGACGGCGCTGTTACCGTGCGCCGCCGATGGGCCTGCAGCTCTCCGCTGTGATGCGGCGTTTCGGCGCGCGCGTGCTGTTCGACGGGGTCGAGCTCGCGCTCGGGCCGGGCGATCGCGTCGGGCTCGTCGGCCCGAACGGCGCGGGCAAGACGTCGCTGCTGCGGATCGCAGCGGGTCTCGATGCGCCGGACGGCGGCGAGCGCTCGCTGCTGCGCGGGGAGCGCGTCGGGTATCTGCGGCAGGAGATCGATCCCGCGTCTCACGCGACCGTGCGCGCCGAGGCGCTCACCGCATTCGCGGCGATCGATGCGCTCGAGCGCGAGCTGCGCGAGCTCGACGCGCGCATGGCGGAGCACGGCGAGCTGCCCGCGCAGCTGGCCGAGCGGTACGACCTGCTCCACACGCGCTTCGACCGCGCGGGCGGCTTCTCGCGCGAGGCGCGCGCGGAGGCGGTGCTCGCCGGACTCGGCTTCGACGCCGAGGCGCGCGGCCGGCGTCTCGCGACGTTCAGCGGCGGCTGGATCATGCGCGTCGAGCTGGCCAAGCTGCTGCTCGCCGAGCCGGACGTGTTGTTGCTGGACGAGCCGACCAACCACCTCGACCTGCCCTCGCTCGAGTGGTTCGACGAGACGCTCGCGGCATTCGCCGGCGGCGTGATTCTGATCTCGCACGATCGCTCGTTCCTACGCCGGCATACGAAGCGCGTCGCCGAGCTGCGCGACGGGAGATACGCGCTCTATCCCTGCGGCTACGACGCGTATCTCGAGCGCAAAGAGCAGCGCAAGCTCGAGCTCGCGGCCGCCGCGCGCACGCAGCAGAAGCAGATCGAGCACACCGAGCGCTTCATCGAGCGCTTCCGGTACAAGGCGACGAAGGCGAAGCAGGTGCAGAGCCGCATCAAGGCGCTGGACAAGCTCGAGCGCGTCGAAGTTCCCGAAGAGCGAAAGCGCCGCATGCGGCTGCGCATTCCCGAGCCGTCGCGCTCCGGGGCGATTCCGTTGGCACTGAGGGACGTGCACAAGCGCTACGGCGCTCAGGTCGTTTATCAGGGAGTCGAGCTCGCGCTGAAGCGCGGCGAGAAGCTCGCGCTGGTCGGCCCGAACGGCGCGGGCAAGTCGACGCTGCTGCGCATGCTCGCCGGCGTGCTGCCGTTCGAGCGCGGCGAGCGCGAGCTCGGCCACAACGCGCAGGTCGCGTTCTACGCGCAGCATCAGCTCGAATCGCTGACGCCGGCGCGCAGCGTGCTCGAGGAGCTCGAGGCGGTCGCGGCGTTCGACGACATCCCGCGGCTGCGGGGACACCTCGGCGCATTCCTGTTCTCGGGCGACGACGTGCAAAAGCAGATTGGCGTGCTCTCCGGCGGCGAGAAGGCGCGCGTCGCGCTCGCGAAGATGCTGCTGCGCCCGTCGAACGTGCTCGTGCTCGACGAGCCCACCAATCACCTCGACGTCGAGGCGTGCGAGGTCCTCGAGGGCGCGCTCGCCGACTACACCGGCACGCTCGTGTTCATCTCCCACGACCGCGATTTCCTGAACGCGCTCGCGACGCGCGTCGTCGAGGTGCGCGGCGGCAAGCTGCGCGAGTTCCTCGGCAACTACGACGCGTACCTGACGAAGCTGCGCGAAGAGGCGGAACGCGGCGCGGCAGCGAGCGCCGCGGCGCCGGCCGGCTCCGCCGCAGAGAACGGGGCGAGCGACGCGCAGCGCACGCGCGAGGAGCGCAAGGCGCGCGAGCGGCTGGAGCGGAGACTCGCGCGGCTCGAAGAGCAGATCGCGGAGAAAGAAGCACAGGTCGAAGAGCTCGCTGCGCGCCTCGGCGACGCGGACGTCTACTCCGATCACGAGCGCCTGCGCGAAGTCGAGGCCGAACGTGACGCTGCGAAGGACGAGGTCGCCGCGCTCTACGCGCAGTGGGAGACGCTCGCCGCGGAGCTCGAGAACGAACGCCCGCGCGCCGACGGAAGCTCGCGATGATCTTCACGAAACGGCTGCGCGACGGAGTCCGCCGCGGCGAGATCACCTGCAGCGTCCGCATCTGGCAGCGGCCGCACGTCGCGGTCGGCCATCGCTACCGGATGGAGGAAGGCGAGATCGAGGTCGACTCGATCCTCCCGATCGAGCTCGCCGACGTGACGCCCGAGCTCGCGCGCGAATCCGGCTTCAAAGGCGTCGTCGACCTGCTGAAGGTCGCCAAGCACGGCCCCGGCGAGAACATCTTCCTGATCCGCTTCCGCTACCTGCCGCCGCGGCGTGCAGCGGCCGCGCGGCGACGGCGTTAGACCTCCACGCCCGCAGCGAAACGTTTGCGCGCGGCGATCCGCTCGCGCGACGTGGCGAGCTGGGACGCGAAGCGCGCGTCGCGCACTGCGCGCTCGCGGACAGCGCAAGCGGCTTCGACGCACTCGTCCGCCTGCGCGAGCAGGTTGTTGCCGATGCAGACGAGATCGATGCCGGCGGCGAGCGACTGGACGACCGCGTCGACCGTGCCTGCGGCGCCCTGCAGCCCCTGCATCTGCAGATCGTCCGTCATCAGCAGCGCGTCCGGCTGCGCGGCGCGGAAACGCGCGACCGCGGCGGGCGAGATCGACGCCGGGCGCCGCGCGTCCCACTCGCGCACGAAGCCGTGAGAGAACAGCGCTGCGCGGCCGGGCAGCTCGCCCGCGAGCTCGGTGAACAGGCGCTCCTGCTCGGGCGCGATCAGCCCTGACAAGTCCGTCAGGGCGAGATGGCTGTCTGTGCGGGCTCCGCCGAGGCCCGGGAAGTGCTTCACGCACAGGCCGAGGCCGGCGGCACGTGCGGCGGCGCCGAAGATCTGCGCACAGCGGCGCACCTCCGCGGCATCGGCCGAGAACGCGCGCTCGATCTTCCCGATGTTCGGGTTCTCCGGATTCGAGTCGAGGTCGACGACCGGCGCGAGGTCGTAGTCGATGCCGAGCGCCTTCATCTCCGCGCAGCTCGCGGCCGCGATCCGGCGCGCCTCGGCGTCCGGCAACGCCGCGAACGCACGCGCGCTCGGCAGCTCCGCGAAGCCTGCCGCCGGCTTCAGCCGCCGCACCTTCCCGCCCTCTTGGTCGACGAAGACGAGGGGCCGCGACGGCAGCGCATGCACCTCCGCGCAGAGCGCACGCACCTGCGCCGGCGACTCCACGTTGCGCACGCCGCCAAGCTGCACGTCGCGATCGAACAGGATCACGCCCCCGAGCCCGTGCTCCCGCTCGAACGCGCGCAGCCACGCCGGCAGCGCGAGGCCTCGGAACCCGAGCATGAAGTGCTCGCCCGCGCGGGTCATCTCGCTCAGCGCGTCACCGTGAGCAGCGCCCCGACCGAACGCCGCTCGAGAAGCCGCAAGCGGCCAGCGGCGCGAAGCGCTGCAGGCCGCGCGCAGCGAGCCGAAGGCGAGCGGAGCCCGAACGAGCTGGTGCCCGGGACTGGAGTCGAACCAGCACCTCATTGCTGAGACAGGCTTCTGAGACCTGCGCGTCTGCCAATTCCGCCACCCGGGCCCGGGAAAACGGGACGCGCAGGCTAACGGCGACTCCATCGAATCGCGAGAGTTTTCGGGCACTTTTCTTGACCGGCACGAGCATGGCCATAGCCTCGGACGATTGCTTCGACGCCCGAAGGAAAGCTCGATGAGCGATCAAGGCCAGCAGCGAATCGCGATCGGCAGCGAGACGGTCGAGGTGCCGAGCAGCCTGCCCGTCCTGCCGGTTCGCGACGCGGTCGTTTTCCCGGGGATCAACGTGCCGCTGTCGGTCGGGCGCACGCGCTCGCTGGCGGCGCTCGAAGAAGCCGGCGCGAGCGGACTGATTCTCGTCGCGACGCAGCGCGACGCGAAGCAGGAGGAGCCGTCGCTCGGCGAGCTTCACCCGGTCGCGACGATTGCGAAGGTGGTGCGCGTCGTCGACGCGCGGCAAGGCGCGAAGCAGGCGCTCGTGATCGGCATCGTGCGCGCGAGCTTCACCGGGGCGCCGAGCACCGGCCGAGCGCTGCGCGCGGCGGTCACGCCGCTGCCTGAGCCGCGCGAGCCGAGCGCCGAAGTCGAGGCGGCGCGCGCGCGCGTCGTCGAGCTCTCGCACAAAGTGATCGACCTGCGCGACGACTACCCCGACGAGTGGAAGGGCCTCGTCGCGAACATGCCGACGCCGGGCCTGCTCGCGGACCTGATCGCTTCGAGCGTGCAGATGTCGACCGAGCAGCGCGTCGCGCTGCTGCTCGAGGTGGACCCGACCAAGCGTCTCTGGGAAGTCGCACGCATCCTCGAGCGCGAGGTGACGATCGCCGAGACGCAGAAGACGCTGCGCTCGCAGGAAACCGAAGAGCCGATGGATCCGAAGCGCCGCGAGCGTCTGCTCCGCCGGCGCATGCGCGACATCCAGGAAGAGCTCGGCGAAGCCGCCGGCGGTGAGCGCGAGGCGGACGAGCTCGCCGAGAAGCTCGAGGCCGCGCAGCTGCCCGAGCCCGCGCGCGCGCACGCCGAACGCGAGCTGCGCCGCTTCCGCGCGCTGCAGCAGCACGCGCCCGACCGGCACCTGTTACGGACGTATCTCGAGTGGGTGGCCGATCTGCCGTGGTCGAAGGAGACCGAGGACCACCTCGACATCAACGACGCGCGGCGCGTGCTCGACGAAGACCACCACGGCCTCGCGAAGGTGAAGGAGCGGATCCTCGAGTACCTCGCGGTGCGCAAGCTCGCGCCGAGCGCGAAGGCGCCAATCCTCTGTTTTGTCGGCCCGCCCGGCGTCGGCAAGACCTCGCTCGGCAAGTCGATCGCGCGCGCGATGGGTCGCAAGCTGACGCGCGCGTCGCTCGGCGGCGTGCGCGACGAAGCGGAGATCCGCGGGCATCGCCGCACCTACGTCGGCGCGATGCCCGGCCGCATCCTGCAGAGCCTGCGCCGAGCGGCCTCGCGAAACCCGGTGTTCCTGCTCGACGAGGTCGACAAGCTCGGCGCCGACTTTCGCGGCGATCCGTCGTCCGCGCTGCTCGAGGTGCTCGATCCCGAGCAGAACTCCACTTTCAGCGACCACTACCTCGAGGTCCCGTTCGACCTCTCGCGCGTGCTCTTCATCGCGACCGCGAACACGCTCGCGACGATTCCGCCCGCGCTGCTCGACCGCATGGAGGTGATCGAGCTCGCCGGGTACACGGAGCGCGAGAAGCTTGCGATCGCGGCGCAGCACCTGATTCCGAAGCAGCGCGAGGCGCACGGGCTCACGGCCGAGCAGGTGACCGTCACGGAGGACGCGATCACGCGCGTGGTCGGCGAGTACACGCGCGAAGCGGGCGTGCGCAATCTCGACCGCCTGATCGCGACGCTGTTCCGCAAGGTCGCCGCGAAGATCGCAGCGGACTCGAAGACGGTGCCGCTGCGCGTCGACGCCGCGTTCGCCGGCGAAGCGCTCGGCGCGCCGCCGCATCTGCCGGAGGTCGCGGAGCGCACCGAGCAGGCGGGCGTCGTCGTCGGCCTCGCGGCGACGAACCACGGCGGGGACATTCTGTTCATCGAAGCCGCGGTGAGCCCGGGCGGCGAAGGGGTGCGGCTCCGTCTCACGGGCCAGCTCGGCGACGTGATGAAGGAGTCGGCGGAAGCCGCGCTCTCGTGGGTGCGCGCGAACGCGGAGACGCTCGGGCTCACCGCGTCCGCTCTCTCGAGCGCGGAGGTGCACCTGCACGTTCCGGCCGGCGCGGTGCCGAAGGACGGTCCGAGCGCGGGCGTCGCGCTCGTCACCGCGATCGTGTCCGCACTCTCCGGCAAGCGCGCGCACGGCCACGTCGCGATGACCGGCGAGATCTCGCTGCGCGGCAAGGTGCTGCCGGTGGGCGGCATCAAGCAGAAGCTGCTCGCCGCGCAGCGCGCGGGCGTGACGACGGTGCTGATCCCGCAGCGCAACACGAAGGACCTCGTCGAGGTGCCGGCGGAAGTGCTCGAGAAGCTCGAGGTCGTGCCGATCGAGGGGATCGAGGAAGCGCTGGGACGCGCGCTCGAAGCTTGAGATCGGCTGCCCGCGGCGCTCGCTAACGCGCGCCCGCGATTCGCCGAACGTCCGCGAGCAGCGCGTCGAGCGCTTCGAAGCTCAGCTGGCTCGGGCCATCGCACGGTGCGTGGTCGGGGTCGGGATGCGCTTCGATGAAGAGCGCGTCGACGCCGACCGCGACCGCGGCGCGCGCGAGCGGTGCGACCATCGCGCGCTCGCCGCCGCTGCTCTCGCCGTCGCCGCCCGGGCGCTGCACCGCGTGCGTCGCGTCGAAGCAGACCGGCGCGAATGCGCGCATTCGGACGAGGCTGCGCAGGTCCACGATCAGCTCGTTGTATCCGAAGCTGCTGCCGCGCTCGGTGACGAACGCGTGCCCCCCGCGCGCGCTGATCTTCTCGACCGCGAGCCGCATGTCGTCGGGCGCCATGAACTGGCCCTTCTTCAGGTTCACGGGCAGGCCGGTCGCAGCGCACGCCAGTAGCAAGTCGGTCTGCCGGCACAGGAACGCCGGCACCTGCAGCGCGTCGACGACCTGAGCGGCCTGCTTGGCCTGCGCCGGCTCGTGCACGTCGGTCGACACCGGCACACCGGCCTCGCGCTTCACGCGCGCGAGGATGCGCAGGCCCTCGTCGAAGCCGGGGCCGCGGTAAGACGAGAGGCTCGAGCGGTTCGCCTTGTCGACCGACGCCTTGAATACGAACGGGAAGCCGTGGCGCGCGGCAGCGGCGGCGATGCGACTCGCGGCGTCGAGCGCGCCCGCCTCGCTCTCGATCACGTTCAGGCCCGCGATCAGCACGAGCGGCGCGCCGCCGCCGATCGGGACGTCGCCGATGCGGATCAACGCCGCCTCGCTGCGCGCGGCTTCGTCACGCGTCGGCGTCGACCGCGTCGCGCAGCAGCGGAAGCAGCTCGGGCAGCGCCGAAGTGACGCGGTTCCAGTTCGGGATCTGCGGCGCGCCCATCGGATCGCGCACGAAGCCGAGGCCGGCCGCACGCAGCGCGCTCGAGAACGTCTCGACCGCGATCTCCTCCTCATGGCGATCGAACGCGAGGCCGTTCAGCGCCGCGACGTCCGAGTAGCGCGCGACCGCGTCCTGCGCGGTGCGCACGTAGGCGTTCGACAGCGTGTTCAAGAAGCCGGCGTCGAACTCGACGCCATACGACGCGAGGTTGCGGATCAGCGACGCGCCGATGTCCGCGACCATCTTGTGCAGCCCGCGGTTGCCGTCGAGCGGCGAGAGATCGCGGTGCTTGTGGTCGTAGTTGTCCGCGAGCTCGACCTGACAGGTCCGCTTCAGCGACGAGTTCCGGTAGACCTCGGTGAGCATCCCGATCTCGAGCCCCCAATCGCTCGGGATCCGGAGCGAGCGTGCGAGATCGGTCGTCATCGCGCATTCGCCGGCCAGCGGGAAGCGGAACGAGTCGAGGTACTCGAGCAGCGGGTTCGGGCCGAGCACCGCCTTCATCGCGCGCAGGATCGGCGTCATGAACAGGCGCGTCACGCGCCCGTAGAGGCGATCCGAGACGCGCGCGTAGTAGCCCTTCGCGAACTCGTAGTTCATGTTGCGGTTCGCGATCGGGAACGCGAGGCGCGCGACCAGCTCGCGGTCGTAGTCGCGGATGTCGCAGTCGTGCACCGCGATCACGCGCGCGCGGTCCGTCGCGAGCACGTACCCGAACGCGAGCCAGACGCCGCGACCCTTCCCCTCCGGCCCCGCGTGCAGCCCCTCTTCGTAGAGCGCGCGATAGAGCTGCTGCAGCCGCGGGCCGTCGTTCCAGAGCAGTGTTGCGGGGCGGCCGTCCGCGGTGCGCAGCGGCGCGAACGCACGCTTCATCGCCTCGAACTGCTCGCGCTCGGGTGCCCCCGCGACGCTGACGACGATGTCCGTCAGGTACGGGACGAGCTGGAGCTGATCGATGATTCCCTTCAGCGCGACGTCGTGGAGCTCGGCATGCAGGCACGGCAACACGAGCGCGACCGGCCGCGAGCGCGAGGGGTCGCCGAGCTCCCGCTCGAGACGCGCGAGATCGCGCCGGCCGAGCCGGTGGAGCGTTGCGACGACACCCGTCTGGTGGAAATCGCTCAGGGGAATCTTCCCGTTCCCGTCCGGCTGGTCGTCAGCCGGACACGCCGTCTCGTAGCAGAAGCGAGACGGAACGAGAACGGGCAGCCGCGGCGATGTCTTCGGCGCGGCTTCAGTCGTCGGCGACTTCTTCCAGGATCCGGGCGGCCTCGGCGTCGAGCGATTCGAACGCGAGGCCGATGTCCAGCGTCACGGCGTCGAGCTCGGTTGCCCAGGTGACGACGCCGATCGCCTCGAGCGTGCGCTCGCCGACGTTGAAGGTCACCCGGATGCGGTCGCCCACCTCGAGCTCGCAGCCGATCGCGTGGAAGCGGATGCCGCCGACCGAGATGTCCTTGCCGACCGCGAGCTGGTGACCGTTCTCGAGCAGCGCGAACGAGATCACCTGATCCGTTGCGATGCGCGGATACTTGCGCCGCTCCTTGCGCACTCTGCCCCCACTCCGATGAGGGCTCTTCGGTGCGCAACTCCGCGTGCTTGAGCGCTGGCGTCGGCGCGGCTCGGGCTAGCAAGCGAAGCTTGCAGCGAGGACCCGTGAGGGTTCCCCTCGCGGGTCGCAGTCTTCGAAGCCGAGCGGAGTCGGTCTCCTACACCCGGCGGCCAAACAGGTCGAGCTGGCGGTCCTCGCGCCGGCCCCGCGCGAGCTCGGTCGCGATCAGGCCTAGGCCGCGCACCGGGCGCGTACCGGCTTGGGTGCGGTCGAGGAGCGGAGTGGCCTGAGCGAGCAGGTCGCGGGCGGACACCATCGCATGCAGCACCTTGCGACTGCGCGTCGTCAGCTCGTCGTCCGCGTAGCGGATCTTCACGACGACGCGCTTCGCCGCGAGATGCTCGCGCGCGAGCGCCTCCTCGACGCGCGCGGCGAGGCCCGCGAGCCGCTCCTCGAGCGCGATGCGGTCGGTCTCCGGCGCGGCGAACGTCGCCTCCTGGCTGACGCTGCGGGGATGCGGCGCCGCGCGCAGCGCCGCGGGGTCTCGCCCCTGCGCGTACGAGAGGATCACGAGCCCGTGGTTGCCGAGCCGCTCCTCGAGCGACGCGCGGCCCTGGCGCGCGAGATCTCCCGCGGTCTGCACGCCGAGCTCGGCGAGCGTCGCCTCCGTTTTCGGCCCTACCCCGGGAAGCCGCCCCACCGGCAGCGGCTCGAGGAACGACCGCACGTCGGCCGCGGCGATCTGAAAAACCCCTTCTGTTTCAATCGATTCTGCCGCGAGCTTGGCGAGGAACTTCACGCTCGAGATGCCGACACGCAGCGGCAGCGAGAGCGCGTCTCGCACCGCCGAGCGCAGCAGCTCCGCGACGGCCAGCGGCGGCTCGGGGCGCGCGGAGACGTCGAGGTATGCAGCCGCCGTCCCCGCCGGCTCGACGCGATCGGTCGCGCGGCGGAACTGCGAGCGCAGCTCGGCGCCCGCCTCGCGGTAGCGGCGCATGTTCGTCACGACTGCACGCGCGCGCGGACAGCGCGCGAGCGCCTCGAGCATCGGCATGCCCTCGCAAACGCCAGCGGCGCGCGCGTCAGGCGTCGCCGACTGCACCGCGCCGCGTTTGCGCGGGTCTCCGCCGACGATCACCGGCCGCTCTTGGAGCGCCGGATCCGCCGCCCGCTCGACCTCGGCGTAGAAGCCCGGCACCTCGGCGTAGAGGAGCATCAGGCGTTAGCGGCGCGTATCGCCGCGCGCAGGGAGGCCACGCGAGGCTTCGCCTCGCGCGAGGTGAGCGGAGTCGAACCGTGGACACCGCGCCAGGAACTGCTCGATGTGCCGTGTCCGCGCATCCGTGAGAGATCTCCTAGTGGGCCTCGAGCCGCAGCTCGTGTACGGGGCCGTCCTCGATCACGGGGTCGCTCGTCGACAGCAAGCTGGCCTTCCCCCGCTGCCAGCGGTCGATTGCGTCGGTCGAGTGCGGGTGACCCGCGTGCTCGGACTGGCCGGGCGCGAAGGCCGTCAACGCTTGGTCGAGATTGCCGGCATCCACGAGCAGCCGATAGCCCGAGACGACGGTCGCGTCGAAGCTCTCGCTGAGCGCCGCATACTCGGAGACCGCCAGCGTCGTGCCGTCGCCACCGAGCTCGAATGGGCCCAGCGCTGCGTCGTCGCCGCGCCACGCACCCGGCCAGAGCGGCGCGAAGCGCACCCGATGGAGCCGGCCCCAGGTCCAACGCTCGGCATTTGCTCCGAGTCGATCGGCGAGCACGAGCGTCGTCTCGCGCAGCGCCTTCGCGAGCGTCGCGCGCGCGAGGTCCGGCGCGGTCCACGGCAGCTCCGGATCGCCGCCGGCCGCGGCGCGCGCGAGCGTGTCGCCGAGCAGCGCCGGCGCCGGAACGCGCGGCAGCGCGAGATAGGCGCCCGCCAGCTCCTCGCCGAGCGCCGGCGCGAGCAGCGGCTTCAGCGTGCGGGCGGCGAGCACGTGGAACGCCGCCGCAGCGCGGCTCTCGGGCGCGCTCGCGCCGTCCCATTCCCGTAACAAGTCGAGCAGCGCGCGCTCCGCGCTGCCGAGGCCGCGCTGGCCCTGCATCAGCGCCGAGATCGCGGCCACGCTGCGCCGCGCACCCAGCGAGCCGTGATCGACCTGCAGCGCGAGCTGCTCCGCGAGCGTCGCCGGCCCCTCCGCCGCCGCGGCGCGCAGCTGCGCCTCGAGCTGCTCGGCTCGAACGGCCGGGCGCCAGAGCGTCTCGATCGCACCCGCGGCGGGCGCGAGCGGCGCGTCGGCGGCGATCAGCCACGGCGTCCCGGGACCGAGCGCGCGCGCGGGCATCTCCTCGAGAGCGAGCCGCGCCGTCCATTCGTAAGAAGCGTTCGACGACGGCACCGGTTGGAGGCCGCTCGGGTATGCGCGCCGCGGCGCCGCGCCGACCAGCTGCTGGAGCGCGCCGCCGCGCGCGTCCACGAGCAACGCGTCGGCGACCGGCTCCACATGCGCGCGCAGCGCTTCGCGCGCGCTCGCGACGTCGCGCGCGCGGGTGAGCGCGACGAGCCCGTCGATCCCGCCGCCGAGCGCGCCGGTCCAGCGCACCGACAGCGGGCGGCCCGCGTGCGGAAACAAGCCATCGAGCAGCGGGCCGCGCGAGGTCTCGCGCACCGCGACGACGCGCTCGCCGCCGCCGGCGATCGCGATGCGTTCCTCGCGCTGCGCGAGCGCGCGCCACTTGCCCTGCTCGAAGTAGCGCGTCGCATCCTCCGCGTAGAGCGTCTCCTCGAACAGGTCGACGACGACTGCGGGCGTCGCGACGAGCGCCCACGCGACGTCCGCGTTGAAGCCGAGCCAGAACGCGGGGATCCCGGGCAACGTCGCGCCGGCCACGTCGAGCGAGCCGCCGCGCAGGTGGGCCTCGTAGACGCGAGAGGGCAGCGTCGGCGGCAGATGGAGATCTGCCGCGAGCAGCGCGCGACCGCGGCGTGTGCCCTCGCCCGCGACGACCCAGCCCGCGCTGCCGACCGACGCGCCGGCGAGCCCGACGCTCCGGCGCAAGCTCGTCAGCGCCGCGAGCTCGGGGCCGCTCGGCGCGTGCGCGAGCGCGCGGGGTGTTTCGGGCGTCGAGGGAGCGCGGAGGCCGTCGGGAAACAATGCGCGGGCGGGGCCCGCGCCGAGCGCGCGCACCAGCTGCTCGAGCACGAGGATCTCGGCGATCGGATCGGCAAGCGCGAAGGCGTGATGCTTCGCGATCGCGAGCGAATCGCGCGGCTGCCACGGCTCGATCTCCGCGAGCGGCTCCTGGAGGCCGAGCGGCGGCGCGGCTTCACCCTCGCGCAGCAGCGCGAGCCACGCGTTCACGCCGGCCGCGTATCCCTCGAGCGCCGAGCGCGCGTCGGGGCTCGCGCGCGCGAGGTCGCGCGCCGCGAGGCTCGGAAAGCCGAGCGTCCGCGCCAGCGAATCGCCCGCCAGCGCGTCCTCGCCGGCGATCTCGGCGCCCCGCCCCAGCGCGAGACGCCGCAGCCACACGAGCTGGCCGAGCCGATCCTGCGCGTGCGCGAAGCCGAGCCCGAACCACGCGTCGCGCTCGCTGCCCGCGCGCACGTGGGGCACGCCGCGACGATCGCGCACGATCGTGACCGCGTCGGCGCTGCCGGTGACTTGCAGCGCGCCTTCGACCGGCGGATAGGCGCTTCGCCGCTCGCGGCGCGCCTCGCGCCACAGCGTGAGGCCCGCGAGCAGCAGCGCGACCGACGCGATCAGCAGCGCAAACAGCGAGCGCGTCGACCCCGCGCGGCCCCGCATCCCGCGTGCATCCTCGCTCAATCCGGCCTCCCCCGAAGACGCAGTATCGGAGCGGCGGGGCGCCAAGAGAAGTGGGCGCTGGGCCGGCGGCCGGCCGATGCAGGCCCGGGCGTGCGCCGTTATAAAGTGCGCCGCCTGTGCGCCGCCCTCGAAGCAGGATGGCGCGCGCGGCCGCGAGCCGTGCGAGGCCGTGGGAGCGCCTATTCCGCGTTTCCTCGCATCGGTCCCAGGCACTCACGCGGCAATCCATCGCACAGGAGCAGCGAGCCATGGCAGTTCAGGTCGGGATCAACGGATTCGGGCGCATCGGGCGCAACACCTTCCGCGCGATGCAGACGCGCGACGTCGACGTCGTCGGCGTGAACGACCTGGTCGACGCGAAGACGCTCGCGCACCTGCTGAAGTACGACTCGGTCCACGGCCGCTTCCAGGGGGACGTCGGCGCGGACGGCAACGCGATCATCGTGAACGGCAAGAAGATCCCGGTCTTCAGCGAGCGGGATCCGGCCAAGATTCCGTGGAAGAGCGTCGGCGCGAAGATCGTCGTCGAGTCGACGGGCCTGTTCACCGCGCGCGAGAAGGCGGAGCTGCACCTCCAGGGCGGCGCGGAGCGCGTGATCATCAGCGCACCGGCGAGCGGCGAGGATGCGACCTTCGTGCTCGGCGTGAACGACCGCGGCTACGACCCGGCGAAGCACAAAGTCGTCTCGAACGCGTCGTGCACGACGAACTGCCTCGCGCCGGTCGCGAAGGTGCTGAACGACGTGTTCGGCATCGAGCGCGGCCTGATGGTGACAATCCATTCGTACACCTCGGATCAGGCGCTGGTCGACACGCCGCACAAGGATCTGCGACGCGCGCGCGCGGGCGCGATGTCGATGATCCCCACCAGCACCGGCGCCGCGAAGGCGATCGGGCTCGTGCTGCCGGAGCTGAAGGGCAAGCTCGACGGCTACGCGATGCGCGTGCCGACGCCGGACGTCTCGTGCGTCGACCTCGCGCTCGTGCTGAAGAAGCCGGCGACGGACAAGGAGCTGAATGCCGCGATCCAGAACGCCGCGAACGGCGCGCTCAAGGGCATCCTCCAGTACTGCGACGAGCCGCTCGTGTCGGCGGACTTCATCGGCAACCAGCACTCGTCGATCTTCGACGCGCTCTCGACCAAGGTGATCGACGGCAGCTTCGCGAAGGTGCTCGCCTGGTACGACAACGAGATGGGCTACGCGACGCGCGTCGCCGATCTCTGCGTGCTGATGGGCCGCTGAGCTCTCGCCGCCCGCCGCGATGACGGTCCAAACGCTCGACGACTTGCTCGCCGCCCCCGGCGGCGTGCGCGGGCGGCGCGTATTCGTGCGCGCCGATCTGAACGTTCCGTTGAAGGCGGGCGTCGTGGGCGACGACACGCGCATCCGCGCATCGCTCGGCACGCTGCGCCGGCTGCTGGCGGGCGGCGCGCGAGTCGTGCTCGCGTCGCACCTCGGCCGACCCAAGGGCGGCCCGAGCGCGGAGCTCTCGCTCGCGCGGGTCGCGGAGCGCACGTCCGAGTTGTTGGGGCGCCGCGTCGCGTTCTGCCCGCACACGATCGGCGCCGAAGCGCAGGCCGCGGTCGGGAAGCTCGGCGACGGCGAGATCCTGCTGCTCGAGAACCTGCGCTTCGACCCGCGCGAGGAGAAGAACGATCCCGCGTTCGCGCGCGCGCTCGCCGCGCTCGCGGACGACTACGTGAACGACGCGTTCGGCACCGCGCATCGCGCGCACGCGTCGACCGCCGGCATCGTGCCGTTCGTCGAGCGCGCCGCGGCCGGCGATCTGCTGCGCGACGAGGTGAAGCACCTGCAGGTGGTGCGCGAGCCCGCGCGCCCACTGCTGTGTCTGCTCGGCGGCGCGAAGGTGTCCGACAAGCTCGCGGTGCTCGAAGCGCTCGCGCCTCACGCCGACGTGCTCGCGATCGGCGGCGCGATGGCGTTCACGTTCCTGCGCGCGCTCGGGCAGCCGACCGGTGCGTCGCTCGTCGAGGCGGAGCGCGTCGAAGATGCGAAGCGCGTGATCGCGGCCGCGGAGCAGGCGGGGCGAACCCTGCTGCTTCCGACGGATCACGTGATTGCGCAGAAGCTCGCCGCAGATGCACCGGCGCGCGTCGTCGAAACGTTGCCCGACGGCTGGATGGGCCTCGACATCGGGCCGGCGACGGCAAAGCGCTACGCCGAGGAAGCGGCGCGCGCGCGCACGATCTTCTGGAACGGCCCGATGGGCGTCTTCGAGCTCGACGCGTTCTGCAAGGGGACCGAAGCCGTCGCGCGCGCGGTCGCGTCGTCGAGCGCGCACAGCGTCGTCGGCGGCGGCGACTCGCTGGCCGCGATCAACAAGCTCGGGCTCGGCGAGAAGATCGGGCACCTCTCGACCGGCGGCGGTGCCTCGCTCGAGTTCGTGCAGGGCCTCGTGCTGCCGGGCGTCGCTGCGCTCGAGGGAAGGAAGTCATGAGCCGCCGGCCGCTGATCGCCGCGAACTGGAAGATGCACAAAACGATCGCCGAGGCGGAGGCGTTCGCGCGCGATCTGCTTCCGCTCG
>Ga0187894_10001101_pt1 | contig 35868 bp, 33 predicted proteins | sample GBC1701081metaG_FD_136650 | JGI IMG/M metagenome (GOLD analysis project Ga0187894, IMG submission 136650) | White microbial mat communities from a lava cave in the Kipuka Kanohina Cave System on the Island of Hawaii, USA - GBC170108-1 metaG ...
ATCGCCGCCTACACCGGCACCTACTCGTTCCCGTATCCGCCGACGCAGCCGATGGGCTGGGCGTTCATGGACGCGATCGGCTCCCCGATGCGCTTCACGTCGAACACGATCGACCAGCCGGGCAAGACGGTCGCGCTCGCGATGCACGGCAACTGGGGCGCGGGACCGCAGACATTCGATACGGCGGACACCTGGTTGTTACTGGGGATCAACCCGCTCGTCGCGATGAGCGGCGGCGTGCCGAACACGAATCCGGCGAAGCAGCTGCACCAGGCGAAGAAGCGCGGCCTCCAGCTGATCGTGATCGACCCGCGCCGGACCGAGTGCGCCGAGCACGCGACGGTGCACTTGCAGCCGATGCCGGGAGAAGACCCGGCGATTCTGGCCGGCATGCTGCGGGTGATCCTGAGTGAAGGCCTCCACGACGCGGAGTTCGTGCGCGAGAACGTGCGCGGGATCGATGCGCTGCGCGCGGCGGTGGAGCCGTTCACGCCGGAGCTCGTCGCGCGGCGCGCGGACGTGCCGGCCAGCGAGCTGATCCGCGCCGCGCGCATCTTCGCGAGCGCTCGGCGGGGCTGCGCGAACGCGGGCACCGGCCCGAACATGGCGGGCCACGGCAACGTCACCGAGTACCTGCTGCTCGCCCTGATTACGGTGTGCGGGCGCTGGCTGCGCGCGGGGGAACGCGTGCCGAACCCGGGCGCGCTCTTGCCGCAGTTTCCCGCGAAGGCGCAGGCGAATCCGCCGTGGCCGTCGCACGGCTACGGCGAGAAGCTGCGCGTGCGCGGTTTCACCGACGCCGCGTGCGGGCTGCCGACCGCCGCGCTCGCCGAGGAAATCCTGCAGGACGGTCCGGGCCAGGTGAAGGCGCTGTTCGTGCTCGGCGGCAACCCGATGATGGCGTGGCCCGACCAGAAGAAGACGTACGCGGCTCTGAAGCAGCTCGAGCTGCTCGTGACGATCGACATCAAGCTGAGCGCGACCGCGAAGCTCGCTCACTACGTGATCGCGCCGAGAGTCGGCTACGAGGTGCCAGGCCTCTCGCTGCCGAACGAGACGCTGAGCTTCTTCGGCGTCGGCTTCGGCTACACGCAGCCGTACGCGATGTACGCACCGAAGCTGGTCGAGCCGCCGCCCGGCTCGGATCTGGTCGAGGATTGGGAGCTGTTCTACGGCCTCGCCCAACAACTCGGTCTGCAGCTGAGACTCTCGTCGTCCTACTCGTGGGGGCCCGCAGCGAGCGAGGGGCCGACACCGCTCGACATGCAGCGCAAGCCGACGACGGACGAGCTCTACGAGCTGCTCTGTAAGGGCTCGCGCGTGCCGCTCGAGACGGTGAAGCGTGCCGGCCGCGGCGCGCTCTACCCGGACGACGGGATCGTCGTCGCGCCGAAGGATCCGGGCTGGCAGGGCAAGCTCGACGTCGGCAACGCGTACTTGTTGGGGGAGCTCGCCGAGATCGCCGCCGAAGCGCCAGGGCGCGATGCGCGCTTCGCTTACCGCCTGATCTCGCGTCGCCTGCCGGACATCTACAACTCGAGCGGCCGCGACATCCCGCGCCTCACGCGCAAGTGGACCTACAACCCGGCCTTCATGAATCCGGCCGACCTCGCGCGCGAAGGCCTCGCACCCGGAGACACCATCGAGATCGCGAGTGGCTACGAGCGCATCCTCGGCATCGTCGAGAACGACGCGAGCGTGCGCACCGGCGCGATCTCGATGCCGCACGCGTTCGGCGGCCTGCCCGAAGAGGCGCACGCCGTGCGCGCGCTCGGCAGCAACACCGGCGCGCTCGCGCCCGTCGACCGCGACTACGACCCGATCAGCGGGATCCCGAGGATGAGCGCGATTCCGGTGAACGTGAAGAAGGTGATGGGGATGTGAGCGAGCGGAGCCGGTCGCGGTAACGTCAGCTCAGTGCGCCTTTCGCGGCGAGCTCCGCAATCCGGTCGTCGCTGTATCCGAGGAGCTCCTTCAGCACTCGCTCGTTGTCGCGCCCGAAGTGGATCGCGGCCTTCGGCTTCAGCGGCTCGAGCGCGCTCAGCTTCAGGCGGCCGCTCTCGACGAACGTGGTCGGATAGATCGAGTGCTCGCACTCGATCCAGTGGCCGCGGTGGTGCAGCTGCGGGCACGCGTAGAGCGTCGCGGTGTCGAGCACTTCGTGCGCGGGGACGCCGCGCGCCTGCAGCGCGTGCTCGATCGCGCCGGCCTCGCGCGCGGCGCACCACGCGCTGACGGCGCTCGTTGCGAGCTCGCGTTCGCTGCGACGGTCGATTAGGTCGTCCCGCTGCATCTCCGCGCACAGCTCGCGCCAGTCGCGCTCGTCGCGCACCGCGAGCGCGACCCAGCGGTCGGCGCCGGCGCACGCGAACACGCCGTGCGGGAAGTAGAGCTCGTCGTCGTTCGCGCGCGCGCGCAGCACGCGCCCGTTCACGTGGAAGTCGAGCACGCCGGGCGCGGCGAACTGGAGCCCACTCTCGGCCTGCGACTGGTCGACGCGTTGCCCACGGCCGCTGCCCCGCTGCTCGTCGATCGCCGCGAACAGCGCGAGCGTGTTGTATCGCACCGCGATGAAGTCGGTGTAGGCGGCCCACGGGCCCGACGGCAGCCCGCCCGGCTCGCCGGCGAGCGTCATGAAGCCCGTGACGGATGCCGCGAGGTTTCCGAAGCCGGTGAAGCTCCTCCACGGCCCGCTCTGACCCATCAGGCACGACTCGAGCAGGATCGCGCGCGGATTCGTCTCGTGGATCGTCTCCCACGCGAGGCCGAGGTGATCGAGCACGCCCGGCGCGAACGACGAGGTGACGACGTCGGCCCAGCGCACGAGATCGAGGATCACCGCGCGGCCCTCGGGCGTGTGCATGTCGATCGTGACGCCGAGCTTGTTCGCGTTCGCGCTCTGAAAGCCGCCGGCGCCTTCCGGATGCGGGTTCGCGAACTGATACGGCGGGATCACGCGCAGCGTGTCGATGTGCTTGCTCGATTCGACGTGCACGACGGTCGCGCCGTAGTCGGCGAGCACGCGCGTCGAGCCTGGCCCGGCGAGCACCCAGAACAAGTCGAGCACCTTGAGGCCCGCGAACGGAAGCGCTGCGCTCCCGTGGGCGCGCGCTGCAGAGCTCCGCAGCGCTGCGGCCTCTCGCAGTGAGAGAGGCTCGCCGCTCGCTTCCCCTAACACCTCGGCCGTGTGCTCGCCGACGTGCGGCGCCCGGCGCGCGATGCAGAGCGGCGTCTCTTCGAGCTTTGCCCATGCGCCGGGATGCGGGAGCGGCGTGCCATCGAGCGGGCTCGGCAGCGTCACCGCGAACTCGCGCGCGGCGAGCTGCGGGCTGCTGACGATCTGACCGAGATCGAGCACGGGCGCGAGCAGCAGGCGCCGCTTCACGCTCTGCTCCATCAGCTCGGCGCACGACTTCGTCGCGAAAAACGCGGCGAGCGCGCGGTCGACCGGCTCGTACGCGCTCTCCGGCAGCGCGCCGGTCGCGATGCGCCCCGCGAACGAGCCCCAGTCCTCGTCGACGAGCCGCGCGTCGCAGCAGCCTTCTTCGGCGAGCCAGCCGAGCAGCCGCTTCATGAAGTGTCCCGTCGACGGCAGGAAGCCGGGTCCGAGCACGACCCAGCCGTCGGCGCTGCGGTGGCGCGTGCGCAGGAACGCGCCCTTCACATAGACGCCGCCGGAGATCCGCCGCGCGGGCACTTCGCCGAGCGCGCGGTCGAGCGCGCGGAACTGCGTCGCGAGCGTCGTCGAGTGCTGCATCGACGCGTCGACGTGCTGGCCGCGCCCGCTGTGCTCGCGCGCGAAGTGCGCGAGCAGTGCGCCGACCGCTGCATCCGCCGACGCGTGCAGGCCCGCCTGCGGAATCGCGACGCGCAGCGGACGCCCGTCCGCTTCCCCTGACAAGAAGAGAGAGGAGCCCGCGGCGAGCCCGATCAGATCGGTGGCCGCGTAGTGCGCCTTCGGTCCGTCCTGTCCGAACGCGCTGATCGAGACGTAAATCAGTGCGGGGTTCAGTGCGCCGAGATCGGCGTAGCCGAGGCCGAGCGCCGCCATCTGTCCCGGCGCAAAGCTCTCGATCAGGAAGTCGGCGCCGCGCGCGAGCCGCTTCAGCTCGGCGCGGCCGTCCTCGCGCGCGAGGTCGAGCACCGCGCTGCGCTTGCCGCGCGCCCAAGCCCACCACGTCAGCGAGCGCTCGCGAACACGGACGTCGCCCGCGAATGGACCGCGCCGGCGCGCGCTGTTTCCTTCCGGCGGCTCGATCGCGATCACGTCGCAGCCGAGGTCCGCGAGCAGCTGCCCGCACAGCAGGCCGTCTTCGTTCGCGAGATCGAGCACACGGTACGGGCGCAGCATGGCCGCCGATTCAACCACATCTCGGCGGCGCTTTGGGGTCCGACCCCGAGGACCGCGGCGTTTCGCGGCGCGAGCGATCTGACTACCGTGCGCCGCCATGTCGACCACGTTCCCTGCCGCGCGGCGCGTTCGTCTTCCCGAAGTCACGCTCGACGTGCACGAGGCCGGCAGCGGACCGGCCGTCGTGATGTGCCACGGCTTCCCCGAGCTGGCGTATTCGTGGCGTTATCAGGTAAACGCGCTCGCGGCGGCCGGCTTCCGCGCGATCGCGCCGGATCAGCGCGGTTACGGCTGGAGCGACGCGCCGCCGCGCGTCGAGGATTACTCGCTCGATCATTTGTGCGACGACATGGCGCACTTGCTCGACGCGCTCGGCATCGAGCGCGCCGTATTCGCGGGCCACGACTGGGGCGGCTTCGTCTCGTGGGGCATGACCGTGCGGCATCCGGATCGCTGCGCGGGCGCGATCGGCGTGAACACGCCGTACATGGCGTTCCCGACCACCGACCAGCTGCGCGCCGTCTTCAAGGACGACGAGAAGCTCTACATCCTGTGGTTCCAGCAGCGCGGCGTCGCGGAGGGCGTGCTCGACAAGAATCCGCGGCTCGTGTTCGAGAAGCTGATGCGGCGCGCGACAGGACCTGCAGCGGGCTTGTTGTTCCGCGGCGACGGGCCGATCGACGCGAACCCGTTCCGGCGGCTCGAGACGCTCGAAGCGCCCGGCGTTCCGCTGCTCACGGACGAAGAGCTCGACGTCTACACGCGCGCATTCGCGCACTCGGGCTTCTTCGGGCCGATCAGCTGGTACCGCAATGCGGACGTGGACAAGCGCGTGATGCCCGAGCTCGGCGTGAAGCCGCTCGCGCTGCCGTGCCTGATGGTGACCGCAGCGTGGGACGGCGCGCTGCCGCCGCAGGCCGCGCTGCCGATGCGCGGGCTGTGCAGCGATCTCGAGGTGCAGGAGCTCGCATGCGGCCACTGGACGCAGCAGGAGCAGCCGGCCGCGCTCGCGCGCGTGATGCTCGATTGGCTACGCCGCAAGGTCGCGACGTGACGCGCGCACGCGGCCGCGGGCGGCGCGTTCCCCAATGACCGGCCGGCTGCTGATCTACGGCGCTACCGGCTATTCCGGCAAGCTGCTCGCCGAGCACGCCGCGCAGCGCGGTCTCGCGCCGATCGTCGCGGGCCGCAGCGCGCCGAGAGTGAACGCGCTCGCGGCGCAGCTCGGGCTCGAGGCGCGCGTCGCGGCGATCGACGACGCGGCGGCGCTGCGCGCGCTGCTGGGCGGCGTCGCCTGCGTGCTGCACGCCGCGGGGCCGTTCTCGGCGACCGCGCGCCAAATGCTCGAAGCCTGCTTCGCGACGCGTACGCACTACCTCGACATCACCGGCGAGATTCCGGTCTTCGAGCTGTGCGAATCGCTCGGCGCGCGCGCGCGCGAGCTGGCCGTGATGCTGATGCCGGGCGTCGGCTTCGACGTGGTGCCGAGCGATTGCCTCGCTGCGCACGTCGCGGCGCGCGTGCCCGAGCCGCAGACCCTGCGCATCGCGATCGATGCGCTCGGCACGCCGACGCGCGGCACCGCGAAGACGAGCGTCGAGATGTTGGGCGCGGGCTGCCTCGTGCGGCGCGCGGGCCGCATCGTCGCGCTGCCGCCGGGCAGCCTGCAGCGCGATTTCGATTTCGGCTTCGGCCCCGCGCGCTGTGCCGGGGCGCCGCTTGCGGACCTCGTCGCGGCGTGGCATTCGACGCGCGCGGAGAACATCGAGGTCTACCTGCGCGCCGGCGCCGGCATGCGCGCGCTGCTGCGCGCGAGCGGGCCGCTCGCGCCGCTGCTCCGCGTGCGCGCCGTGCAGCACGGGCTCCAGCGCATGATCGACGCGCTGCCCGAGGGCCCCGACGCGGCGGAGCGCGCCGAGCTGCGCGGCCACATCGTCGCGGAGGCGATCGGCGCGGGCGGCGAGCACGCGCGCGCGCGCCTCGACACGCCGAGCGGCTACCAGCTGACGATGCTGGCGGGCGTCGAGATCGCGCGCCGCGTGCTGGAAGGCGGAGCGAAGCCGGGTTACCAGACGCCCGCTACCGCGTTCGGGGCCGACTTGGTGCTCGGCCTCGACTGCGTGCGCACGGACGACTGACCCCCTCGCGAATTCGATTTGGCCAATCGGGGTCTGACCCCGATTGGCCAAATCGGGAGGATTCGAATGCTCGACGCCGACGCGATCTCGCTCGCCGGCAAGGTGGCGGTTGTTACGGGCGCGGGCGCCGGGATCGGCCGCGCGATCGCCGAGACCCTCGCTGCATGCGGCGCCGCGGTGGTCGTGGCGGAGCGCGACGCGGCGCGCGCGAAGGACGCTGCGGCGACGATCTCCGCGCGCGGCGGGCGTGCGCTCGCGTGCAGCGTCGATGTCACGCAGCAGCCCGCGGTCGACGCGCTCGCACGCGAGACGCTCGCCGCGTTCGGGCGCGTCGACGTGCTGGTCAACAACGTCGGCGACTGGCTCGGCTTCTCGAACCCGTTCGTCGAGAGCACGGACGAGCAGTGGCGCGCGCTGTTCGACGTGAACCTCGGCGCCGCGCTGCGCTGCACGCGCGCGCTCGCGCCCGAGATGATCCGGCGCGGCGAAGGCGGCAGCATCATCAACCTCACGACGATCGAGGCGCATCGCGGCATCCCGGGCAACGTGATGTACTCGGCGTTCAAAGCCGCGACCGAAGGCTTCTCGCGCAGCCTCGCGCTCGAGCTCGCGCCGAAGCGCATTCGCGTGAACTGCATCGCGCCGGAGACGACCGACACGCCGCAGGTCCCCGTAATGAGTTGGCTGCCGGACGAGATGAAGGCGCGCATCCCGTACTGGATTCCGCTCGGGCGCTTCGGCAGGCCCGACGATCTCGCCGGCGCCGCGCTGTTCCTCGCGTCGGATCTCTCGGCGTGGGTGACGGGCACGACGATCCAGGTGAACGGCGGCGCGCTCGCCGCCGCGGGCTGGTACCGCACGCCGAAGGGCAGCTGGACCAACACGCCGATCGTGGCTGGCGGCGGCCTCGGCGGCTGAGGCCGCGCGCCTCCCGCCCGCGTTACCTCGGGCTCCTCGTGCAGCATCCGAGCCGCGGGAGCTCGTATGCACGGTCGCGAACCTCCGATTTCACGTCGCGCGCTGCTCAGCGCCGCGATCGCGGCTCCTGCAACCGCAGCGCTCACCGCACTCGCGAGCTCGCCGGCCCACGCCGAGTACGAAGGCGGCGATGTCATTACGGCCGCGACCTTCATCCACGGCATTCCCGGGCGCGAAGCCGATCTGAGGTCGCACCTGCTCTCGCTGTCGGCTGCGACGCGCGCAGAGCCCGGCTGCGTCGCCTACGACCTCTACCAGTCGCCCGAGACGCCGAGCGAGTTCCTGCGCATCGAGCGCTGGAAGAGCAGCGATCAGCTCGAGGCGCACAAGCGGATGCCGCACTTGCGCGCGTCGTTCGAGAAGCGCGAGCGCGAGGGCTGGACGACGCAGATCACCGTCTGGAAGCGCGTCGCCGAGGACCGCTGAGGAGATTCGCATGAGCCGCAGATCGATCGTCGTCACCGCATTCGGCCTGGCGCTCGCGCTCTCGCTCGCGGCGTGGCCCGCTCTCTCGGAACGAGCGATCGCAGACCCGGTGAGCGCCTATCCGGCGAATTATCAGGTGCTGCTCGAGAACGACTGCGTGCGTGTGATGGACTTTCGTCTTCGCAAAGGCGACACCGAACGGTTGCACCGCCATCCAGCGCACGTGCTCTACGTGCTCGAGGGCTTCGAGATCGAGTTCACGTTCGCCGACGGCTCGAAGGGAATGCGCGTCGCGAAAGCCGGCGACGTGCTGTTCAGCGATCCGGTCGAGCACTCGCCAGTGAACGTCGGCCGGACCGACGCGCACGGAATCCTGATCGAGCTGAAGAACCCCGCGCTGTGTCCTTCCGCGCAGCGCTGAGGCAAGCCGATCGCTTCAGCAGCTGCCGGGCGGGCGCACGACGCAGATGGCGGAGAAGCCGCCGCCGGGGCTGCGCAGGTTCGTCACCTGGCCTTCGTACACGCGCGCGCCGAGCAGCAGCACGCGGTCGCGATACGCGTAGGCGCGCACGTCGAACTTCATCTCGCGCGGGCCGTCGCTCGTCTCGACGTGAGCGAGGCCCGGCGGCGCGTGGCGCTGCGCGACGTAGCCGGGCTCGCAGGCGATCTCGGCGAACTTCTTGCGCGAGATCTTGTCGCCGCGGTAGACGGCGCGGCTGCCGAATGCGGCGGCGGGCTTGAAAACCCAGCTCGCGCGCTCCCGCCATGACGCCTCGGCGTCGAGCTCCGCGAGCAGCCGCGTCTCCGGGATCACCTCGGCGAGGAAGCGCGCGTCGTCTTCCGAGGCGCCGAGCGCGGCGAGCCGTTCGCGCGACGAGAAGCACGCGAGCCGGCGCTTGTCCGCGAGCAGGAAATGCTCGCGCGGCGACGGCGTCACGACGACCTCGCGCGCGAGGTAGGCCGCGCGCAGTGCGCGTGCGCGCTCGCTCGCGAGCGTGAAGTCCGTGTCGCGCAGGTAGACGAGCTGCGGGCGGAAAGCGCCGAGCGCGAGGCCGCCGCCAGGCGTATGCGCGAGCTCGCGCGTGTCGGCAATCCGCGCCTCGATGCTCGCGCTCGCGAACAGCGCGCGGAACAGCTCGAACTCGGGCGCGAGGAATTGCTGCGCCGGCGCGTCGTCGACGATTGCGACGCGCACGAGCTCGGCGCCGCTGCGTCCGGTCGCCGCTTCGTACTCGGCGCGGAACGTCGCCACGATCTCCTGCTCGAGATCGTTCACCGAGAGCAGGTCGCAGCACAGGCATGCGAGCTTCTCGGGATCGCAGAGCGAGGCGGTGTGCAGCCCGTTCAGCAGCGCGCCGCCCGCATTCGTGTTGACCTCGATCAGCCGCGGTCCGGCGGGCGTCACGTGGAAGTCGTATCCCATGAACACGCCGAAGTTGCCGGGCTCGTGGCGCGTGACCTCGCACGCGGACGCTGCGAGCGAGGCCTGATGAGCCGGCGAGTGCGCGAGCGCGAACAGCGTGCGCACCGTGCGCTGGATCGCCGCGAAGTGCTCGGCGTCGAGGCCGATCACCGTGGAGCCCGCGAAGGGGATCTGTGCCCGCTCGGCCATCGCGACGCCCCTCACGCGCGAGTACGCGTCAATCCCATGCGACGACGAGATCGTCGAGGACGGCCGGACCCGAGCCCCCCGTCGTATCGCCTACCGCTTGAAGACGCACGAACGGGATGCCCGGCACCGTGAGGTCGTAAGGCGTCGGAACGGTCGCGAGCGTATTGACCCCGGGCGCCACCAGCAGGCTCGAGCGCGGGTAGATGTTTTTCTCGGCGTCGTAGACGCGGAACAGCATGCGGCCTGGGTTGTCGTAGGCGAGCACGTCGTCGCTCGGATCGTTCGGAGTGTCGTTGTCGTCGACGATGCGCACGCTGGCGTTGTTCACCGTGAAGGCGTCGATGTGCCCGCCGCCCGTCTTGCGCAGCCGGATGTCCATGAGGCGGAAGGGCTGGATCTTCCCCTTCTTCGAGACGCCGACGATCGCCGTCGTGGTCACCGTGACGTCGTCGATCAGGTTCGACTTCGTGACGAGCGCGACGTACTTCGCGCCGCCGCGCGTGCGGAACGAAATCCTTCCGCCGCCCGCGAGCGAGATCGACTCGAGGCGCGCCGCCGCGGGGACTCTCTCGCCGGGCGTGTAGACCATCGGAGTCCCGATGCCCTCGAACGTGATCGTCTCGGGAGGCGGCGTTTGGGCGAGCGCCGGAAGGCCGAGCAGGGCGATCGAGAGCGCGAAGAGCAGGGGTCGCACGCGGGGTCCTCCGGGGAAGGGCAGGTGTTAGCCGGCCGTGCCGACTCGTGACAACCCGCGGCGGGCGCGCTGGATGCGCACTGCGCGTTCGCGCATCCGAAACCGGCGATGCACACTGCGCCCTCTCTCGGAGGTGGCGCGTGCTCACGATCAAGCAGGACGTCCTGAACGGCCGGATCGAGGGAACTTGCGACGAGCGCTTCGCGGGCGTCGCGCGCGAGTTCGCGCGCAACTTCGAGGAGCGCGGCGAGGTCGGCGCGAGCGCGAGCCTCACGCTGCACGGCGAGACGCTGGTCGATCTCTGGGGCGGCGTCGCGGATCCCGCGACGGGCCGCGCCTGGGAGCGCGACACGGTCGGCATCGTGTTCTCGTGCACGAAGGGCGCGACCGCGCTGTGCGCGCATCTGCTCGCGTCGCGCGGGCTGCTCGACCTCGCCGCGCCGGTCGCCGAGTACTGGCCCGAGTTCGCGGTGCGCGGCAAGGAACACGCGACGGTGCGCATGATGCTCGATCACTCGGTCGGCGTGCCGGTGGTCTCCGCGCCCGTGCGCGCGGGCGGCTCGTGCGACTGGGACTACATGATCTCGCTGCTCGAGGCGCAGGAGCCGTTCTGGAAGCCGGGCACGCGCAACGGCTACCACATGCTCAACTTCGGCTGGACGGTCGGCGAGCTCGTGCGCCGCGTCAGTAACAAGTCGCTCGGCGCATTCTTCCGCGACGAGCTCGCGCGGCCGCTCGGCATCGACTTCTGGATCGGCACGCCCGAAGAGGTCGAGCCGCGCGTCGCGCCGGTGATCTATTACGTGCCGCCGCCGGGCGAAGCGCCCGGCGAGTTCTTGTCCAAGGTGCTCAGCGAGCGCGAGTCGATCCAAGCGCTCTCGCTGCTGAACACCGGCGGCTTCGACGCGAACGCGCGCGCGTGCCACGCCGCGGAGATCGGCGGCGGCGCCGGCATCTCGAACGCGCGCGGGCTCGCGGGCCTCTACGCGCCGTTCGCGTGCGGCGGCAAGCTCGGCGGCAAGAGCTACGTCGACGCCGCCACGCTCGCGCGTATGGGCGAGACGTCGATGGCGACACACGAGGACGCCACGCTGCTGATCCCGACGCGCTTCGCGCTCGGCTTCATGAAGTCGATGGACAACCGGCGCCGTGCACGCGGCGATCGCGACAGCGCGATCCTCTCGTCGTCCGCATTCGGCCACGTCGGCGCGGGCGGCTCGCTCGGCTTCGCCGATCCGCGCGAGGAGCTCTCGTTCGGCTACTCGATGAACCGGATGGGCAAGGGCATCCTGCTGAACGAACGCGGCCAAGCGCTGGTCGACGCCGCTTATCAGGCGCTCGGCTTCGTCTCGAATGCCGCCGGCGTCTGGGCGCGCGCCTGATGCCGCTCGAGGTCATCGGCACGGGCTTCGGCCGCACCGGCACGCTCTCGCTGAAGCTCGCGCTCGAGCAGCTCGGCTTCGGGCGCTGTTATCACATGATCGAGGTCTCGCAGAATCCCGCGCACGCGGCGCTGTGGAGCGCCGCGCACGCTGGCGAGAGCATCGACTGGGATGCGCTCTATGCCGGCTACCGCGCGACGGTGGATTGGCCGTCGGCGGAATTCTGGTGGCAGCTCGCCGATCACTATCCGAGCGCGAAGGTGATCCACACTGAGCGGCCATCACAGGCGTGGTTCAAGAGCGCGTCGAGCACGATCTTCCGCACGATGACGCGCGGCGCGCCGCCGGGAACTCCGCCGGCGTTCGCCGAGCAGCTCGAGATGGCGCGCAAGCTGATCCTGCAAGGCCGCTTCGGCGGTCGGCTCGACGACGAGGCGCACGCGGTCGCGATTTACGAGGCGCACAACGCGCGCGTGAAGCGCGAGATTCCCGCCGCGCGGCTGCTCGTTCACGAGCCGGGCCAGGGCTGGGCGCCGCTCTGCAAGTTCCTCGGCGTTCCGATCCCGGAGACTCCGTACCCGAGAGTGAACACGACCGAGGATTTCCTGGCGCGCTTCTCCGCAACCGACCGCAATTGATCGGAGGCCCGATGCCCCGCCGTTTCAACCACATGGAGCTGACGCTGCCGAAGGGCGCGCTCGAGAAGGCGCGCGGCGAGATCGCGACGTTCTACGGCGACCTGTTCGGCTGGGACGCGATCGACGTCCCGATCTTGAAGCAGACCGGATTGTTGTTGCGGAGCGACGCCGAGACCAGCCAGTTCATCCTGCTGACCGAGCAGCGCGCGCACATGAGCTCGCCCGGCTTCGACCATCTCGGCCTGCTCTGCGACTCGCGCGCCGAGGTCGACGCGCTGCTCGCGAGAGCGAAGGACTGGCAGCGGCGCGACGCGCGCGTCGAGATCAAGGAGTACGAGGACCTCGTGACCGGCGCCGTCACGACGCACGCGTTCTACGTGCGCTTCCTGCTGCCGATCTGGTTCGACGTGCAAGTGATCGAATACGCGGAAGGAGCGGGGCCCGAGCGGCGCTGGAGCTACGGAAGCGCGAACGCGTGATCAGCCGGCCGCCGGTGTTTCGGCCGAGCTCTCCGCCGCCGGCGGTGCCTCTTCCGCCGGAGGCGGCGCAGCCGGGCGATTCGAGTTCCAGATGTCGCGATGTAGCAGCCACGCGCCGTCGACCTGCTTCCAGAGCACGACGTACTTCGCTTCGTCCGCCACCGAGCCGTCTTTCGCGCTGAGCAGTGCGCTGCCCACTTCGGTCGCGGTGTCGCCGCCTGCGTAGGCGACCTCCTCGGTGGTGAGTACCGCGCTGCCGATCCCCGCAGCGAGAGCCTCGCCCCAGAACGCGGTGATCGCCGCGCGCCCGCTCACTCTCGCCGCGCTCGGCGGCAGCACTGCGGCGTCCTCGCTGTACAGCGTGCCAATCGCCGCGGTGTCGCCCGCGCGCACCGCTTCCCCGAACTTCGCGTTCTGCGCCTCGATCGCGGCGCGCACGTCGTCGGCCGACGGCGCGAGCGGCTCGGACGGTGCGCAGGCGATGAGCGCGAGCACCGAGCAAACGATGAGTGTGGGGCGCATCACGAGTTCCTCCGAGGGGCCCGCACTCTATACCCGGCAATCCCCCGCTTGGGGGATGGACGAGCATGAGAATCGTTCGAAGCGGGGAGGCGCGCGCGGCGCGACTCGTCCTCTCACTTCTCATCCGCGATGACGGCCCGCAAAGCCGCGATCGCTCGAGCTGCGGATTGCCCGCCCGCGCCATCTTCGCTCCGCCTGCTGAGCCACGGCTGGCGCGCGACGGCTCTGTACTACCGGCGCGGGCTCACCGCCTTGTAAGCGAATCCGGCAACCGCCGCGCCGGCGATCGGCGCGACCCAGAACAGCCAGAGCTGTGCGATCGCCCAGCCGCCGACGAACAGCGCGGGCCCGGTCGAACGCGCCGGGTTCACCGATGTGTTCGTCACCGGGATGCTGATCAAGTGAATCAGCGTGAGCGCGAGGCCGATCGCGATCGGAGCGAAGCCGGCCGGCGCATGCGAACCCGTCGCGCCGAGGATCACGATCAGGAAGCCGAAGCTGAGCACCGCTTCGGAGACGAAGGCCGCGAGCATCGAGTAGCCGCCCGGCGAGTGCTCGCCGAAGCCGTTCGCCGCGAAGCCCGCAGAGACGTCGAAGCTGGGTGCGCCGCTCGCGATCACGAACAGCACGGCCGCGCCGGCCACGGCGCCGGCGAGCTGCGCGCCGACGTACGGAGCGACCTGCGCCGCCGGGTGTCGTCCGCCGACCCACAGCCCCACCGTCACCGCGGGGTTCAGGTGGCAGCCGGACACGTGCCCGATCGCGTAGGCCATCGTGAGAACGGTGAGGCCGAACGCGAGCGAGACGCCGAGCAGGCCGATCCCCACGTCCGGGAATGCGGCCGAGATCACCGCGCTGCCGCAGCCGCCGAGCACGAGCCAGAACGTGCCGAGCAGCTCCGCGGAGAGCTTGTGAGCGAGGGTCATTGGGGGCTCCGATGCGTGTTCGAGCTCACCCCGATCCCATCCATCCTATGCCGCAGCGAGGTCGAGCGCGTGGAAAAACGCATCGCGAGCTGCGCGCGTCTTGCCGATCTCGACCAGACGGTTCGCGGTGAGGGTCCCGCGGCCGCGGGGGCTCGTGCATACTGCTCGCAGCGCAGGCGGAATCGATCGTGTCGCAGCAAGACGACCTGACTCGCGAGATCCGCGAAGGCCCGTCGGGCCCCGAAGTCGGTGCGCTGTTCGATCTCGATCAGACGCTCGTCGCCGGCTTCTCTGCGACCGCGTTCCTGCGCGAGCGCGTGATGTCGGGGCGCATCTCGCCGAAGGAGCTGTCCGACACGCTCGCCGGCGCGCTCTCGTTCGCGCTCGGTCGCACCGGGTTCTCAGGGATGCTCGCGGGCGTGGTCGCGACCTATCGCGGCCTCAGCGAAGCGGCGATGCGCGAGCAGGCGGAGGACGTGTTCGAGAAGCGGCTCGCGAAGGACATCTACCCCGAGGCGCGCGTGCTCGTCGAAGCGCACCGCGCGAAGGGCCACACGCTCGCGATCGTGTCGTCGGCGCTCACTTATCAGGTGGAACCGTTCGCGCGCGCGCTCGACATCCCGCACGTGATGTGCACGCGGCTCGACGTCGAGGACGGCGTGTTCACCGGCGAGGTCGTGAAGCCCACCTGCTGGCAGGAGGGCAAGCTCCACTACGCGCGCGTGCTCGCCGAGCGCGAGGGCTTCGATCTCGCGCAGTCCTACTTCTACAGCGACAGCGCCGACGACCTCGCGCTGCTCGAGGCGGTCGGCCTGCCGCGCCCGCTGAACCCGGGCTCGCGGCTCGCCGGCATCGCGCGCAACCGCGGCTGGCCGATCCGGCGCTTCACGAGCCGCGGCCGCCCCGACGCGGAGGCGGTGGCGCGCACCGCGCTCGCGTACGGGAGCATCGTGCCCTCGGTGCTGGTAGGGCTCGGCGTCGGCTTCGCGAACCGCTCGCAGCGCGAGGGGCTGAACGTCGCCGCTTCGGCGTGGTCGGAGCTCGCGACCGCGTTCGCCGGCATCACGCTGGACGTGCGCGGCGAGGAGCACCTCTGGTCGCACCGGCCAGCCGTGTTCGTGTTCAACCACCAGAGCGGCGTCGACGCGATGCTGCTCGCGAAGCTGTTACGGAAGGACTACGCGGGCATCGCCAAGAAAGAGATCCGCGACGTGCCGATCCTCGGCGCCGCGTTCGAGTTCGCGGGCACGGTGTTCATCGACCGCGCGAACACGCAGCAGGCGATCGAGGCGATGGCGCCGGCGGTCGAGGCGCTGAGGCAGGGCCGCTCGATCGCGATCGCGCCGGAGGGCACGCGCTCGCGCACGCCGCGGCTCGGGCGCTTCAAGAAGGGCGCGTTCCACCTCGCGATGCAGGCCGGCGTGCCGATCGTGCCGATCGTGTTCAAGAACACGCTCGACGTGCTGCCGCGCGGCGCGATCGTGCTGCGCCCCGCGAACGTCGAGGCCGTCGTGCTGCCGCCGATCGACACCTCGCACTGGACGCGCGAGACGCTCGACGCCGAGATCGAGGCGGTGCGCAAGCGCTTCCTCGAGGTGCTGGGGCAGTGAGGCGGCGGCGCAGATCTGCGATCGCGTCGAGCTAAGCCGCCGCGCGCCTCAGCCGGTATCGGATCGGCAGGTGCTTCAGGCCCGGCACCAAGTTCGACGCCGTGCGTTCCGGCTTGCCCGCGAGCTCGACGTGCTCGAGGCGCGGCAGCAGCTCGCGGTAGAGCGCGCTGGTGGTCTTGCGCGCGAGGTGCGAGCCGATGCAGAAGTGCTCGCCGATGCCGAACGCGAGATGCGGATTGGGATCGCGGTCGAGCCGCAGCTCGTCGGGCGCGTCGAAGACTTCTTCGTCGCGATTCGCGGAGCCGTAGAACAGCACGAGCCGCTCGCCGGCTTTGATCTGCTTCCCGCGCAGCGTGTAGTCGCGCGCTGCGGTGCGCTGCATGTGATTCACCGGCGTCACGTAGCGGATGATCTCGTCGATCGCGGTGTCGGCGAGGCCGGGGTTCTTCGACCAGCGCGCGCGCTCGTCCGGATTCTCGAGCAAGGCGAGCATGCCGCCGCCGATGCCGCCGCGCGTGGTCTCGTGACCCGCCGTGAAGATGATCAGGCAGTAGCCCATCGTCTCGATCACGCCCATCGGCTGGCCGTCGACGCGCGCGTTCGCGATCACGCTCGCGAGGTCGTCGGCCGGCTTCGCGCGCCGGCCCTCCATCACCTTGCTGAAGTAGTTGAAGAAATCCATGCCGAGCGCGCGCATGCTCGCCTCGCGCTCCGCGAGCGTTTGCATCGAGCCGCGCTGGAACTCCGGATCCTCCGCGCCGAACAGCTCGTTCGTCAGCCTCAGGATGAACGGCTCGTCCTCGCGCGGCACGCCGAGGATGTGCGCGAGCACGCGCAGCGGATGCAGCGTCGCGATCTGCTGGATGAAATCGCACTCGCCCTCGCTGCCGAGCGCGTCGACCAGCTCGCGCGCCGAGATCTCGACGATCTCGTCGAGCCGGCGCAGCCCGCGCGGCGTGAACCACGGGCTCGCGATCTTGCGGAACTTCCTGTGATCGGGCTGGTCCATGTTGATGATCGTGCGCATCTGCATGAAGCCGCCCTCTTGCTGGCGGCGCCACTGCTCTTCGCGGATCGCCGTCATGCCAGGCGCATTCAGGAAGATCTCGGGCTGCTTGGAGACTTCGATGACGTCCGCGTGTTTTGTTACGGCCCAGAACGGCATCCAGCCCTCGGGCTCGAACCACGTGACGGGCGCCTCGCGCCGCAGCTGCTTCCACTCCGCCCACGGATAGCCCCGCTCCATGTAGCTGCGCGGCTCGACCAGGTGCTTGCCATCCACTTGCATCGCGATTCCTCCGAAGCCGGCGCAGCATATGCCGGCGCACGCGCGCGCGGCCACGCGATAGCGTTCGTCGGCACGGCGGGGAAAGAGATGAATGGGCGAATTTCGGCCGGGCTCGCTGAGCGAGCGCTCACGAAGCTCGGCTTCGCGCGCATACCCGCGACCGATCGCGCCGGCCTCGCTGCGCTCTATGCGGCGTGGTGCCGCAGCGTGCCGTTCGACAACGCGCGCAAGCTGATCCATCTGCGCGCGAACGATCCCGCGCCGCTTCCCGGCGACACGCCCGAGGACTTCTTCGCCGCGTGGCTCGCGCACGGCGCGGGCGGAACTTGTTGGGCGCTGCACGGCGCGTGGTGCGCGCTGCTCGAGGCGTGCGGCTTCGACGCGCGCCGCGCGATCGCGACGATGCTGGTCGCGCCGGACCTGCCGCCGAACCACGGCAGCGTGAGCGTTCGGCTCGGCGGCGAGACGCTGCTCGTCGACGCCACGATGCAGTACGGCGAGCCGCTCGCGCTCGACGCGCAGCGCGTCACCGAGATCGCGCATCCGGCGTACGGCGTGCGCGCGCGCCCCGACGGCACGAAGTGGCGGGTGAGCTGGCGCTCCCCATTCACGCTCGAGCCGATGGACTGCCGCATCGAGTCGCTCGCCGGCGACGCTGCGACGTTTCGCGCCTACCACGAGGCGACGCGCGCATGGAGCCCGTTCAACTTCCAGCTGATGGTGCGCGTGCGGCGCGGCGACGGAATCCTGAACGCGGCACGGGGCGAACGGATCTTCATCGCGACCGACGGCGCCGTGACTCGCGCGCCACTCGATCACGCCGCGCGGCTGAAGCTGCTGATCGAAGAAGCCGGCTTCAGCGAAGAGCTCGCGATGCAGGTGCCCGACGATCTCCCGACGCCGCCGCCCCCGGGCAGCCGGAGCGCGCAGAGCGACAGCGGCGCTGCACGGGGCTGAACGCCGGCGGAATCCGCGGCGCTCGGCGCGCCGCGACGTTTCGCTTTCAAGCGCCGCCAGATCGGAGCGGAGCTGCGCGCTCGTGCGTGCGCGGCGACGGCCCGAGCCCGACCGCGTCGTCGCCTCCTCCTGGATGCACTGCAACTTTTGGGAAATAATTCCCAAGTTTCGCGGCGCTCGCGCCGATGAGGAGCCAGGCCGCGGCGAGGGCCGCTGCGGCGAGGCGAATCGAGAACGACCACCCCCGAGCGAACCCAGGCGTGGACTCAGGCCGTCCCGCACTCGCCCCCGCCGTCCGCAGCGTGCTGAGGCCGCTGGTGCGGATCCTTCTTCGCAACAAGGTCGACGTCTGGACGCTGGTCGAATGGGTGAAGCAGATCTACGTGGACATCGCCTCGACAGAGTTCCCGGTCGCCGATCGCAAGCCGACGGTCTCGCGCGTCTCGCTGCTCACGGGCCTGACGCGCAAGGAGGTCAGCCGGCTCTGGGAAGCGGACGAGAGCGCGGGCGTCGATAGCGCGCGCTACAGCCGGGCTGCGCAGGTCGTGACCGGCTGGATCCGCACCCGCGGTTATCAGGACGCGGCCGGCGACCCGGTCGAGCTGCCGTTCGAGGGCGCGCGCCGCTCGTTCAGCGAGCTCGTGCGCCGCTTCGGCACCGACGTCACTCCGCGCGCGCTGCTCGACGAGCTGCTCGAAGCCGGCGCGGTCACGCGCCGCGGGGACCGCATCCGACTGAGCGCGCGCGGCTACGTGCCGCGCACGGACGACGCGGAGAAGCTCGGCATCCTCGGAGAGGACGTCGCCGATCTGATCTCGAGCGTCGATCACAACATCGTGAGCCCGCCCGAACAGGCGTTCTTCCAGCGCAAGGTCGCCTACGACAACTTGGTCTCGGCGTGCCTACCCGAGCTGCGCACGCGCGCGGCGCGCCGCGGACAGACGCTGCTGGAAGCGCTCGACGAATTCATGGCCGCGAACGATCGCGACACGAATCCGAAGCTCGCGGGCGAGGGCCGGCACCGCGCGGTGCTGGGCATTTATTACTACGAGGAGCCCTTCGCAGGGGCGGCTTCCGAGGAGGACGCGAATGCGTAGGCTCATCGCGCTCGCGCTGATTGCGGCGCTCACGCTCAGCTGCGGCGCCGGCAGCCTCGCCGGTGGTGGCATCGGCGGCAGCGGTCTCTCGTCCGGCTCGATCACTGCCTTCGGCAGCATCTTCGTCACCGGCACCGAGTACGACACCACCGGCGCGAGCATCGAGCTCGAGCGCGTCGCGAGCCCTGCCTCTGCGCTGCGCCTCGGCATGGTGGTCGTCGTCGAAGGCGACCGCACGGGCGCCACCGGGACCGCCGACAGCGTGCGTTACGACGACGAGATCGAGGCCCCGATCTCGGCGATCACCGTGCTCTCCACGGACGAGAAGCAGCTCGCGATCCTCGATCAGGTCGTCACGATCGAGCGCACGCTCACTCGCTTCGACGCGAGCAGCGGCATCACCGCAGCGGATTTCGACACGATCGCCGTGAACGATCTCGTCGAGGTCAGCGGTTTCCGTCGCGCCGCCGACATCCAGGCGACCTACCTGAAGAAGAAGGGCGTGTTCGCGGGCGGAACGCCGAGCGTCGAGCTGAAGGGCACGGTCAGCGGCGTTTCGGGGCAGAGCTTCCTGCTCGGCACGATCCTCGTCAGCTGGAACGCGAGCACGACGCTCGACGGGATTCCGAGCGGCGGCCCGGCGAACGGCGACTTCGTCGAAGTCGAGGGCACGCTCACCAACGCGACGAGCGTTCAAGCGACGCGAATCGAGCGCGAGGGCGCCTTCACGGGCGACCGAGACGATTTCGAGATCGAGGGCGCGGTATCGAGCTTCGTGTCGCTCGCGAGCTTCCGCGTCGACGGCCAGCTCGTGAACGCTTCCGGCGCCAGCGTGGTGTTCGAGCCCAACGATCCCGCGTTCGTGCGCGATGGCGCGCGCGTCGAAGTCGAGGGTGAGCTCGTGAACGGCAGCCTGATTGCCGAGCGCGTGGAGCTGCGCGACGGCGAAGTGCGCGTGCATGCGCAGATCGCCGCGGCGAGCGACATCGACCCGATCGCGGGCACCGTGCGGCTGCTCGGCATCACGATCCGCGCCGACGCGTCGACGCAATTCGAGGACGACTTGTTGGGGGTTCCGAGCTTCGGCATCGACGATCTCGCGGCAGGCGACTTCCTCGAAGTGCGCGGCGTCGCAGACGGCTCCGGCGTCCGCGCCACGGAGATCGAACGCAGCGACGACGCCGAGGACGTTCAGCTGCGCGGTCGGGTCGATGCGATCGATGCGGATCCCGCCGGCGGCCGCTCGGTGACGATCCTCGGCGTCGTCGTCCCGACGGATGCGAACACCGAGTTCGACGACTTCCCCGTCGCCGTGGGCGACGAGGACGAGTTCTACGCGGCCGTTCAAGTCGGCGACCTGCTCGACGTCGAGGACGACGAAGACGGCGACGAGACCGCGATCGACGTCGCGGACCAGATCGAGTTTGCGTCGGATGAGGAAGGAGACTGAGATGACTCAGCAACGCTCGGACGTCCGCCAGAAAGCCGCGGGACGCGCGTACTGGAGCGCGAGCCGCAGAGACGGCGCGTGCTCGGTCCGCGATCTGTCCGCGGGCGGCGCTCGCATCGAGGCCGCCGGGATCGCTCTTCGCGCCGGTGATCGCCTGCTGTTGACGCTCGAGATCGACGAGCGGCTGTTGCCGGCGGTGCATGCGCTCGTGGTCTGGGTCGGGCCGCGGCGGGAGGCGGGTGTTCGATTCGAGAGCCCCTCGCAGGAGTTCTCGGACCTCGTGCGCTTCCTGATCGCGCGCGAGCCGCTTCCGTTCGTGGCTGCGGTCGAGCGGAGCGTCGCATGAGCTCTGCGATGCCGCGACGGACAGCGCAAAGCGTGCGGGTGCTCGGCGCCGGCGCGTCGCCCGTGCTCGCGATTTCGCGCACTCCAGGTGCGCCGTCCGCAGCGCCGGTGGAGACCGCCGCGCGCCTCGAGCCCGAGCGTCTCGCCCGCGCCGCGCGCGCGTACTCGACGCGCCGCGCTCCCGAGAGCGCGCTGCGCTTCCTGCGGGCCGACCTCGTGCCGAGAAGCGGCGACCTCGTGCTCGCGCGCGTAACAAGTCTCGGCCAGCACGTCCGCCTGCATCTTCCCAACGGCCGCAGCAAGAACCTCTGGCCCGGCGACGAGATCGTCGTCGCCTATGCCGACCGCTATGCGCCCAGCCAGTACGAGGCGCTCGTGCCGGCCGACCTCGGCCCGTGTCACCTGGCTGCGAGCGGCGGAATCGCCGCGCGCGTGGTCGCGAGCAACGCGAAGCTCGCGAAGCGGCCGAGCGAGCTCGAGCCGATCGGCCTGCTCTGCCGGACGCCGGAATCGCCGCCGCTCAACCTCGCAGACTTCGCGCTCTCCGAGCTGCCCGGCGAGCCGCGCGAGATCACCGTGCTCGCGATCGCCGGTTCCGCGATGGACTCGGGCAAGACGAGTGCGCTCGCGCATCTCGCGCGCGGAATCTGCCGGCTCGGGGTGCGCGTCGGCTACGCGAAGGTCACGGGCACGGCTGCAGGCGGCGATCCGTGGCTGCTCGTCGACGCGGGCGCCGATCCCGTGCTCGACTTCACGGATCTCGGCTTCGCGTCCACGTCGCGGATCGGGCCGGACCAGATCGAGCGCATCGGCGAACAGCTCGTGCGCCAGCTCCAACGCGCGGGCGCCGAGATCGCGCTGCTCGAGATCGCGGACGGGTTGTTCCAACCCGAGACCGCCGCGCTGATCGCGAGCCCACGCTTCCGCTCGCTGATCGACGGGCTGCTCTACGCGTCGGTCGACGCGCTCGGCGCGGCCCACGGCGCCCAGCTCATCGCGGCGCGCGGGCACAAGCTGCTCGGGCTGACGGGCTTGGTCGCGAGCGCGCCGCTGCTCGTGCGCGAAGCGCAGGCCGCGACCGACCTCGCGGTCTACGACCGCAGCGATCTCGCCGACGCCTCGATCGCCGCGAAGCTGCTCGCCGCCGCGCGCGAGCCGCGAGCGTGAGCGCGCTGCCGATGCGAGGTCGCATCTTACGCGCGCAGACGAGCGCCCCCTCGTCGCTCGAGTACTTCACCTATCTGCCCGTGAGCGCGCGCGCGGACGCGCCGCTGCTCGTCGCGGTCCACGGCTACTCGCGAGGCGCTGCGGAGCAGGCAGAGCGGTTTGCGCCGCTCTGCGAGGCGGCCGGCTTTGCGCTCGTCGCTCCCCACTTCGACAGCGAGCGCTTTCCCGACTACCAGCGCCTCGGCGCACGCCGCGAGCGCGCCGATCGCGCGCTCGACGCGCTGCTCGCCGAGCTGCGCGGCGCGTTCGGAATGCTGTTCGGCCGCGTCTCGCTGTTCGGCTTCTCCGGCGGCGGTCAGTTCGTCCACCGCTACGCGATGGCGCATCCGAAGCGCATCACGAGCGCCGCGGTTGCGGCGCCCGGCTGGTTCACGCTTCCGACGCGCGAGCACGCGTATCCGCTCGGGCTGCGCGGCGCGCGGCGCCGGCTCGGCGCGCGCATGCGCGCCGAGGCATTCTCGCGCGTCGCGTTTCTCGTCGCGGTGGGAGAGCACGACGACGATGCGGCCTCGGAGCACCTGCGCCACTCGCGCGAGCTCGATGCGCTGCAAGGAACGACGCGCCTCGAGCGAGCGCTGCGTTGGACACACGCGATGCGCTGCGCGGCGAGCGCCGCGGGCTGTGCTCCACGCATCCGTTTCGCCGAGATCCCGAATGCGGGCCACTCGTTCGTCGAGTGCATGGACGCCGGGCTCGGCGAGCTCGTGCTCGAGCACGCCGGCGCTCCGCGCCGCCTGGTGCGCGTCGCGGCCAAGCGGCTCGTCGCGCTGCCGTGAAGCGAATCGCGTCCGACTCATCAGGGAGATTCAGCATGCGTGAAATCGCCGAACGCTTCGTCGGAGTCGTGCTGCTCGCGCTCGCGAGCTCGGCTTCGGCCGACGTCCGCTTCGCGGCGGACGACGGTCTCGTGATCCGGCTGCGAGACGCCGACACCCGGATTCATCTCGGCGGCCGGCTGCATCTCGACTACGCGTTCTTCGACGACGACGTCACTCCGATCGACGACGACTTCGCGGTGCGCCGCGGCCGCCCGCTGCTCGAGGTCGCGGTCGGCGACGACTGGAAGGCGAAGCTCGAGTACGAGTTCGCGACGTCGAACGACGGCTTCCGCGCCGCATGGGTTCAGTGGGACGGCATCGACCGGCTCGCGTTGCGCGCCGGCAATCAGGTCGTGCCGTTCGGGCTCGAGGATCAGGAGAGCTCGAACGACGTCGTCTTCAACGAGCGCTCGGTGGCGTCTGCGCTCGGGCCGAATTACGGGACCGGCCTCGTGGTCAAGGGGCACGGTCGACTGTTCGGACGCAGCCGCTTCACGCTCGCGGGCGGCGTCTACACCGAGCCGCTCGCTGACGCCGACTTGGACCGCCACCGCAGCGAGCACGTCGGCTTCGCGGGCCGCGCGACGTTCGCGCCGCTCGCGCGCAAACGCAGCGTCCTGCAGCTCGGCGCGTCGATCGACTTCCGGAAGATCGGCGGCGACGACGGCTGGAGCGTCGCGCGCCGGCCCGAGTCGCAGCTCGCGCCGTCACTACTCGGTGTCGAGCTCGCGGAGGTCGCCGACACCACGACGTTCGGTGTCGAGGCAGCCGCGCTGTTCGGTCCGGTCTCGTTCCAAGCCGAATACCTGAGAAGCGGCGTGAATCGCGAGAGCTCGAGCGCGCTGCCGAACGTCGACTTCGACGGCGCTTACGCGCAGCTCAGCTGGGTGATCAGCGGCGAACGCCATCGCTACTCGCCGAGCCAAGCGACCTTCGGCGGCGTCCGCCCGCGCAGCGCTTGGGGCGCGCTCGAGCTCGGCGTGCGCTTCTCCACGCTCGACCTCACCGACGCCGGCGTGCTCGGCGGAGAGACGGACGACGTCACGATCGGGCTCAGCTGGTGGATCCGCGAGAACGCGCGCTTGATGTTCAACTACGTACACGTCGACGCGCGCCAGTCCGGCACGCTCGTGTCCGACGAGCCGCAGAGCTTCGGGCTGCGCTTCATCTATCACCTGTGAGGAGCGCCGTGGAGAGCGCGGCTCGAAGGCGACGGCGATGAGCTTTCCGCGCGTGCTGTCCCGGCGGCGCCGCGCGCTGGTCGCTCAGCTCGTCGCGAACGGCCTCGCGCAGGCTGGCGCGACGCTGATCGGGGCTCGCTCCCTCCACGCCGCGATCGCCGGCTCGCCGCCCGATCTGCGCGTGATCGGCGCGCTCGCGGCGTCGGGCGCTGCGCTGCTCGCGCTGCGTGTGCACGCAGGCGGAATCGCCGAGCGCCTCGGACAGGACTACGTGACGCGCGTGCGGCTGCGCATCTTCGAGGCGACCGCGGCACGGCCCGCGCGCGCTGCGCGAGCGCGCGCGGGCCTCACGCTGACGCGAGTGATTACGGACCTCTCCTCGCTTCGGCGCTGGGTGAGCGACGGCATCGCGCGCAGCATCGTCGCCGCGGTGACGCTCGCAGGCGCGTTCTTCGTCCTCGTGACGGTCCATCCCGCGGCGTCGCTCGCGCTCGGCGCGGTCTCGCTCGGCTGCGCCGCCGCCGCCGCGGCGCTCGCGCCGCTGCTGCGGGCGAACGTGCGCGAGGCGCGTCGCCGCCGCGGGCGGCTCGCGAACAACCTCGGCGAGAAGCTGCTCGCGTCGCGCACGGTGCGGCAGCTCGGGCGCACCGACGCGGAGCTCGCGCGCGTGCGCACGCACAGCGGCTGGCTGCGCGACGCGCTCGTGCGCCGTGCGCGCGTCGCGGAGGCGCTCGCGGCGCTGCCCGATCTCGCGACGCCGGTCGCGCTCGCCGCGTGGATCGCGCTGCGCGGTGCGAGCGAGCCGGGCGAGCTCGCAGCCGGCGCGCTCGTGCTCGGCGTGCTCGGCGGCGCGCTGCGCGATCTCGCCCGCGCGCTCGAGCACCGCGTCGCGTTCGACGAAGGGCGCCGGCGCATCGCCGAGCTGCTCGCCGCGCCGCGGCTCACGGAGAGGCGGCGCGCTCGCGCGCTGCCGGGCAGCGGACCGCTCGCACTCGAGCTGTCGAAAGTCGGCGTCGCCGGCGCGCTCGCGAGCGTCACGTTCGCGGCGAAGCCGGGCGAGCGCGTGCTCGTGACGGGGCCGGCCGGCTCCGGCAAGTCGACGCTGCTCGCGCTCGCGGCGCGCCTGCTCGATCCCGATTCGGGCGAGCTGCAGCTCGGGGGCGAGCCGCTGCGCGCGCTCTCGCTCGACGCCGTGCACGACGCAGTGCAGCTCGTCTCGCCCGACCTTCCGCTGCTGCGCGGAAGCGTCGCCGACAACGTGAGCTACGGCGCGGAGGACGACGCTGCCGATTGGATCGAGGCGGTCGCGCTCGCCTGCGGCCTCGTCGACGATCCCGCACTCGCCGAGGGCGTCGCGACGCGCGTCGAGGAGCGCGGCGCGAATCTCTCCGCCTCGCTGCGCGCGCGCATCGCGCTCGCGCGCGCGGTCGCGATGCGCCCTCGATTGTTGTTGGTCGATGATCCCGCGTTCGCGGCCGACGCCGGTGCACGCGACGCGCTGCAGCGCGCGCTCGCATTGCATCCGGTCACTGCTCTGGTGGTGGGTGCCGAGGGAGTGTGCGGGTTCGAGTCGACGCAGACTTGGAAACTCACGCGAGCGCCGGACGGGGCGGCGGCCTAGTCGGGCGAGCCACTCTGCCCGTTGCTCACTTCGGCAGCCCCACCATCACGACGGCCATCCGCACGGGCTTCCCGCTCTTGTTACGCCACGCGTGGTTCGTCGCGCGCTGGACGACGCAGTCACCGGGGCCGAGCGTCACCGTGCCGTGATCGAGCTCGAGCGTCACCTCGCCGTCGAGGATCATCACGTAGTCGAGCGTCTGGGTGCGGTGGAAGCCGCTCGCGTCGACGCCCGGCACGCCCTGATCTCTCAGGTACTTCGCGACGACCGCGTCGTCGGGCAGCTCGAAGATGCGCCAGGAGCTGCCGCCCGGCGCAGGCTCGAGCTGGGTCGCGCCGCCCTGCGACGCCATGGCGAGCGCGAGCGGCTCGCCCGGCGCGCTCGCCCAAACGTCCGCGAACGACGCCGCGACGTCCGACACGCTCTCGAAGTACGACTTCCCGTCCGCGCCCGCAGCCGTAATCACTCGCTTCACGTGTGACTCTCTACAGCGACGCGTAGGCGGCCGCGAGCAGGCGCCGCGGGCGCGGGTCGACCAGCCATGCACCGGTGTGCATCAGGTTCATCGCGTAGCCGAACGAGAGACGGTGCTCGGGATCGGCGTGGCTGTAGGAGCCGCCGGCGCCGCCGTGGCCGAACGCGCGCGGGTTCGGGCCGAGCGGCTCACCCGGCGACGGCAGGAAGAAGCCGAGCGCGATGCGCGTCGGCAACGGCAGCACCTCGTCCTTGCCGTCGACTTGTTGGGTGCGCGCGCGTTCGACCGCCTCCGGCGAGAGCAGCTGCACGCCGAACGCGCGCCCGCCGTTCGCGAGCGGCGCGTAGATGCGCGCGAGCGAATGTGCGTTCGAGTGGCCGTTCGCACCCGGGATCTCGGCGCCGCGCCATGCGCGCGTGTTCACGAGCCCGGGCGCGAGCGCGGATGGGTTGCCGAATGCCTTCGCGAGCAGGCCCTCCGGATTCTCCGTGACAGCCTTCACGAGATCGAAGCTGACGTCGCCGGTCGGCGGGTGAATCGGTCCCTGAGCGAGCGGCGCCACGCGCGCGTCGAGCTCGGGGCCGAAGCCGATCTCGAACGTCGCGCCGAGCGGGCGCGCGATCTCCTCGCGCACGACGTCGCCGATCTTCTTGCCGCGCACGCGCCGAACGATCTCGCCGTTCAGCCAGCCGAACGTCAGCGCGTGATAGCCGTGCGCCTTGCCGGGCTCCCACCACGGCTCTTGCGCGGCGAGCGCGGCCGTCATCGCATCCCAGTCGAACATCGCCTCCTGCGGCAGCGGCTTCTTCACCGCCGCGAGCCCGGCCTCGTGCGAGAGCAGGTAACGGACCGGGAGCTGCGCCTTCCCCGCCTGCGCGAACTCGGGCCAGTAGCGCGCGACCGGCGCGTCGAGGTCGACCTTGCCCTCGTCGACGAGGCGATGCAGCGCGATCGCCGTAATGCCCTTGGTCGTCGAGTAGACGTTGACCAGCGTGTCGCGCTCGAACGGCTTCGTACGGGCGAAATCCTGATGCCCCGCCCACAGGTCGACGACGAGCTCGCCCTCCAGCGTCAGCGCGACGCCCGCGCCGAGCTCGTTCCCGTCCGCGAGCTCCTTCGCGAACGCGTCCTTCACGTGCGCGAGCTTCGGGTGGCACTCGCCGTGGATCTCGATCGCCGCCATCGCCTTTCCTCCTCGTGGGCGGGCAGCATGCGCGGGCGCTGCGCCGCGTGTCAAACGCGCAGCCGGACACGGCGAAGTGACGAAGTGCGCGGCAGGAAGTGACGTAGCGCGGCGCTTTGTCGCGTTTCGGAACCGCGGCGGCGCGGCGTCCAGTTCGACAGCTACGGCGCACGCTCTCGAGGGGCACTTGCGCGTCGGCGAGCCTTCGGTCCGGGTGTTGCTTTGTACGCGCGCGAGATCGGAGTCGGGTCGTGTCTTCGCACCAGAGCCGAGGCTTCACGCTGATCGAAGCGATCGTGTTGATCGCGATCCTCGGCATCCTCGCGACGATCGCGGTGCCGAACTTCATCCGGCTGCAGACCCGTACGCGCACGAGCGAGGCGCTCACGAATCTCGGGCTGCTGCGCGACGCGCAGGCGAGCGTCTACGCCGAGCTCGGGACTTTCATTCGCGCGGGCGAAGCACCCGCCGGGGTGCCGGGTACCCACCCGCGCCCGTGGGTCGGCGCGAACACGCTCGAGTTCCGTCTGCTCCTCGGCTTCGTGCCGGAGGGCGATGTCTACTTCCAGTACGGCGCGAATGGCGCCGCCGATGCCTTCACGCTGACCGCGGTGTCGGACCTCGACGGCAGCGGCGCGCGCGCGCAGTTCGGCTTCGTGCACGCGGCGCCCGGCCAGCGCGTCGGCATCGCGCACGAGTTCGGCAGCTGCGCGCGCAGCGGCATGTACGACCCGAAGTCCGGCTTGACGACTGCGCTCGACACGGTCGGGCCCTGCGGTGCCGAAGACGGAGCCTCGCGCCTGTAGCTAGGCGCCGAGCGGAGTCGGGCCGCGAGCGCCGATCGGGTTCTAGACGGGCACGCGTGATTCGGGCGATCGGCGCCACAATCGCGCGCTGCTAATCAGGGGCCTTCTCGCTGGAGGCTCCATGCGCCGCTCGTGCGCCCTCGGCTTCGCCGCCGCTCTCACGCTCTCGCAGCTCGTCGCGCATGCAGCGCACGCGGACGAGTCCGCGAGCGAGCCGCCGTGGCGCGTCGACGCGCCGATCGGCCCGACGCGCACGCTCGCGTTCGAGACCGATGAGGGAACCTGGCTGCACCTCGACGTCCATCCGGACGGCCGCCGCATCGTGTTCTCATTGTTAGGCGATCTCTACCTGCTGCCGATCGAGGGCGGCGAAGCGCGGCGCATCACGAGCGGCCCGGCCTACGACGTACAGCCGCGCTTCAGCCCGAACGGCCGCAGCATCGCGTTCGCGAGCGATCGCTCGGGCATCGAGAACTTGTGGGTGTGCGATCTCGAAGGCAGCGACGCCCGCCCGCTCACGCGCGAGAAGGAGCTGACGGTCAGCGCGCCGGCGTGGTCGCCCGACGGCGAATGGGTCGTCGGCCGCAAGCGCATCACCGACGTCTCCTCGCTCGCGACGGTCGAGCTGTGGATGTGGCACGTGAAGGGCGGCGCCGGCGTGCAGCTGACGAAGCGCGAGGAGCAGCCCGACGTCGCGGATCCCACCTTCATGCCCGGCAGCGACGGCCGCTTCGTTTACTTCTCGGCGCGCGACGCGCGATATCAGTACGGCCGCAACGTCAACGAGGGCATCTGGCAGATCAAGCGGCTCGATCGGCGCGACGGCAAGCGCCTCGCGCTGACCGGCGAGATCGGCGGCGCCGCAGCGCCCGCGTTCTCGCGCGATGGCGAGACGCTCGCGTTCGTGCGGCGCGTGCGCGCGAAGACGCGCATCGAGCTGATGGACGTCGCGAGCGGCCGCACGCGCCTGCTCGCCGACGGCGTGCAGCGCGACAACCAGGAGGGCTTCGCGTTCCACGGCGTCTTTCCCGGCTATGCGTTCACGCCCGACGGCAAGGCGCTGATCGCGAGCGCGGACAACAAGCTGTGGCGCTTCGACGTCGCGAGCGGCGCGCGCAGTGCGATCCCGTTCCGCGCGCGGGTCGAGCAGACGGCGACCGAGCCGCTGCGCCAGCCGCGGCGCGCCGCCGAGGGCGACGTGCGCGCGCGCGTGCTGCGCTGGGCGTCGCTCTCTCCGGACGGGAAGACGCTCGCGTTCGAAGCGTTCGGTCAGATCTGGACCCTGCGCGTCGGCGGCGGAACGCCGCGCCGCTTCACCGACTCGCGCGATCTCGAGGTCTCGCCGGCGTTCTCGCCGGACGGCCGCGAGCTCGTCTACGCGAGCTGGAACGACCGCGAGGGCGGACACGTCTGGCGCCGCTCGCTCTCGGGCGGGCGGGCGGTGCGCATCAGCGATGTGCCCGGGCAGTACGCGAACCCCGCGTACTCGCGCGACGGCAAGCGGATCGTGTTCGTGCGCGGGAGCGGCGCGACCTTCCGCGACGAAGATCCGGTCAGCGAGCTCTGGCTCGAGGTGCGCTGGGCGAGCCGCGACGGCGGCGCGAGTCACTATGTCGCGAGCGTCGAGAATCGCGGCAGCGACCGCCGCATGCCGCGGCCGGCGTTCTCGCGCGACGGCTCGCGCATCTACTTCATCGACGACGAGGCGGCCGAGCAGCCGTCGACGCCGCCGCGCACGGTGCTCTACTCCGCGACGCTCGCGGGCGAAGACAAGCGCGCGCATCTGCGCTTCACGCGCGCGGAGGAGGTCGCGGTCGCGCCGGACGCGCGCCACGTCGCGTTCAACGAGCAGCACGACGCGTTCGTGACCGCGCTGCCGAGCGCGACCGACGCACCGGTGGAGGTCGCGCTCGAGGAGGGCGCGCTTCCGGTCGCGCGGCTCTCGGACGAGGGCGGCGAGTGGGTCGCGTGGACCCGCGGCGGCGACGCGATCAGCTTCGTGCGCGGGCCGGAGGTGTTCGTCACGCAGCTCGCAGACGCGCTGCCGACGCCGGAGCCCGAGCAGCCGGGTGAGGAGGCGAAGAAGGAGGAGGCGAAGGAGAAGGGGAAGAAGGCCGAGCTGCCGGCCAGCGAGCGGATCTCGGTCGAGCTGCGTCTTCCGCGCGCGCGGCCGGAGGGCCTCGTCGCGTACGCCGGCGCGCGCATCGTCACGATGCGCGGCGACGAGGTGATCGAGAACGGCACGCTGCTGGTCGACGGCGCGCGCATCCGCGCGATCGGAGCCGCGGGCGACGTCGCGGTTCCGGCGAACGCACGCCGCGTCGACGTGGCGGGCCGCACGATCATCCCGGGCCTGTTCGACGAGCACGCGCATCTCCACTACTCGACGCTCGACGTCCACCCGCAGCAGCCGTGGAAGTACCTCGCGAACCTCGCCTACGGCGTGACCTCGACGCACGACGTCTCGGCGACCAGCCACGAGGTGTTCGCGCAGTCCGAGCGCGTCGAGGCGGGCCTGATGCTCGGGCCGCGCATCTTCTCGACCGGCTCGGTGTTATACGGCGCCGATCTGCCGGGGCGAACGATCATCCATTCCCTCGACGACGCGCGGCGAGCGCTGCGGCGGATGAAGGCGTTCGGCGCGTTCAGCGTGAAGTCCTACATGCAGCCCGGCCGCAATCAGCGCCAGTGGATCGTGCAGGCGGCGCGCGAGGAGGGCATGTTGGTCGTGCCCGAGGGCGGCGGCGATCTCGAGATGGACATGACGATGGTGCTCGACGGCCACACCACGATCGAGCACGCGCTGCCGATCGCTCCGCTCGGCCGCGACGTGATCGAGCTCGTCTCGAAGAGCGGCGTCGCGTACACGCCCACGCTGCTCGTCGCGTACGGTGGGCTCGAGGGCGACCGCTGGTTCCACCAGCACTACGAGATCTGGCAGGACGAGCGGCTCGCACGCTACGTGCCGCAGGGCATCCTCGATCTGCTCGGCCGCATCCGGCTGATGGCGAGCGATCCGGCGGATTGGCATCACCTGACGGTCGCGGCCTCGGCGAAGGACTTGTTACGGGCGGGCGCGCTCGTCAACCTCGGCGGCCACGGCCAGATGCAGGGCCTCGGCCCGCACTGGGAGATGTGGGCGTTCGTGCAGGGCGGCATGACGCCGCTCGAGGCGCTGCGCGTCGCGACCTTCGATCCTGCGAAGACGCTCGGCCTCGAGCAGGACCTCGGCTCGCTCGAGCCGGGCAAGCTCGCCGACTTCGCGGTGCTCGCGAAGAACCCGCTCGAGCGCATCGAGAACAGCGACAGCGTGGAGCTCGTGGTGAAGAACGGCGTCGCCTACACGCCAGCGCAGCTCGAACGGAGGAAGTGAGGCTATCGTGCGCCGCATGCTGCGACTCTTCGGCGCGCTGCTCGTGCTCGCGCTCGCGCTCGCCGCGAGCGCGGCGGACCTCGCGGTCGGCGCGCCGGCTCCAGAGTTCTCGCTGCGCGGCTCGGACGGAGAGCTGCACGCGCTCGCGGACCACGTCGGTCAGCGCGGCATCGTGCTCGCGTGGTTCCCGAAAGCGTTCACGCCGGGTTGAACCGAGGAGCTGAAGGCGCTGCGGGACAGCGCCGAGGCGCTCGCGGCATACGACGTCGCGGTCTACTACGTGAGCCTCGACGACCCTGCGCAGAACGCCGCCTTCGCGCGCGAGCTCGGAGCGAAGCACGTGCTGCTCTCGGACGACGCCGGCGCGGTCGCGAAGCGCTACGGCGTGCTCGCGCTGGGCGGTCTCTACGCACGGCGTTGGAACTTCTACATCGACACGAACGGACGCATCGCGGCGATCGACACGAACGTGAACGTGAAGAGCGCCGGGCAGGACATCGCTCGCAAGCTCGGAGAGCTCGGCTTCGCGAAGAAGAAGTAGGGACCGCCGCGGCCGCGCTGCGCGGATTCGCTTCCCTGCGCGTTCGCCCTCGCTACCGTGCCGGCCCGCCGCTGCGAGGAGAATCGATCGATGCATCAGGTGCGCGCGCTGTTCGCGCTGGCCGCGTTCTCGCTTGCTTCGCACGCTCTCGCGCAGGCTGCCTTCGACTGGACGGCAGCACGCGAGGAAACCGTGATCGAAGTGCTGACGGCCGATGCTGATGGCGATCTGCGCGAGACGCCGGTGTGGATCGTGGTGCTCGACGGCGCGGGCTTCGTGCGCACGAACGATTCGAAGTGGCTGACGAACATCCGGCGCGGCTCGCCGGTGCGGCTGCGCGTGCGCAACGTCGAGAGCGCGATGATCGCGAACGAGGTGAGCGACGCCGCGCTGCGCGGGCGCGTCGAGGCCGCGTTCAAAGAGAAGTACGGGGCGCTCCAGCGCGTGATGAGCCTGTTCCGGATGCGCGAGCCGGTGGTGCTGAGGCTCGATCCGCGCGCGAGCGAGTAGGCGGCGGCAGCGAGCGCCGCGCAGGAGAGCAACCGATGTCGAATGCGACGCTCGATTTCGAAGTGAAGCGCGGCGACCTGCGCACGACCGAATTCGTGCGCGGCGGGGACGCCGCGCAGACGCCGCTCGCGCCGGGCGAGGCGCAGCTCGCGATCGACCAATTCGCGCTCACCGCCAACAACATCACGTACGCGGCGTTCGGCGACGCGATGGCGTACTGGCAGTTCTTCCCGGCGCGCGCGGGCTGGGGCCGCGTCCCGGTCTGGGGCTTCGCCGACGTCGCGCGCTCGCGTCACGACTCGCTGCGCGAGGGCGAGCGCATCTACGGTTACTTCCCGATGTCGAGCCATCTGACGGTGCGCGTCGAGCGCGTGAGCGACGGCGGCTTCGTCGACGCCGCGCCGCACCGCGCGAAGCTGCCGCCGGTCTACAACCAGTACACGCGGCTCGGCGCCGAGCACCGCGCGGAGCTCGAAGACGCGCAGATGCTGTTTCGCCCGCTGTTCATGACGTCGTTCCTGATCGACGATTTTCTCGCGCGGCGCGATTTCTTCGGCGCGCGGCAGATCGTCTTGTCGAGCGCGTCGAGCAAGACCTCGCTCTCGCTCGCGTTCCTGCTCTCGGGCCGCGCGAGCCCGCGCGCCGAAGTGGTTGGGCTGACGTCGCCGGCGCACGTCGCGTTCGTGCAGCGCGCCGGTTGCTACGACCGCATCGCCGCCTACGACGAAGTCGGCTCGCTCGCGCGCACGCCGGCGGTCTACGTCGACATGGCGGGCAATGCGCGCGTGCTCGCGGCTGTCCATGCGCACTTCGCGAGCGAGCTGAAGCACTCCTGCCTGGTGGGCGCGACGCACTGGGAAGCGCGCGGCGGCGGTGCGAGCGGCGCGTTGCCGGGGCCGAAGCCCGAGCTGTTCTTCGCGCCCGACCACATTCGCGCCGCGAGCCAAGCGCTGGGTGCGCAACAGTTCTCGCAGCGCTTGGAGTCGAGCTGGCGTCCGTTCGTCCTGGCCGCGCGCGGCTGGATCGAGACTTCGCGCCGGCGCGGCCCGGACGCCGTTCGCGCGGCCTACCTCGAAGTGCTGGAGAATCGCGCGCTGCCCGACCACGGGCATGTGCTCTCGCTGCGCGAGTAGCGCGGCCGGCTCTCGCGGTCTGCGGAGCGCCTCACCGCTCGGGCAGCGGGCGGCGCTCGGTGTTAGGCCCTGGCGTCGCGTAGAGCAGCGTCATCCGTCCGTTCGGGATCACGCGATGCCAAAGTGCGCGCGGCACGACGCACGCTTCGCCCGCCGCGAGCTCGAAGCGTTCCTCGCCCTCGGGCCGCTCGAGCAGAACCGTCGCGCGGCCGGCGATCAGGTAGAGCAGCTCGTCGCCGTCGAGGTGTCTTTCGCCGGCGTGCGGCGCCGGGCGATCCATCACCGCGACGCCGACGGAGAGCCCGTCGACGCGCGGCGGCGGCCGCGTGTCCGGGAGCAGCGAGAGCGCTCCGTCGCGCCCGAAGCCGACGCTGTGCTTGGCGAGATCGATCCGCGAGGTCTTCGGCATCGCGCGCTCCGAGCTGCGCGCAGCATACGCGCACGCGAGCAGGCGCGGGGCGAGACGCGGCGGGGCGTGCTAGCGACGGCGGCTCCGAATCGCGAAGGAGCTCGCGCGTGCTGAAGAGGCTCGAACACCCGCAGTGGGTGCGGCGGCTCAACCTGTTCGGGCCGTCGGTCGGCGATGCGCGGCACGTCGTCGGGCTCGACGCGGACGAGCTGATCGCGCTCGCGCGGCGCACGACCGGGCTCGAGGATTTCGGCGACGCGGGCTGGGAGCCGGCCTATCGCGCGCTGCTGAGCGCGCTCGCTGGCGAAGCGAAGCTGCATCTGCTCGGGCGCTTGCTGACGCGCGCCGAGCTGCTGCGCGTGCTGCAGACGAAGCTGCGGCTGCAGCGCGCGTGGTGCGAGCGGCCCGCGCTACTGGGCGAGCCGATCGCCGCACCGATCTTCGTGCTAGGGCCGCCGCGCTCGGGCACGACGATCCTGCTCGAGCTGCTCGCGCTCGATCCGAGCTTGCGCGCACCGATCGCGTGGGAGGCGGCGCATCCGCTGCCGCTGCTCGCCGATCCGGCGCTCGACGTCGCGCACCGCATGGAGCTCGCGGAGAGTGAGCATGAGCTGTGGGCGGAGATCGATCCCGATTTCCTGACGATGCACGAGCTGCGCCACGATCTGCCGTGCGAGTGCGTGCACTTCACGCAGGTCGACTTTGCGGGGCCGTACTGGTCGATGCAGTACGAAGCGCCCAGCTACCTGCAGTGGAAGCTGGCGACGCCCGGCCTGGACGCGCGCTTCTACGCCGGGCACCGTCGCTTCCTGCAGACGCTGCAGCACGGCGGCCCGCCGCGGCAGTGGCTGCTGAAGTCGCCGGCGCATCTGTCGACGCTTCCGGCGCTCTTCGCGGAGTATCCGGACGCGCGCGTGATTCACACGCATCGCGATCCGACGAAGTTCGTCGGCAGCGTCGCGAACCTGATGTGCACGCTGCGCTACATGCGCAGCGACGTGGTCGACGTCGCGCAGCAAGGGCTGATCGCGTTCGGCACGTTCAAGTACTTGCTCGATCTCGGCATCCAGCTGCGCAAGAGCGGCGCGCTGCCGGAGCAGCAGATCGTCGACTCGCACTATCTGAGCCTGATGAGCGACCCGGTCGCGTATCTGCGTTCGATCTACGCGCGGATCGGGCTCGAGTGGCCGAGCGGTCACGATGAGCGCATTCGGGGGTATCTGCGCGACAAGCCGAAGGCAAAGTTCGGGGCGCATACTTACAAGTACGAAGAGCTGGGATTGAGCGCGGATGTCGTGCGCGAGCAGTTTGCGTCCTACGTCGCTCACTATGGGATTCGCGAGGAGAGCTGAAGAGCACCGAGGCGGCGCAGGGCGGTCCGGTGGGGGTTCGCGCCGCTCCGGGCGCCGGCGAGGCGCCCTCGCTTCGCTCTTTCTCCGAGGCGTGCGCGATCGGTGCTACAGAGCCGGCGGTTGCTTCAGGTGAGGAAGAAACGATGGGCGAGATCGCGAGTGAGTCCCGAGCCGCGTTGCGTGAGCTGATTGCGTTGCTGCAGCAGGTGGATCAGCGTTTCTTGTCTCCGGAGTGGAACCTGACGAGTGGCGCCGATGTCGCGGAGGCGACGCGGGCGGTGATGCATGTGCTGCAGGGCGGGCTGGCGCTGCAGTTCGAGCGGGCGCCGGAGCGGCCGGCGTTTCG
>Ga0187894_10001102_pt1 | contig 35852 bp, 31 predicted proteins | sample GBC1701081metaG_FD_136650 | JGI IMG/M metagenome (GOLD analysis project Ga0187894, IMG submission 136650) | White microbial mat communities from a lava cave in the Kipuka Kanohina Cave System on the Island of Hawaii, USA - GBC170108-1 metaG ...
CGTTGCGGATCCGAATCGCCGCCCGGCACCGTGTCCGAGGCCGTTTCAGAGCCTGCAATGGGGTCGGGCAACGCGGCTCGGGCCGTTCCGGGGTCTGCAATGGGGTCCGGCACCGTGTCCGAGGCCGTTTCAGAGCCTGCGATGGGGTCGGGCAACGCGCCCGGAGCCGTTTCAGGAGCTGAAGCGCGATCGGGCAGGTGATCGGAAGGCGACCCCGTCGCGCGCAACCGCCCGCGGAGTCTACCACGCGTGGTATCCGAGAGGGGGGAAGCTTACGGCTCCACGCGATCTGTGGGATGCTCAGGACACGGACTACGTTGGCCGCCGCGAAGTTTCACGCCGCCGCTTGACGGCGGAGAGAGTATCTAACGACTCGGCCGTTGAGCGGCCGGCGCGCGACCGCGGCGGTGGCGATCATTCCGGAACGTTAGCGCGCCGGCCCGCTCCAATGGCGGGTTAGGCTGCCGAACTGCGATCAGGATGGGCTTCACGTGGATACCCGAAACTGATGGCCACAATACATGCACGTGAAAACACGGTCCCACATGACGTCAGCGATGGCGGAGGCCCAATAGTTCATGCGGCCGCGCCGCCGCGCGGCCGCATGCTTCGCGCCGAACCCCTCGATCATGAATCGGCGTCTGCAGTGATCACAACGGAACGTGCTCTCCAGCGCGATCATCAGAAAACCCCAGACTACGAACGCCCACCACGTGCCGACGAGAAGACGACGCGGAACGGGAATACCGATGGCAAGACCGACCACAAACAGCCCCATCGCGGCCGCGAAGAACCACACCACTACCACCAACCGACAAGACCAGATCAGCCGCTTCGCCCTGCTGAATTCGGGAAGATTCGTCATCGCGTCCGCCGCCCAACGGATCGCCGCTGAGCTGCGGCCGCGCGTGAAACTATCACGATTCGTGCCGAGCATGGTCGCCCGCGCAGCTGAGGCCCGCGGCCGTCAGCTTCAGCGGCTTGTTGGGCAGCAGGCCTATGGGCAAGCATCGGCCGGTGCGGATCGAATGCGGGTTGCTCGATCCGGGGTGATCTGCGCGAGGAGTCGTGCAGCCTGCTCCACATTCGGTTCCTTCTGACACCATGGGTCGAGGCGAGACGCAGACTTCGTGAGCACTACGAGTTGCGCGGTCTCGAACGGAGTAAGTGCGGCAGAAGGAAGTCCGAAGTAACCCTCCGCTGCCGCGTCGAGGCCGTAGAACCCACGACCATAGTGAGCGCGAGCGAGAACCGTGGACAGCGCTTCATCGGCCGACCAATGGCGACTCGTCAAGACGACGGCCGACACGAAGGCGGGCATCCACGGGCGCGGGGGTTCTCCTGCTCGGAAGAGGCTGCGCCCGGCGCTGACCGCCAGACTCATGCCCGGCCCCCGAGGAGCTGTGAAGTGCGTGTATGGGTTGAGTACCGGGAGCTCCGGCTGACCCTCGCCACCGAACTCGCGCCACAGCAGCGTTCGCGCGAGCGCCGAGACGCCTTCCAGACTCGCGGGTGCACGGGACGACGGCAGCAGGGTCAAGCCGTAGAGGTAGAGTGCGACGGGCGAGAGGCACACGAGGAAAAGGCCAACGGCAAGCGCGCCAACGATCACCTTGGCTGCACGTTTCATCCTGCTGCCCAACGTCCTGGCGGTTCAGCGGCGGCGCGCAGCGCCGCCCGCTGCAAGCGCGGGTTAGCCGGTTCCATGTGCATTCGGATCCTTGGCCTCAACAAACGGCACCCGATGCGGATGTCTGGTCAGAGGGTGCCGAATTCAACAGGCGGCGCCCGATGCGGAAGCCAACTAGTCCGCCCAGGATCGATCCGATTGGGAACCCGACGAATACAGTAACGGCATGGAAACTGTAGCCCGGTAGGAAAAGCCTCGTCGCATGGAGCGCAACAAAGCCTCCAGCCATGGCGCCGACCGCGACGCCAAGGGTGATGATCACGGTGTACGCAACGAACTTCATGACTCGGTGCATCCGGCTAACGACTCGGCCGTTGAGCGGCCGGCGCCGACTGCCCGTTCCACCTGTCGCCGCCAGCGCTGGCGCCGGTCCGCTCCAACGGCAGGTTAGGCGCGGCCATGGTACGAACCGGGTACATGAGTGACAGTCCATACCGGCAACATGGGTGACACCGCTACGGTGCTCGACCAACGGAGGTTGGTCGATGCCCTGGTTGGAGACGGCACCCATGGAAGAACGCGAACGGTTTGTCCGTGATCACCGCGAGGGCTTCTACGCCATGGTTGAGCTCTGCGCCCGCTATGGGGTCAGTCGCAAGACCGGCTACAAATGGCTCGCCCGCTTCGAGGACGGCGGGCGGCAGGCGCTCCGGGATCAGAGTCGTGCCCCGCATCGCTGTCCGCACCGGATCGCCGACGACGTCGCCCGGTTGATCTGTGATGCCCGCCGGCAGCATCCGAGCTGGGGCCCGGAGAAGCTGCTCGATTGGCTCGCGCCTCGGCATCCGGCCATCGCCCTGCCCGCGATCAGTACGGCCGGGGATCTGCTCGCGCGCCACGGCCTGGTCAAAAGACGGCGTCGCCGGCGGCAGCATCTCCATCCGGGCGTTGTCCCGCCGACGACCACCGCCCCCAACGATCTCTGGACCGCGGACTTCAAGGGCCACTTCCGCACTCGGGACAGCATCTACTGCTATCCGCTCACCATCGCCGATCAGCACACGCGTTACCTGCTGGCGTGTCACGGGCTCCTCTCAACCAAGGGCCACGGCGTGCGCCCCGTGTTCGATCGTCTCTTCCGGGAGTACGGCTTGCCGCGGGCCATTCGCACCGACAACGGCGTCCCGTTCGCCACCACCGGCATCCACGGGCTCTCGCAGCTCAACGTGTGGTGGCTGCGTCTCGGCATTCAGCACCAACGCATCCTCCCCGCCCACCCGCAGCAGAATGGTGCTCATGAACGGATGCACAAGACGCTCAAAGGCGAGGCGATTCGCCCCCCGCGGAGTACGCTCGTCACCCAGCAACGGGCCTTCACCACCTTCCGCCGGCTCTACAACGACGAGCGGCCGCACCAGGCGCTGCAGGGACGCCCACCCGCCGCGCTCTACCGGCCGTCGCCACGTGTGTACACTGGGACGCTGCCACCCGTCGCGTATCCCGGACACTTCATCGTCAAGCGCGTGACCAACGCGGGCACCATCCGCCTCAAGAAGCGGCTCCTCTTCATCGCCAATGCGCTCAAGCAACATCCGGTCGGACTCGAGGAGATCGCCGACGGGGTGTGGTCGATCCACTTCTGCCACGTCCTGCTCGGTCGCGTCGACGAGCGTGACTACATCATCCGCGCGTGAACGGAGTGTCACCCATGCTCCCGGTTTACTCTGTCACCCATGTCCCCGGTTGCTCACACGGGGCCATCCTCGCAGCACACGCCACACGCCGGCGAGGTGCAAGAGCGCAAAAACCGCCACGGCGCAGTACGACCACACGACATACCCGCGACCCGCTTCTTCCACGATCGCTGGGCCGACGTGCGGATCTGCCAGTTCGGAATGGAGTCCCGTGAAGTATGCCGCGGGAAGAAGAGCCAATGCGGCACCGGCCCACCACCGATAGTGCCAGCCGACGAGTCCGAGCCCGCCGCCAGCTAGCGCCCATGTCCACGTCGCAACGAGCGTAGGCTCCTTGTCCATGACTTCCGCGACCGCGACACCCGGAAGCGCCACTACGCCAACGATCAGGACCGCGGCCAGGAGGATGGGTCGAGGCTCTCGCATGGCCAGCTAACGCGGCGTATCAGCCGCGGCGCGCCCGGCGCGCCGTCGGCTGCATGCGCTTGTTAGGCAGGGCCTATGGTTGCTTGTACGCATAGAGGCGGAGACCACAATGCCCACAGGTGTCGCCCCTCCGGAGCAGAGCAGCCCGACTCGCGGATCTGGTGAAGAAGCCGAGACCGCACCTGGGGCAACGGCTCAGGTAATAGCGAAAGTTGATGAACGCCAACGGCACGCCCAGAAGAAAAACGACGAGTTCGGGGTGCCCGCCTTGCATGAGTAGCGGTATCAAGAAGGCAGCTGCGATGAACGTGCCCGGAATAGCGGCCCATGCCATCCACCTACGGCGGCGCATGACGAGCAAGCCCTGTCGGTGCTGGACTTCGATTGCACCGGAAGTGCTAGGAGGACGCCAGTCAGCAACCGTGTTGACCAAGGGCAAGCCCCCGTACTTCCCGAATGCGAACCAACCGCCGCCCACCAATAAGCCCCCTATCAGCATAAACATGTCTTGCCGGGGCGCGAATGCAACGCTGCCGGCAACGTTCATGAGCCCGAAGATCATGCACGCGTACCGGATGACGTCAGGTGCCATTGGTCGCTCTGGATACTCTGTGGCCACGATAGCTGCCTAACGACATTTGGACGGACCTGGATAATCACCCACTCCGCCCATGTAACACCGGGCGGGGGAGTCTGGGAAGTTGCCCAAGTCGTCGCCGAATCTGCCCAATCGGATCCGCCGTCGAACTTCTCCCTGGAGCATTATCCCGACGACCCGTGCGGATAACGTACGAGCGCTCGCGAACGCCGAGCGCTCGGCCGAGCAATCACGTCGACCGCAACCTCACCCCCGGCACCCCACCTCCGCCAGCTCCCGATCGTGCACCCCCGACAACCCCGCCAGCGCCGCGCACACCCCCACCAGCGCCCACGTCATGTCCCACTGCGTGTCCCACGGGTCGCCCTGCGTGCCGAGGAACGCCGGCGCGCCGCCGGCGGTCAGGAGGGACGTCCACCACTCGACCAGCTCGTAGAAGGCGCTGCCCGCCAGGCACACGCACACGACCAGGAACGGCAGCCACCGGCTTCCTGCGAGCGGCGATCGCCGGATCAGCACCTCGCGCGCCAGGATCGCCGGCACGAAACCCTGCGCAAAGTGCCCGATGCGATCGTAAGGGTTGCGCGCGAAGCCGAACCACCGCTCCATCCAGAAGCCGAGCGGCACCTCGGCGTACGTCCAGTGGCCACCGACGCACAGGATCGCGGCGTGGATCGTCAGCAGGACCGTCAGTAGCGGCGTCAGCGGGAAGCGCCTGCGCATCGCGACGATGATGGGCAGGCCGATCAGCACCGGCGCCACCTCGAGCCACCACGTGAAGCGGTCCGCGGGGTCGATGCCCGACCACACGAGGACCGCCACGACGGCGGCGAGGCAGGCGGCGCGAAGGCTCACCGGAAGTTCGGCATCACGTGCTTCGCGAACAGCTCGATCGACTTCATCACCGCCGGGTGCGGGATGCGGTCGGCCTGCATGAGCGAGATGAAGTGGTCCAGGCCGGCCTTCTTGTAGCGCTCGACCTTGCGCGCCACGTGGTCGACGTCGCCGACGATCACCATGTCCTCGGCGTCGAGCTCCTCGAAGGTGCACTCGCCCTTCTGCATCTTGGCGATGAGCGGGTACTCCTTCGCGATGAGGTCGCGGTACGGCGTGCTCTTGATCTCGAGATCGGCGTACTCGCGCTGCATGCCCTTGCCGCTCGGGTCGGCGAAGCCGCCCAGCACGCGGAACGCATAGAGAAGGTAGTTCATCGCCGCGTCGGCGCCGCCGTTCGCGATCGCCTGCTCCCTGGTCTCGGCCACGTGGACGATCGTGAACGCGCCCACCTTGTCGTTCACGAACTTTCCGACCGGCTTCGCCTCCTTCAGTGCCGCGTGATAGGCGCGCACGCGGTCCTCGAGCTGCTTCACGCTGACGAAGATCGTGAGGCCGAGGATGCCGATGCCGTTCCTGCCCGCGAGCTCCCACGTCTGCGGGCTCGTGGCCGCGGCCCAGATGGGCGGGTGCGGCTTCTGGAGCGGCTTCGGGATCACGTCGCGCGGCGGGATCTTCACGTACTTGCCCGCGTACTCGAACGGCGACTCCGTCCACATGCGCGGGATGATCTCGAGCGATTCCTGCCACATGTCGCGCGACTCGTTCGGGTCGATCTCGAAGCCCGCTTGCTCGTGCTGGCTCGAGCGGCCGGTGCCGAACTCGACCCGGCCGTTCGAGATGATGTCGAGCGTGGCCACGCGCTCGGCGACACGGATCGGATGGTTGAACTTGTACGGCAGCAGCGTCACGCCGTGACCGATGCGGATGTTCTTCGTGCGCTGCGCGACGGCGGCGAGGAAGACCTCCGGTGCGGAGGAGTGCGCGAACTCGGTCAGGAAGTGGTGCTCGACTTCCCACACCGTGTCGTAGCCGAGGCGGTCGGCGAGATCGATCTGCGCGAGCGCCTCGTGGAAGCAGCGCCACTCGCTGCGCTCGTCGTGGGGCTTGGGCATCTGGAGCTCGTAGAGGAGGTCGAATTTCATGGCCGTCGGATATGCGCCACGGGTGGGTGCGCGTGCAATGGCGCGCCGGGTCGACGAGGTCGTCTCGCGTGCTATGAGACGAGGCCATGGCCGAGTTCGCCGTCCAGCCGAGCGACGAGCCCTTCGACTTCCGCCGCCAGGCGGCGACCTACGGGAAATTCCGCCGCGACTACTCCGACACCCTCTACGACGCCATCATGGCACGCACCGGACCCGCCGGGGGGCGGGCGGCCCTCGACGTCGGCTGCGGCACCGGATTCGTCACGCGATCGCTCGCGGCGCGCGGCTGGCGCTCGGTCGGTCTCGACTTCTCGCGCCCGATGCTCGCCGAGGCGCACGCAGCGGGACCCGATCGGCCGCTCGTCCGCGCGCGCGGCGAAGCGCTCGCGATCGGCGGCGAGCGCGTGGCGCTCGTCACGTCCGGCACCGCGTTCCACTGGTTCGCGCCGGTGCCCGCGCTCGAGGAGTTCTCACGCGTGCTGGTGCCGGGCGGGTGGGCCGCCCTCTTCTGGCGCTACGCCGTCCCGAAGCAACCGCACATGGCGATGGTCCGCGACAGTCTGCGCGACGTCGACGTCGTGCTGCCGGACGCGTTCGAGGAGCTGCGTCCGCACGGGTCGAACCTGTTCGACGGGTCGCCGCTCGTCGACGCCGTCGAGGAGCGGTTCCGGACGACGCTCGAGTTCACGCCGCAGGAGTTCCACGGCCAGGTGTCCACCTTCGAGTCCATGCGCCGTTTCTGCGGCGATCGCTTCGCCGAGTTCCTGGATCGGCTCGCCGAGCGCGTGGCACGCCACGCGACCATCATCCGCGAGGAGAACGAGGAGTATCTGTATCTCGCCCGGCGGCCGGCTCAGGGCCAGAGCTTCAGCAGGACGCCGTAGAGATAGGGCTCGTCGCGCCGCCCGGACGATTGCGGCAACTCAGGCGATGAAGCGCTCGACGGCTGCCGCGAACTCGTCGGCCGTCTCGAGGTGCGGCGCGTGGCCGGCCGCGAAGCACTCGAGCCGCGCGCCGGGGACGCGTGCGATGGCGGGGCGGCAGCGCCGGAGCTGCACGATCTGGTCGCGACGTGCCCACGCGAAGAGCACGGGGACGCGCAGGCCCGCGGCCAGGTCGCGGAGGTCCGCGTCCGGTGCACCGAAGCCGCGCCACGCGTCGCGCAGGAGCGGCGCGATCTCGAACGCCGACGCGATGATGCGGCGGCGCTGCTCGGCCGCGGCAGCCCGCTGGAGCACCATGCGGTAGTACAGGGTGAAGGCGCGCGGAAACCAGCGGGCGCGGCGGGCGCCGGCGTCGAAGAAGCGGACCATGCCGGCGATCGCCGTGCGCGCGATCGGGTCGCTCGGATCGAGCCCGCCCGGGTTCTCGAGCACGAGCGCGCTGACGCGCTCGGGCCGCGCGGCAGCGAGCCGCATCGCCGTCGCACCGCCGATCGAGTTGCCGACCACGACCGCCCGCTCGATGCCGAGCGCGTCGAGCACGCCCGCCGTCAGCTCGGCGTAGCGGTGGGACGTCGGCGGACGATGATCGTCGCCGGAGCGACCCTGGCCGGGGAAGTCGATCGCGACCACGCGGTGGCGCGACCCGACGCGCTCGCGGAAGGCGCGGAAGTCGCCCGCGCCGTGGCCGATGGCGTGCAGGCAGACGATGGCGGGGCCGCTGCCCGTGTCGTCGACGGCGAGGCGCACGCCGTCGACGACGACGTCGCGCCACGGCGGCGTGGCGCCGGCCGCGGCCCGTAGGGGAGTGAGCGTCATGTGCATGGTGATATTCGTATCACTAGCGACGAGCCGACGCCAGTGTGCTAGGGGAGAGGCATGCAGGCCGTCATCCGGCGCGCCCGGCCGCGGCGCGGCACGCCCCAGGCGACCCGCGAGCGCCTGGTCGAGGCGGCGGCGCGCGTCTTCAACCGCGACGGCTACCACGCCACCGACTCGAACCGCCTGGCCCGGGCCGCGGGGTACGCGCCGGGCACCTTCTACAAGCACTTCGCCGACAAGCGGGAGATCTTCCTCGCCGTGTACGACGCGTGGGTCACGGCCGAGTGGGCCGGCGTCGAGGCCGAGCTGTCGCGATCGACGGGCGGCGGCGTGGCGGCGCGCATCGTCGACGGCGTGCTCGCGCACCACCGCCGCTGGCGGACGCTGCGCGTGAGCCTCGTGGGGCTCGTGGGCACCGATCCCGCCGTGCGCCGCGCCTACCGGCGGCAGCGCGTCCGGCAAATCCGCATGCTCGCGGATCTCCGCACGCGCCACGGCGTCGCGCGGCGTTCCCCCGAGGAGGACGCGGTGCTGCTCTTCACGCTCGAGCGCACCTGCGACGCGCTCGCCGCCGGCGAGGTGGGGGAGCTCGGCCTGTCGGTCGAGCGGACGATCGCCGTGCTACGGCGCCTCGTCCGCGACGCGCTCAGAGACCCCAGCGGCGAAGGAACGGCCTGACGGCGGCGAGGAACCCGGCGGGATTGTCGCCCATGACCGAGTGGCCGGCACCCTCGACGGCGGCCGTCGCGCTGCCGCGCACCGCGGCGAGGAAGCGCTCGGCGTTCTCCTTGGTCAGGATCGGGCTCTCGGCGCCGCGCACGAGCAGGGTGGGGCAGCGGATGCGCCGCACGTCGGCCCACAGGCGCTCCATGTCGGCCGCGCCGGCGGCCATGCCGGGGTCGAACTTGTAGCGCCACCTGCCGTCCGGGCATTCGCGCATCGCGTGGCCGAGCCGCTCGCGGATGTTCTCGATCGTCCGCCGCGGGTTGAACGCGTGCGCCGCGGCGACCGCGTCGTCGAGCGACGGGAACTCGTGCACCGAGAGCTGCTTGGCGATCGCGTCGCGTCCCGCGGGCGCGATCGACGGCACGACGTCGACCACGACCAGCCCGCGCACGCGCGCCGGCCGCGCCGCGGCGAACGCCATCGCGTTGAGGCCGCCCAGGCTCATGGCGACCAGCGTCGCTTCCTGCCAGCCGAGGTGGTCGAGGACGGCCTCGATGTCGCCGGCGAAGTCGTCGCGCAGGTAGCGCGGCGCCCAGTCGGTGTCGCCGTGGCCGCGCTGGTCCAGGCACACGACGTGGTGGTCCGGCGCGAGACCCGGCGCCACCTCGTCGAAGCTGTGCGCCGTCTGCGCGCCGCCGTGCAGCATGAGGACGGGCGGCGCGCCCGCCGTGCCCCAGTCGAGCAGGTGGAAGCGCAGCCCGCGCAGGCGGGCGACGCGATCGCGGGGGACCGGCATGGCCGCCCCGTAGCCCCGGCAGTCCGGCGTGTCCAGCGGCGTTGAGTCGCGACGCTGCACGCGCTAACCGAGGCGCGTGATCTCGGTCGTCGAGGCGATCTCGACCATCCTCGACGCGACGCCGGTACTGGGCGCGTCGCGGCTCCCGCTCGCCGAGGTGCTCGGATGCGTCGCGGCGGAGGACGTCACGTCGAGCCGCGCCGTTCCGGGCGCCGACAACTCGGCGATGGACGGCTTCGCGGTGCACGCGAGCGACGTCGCGACGGCGCCGGCGCGGCTCCGCATCGTCGGCACGGTGCCGGCGGGCTCGCTCCTCGGCGAGCGTATTGCAAAGGGCACCGCCGTCAAGATCTTCACCGGCGGCGTCGTCCCCGACGGCGCCGACACGGTCGTCCGCGTCGAGGACACGGAGACGGCGGACGGCGTCGTGACCGTTCGCGTGCCGATCAAGGCGGGCGCGAACGTCCGGCCGCGCGGCGAGGACATCGCGCCCGGGCAGGTCGTGCTGGCACGCGGCACGCTCATCGGGCCGGCCGATCTCGGCGTGCTGGCGTCGATCGGGGTCGGCACGGTGCTCGCGCACCGGCGGCCGCGGGTGGCGATCGTGTCGACCGGCGCCGAGCTCGTCGAGATCGACCAGACGCCGGGACCGGCGCAGGTCGTGAACAGCAACGCCTACGTGCTCGCCGCCGCCGTCGCGCGGGCCGGCGGCACGCCCACGGTGCTGCCGATCGCGCGCGATCGCTTCGAGGACATCCGCGCCCGCTTCGAGGAGGCGATGGCGAACGCCGACGTCGTGCTCTCGACGGGCGGCGTGTCGGTCGGCGAGTTCGACTTCGTGAAGGAGGCCCTCGACGCGGTGGGCGTGAAGCGCCTCTTCTGGCGCGTTGCGCAAAAGCCGGGGAAGCCGCTCACCTTCGGACGGCTCGGCGAGCGGCTGCTCTACGGCTTGCCCGGCAACCCGGTCTCGGCGCTCGTCTGCTTCGAGGTGTACGTGTGGCCCGCGCTCCGAAAGCTCGCCGGCCATCGTGCGATCCACCAGCCCGTCGTGCGCGCCCGCCTCGCGGCGCCCGTGAAGAAGGCGACGAACCTGACCGAGTTCGTGCGCGTGCGCCTTGCGCGCGAAGGCGACGGCTGGGTCGCGGTCGCCGGCGCGGCGCAGGGCTCGGGCATCCTCTCGTCGCTCGCCGCGGGCGCCGGCCTGCTCGTCGGGCCGGCGGCCGTGACGCAGCTCGACGCGGGCAGCGTCTATCCCGTCATCGTGCTCGACGGGACGACGTTCGCGACCGAAATCCCGCAATTTTCAAGTTGACGCGGGCGAGGCCCGCCGTGGTACCGTCCGCCCCATATGCGGACACGTGTGCTGCTGGCTGGAATCCTCCTGCTCGGCGCGGTGGGGGCGCAGGCGGAAAACCCGTACTCGTGCGGCTCGGGAACGGTCTCGAAGGTGAAGTTCAATCTCGGGCGAACGCAGATGCGCTTCGTCGGCACCTTCGCGCTCCCGTCGGGCTTCGATCCGGCCACGAGCGGCCTCACGCTCGACCTGTGGACCGAGCCGGAGGCCGACCCGGGCAACGCGTTCTTCACGGCGACGCTGCCGAACACGGCCTTCATCACGCTGCCGAGCGGCCAGCTGCGCTACGTCGACAACACCGGCGCGCAGGGCGGGATCACGCTCGTGAAGATCGCGCCGCTCAAGACCGGCGATCGCCGCATCACCGTGAAGCGCAAGCTGGGGCCGGCGATCGTGACGCCGCCGGGCGGCGTCTTCCGCATGGTACTCACCTCGGGGACGGCGTGCGTGCGCCACTGCGGCGCCCCCTGCTCGCTGCTGCCGAGCGGCAACCTCAAGTGCCAGAAGAGCACCGACACGCAGCTCTGCGGCATCCGCTCCGGCTGCGAGCTCCTCAACAGCTCGAGCGGACACTGCCTCATGCCGTATCCGTCGACGTGGTTCGAGCGCGACGACGTGACGACCCAGACCGGCAAGCGCCTGAACTATCCGTTGCTCGCGATGCCCACGAACAACAACGGCGTCCGCATCGATCCCACGCAGTGGAACGCGCAGCTCGACGGCTTCAGCCCGGGCACCCTCATGATGGCGAACTTCGCCCAGGGCGTGGACCCGGTCCTCTCGGGCCTCGTGTCGTGGCAGAACTATCCGGCGTCGCTCAACACCGCGACCAGCCCGACGATCCTGCTCGACTACGACACGGGTGAAGTCATCGAGCACTTCGCCGAGGTCGACGTCAGCATCGGGCCGAACGGCCAGATCGCGCCGCCGTATCAGGCGGTCATCGTGCGGCCGGGCCGGCGTCTCAAGAACAACGGCCACTACATCATCGCGATGCGGAACCTCGTCGCCGTCGGCGGCGCCCCCATCCCGGCGGAGCCGGCCTTCGCGGCGCTGCGCGACAACATGCCGACCGGCAACCACCTGATCGAGCCGCGCCGCCCGGCGTTCGAGAACATCTTCACCCGCCTCGTTGCCGCCGGCGTCAACCGCTCGAGCCTGATCCTGGCGTGGGACTTCCACACCGCCAGCGACTTCGCGCTCGAGCACTGGCTCCTCCACATGCGCGACGAGACCTTCACGCAGCTCGGTCCGAACGCGCCCGCATACACCGTGACCAGCGTGGTCGAGAACCCGAACCCCGGCCAGATCTGCCGCCGCGTCAACGGGACGTTCGACGTGCCGCTCTACACGACGTTCGACGGCGTCGGCTCGGTGCTGAACATCAATCCGGCGACCGATACGCCGCAGCAGAACGGCGTCGTGCACGCACCGTTTACGGCGATCATTCCGTGCAGCCTCTCGACCGGACCGGCGACCGGCCGCCCGCTCTTCTACGGACACGGCCTCCTCGGCTCGGGCGCGGGCGAGGTGACGGCGTCGCACCTGCGGAACCTCGCGCAGACGTACGGCTTCGTCGTGGTCGCGACCGACTGGCAGGGCATGTCGGCGGCCGACACGGTCGCGATCCTCTTCTCGATCACGCCCGACCTGACGAACTTCCGGCAGCTCTCCGAGCGACTGCATCAGGGGATCCTGAACCAGCTCGTGCTGGGGCATCTCCTGGGTGCGCCCGACGGACTCGCGGCCGATCCGAACTTCATCTACGGCGGCGTGCCGACCATCGATCCGTCGGAGGTCTTCTACTACGGCAACAGCCAGGGCGGGATTCTCGGCGGCACCGTCATGGCGCTCTCGACCGAGGTCACGCGCGGCGTGCTCGGCGTGCCGGCGGCGAACTTCTCGACCCTGCTCCAGCGCAGCGTCGACTTCGAGCCGTACTTCGTGCTGCTGCGCGCGTTCTACCCGAACGATCTCGATCGCGCCTTCGTCTATCCGATCATCCAGCAGCTGTGGGACAAATCCGAGCCGAACGGCTGGTATCACCACACCATCTCGAACCCGCTCCCCGGCACGCCGGCGCACCAGGTGCTGATCCACATGTCGACGGGCGACGCCGAGGTGTCGAACATCGCCACCGAGATCATGGTGCGATCGATGGGCATCGCGCAGGTGACCCCGGTGATCCACCACTTCTTCGACATCCCCGAGTTCGTGGCGCCGCTCTCGACGTCGGCGATGGTCGAGTGGGACGGCTTCTACCCGGCGCTACCACTCGGCAACATCCCGCCGGCCAACAACACGGCGCACGGCTCCATGCGGCAGCGCACGCACATCCAGCAGCAGATCGATCAGTTCCTGCGGACGGGCGGCGATGTCGAGCAGTTCTGCATCGGGCCCTGCGACGCGACGGACGACTAGGCGCGGTGCGCGGCGGCGCGGGTGGCCGCGGGGGCGTGGGCGAGGCGTTCGCTCGCGGTCCTCGGGCCACGCGCGCCTCGTAGGTCGCGGCGACACAGCCGCCAGCCGCTACGCGCGCAGGGCCCTGCGGGCTCGCTCACGCCTCGCCCCCGCCCCCGCGGCCACCCGCGCCGCCGGGTTCGTGCACGTATCGTCCGTAGCGTCGACGCGCTCCTCTTGGGTATCGCGCCCTCCGATCGAAGCTGCTAGACGAACCGGCATGCCTCGGTCCGCGCCTGCCGCCGATACGTCGACCATTGCGCAGGAAGAGGTGGACGCGAGGGGGCTTCGCGTCGCGTTCTCGCCGCATCTCTTCCGCGGGATGATGGTGAGCATGGCGGCGGCCGCGATCGCGATCCATCGGACGACGGGGAACCGGCAGCTCGCGTGGTCGTTCGCGAAGGGACGCGCGCGCGATCTCGAGTGGATGCTCGGCGTCCAGGCCAACATGCACGGGCTCGAGCACGTGGAGCGCGGCGGACCGTTCATCTACGCGCCGAACCACCAGAGCCACCTGGACATCCTTGCGCTGCTGGGGCACCTGCCGGGCGCCACGCGTTTCGCGGCCAAGCGGGAGCTGTGGAGCCACGCGATCGTGGGCGGCGTGCTCGACACGCTCGGCATGATCCCCATCGACCGCGACGCGAGCGAGCAGTCGATCGACATCCTGAACGAGGCGGCGCACGAGGACAGCTCGTCGATCGTGATCTTTCCCGAGGGGACGCGCAGCCGCGACGGCCGCCTGCGCGACTTCAAGAAGGGCGCGTTCGTCCTCGCGATCGCGACCGGGCTGCCGATCGTGCCGGTGTGCTGCCGCGGCACGCGGCGGCTCATGCCGCGCGGGAGCCAGCTCACCGTCGTGCCCGGCGACATCGACATCTTCATCGAGCCGCCGATCCCGACGACGGGGCTCACCTACGACGATCGCGATGCCCTCGCCGCGCGCGTGCGCGAAGCGATCATGCGCAACCACACGGGGTGGTGATGGCGACCATGCGTGCCGCGTTCGCCCGCGGGCCGGGCAGGCTCGTCGTCGAGGAGACCGAGCGGCCCACGCCGGGCGCCGGCGAGGTCGTGCTGAAGATCGGCGCCTGCGGGATCTGCGGCTCGGACCTCCACTGGTACCACGACCAGATGATGATCCCGCAGGTGTGCCCGGGGCACGAGATCGCCGGCCAGGTGGCGATGGCGGGCCCGGGCGTGACGGCGTTCAAGGAAGGCGATCGCGTCTCGGTCGAGGGCATCGCGTCGTGCGGCGAGTGTCGCAACTGCGTGACGGGCAACTACCACTTCTGCCAGCGCATCGGGATCGTCGGCATGACGATCCCCGGCGGCTACGCCGAGTATCTGAAGATCCCGGCACGGCACTGCTTCGCCGTCGGCAACATGGACTTTGCGACCGCGGCGCTCTCGGAGCCGCTCGGCGTCGCGGTCCACGGCGTCCGCATCTCGGGGCTCGAGATCGGCCAGCGCGTGCTCGTGCTCGGTGCGGGCACGATCGGCCTCATGGCGATCGTCGCGGCGCGCGCCGGCGGCGCCGGCGAGATCCTGGCGACGGCGCGGCGCCCGCAGCAGAAGAAGGCCGCGCTCGCGCTCGGCGCCGATCGCGTCTTCGACGACACCGACGAGGGCGCGCTCCTCGAGGCGGCGAGCGAGAGCCCGATCGACCTCGTCGTCGAGTCGGTCGGCGGCAGCGCCACGACGCTCGACACCGCCGTGGCCGCGTGCCGGCCGGGCGGTACGATCTGCCTCCTCGGCGTCTATACGAAGTCGGTCGGCTTCCCGGCCATCTTCACGGTGGTGAAGGAGCTCACGATCAAGGGCTCGTTCGTCTACAACCGGACGGGCAGCCGGGCCGACTTCGACGTCGTGGTGGACCTGCTGCGTCGCCACGGCGAGCGACTCGGCCCGATGATGGTCACGCACCGCTATCCGCTCGCGAAGATCGACGAGGCGTTCAAGACCGCGGCCGACAAGACGAGCGGCTCGATCAAGGTCACGATCATCGGGAGCTGAGGTCGAGTGCCGCATCGGGTCGTCGTCTGGGGAACGGGCAACGTCGGCAAGCCGGCGATCCGCGCCGTGGTGGCGAATCGCGGGCTCGAGCTGGTCGGCGTCATCGTGTCGAACCCGGCGAAGGTCGGAAAGGACGCGGGCGAGCTCGCGGGCATCGCCCCGGTCGGCGTCGCGGCGACGGACAAGGTGGAGGCGGCGCTCGCGCTTCGTCCCGATGCCGTGGTGTACACGGCGACCGGCGACTTCCGTCCGGCGGAGGCGATCGACGACGTCGTGCGCTGCCTCGCCTCGGGCATCAACGTCGTGTCGACGGCGATCTACGGGCTCCTGCACCCGCCATCGGCGCCCGAGGATCTGCGCCAGCGCGTGCTCGCGGCGTGCCGCGAGGGCCGGACGTCGGTCTTCGTGTCCGGCATCGATCCGGGCTGGGCGATCGATCTGCTGCCGCTCGTGATGTCGGGCGTCGCGGGCCGCATCGACGCCATCCGCGCGCGCGAGATCTTCAACTACGCGACGTACGATCAGCCCGACGCGGTCCGGAACCTCATCGGCTTCGGCCGCTCGCTCGACGAGACGCCGCCGATGCTGATGCCGTGGGCGCTCGACATGGTGTGGGGTGCGATGATCCGCGTTCTCGCCGACGGCCTGGGGCTCACACTCGACGAGATCCGCCACGTCGTCGAGCGCCGGCCGCTCGAGAAGACCGTCGACGTTCCCGGCATGGGCATCTTCGAGAAGGGCACGCAGGGCGCGTTCCGCTTCGAGGTGCAGGGCATCGTCGGCGGAAACCCGCTCCTCGTCGTCGAGCACGTGACGCGCATCGTGGACGACATCGCGCCCGACTGGCCGCGGTCACCCGACGGCCGGCGCGGCAGCTACGGCGTCGTCGTCGAGGGCGATCCGCGCTTCGAGGCGACGATCACGCTGGAGGCGGGGAGCGGGAGTCCGGCGGATGCCGGGAACGCGACGGCGGCGGGACGCGTCGTGCATGCGATCCCGGCGGTGTGTGCGGCGGCGCCGGGGATTCTCGGGCCGCTCGATCTGCCGATCGTGACGGGGCGGGGGCTGGTGGGGCTCGCCGGTAGCGCGCGCAGGTAGGGCGCAGAGATGGGCCGCGGCTCGATCCTCGTTCTCAACGCGGGATCGTCGAGTCTGAAGTTCTCGCTCTTCGACGCCGGCGACGGCGCGCTCGCCACAAGCGCACACGGCGAGGTCGAAGGGCTGGGGACGCAGCCGCGTCTCACGGTCGAGGGCTCCGGCGGTGCCGCGACGGTCGGACGCGACCTCGCTGCGACCGAAGCCCGCACGCCGGAGGACGCGATCGGGCTCGTGGTCGGCTGGCTGCGCGAGCACCGCGGCGACGACTCCATCGATGCCGTCGGCCATCGCGTCGTGCACGGCGGGACGGTGTTCACCCGACCGACGCTCGTCGACGATCGCGTCTACCGGGAGATCGAGGCGCTGGTCCCGCTGGCGCCGCTGCATCAGCCCCACAACCTGGCCGCCATCCGCGCGGTGCGGGCGTGGCGGCCGGACCTGCCGCAGGTCGCGTGCTTCGACACCGCGTTCCACCGTGACCATCCGCTGCTCGCCGACCTGTACGCGCTGCCGTGGGAATACTACCAGGCCGGCGTGCGCCGGTACGGCTTCCACGGCCTCTCCTACGAGTACGTCGCGTCCGTGCTCCCCCGCATCGCACCCGATCTCGCGGCGGGCCGGACGATCGTCGCGCACCTCGGCAGCGGCGCGAGCCTCTGCGCCCTGCGGGCGGGTCGGAGCGTCGATTGCACGATGGGCTTCTCCGCGCTCGACGGCGTCGCCATGGGGACCCGACCCGGCGCGCTCGACCCCGGCGTCGTGCTCTACTTGGCGCGGGAACGGGGCATGTCGCCGGACGCGATCGAGCGGTTGCTGTACCACGAGTGCGGGCTCCTCGGGCTCTCCGGTGTCAGCAACGACATGCGGCGCCTGCTCGCGAGCCCCGAGCCGCGGGCGCAGGTCGCCGTCGACTACTTCGTGCGCAGCGTCGCGCGGGAGATCGGCGCCCTCGCGGCGTCGCTCGGAGGGCTCGACGGGCTCGTATTCACGGCGGGCATCGGCGAGCACTCGCCGCCGATCCGGGCGCGCATCGTCGAGGCCTGCGCCTGGCTCGGCCTGACCCTCGACGTCGACGCCAACGCGCGCGGCGGCCCCCGGCTGTCCGGCGCCGGCAGCCGGGTATCGGCATGGGTCGTGCCGACCGACGAGGAGCTGATGATCGCGCGCCACACGGTGGCGTGCATCGCCGCAACGTGAAGCCAGCCGATCCCACATCACACGAACGAGGACCACCGATATGAAGCGAGCCCGACGACGATCCGATCCGCGCGCGAAGCGCACCCTCTCGGCCGACCTGCTGGGCAAGATCGACGCGTATTGGCGCGCGGCGAACTACCTGTCCGTGGGCCAGATCTACCTGCTCGACAACCCGCTGCTGAAGGCGCGACTCAAACGCGAGCACGTGAAGCCCCGGCTGCTCGGGCACTGGGGCACGACCCCGGGACTGAACTTCGTGTACGTCCATCTGAACCGCGTCATCAAGGAGCAGGACCTGAACGTCATCTACGTCACCGGTCCCGGTCACGGTGGTCCGGGTCTGGTGGCGAACGCCTGGCTCGAGGGGACGTACAGCGAGGTCTATCCGGACGTGTCGCGGGACGAGCACGGCATGCAGCGGCTCTTCAAGCAGTTCTCGTTCCCCGGCGGCATCCCGAGCCACGTCGCACCGGAGACGCCCGGCTCGATCCACGAGGGCGGCGAGCTCGGCTACTCGCTCTCGCACGCGTTCGGGGCGGCGTTCGACAATCCCGACCTCATCGTCGCGACCGTGGTGGGCGACGGCGAGGCCGAGACGGGCCCGCTCGCCACCGGATGGCACGGCAACAAGTTCCTCGATCCCGCGCGCGACGGCGCCGTGCTGCCGATCCTGCACCTGAACGGCTACAAGATCGCCAATCCGACGCTGCTGGCCCGGATTCCGCACGAGGAGCTGCAGAAGCTCCTCGAGGGCTACGGCTATCATCCGTACTTCGTCGAAGGCCACGAGGCGCGCCCCATGCACGAGGCGATGGCGCGGACGCTCGACGCCGTCGTCGCCGAGATCAAGGACATCTGGAAGCGCGCGCGCGGCCGTGGCGCCACGAGCCGCCCGCGCTGGCCGATGATCGTGATGCGCACGCCGAAGGGCTGGACGTGCCCACCCGTGATCGACGGCAAGAAATGCGAGGGGTACTGGCGTGCACACCAGGTGCCGATGGGCGACATGGACAAACCCGAGCACCTCCGCATCCTCGAAGGCTGGATGAAGAGCTATCGCCCCGCGGAGCTGTTCGGCGCGGACGGGGGGCTCGTCCCGGAGCTCACCGCGCTTCCGCCCGTGGGACATCGGCGCATGAGCGACAATCCGCACGCGAACGGCGGCCTGCTGCTACGCGATCTGCGCCTGCCCGACTTCCGCGAATACGCGGTCGAGACGTCGCGGCCCGGCGCCGCGACGGCGGAGGCGACCCGGGTCATGGGCCGGTACCTGCGCGACGTGATGAAGCTCAACCTCGGGAGCCGCAACTTCCGCCTCTTCAGCCCCGACGAGAACAACTCCAACCGCTGGCAGGACGTCCTCGACGTCACGAAGCGCTGCTTCAACGGGGAGATCCTTCCGGAGGACGATCATCTCGCGCCCGACGGGCGGGTGATGGAGGTCCTCTCCGAGCATCAGTGCCAGGGCTGGCTCGAGGGGTACCTCCTCACCGGCCGCCACGGCTTCTTCAGCTGCTACGAGGCGTTCATCCACATCATCGACTCGATGTTCAACCAGCACGCCAAGTGGCTGAAGGTGTGCAACCACATTCCCTGGCGACGGCCGATCGCGTCGCTGAACTACCTCTTGAGCTCGCACGTCTGGCGGCAGGACCACAACGGCTTCAGCCACCAGGATCCCGGCTTCATCGATCACGTGGTGAACAAGAAGCCCGAGATCGTCCGCGTCTACCTGCCGCCCGACGCGAACTGCCTCCTCAGCGTGACCAACCACTGCCTGCGGAGCCGGAACTACGTGAACGTCGTGGTCGCGGGGAAGCAGCCCGCTCCCGTCTGGCTCAACATGGAGGAGGCCGTCCGGCACTGTACCGCCGGCGTCGGCATCTGGGAGTGGGCGAGCAACGACCGCGGCGGCGAGCCGGACGTCGTCATGGCGTGCTGCGGCGACGTGCCGACGCTCGAGACGCTGGCCGCCGTCGATCTCCTGCGGACCCACGCGCCCGAGTTGAAGGTTCGGGTGGTCAACGTCATCAACCTGATGACGCTGCTCCCGCAGAAGGAGCATCCGCACGGGCTGGCGGACCGCGAGTTCGACACGATCTTCACCGAGAGCAAGCCCATCATCTTCGCCTTCCACGGCTATCCGTGGCTCATTCATCGTCTGACGTACCGGCGGACGAACCACGACAACCTGCACGTTCGCGGCTACAAGGAGGAGGGGACCACCACGACCCCGTTCGACATGTGCGTCTTGAACCAGATCGACCGCTTCACGCTGGTGAACGACGTCATCGAGCGCGTGCCGAAGCTCCAGACGCGCGCCGCCTACGCCCAGCAGGCCGTCCGCGCGAAGCTGATCGATCATCGCAACTACATCATGCGCCACGGCGACGACATGCCGGAGGTGCGGGACTGGAAGTGGCCGGGCGCGGCGCGTGGCGCACGTGGCGGGGGGAAGAGCGACACCGCGGCCGACAACGTGTGATGAGCTGAAGCTCGTCGCCTCGCACGCGGGGCCTGAAGGTGGTCGGGGTTGAACCCCGCCCGACCTCCGCGCTACCCCTCCCGCATGCTCCCCCTCCAACGCCTCACCCACATCGGCATCTGCGTCTCCGACCTCGACCGTTCCCTCCGTTTCTACCGCGACCTCCTCGGCTTCACCTGGGAGCATTCCCTCGACGTCGAGGGCGAGCCAACCGACACCCTGCTGCGCCTGAAGGGCACGAAGCTCCACGCCGAGTACCTCACGCGCGATGGCGTGCGCATCGAGCTCCTCCACTTCGCGAATCCGCCGGCCCCGGGACGGCCCGAGCGGCCGCTCAATCAGTACGGCCTGACGCACCTCTCGTTCCGCGTCGCCGACATGGACGCGGTGATCGCCGCGCTCCGGAAAGCCGGCGAGCGCGTGCTCGAGGAGACGGTCATCCGGTTCCCCGAGTGGCAGTCGGCGGCGTGCTTCGTCGTCGACCCCGACGGCCAGCTGATCGAGCTGGTGCAGGCGCCGGGCGACCCGGCGGCACCGCCGCGGGCCTAGGCTTCGGCGATCGGGGCGGGCGACTGCTCCATCTGATCGGCGAGCCGCGTGAGCCACGACGCCAGGAGGCGCGCACGCTCGGCGCGCAGGATGACGCCGCCCGCGTCGCTGTCGCCCGGCCCGTGGATCGTGAGCGCGATCAGCGGGCTCTCGTGGAATGGGGTCACGCGCAACACGAATCCGTTCGCGAGCGGGAGCGTCAACGCGTCTGGCTGGTAGATCGGGACCACTTTTCGGTTCGACATGCCGGTCCTCCGGAGTGAAGGCGGCCTCCGCGGCGAACGCATCACAGCGGCGCTCTCGCTGTCAAGTATTTTCTGTTAAATCGCCGCGCGTGCTGTGGGGTCTCACGCGATATCAGTGGACGGTCTTCGTCGCCGCGTGGCTCGGGTGGGGCTTCGACGTCTTCGACGCGCTGCTCTTCAACTTCGTGGCGCCGATCTGCGTACCGCGGCTCCTCGGTGTCTCGGCGGGCGATCCGTCCGTCACGACGGCGACCGGCGCGATCACCTCGCTCCTGCTCGTCGGGTGGGCGACGGGCGGGATCGTCTTCGGCTGGCTCACCGATCGCATCGGGCGTTCGCGCACGCTCCTCATCACGATGATCACCTATGCGGCGGCGACGGCCGCCTGTGCCGCCGCGCCGAACATCTGGGTGCTCGCGGGGCTGCGCTTCGTGGCGAGCCTCGGCATCGGCGGCGAGTGGGCGGCGGGCGCGAGCCTCGTCGCGGAGGTCTTTCCGGAGAGCCGTCGCGTCGCCGGCGGGGCGCTCCTCTACACGAGCGCGCCCGTCGGCATCCTCGTGGCGGGATGGGTGAACGACCTCCTCACGCGGCAGATCGCGGCCATTGCGTCGAACCCCGAGCTCGCGTGGCGGCTCGTGTTCCTCTCGGGCCTCGTCCCTGCGGCGATCGCCCTCTGGATCCGCCGCACCGTGCGCGAGCCCGAGGCTTGGACGAGCGAGCAGGGGCCCCCGCCGCACCTGGGCGAGCTCTTCGAGCCCGCCCACCTGCGCGCCACGCTGGGCGGCCTTTCCATGTCGGTCGTGACGCTCCTCACCTGGTGGGGCATGACGACCTTCCTTCCGTTCGTGATGCGCCACCTCGCCGGCCCCGACCCCGTGGCGGGCGCGCGGCTCGCCGCTCGCGCGAACCTCTTCTTCACGCTCGGCGGCCTGGTCGGTACGGTCGCGACGATCCCGATCTCGCGCATCGGACGCCGGCGCATGTTCGCGCTCTATCTCGCGGGCGCCGTGGCTGCGATCTGGACGACGTTCGCGCTCGAGTGGAGCACGCCTGTGCGCTCGGCGCTCCTGTTCGCATGCGGCATGACGACCTTCGGCATCGTCGGCGCGTTCAGCTTCTACTTCCCGGAGCTGTTCCCGACGCGCCTGCGCGGGACCGGGTCGGGCTTCTGCTTCAACACCGGACGCTACCTCGCCGCGGCGGGCCCGTTCGTCGTGGGCAACGCGCTCGGGGCGGTGGCGACGCCCACCGACGCCATCAAATGGCTGGCGTTCGTGCCGCTCGTGGGGTTCTGCCTCACGCCGTTCGTCGTCGAGACGCACGACGCGCGTCGCGCGGTTGCCATCGCGCGATGACCGCGATACGGACGCCGGATGCTCGTGACCCAGCACCGGAGCCACACCTGCGGCGAGCTGCGCGAGGCGCACGCCGGCACGAGCGTGCGGCTCGCCGGGTGGGTGCACCGCAAGCGCGACCACGGCCAGCTCCTGTTCGTCGACGTCCGCGACCACTACGGCGTCACCCAGTGCGTCGTCGACGTGACGAGCCCCATCTTCAAGGACGTGGAGGCGCTGCGGGTCGAGACGGTCGTCGGCGTCGCGGGCGGGGTGAAGCGTCGCTCGGCGGACACCGTGAACCCCGAGCTGCCGACCGGCACGATCGAGCTGGCGATCCGCGAGCTGCACGTGCTCGGCACGGCCGAGCAGCTGCCGTTCCCGGTGAACGCGCCCACCGAGACGCCGGAGGAGCTGCGGCTTCGCTACCGCTTCTTGGACCTCCGCAACGAACGCCTGCATCGCAACATCGTGCTCCGCAGTCGCGTCATCGCGTCGATCCGGCGGCGCATGACCGAGCAGGGGTTCCTGGAGCTGCAGACGCCGATCCTCACCTCCAGCTCGCCCGAGGGCGCGCGCGACTACCTGGTGCCGTCGCGGATCTATCCCGGCACGTTCTACGCGCTCCCGCAGGCGCCGCAGCAATTCAAGCAGCTGCTGATGGTGGCGGGCTTCGACCGCTACTTCCAGATCGCGCCGTGCTTCCGCGACGAGGACAGCCGCGCCGATCGTTCGCCGGGCGAGTTCTACCAGCTCGACCTCGAAATGTCGTTCGTCTCGCAGGACGACGTCTTCGCCGCCGTCGAGCCGGTGATGCAGGGCGTGTTCGAGGAATTCGGTGGCGGACGGAAGGTCACGCCCGGGCCGTTCCCGCGCATCCCGTACGACGAGGCGATGCTGCGCTACGGCTCCGACAAGCCCGACCTGCGGAACCCCATCCGCATCGCCGACCTGACCGACGTCTTCCAGACCTCCGACTTCAAGGCGTTCGCGAACGCCATCGCCAGCGGCGCCGTCGTGCGCGGCATCCCGGCGCCCGGCGCGGCCAAGTGGTCGCGCAGCGTCTTCGACAAGCTGAACGACTGGGGCAAGGAGCTGGGTCTCCCCGGCCTCGGCTACATCGTCTTCGCCGACGGCCAGGCGCGCGGGCCGATCGCGAAGTTCCTGAAGGAGCCGGAGCTGGCGCAGCTCCGCGAGACCGCGGGGCTCCAGGAGGGCGATGCCGTCTTCTTCGTCTGCCAGGAGATCGGCGGCGCCGAGCGCGCGGCCGGGCAGGTGCGCACGCGTCTCGGGACGGACCTCGACCTGGTCGAGAAGGACGCCTACCGCTTCTGCTGGATCGTCGACTTTCCGATGTACGAGTGGAACGACGAGACGAAGAAGATCGAGTTCAGCCACAACCCGTTCTCGATGCCGCAGGGCGGGCTCGAGGCGCTCGAGACGCAGGACCCGATGACGATCAAGGCGTTCCAGTACGACATCGTCTGCAACGGCGTCGAGCTGTCGTCGGGCGCGATCCGCAACCACCGCGCCGACGTCATGTACAAGGCGTTCGAGATCGCCGGCTACTCGCGCGAGGACGTCGAGTCGCGCTTCGGCGGATTGCTGAACGCCTTCAAGTACGGCGCGCCGCCGCACGGCGGGACGGCGCCGGGCATCGATCGCATCGTCATGCTGCTCGCCGACGAGCCGAACATCCGCGAGGTGATCGCCTTCCCGCTGAACCAGAAGGCGCAGGACCTGCTCATGCAGGCGCCGGCGCCGGTGCCGCCCGAGCGCCTGCGCGAGCTGCACCTGAAGATCGATCTGCCGCCCAAGAAGCCGGCGGCGTAGTCGCGCGCTCGCGCGCGGAGGAGACCCGATGGACTTCCGCGAGGTGATCGAGACGACCGGCACCTGCCGCTTCTTCCGCCCCGACCCGATTCCCGACGACGTGCTGCGCCGCGTGCTCGACGCCACGCGCTGGGCGCCGACCGGCGGCAACCGCCAGGGCGTGCGCTTCGTCGTCGTGCGCGACGCCGCGAAGCGCCGCGCGCTGCGCGACCTCTATCTCCCGCTCTGGGAGCAGTACTCGTCGCGCGCGACCGCGCGGCCCGGCGCTCCCAAGCCGAAGCTCCTCGAGAACGCCGACCACATGGCGCGGCATCTGGACGAGGTGCCCGTCCTCGTCGTCGTGTGCGCGCAGCTCGCCGATCTCATGGCCACCGATCGGCACCTTGAGCGCCTGACCATCGTCGGCGGCGCGTCGGTGTATCCGTCCGTTCAGAACCTGCTCCTCGCCGCGCGCGCGGAAGGTCTCGGCACCGCGCTCACGACGCTCCTCTGCGCCGTCGAGCCGCATGTGACGGCGCTCCTCGCCATTCCGGATGGCATCGCGACGGCGGCAATGATCCCGATGGGCTACCCCGCGAAGGGATTCCCGAAGAAGCTCGGCCGCCGGCCGCTCGAGGCGTCGGTCTTCGGCGACGCGTACGGGACGCCGCTCGGCTCGTGAGCCGGCGCAGCAAGGAGCGGCTTCAGTGTCTGCGGGCCGACCTTCAGTGGCTGACGACTAGACCGGCTCCCTGATACGAACGGCACCCACCTCGCGCGCCAGGGTCGCGGCGTCGTCGAGCGAGAGCTGTGTGCCCGCCACGCGGCAGCGTCGCGTGACCTCGTCTCCCAGCCGCCGGTGCAGGAGCCGGCCGTAGTGGCGGTACACGGCATAGTGGCCCGGCGTCCGCCACGGGGCCTCGCGCCCGACCGTTCCGCGTGCCGCGGCGAGGATCGTGGATGCCGGCTCGTCGTCTCCCCGGAGCGCGAGCACGGCGGCTGCGAACGTGAGGACGTAGTGCGACACGACGGGCAGGCGGTCGCGTCGTGCTTGCGCGAAGAGCGCCAGCAGCTCCGCCAGCTCCGGGTCGACCGCTCCGGCGCCGGCGCGCGCCAGCGCCAGCGTCGCCCGGGCGAGCGTCTCGACCATGGGCTCGGGCGTCCCTGCGGCGATCGAGAGCATCCAGCTCGACCCCACGCGAACCGCCTCGTCGTGACGCTCGCTGAGATGGTGGGCCAGGACCAACTCGGTCGCGAAGTAGCTGTCGAAGAAGCGAGACTCCCCTGCGTGCGCGGCCTGTGCGATCGGCTCGAGCACGGCGATCGCGTCGTCGTATCGCCGCTCCGAGAGCAGGATCATGCCCGTGTAGCCGCGGACCCCGGCCGCGATGCCCGGGAGCCCGCACCCCTCGGCGATCTCGCAGCCGCGGCGGATGAGCTCCCGCCCCGCCTCGGGCTCGTCGTAGACCTTGCAGAAGCCCGCGAGCACGAGCGGTCCCACCGCTTGCGGGCGGCGCGCCGCGACCAGGCCGGCTCGTTCGGCCGCCTCGAGTGCGATGCGGGACTTCTCCGGCAGCTGCATGAAGTGCCCGCGCTGCATCGTGAGCCAGCAGTCGGCCAGGGCACAGCGCGCGTCGAGGACGGGGTCGCCCAATGGCGCCGAGCGGGCGAGAGCGATCCAACGCAAGCCCTCGTCCTGGTTGCAGCGGATCGCCCAGCCGAGCTCTGCCCCCGCTGCGAGACGCGCCACCAGGTCCCGGCGCCCCTCCTGCTCGGACCAGGCGAGGGCGGCGCGCACGTTGTCGAGCTCGCGTTCGATGAGCGGGAAGTCGCTCGCCGGGCGCAGCCCCGCCAGCCAGCACGGGGAATCCAGCGCCTCGTTCCACGCGAGGTACCAGTCGCGATGACGCCGGCGCACGGCCTCAGCCTCGCCACTCTCGACGAGCCGCTCGGCCGCGTAGAGACGGATCGTCTCGAGCAGTCGATAGCGCGTCGCACGCTCGTGGGTCGTCGCGGCCACGAGCGACTTCGCGACCAGCGATGCGAGCAGGGCCGGCACCCGACCCGGGGCGATCGCTCCGCCGACGCACACGCCCTCGGCCGCGTCGAGAGTGAAGCCGCCCGCGAACGTCGATAGGCGTGCGAGGAGCGTGCGCTCGGGTTGCGAGAGCAGGTCGTAGCTCCAGTCGACGGCCGCCTGGAGCGTCGCTTGCCGCTGGATGCGCCGGCGTCCTCCGGCGAGCAGACGAAACCGATCGTCGAGGCGGGCTGCCACCTCCTCGGGCGTGAAGTGCGCGAGCTGGGCCGCGGCCAGCTCGAGCGCGAGCGGGATGCCATCGAGCCGCCGGCAGATGTCCACGACGGCCGCCTCGTGTCGGGCGAGGACGTCGAGGTCCGTTCTGGCGGCCGCGGCGCGCTCGACGAAGAGCTGCACCGCCTCCGCGTCGGCGGCCGCGCGTCCGTCGCCGGGGAGATCGAGCGACGGCACCGCGAGCATCGATTCGCCCTCGACGGCGAGCCCTTCGCGGCTGGTCGCGAGCACCTTCACGTGCGGGCAGGCCGCGAGCAGACGATCGACGATCTCGGCGCAGCCGTCGATCAGATGCTCGCAGTTGTCGAGCACGAGGAGCATCCGTCGCTCGGTGAGGAACGCGAGGAGCGCGTCCGTCCCCGACACCCCCGCGCTCGCATCGGGGACGCCGACGGCGCTCGCGACGGTCTGCGCGATGAGAGCGCCGTCGCCGAGCGGTGAGAGATCGACGAACGTCGCGCCGTCGGAAAAGCGGGGGCCGGCACGCCGCGCGGCTTCGATCGCCGCCCGCGTCTTTCCCGATCCGCCCACGCCGGTCAGCGTCACGAGCGTGCCGCGCTCGAGGCGTGCGGCGATCTCCCCGAGCAGCCGCTCGCGCCCGATGATCCGCGTGCGCGTCGCCGGGAAGCCGCGTAGCTGGCTCGTCGCCGCGCGCAGCGGCGGGAAGTCGCGCGCGATTCCCTCGGCGCACGCCTGCAGCACGCGCTCCGCCCGATCGAAGTCGCGCAGGCGGTGCTCCCCGACGTCGGCGAGCGTGACGCTCCGATCGAGGCGCTCCTCGCCGAGCGCAGCGGCCGCGCTCGAGACCAGGATCTGTCGCCCGTGCGCCGCGGCGAGCAGGCGCGCCACGCGGTTCACGGTCGATCCGAAGTAGTCGCCGTCGCGCTCGTCGGCCTCGCCGCTGTGGATCGCCATCCGCACCAGCAGCGCGAGGGCTCCCCAATCGGCGCTCTGGAGGGCGCGTTGCGCGTCGACGGCGGCCGCGATGGCCTCGGGCGCGCTCGCGAAGACCGCCATGAGCCCGTCGCCCGTGTGCTTCACCACGTATCCGGCGCGCGCCTCCATGGCCGAGCGGATTATCGCGTCGTGGCGTGCGAGCGCCTGGCGCATTCCAGCCTCGTCCTCCTGCCAGCGGCGGGTGCTCCCCTCGATGTCCGAGAGGACGAACGTGACGGTCCCGGACGGAAGCTGTCCCACGGGACCATCCTGCCGCGCGTGCTCCCCGCGGCGCAATCCCCGCGCGGGTCCTGGAACGGCTCCTTGAACGGCCGCAGGTCGACCGGCGACTATCCGCGCGGCAGGCCGAGCATCCGCTGCGCGATGATGTTCGCCTGCACCTCGGAGGTGCCGCCGGCGATCGCACCGACGCGCGACCACAGAAAGGCCATCGGCCAGCGCCCGTCGGCGCGCACGGCGTCGGGCCCCTGGATCTCGAGCGCCAGGTCGTGCAGGCGCTGGGTGAGGCTCGCCCAGAAGAGCTTCACCAGCGACGACTCGGGACCGGGATCCTGCCCGCGCTCGAGCCGCGTGAGCGTACGGCAGTTCATGAGCCGCATGATCTCCACGTCGACGTAGCCGCGCGCGATCTCCTGGCGGAGGACGGGATCGGTCGCACGCCCGTGCGAGCGCGCGAGCGCGCCGAGGTCGTCGACCGCGATCCGCGCCAGCACCTGCTCCTTGAACGCGAAGCCGGTGCCGCGCTCGTGCGCGAGCGTCGTCATGGCGATCTCCCAGCCCTGGTCGACGCTGCCGATCACGTTCGTCGCCGGCACGAGCACGTCTTCCAGGAACACCTCGCTGAACTCGGTCGAGCCGGTGATCTGCGTGAGCGGCCGGATCGTGATGCCGGGGCTCGTCATGTCGACGATGAAGTAGGTGATGCCCTTGTGCTTCGGCACGCTGGGGTTCGTGCGGGCGAGGAGGATCGCCCACTTCGAGAGCTGCGCGTAGCTGGTCCAGACCTTCTGGCCGGTCACGCGGAAGTGGTCGCCCTCGCGCTCGGCGCGCGTGCGCACGGCGGCGAGGTCGCTGCCCGCGCCGGGCTCGCTGAAGAGCTGGCACCACATCTCGTCGCCCGAGAGGATGGGCGGCAGCAGGCGCTGCTTCTGCGCCTCGGTGCCGTGTGCGATGAGCGTCGGCCCGGCGTTGTTGATGCCGACCCGGTTCAGGAGCTGCGGCGCCCGCACGCGCGCCAGCTCCTCGTTGAGGATCGCCTGCTGCACCGGCGGCGCGCCCCGCCCGCCGTACTCGCGCGGCCACAGGAGCCCTACGTATCCCGCGTCGAACAGCTGTCGCTGCCAGGCGCGCAGGAGCGCGAACTCGTCGGCGAGCGACGCGTCGTCGTGGGGCACCCGCTCGTCGCGGGCCGCCTTGTTCGCCGCGAGCCAGGCGCGCAGCTCGCGCCGGAAGCGCGCGTCGTCGGGCGAGTCGGCGAAGTCCACTAGTTGCCCTTCTCCTTCATCGACTTCGCGTCCCAGATTCCGACGCTCTGGACGTACCAGTCGCGCGAGCGCTTCCAGTCGCGGACACGCACGCTGAGATGGTTCAGCTTCACCATGCAGCGAGACTGCATCGGACGAGCCGCCCCGGGCAACCCCCCGGCGCCCGACCGCGCCGGACTTGTACGCCGCTTCCGAACCATTACCATGCGGCCCCGATGCGGGGGACCCTTGGGGTGGCTGGAGCGGTCGCGATCGCCGTCGCGACGGCGGGATGCAGCTTCTTGCGCCCGCCGTCGCCGGCGCCCGTGCGGCCGGCGGCGCCGTCGAAGGCCCCCGCCAAGCGCTTCACCGAGCAGACGTTCGAGCGCAAGGCCCTGGCGTCGTACGTGATCAAGACGCCGAAGCCCGGCGCCAAGACCGACACCGTCGTCGGCGACGTGCGCACGGTGACGGTGCGCGAGCGCGACACGCTGCTCGACCTCGCGCGCTACTACGACCTCGGCTTCGAGGAGCTGCAGCAGGCGAATCCCGGCGTCGATCCGTGGGTGCCGAAGGTCGGCTCGCAGGTCGTCATCCCGACCCAGTTCGTCCTGCCGTGCTGCAGCTATGAGGGGATCGTCCTCAACATCCCCGAGATGCGGCTCTACTACTATCGTCCGGGCCAGCTCCCCGACACGACGATCGTCGAGACGTTTCCGCTGGGGCTCGGGCGCGCCGACTACCAGACGCCCCTCGGGGTCTTCCTCGTGAAGGGCAAGACGGTGAATCCCGCCTGGGGCGTTCCCGAGCGCATCCGCCAGGAGCACATCCGCGAGCGTAGCGACCCGCGCAAGTTCATCAAGGGCGGCGATCCCGACAATCCGCTCGGGAAGTACCGCTTCGAGCTCAACCGTACGCTCTACCGGATCCACAGCACGAATTTCCCGTGGGGCATCGGACGCCTCGTGAGCCACGGCTGCGCGCAGCTCTATCCCGAGGACATGGCGCACCTCTTCCCGCTCGTGCCGATCGGGACGCGGGTCGAGTTCATCTACCAGCCCGTGAAGGTCGGGCGTCGCGCCGGAAGCACGTGGGTCGAGTCGCACCCGGACATCTACGGAAAGAGCGCTCCGCCGCTCGACCAGGCGCAGGCGGCGCTGAAGTCACAAGGCCTCACCGCCGATCCCGTGCGCCTCGAGAACGCGCTGCGCGACGGCCACGGCGTCCCGCGCCAGGTCGAGGGCGGGCGCTTCTGGAGCTGGGTGAAGAGCTTCTGATCGGGCCCTCGACGTCGTCGTCGCGCGCCGCACCGGAGCGTGAGTCACCCGGCGAGCGCCGGGACGACGTCGCGCGCGAGCTGCGCGACCGACGCCATCCCGATCTCGCGCGGCATGCCGGTCGAGCCGGGGATCACGTGCACGAAGTCGAGGCCGACCGCCGCGAGCTGCCGCAGCCGGCGGATCGCGACGTCCGAGGGCCCGGCGATCGCGAACCAGTCGACGAAGTCGTCGTCGATGCCGGCGGTGTGCGCGACCCCCGTGCGCGTGTGGTCGCGCATGTCGTAGTGATCGCGGATGTAGAGGACCGCACGGCGGAGCGGCGGCGGCAGCCGCTCCGGATCGCTTCCGCGCATCGACGAGAAGCGCGCAAACGTGGCGACGGCGCCCCGTACGGCGTCGCGCGCCTTCCCGACGTCGTCCGACACGACGCAATTGACGAAGGCGCCGTACCGCAGCGCGCCCGGATCGCGTCCCGCGCTCCGCGCCGCCGCACGAGCGTGCTCGAGCGCGGCGCCCAGATGCTCGGGGTCGGCGCCGACGGCGAAGCAGATCCGATCGGCGAGGCGCGCCGCGAGCTCGATCACGCGGCGTCCCGTCGCCGCCACCTCGACCGGGACCTTCGGCGCCCGCACCTCCGGCAGCCACTCGAGGCGGCTCGCGAAGCCGTCGCGATCCACCGCCTCGCCGCGGAGATACGCCTGCACCGTCGTGAGGTAGCGCTCGAAGCTCGCGAGCGGATCGAGCGTCTTGCCGATCCGCTGCACCGACGAGTCGCCGCGCCCGATGCCGAGCACCGCGCGCCCGCCGCTCTCGACCTGCAGGGCGAGCGCGGCCGATGCCGTCACGGCCGGGTCGCGCGTGACCGAGTTCGTGACACCCGGGCCGAGACGGATGCGCGACGTCGCCTGCGCGGCCAACGTGAGCTGGCCCCACACCTCGGGCGCCAGGTTCTGGCTGTCCGGGAGGATCAGGCTCGCAAAGCCGAGATCTTCGACCATGCGCGCGTTCTGCGCGGCGCGCTTGGGAATCGGGACCATGGTGAGGCCGACGTCCATGGCCTCACCCTACTGGCGCCGCTGCCCGGTGGTCTAGACCTCGGCGCCGAGGACGTCGCGCGCCGCCGCCGACAGCGCCCGCGGCTGTCGCGTCTCCGGATCGACCATCACTTCGACGCTGTCCGCCTCGGCCGCGAGGCGGCCGTCGCTGCCGAGCATCCGGTAGCCGAACGTGATGCTCGACGTGCCGACGCGGGCCACGCGCACGCCGATCCGGAACGCTTCGCGGGCCAGCAGCGAGCTCACGTACTTCACGTGGACGTCGGCCACAACCGACGGCCGGAAGTGGCGGCCGTCCGGGTCGACGGCGCGCACCCAGCGCGCCCGCGCCTCGGACAGGTACGCCACGTAGACGTGGTTCGCCATGTGCGCCTGGGGATCCAGGTCGCGCACGAGCACCTCGAAGGCGAACCAGTGATACCCGTCGGTGTCGGGCGTCAGCTGCCGAGATTCCAGAACCGCACCGCGTTGTCGCAGATGATCTTGCGGCGCTCCTCTTCGGGGACGTTCACGAAGAGCTCGTCGATCACCTTGCGCGAGTACGGCCAGTCGTTGCCGTGGTGCGGGAAGTCGGTCGACCACGCCATGTTGTCGACGCCCACCTGATGGCGCACCGATACGCCGTTGTGGTCGACGATGAAGGTCGCGAGCATGTGGTCGTGGAAGTAGTCGCTCGGCACCTTCTTCGTCTTGGTGTTCGTCCAGTGGCGGTTCCGCCAGTAGCGATCGTCGACCATCTCGAGGAAGTGCGGGATCCAGCCGGCGCCCACCTCGATCAGGCCGAGACGGAGCTTCGGGAAGCGGTCGAACACGCCCTGGAAGATCATCTCGACCATGATCGGCATCGTGTACATGAACGCCGACGCGCCGATCGCGACCGAGCCCTTGTTCGACGCGCCCATCTTCTGCTGCTGCGCCGCGAGGAGCAGGTGGATCGACACGGGCATGTCGAGGTCCGCAGCCGTCGCCCAGAAGGCGTCGTCCTCGGGTCGCAGGTTGTCGCCGCCCGACGGCCACGCCGAGAGCGCGACGCCCTTGTAGCCTTCCTTCTTGGCGCGCTTGAGCTCCGACACCGACGTCTCGATGCCGACGTTCGGCGTCTGGAAGATGCCGATCAAGCGCTCCGGATCGGCGGCGCAGAAGCCGTCCTTCAGCCAGCGGTTGTACGCCTGGATACCGGCGAGGTGCGCTTCCTTGTTCTGCTGCTTCATGAACGTCAGCATCGCGCGCTGCGGCGGATAGAGGATCTCGGCGTCGACGCCGTCCTCGTCGAGGATCGCGAGACGCTTGTCGCCGATGTAGCAGCCCGGATCGATCTCGCGCTGCGCGCCGTTGGTGGGCTTGCCGAAGCGCGCGCCCGTCCACTTGAGATCCTCCGGACGCGTGCCGACGCAGGTGACCAGGCCGAGCGGCTCGGGCGTGGTCGCTCCCATGTAGAGCCACGCGTGCCCCCCGTCCTTGTCCTCGACCAGCTTCGGGGCGGTGTCGAGGTACTTCTTCTCCAGCCACTTGTCCCACAGATCGGGCGGCTCCAGGGTGTGCGAGTCGGCCGAGATGATGCGGTATGCGCGTGCCATCCGAGGTGTCCTCCAGGGGGGTCTGCGTTAACGAACGAACGTTCATACCAATACCGGCACGGTCGAGCCAAGCCCCCCGGATGGCTTGACCGGACGGGGGCCGGGGCCGCAGGGTCGGGGTCCGATGGGGGGTGGGCTCGGACCGGACGACCTGGTGCTGTGCGCGGGTACGCTGCCCAGGGCCACCTTCGGGGAGCGCCTCCGGGCGGCCGTCGCAGGCGGCTTTCGCGGCATCTCCTTGTGGACCCGCCACTACGAGCGCGAGCGCGCGGCGGGCGCGACCGACGCCGACATGCGAGCCATGCTGGCGGACCATGGCCTGGTCGTCTCGGAGATCGAGGCCCTGTCGGACGTCCTCGGGGCGCCCGGGACGGCGAGCGGCCCGGGCGATCGCGAGCTGACCTGCTACCGGATCGCCGACGGCCTGGGGGCGCGATCGCTCAGCATCGCCGAGGGTCCGGGCGCGCCGGGTGCTGGCGCCGCGCTCGCCGCCGACTTCGCCGCCATCTGCGATCGTGCCGCGGCCCACGGCCTCCTCGTCCACGTCGAGTTCTGGCCCGGCTCGCGCGTCGACCTCGCGACGGCGATCGCGGTCGTGCGCGGAGCGGCGCGGCCGAACGGCGGGATCCTCGCCGACAGCTGGCACATGGCGCGGGGAGCGGGATCGGCGGACGTGTTGCGTCGCGCGACCGACGTGCCGATCCTCGCCGTGCAGATGAGCGACGGTGCGCTCGCCCCGAGCGGCGAGGACTACGTGCAGGAGACGATGCGCCGCCGGCGGCTTCCCGGCGACGGCGAGTTCGACCTGCCCTCGTTCGTGCGGCTCGTCGGCGAGCGCGGGTCGCGCGCGCCGATCGGCGTCGAGGTGCTGTCCGACGCGCTCGCCACGCTCGCGCCCGAAGAGATCGGACGCCGCGCCGGCGCCGCCGCGCGCGCCGTGATCCAGCGCGCCAGGGAGGGACGATGAAGATTCCGGACGACGTCGCCGAGTTCCTCGGCCGCCACACCCGCGCGTTCCTGCTGACGCGGCGCCGCGACGGCGCGCCCACGATCCATCCGATGACGGGCTTCTTCGCCGACGAGCGGATGACGATGTCCACGTACCGCAAGAGCGCCAAGGCGCGGAACGTCGAGCGCGATCCGCGTGCCGGCTGCCTGGTCGTGAACGGCTACGGCAAGGACGACGTGCGCGCCGTGGGCCTGCGCGGGCGCGGCAGCCTCCGGCAGGCCGAGCTGGCGGCGATGCCGGCCGCCGGGCGCGCCGCGCCGAAGGTGTCGGACAGCGTCGCGGGCCGCGTCGCCGAGCGCATGACATCGGGGAAGCGGATCTTGCTCGACGTCGAGCCGGACGAGGCGGCGTTCGTCCAGCGCCTGTGGAGCGAGTGAGCGATGCCGCGCGAAGCGATCGCGATGACGCGCGACGAGCTGCTCGCGTTCCTGGCCGTCCAGCGCTGGGCGGCGCTCGCGACCCTCGATCCGGACGGCACCCCGGTCGGCGACCTCGTGCCGATCCGGCTCGACGGCGACGAGCTGCGCTTCGCCGTGCCCCGGGGCGCGCGCTCGCACGCGAACATCGAACACGACCCCCGCATCGCCTGCGCGGCGGACGAGTTCCCGGCGTATTACGAGATCCGCGGCGTGGTCGCGCACGGACGAGCGACGGTGCGCGCCGCCAGCCCGCTCGGGCCCGACTGGATCGAGTACGGCGTGCCCCTCGACGACACGTCGAGCTTCGACTTCCGGAAGATCCAGCGGAAGTACTAGGCGGTCAGGGGACGACGTTCACCCTCGCGGGGAGGCGCGAGACGAGGCCGCTGACGTCGACGGCGACCGCCGGCCCCGCGCGCACGGCGACCGGCGACGAATTGTCGAAGCAGCAGAACCCGGCGTTGAACGTACCGCCGTGCGTCATGCAGGCGCCCTCGGACTCCGCATCGGCATGGGACATCGCGACGTGCTCGGCCAGCGGGTCGCCGGGGTAGTACGCCGTCGAGCCCATGAAGAAGGCGGGGCGGACGAGAGAACCCGGGAACCCGCGGACGAACGGCGGACCGGCACAGGCGGAGGCCTCGTATACGAGACGCCCGAACGTCGTGAACGAGTCGAGAGGAGCCGCGGTGCCGACGACGACGTTGCCGATCGAGAGCACCGTGCTGAGTACTTCGCCGCCGAACAGCCGGGGCGACAACCTCTGGCCCGCGGCGTCGAGGAGCTGCCCGGCCGGAGCGGGTGCCCCAGGATCGCCCGGCGCCCCGGGCGCACCGACCGGGCCGAGCGTCGTGAGATCGACCGGCTTCTCGCGACGCTTGCACGTCGTCCGGACGCGCAGCGCTCCGGAACGCGTCGTGCAAAGGACGTCGGCATGGCTCGACACCACGACACCCGCGACGAGGGCGAGTGCCACGCCGACGACGGAGGCGCGCCTCACGGCACGACCTCGGTGTGAAAGGGTGGCACGAAGCCGAGGCTCGCGAGATCGAGCGTCATGGCCAGGCCGGCGTCCACCATCCCCTGGTCGAACATCTCGCAGCACAGGCCGCTGGGGAGGACCACTCCTCCGCCGTTGGTGCAGTCGGTCGCTGAGATGCCGGCGGACCCCGTGCTCAAGACATGCACCGGCTGCGTCGGAAAGACCGGATAGTAGAGGATCCCCCCACTCGTGGCCGTGCGGGGCGCGAGGGGTTCGAACACCTGCACGTACGCCGTGCCCGAGCAGTCGTTCGTGGCGTACGCCAGCGTCCCGCCCGCAGGAAAGCCCGACGTGTCGGCGCGAACGATCACGGCATGGCCGCCCGCGACCATGAAGAGGCTCGCGCCGGAGGCCATCGGCCCGAGCGACAGACCATTCGCGTCCACCACGCGCACCCCGCTCCCCGGCGGACCCGGGTCGCCCTTGGGGCAGACGCCGCCAAGCTGTGCAAGGTCGAGCTGCGTCTCCTTCTTCTTGCACTTGTCGCGCAGGACGACGCCGCCGCCGCGGTTCTTGCAGAGGACGGCCGCGAAGGCGTGCTCGAGATCGACGACGAGAAGTGCGGCGAGCGCGATCGCCGCGGCGCGCGTGGTGTGCATGACACGACCCCTACCACGCCTCGCGCGGCCGGGGTCAA
>Ga0187894_10001103_pt1 | contig 35848 bp, 36 predicted proteins | sample GBC1701081metaG_FD_136650 | JGI IMG/M metagenome (GOLD analysis project Ga0187894, IMG submission 136650) | White microbial mat communities from a lava cave in the Kipuka Kanohina Cave System on the Island of Hawaii, USA - GBC170108-1 metaG ...
CCCGCGTTGCGCGTCGGCTATCTCGTGCTGCCGCACGCCCTGGTGCGCCCCTTCCTCGCGGCCAAGTGGGCGGCGGATCGCTTCTCCGCTCCGCTGTACCAGGAGGCGCTGGCCGAGCTCATCACCAGCGGCCAGTTCGAACGCTATCTCCGCCGCGCAGGCGCCCGGAACGCGGGGCGCCGGCGGGCCCTCATCGCGGCACTCTCCGAGTGCTTCGGCAGCCGCGTGGAGATCGTCGGCGAGAACACCGGCGTGCACCTCGTGGTCTGGCTGAACGACGTGCGCCCGCGGGATCTGGACGCGCTCATCGCGCGAGCGGCCAGGGCCGGCGTCGGGATCTACTCGGCATCGCCGTACTACGCCGAGCCGCCGAAGCGCGCGGGCCTCCTGTTCGGCTATGCCGCACTCACGGAAGAGGAGATCCGCGCGGGCGTTCGCCGGCTGGCCGAGCTGCGCTAGGCTCCGGCAGGTTCGCGCGCTTCGGTCGATCTCTGGCGGGCTGCCGGACCGATGCGGCGCCGGACCTACCGCAGGTCGCGGAAGAACGCTCTGATGTCCTCTGCGAGCGCTTCGGGTTCTTCCAGCGCCGCGAAGTGGCCGCCGGCCGGCATCGTCGTCCAGCGCGTGATGTTGTACGCGCGTTCCGCCCACGCGCGCGGCGAGTGCAGGATCTCCCGCGGGAACGCGGCGTAGGCCGTCGGCACCGTGATGCGCTGGCCGTCGGGCAGCGGCCAGGGCTCGTGGCGGCGCGCGTAGTAGGGCCAGAACGACGAGTTGATCGCGCCGGTGATCCAGTAGAGCATCACGTTGGTCAAGAGCACGTCCTTGCTGAAGCGGCGCTCGATGTCGCCGCCGCAGTCGCTCCACGTGCGGAACTTCTCGGCGATCCACGCGGCGAGGCCGACCGGCGAATCGGTGAGCCCGTACGCGAGTGTCTGGGGCTTGGTGCCCTGGATCCACTGATAGCCCGTCTCCTCGCGCTCCCAGTGGCGCAGCTGCTCGAGGTACGTCTTCTCCTCCGGAGTGGGGTTGTCGGGCGCGGCGAGATCGCGGCGGACGCCGAGCAGCGTGATGTGGATGCCGGCGAGGCGATCCGGATACGCGAGGCCCAGGCGCGACGTGATGAACGCGCCCCAGTCACCGCCCTGGGCGGCGAAGCGGCGATAGCCGAGCACGTCGGTCATGAGCGCGGCGAAGGTATCGGCGATGGCGGCGATGTTGAAGCGCGGCTGATTCGGCGTGAACGAGAAGCCGTAGCCTGGCAGCGAGGGCGCGACGACGGTGAAGGCGTCGTCGGGGCTCATGCCGTGCGCGGCCGGGTCGGTGAGGAGCGGGATGATCTTGTGGAACTCCCACACCGACCCCGGCCAGCCGTGCGAGAGGAGCAGCGGCATCGGTCGCGGGCCCTTGCCCGGCGCGTGAATGTAGTGCAGGTCGACGTCGCCGATGCGCACCGTGAACTGCGGCCAGGCGTTGAGCTGGCGCTCCTGCGCGCGCCAGTCGAAGCGGTCGCGCCAGTAGGCGACCAGCTCCTTCACGTAGGCGAGGTCGCTGCCGTATCTCCAGCCACTTCCGGGGACCTCGTCCGGAAGGCGAGCGCGATCCAGGCGGGACTTCAAGTCGGCAAGGAGGTCGTCGGCGACGTGCAGAGTGAACGGGCGTGGGGTCTCGGCCATTGCGATAGCCTCCTCGAGAGATCGCCGACGTCAGACTCGACGCGACCCTGTCCTGCGCTCAGCGTCTCGGTGGCGCGACGAAGTCGATGGCCTGTCTGTCGTTCTTGCGATACACGCTGAAGTCTCTTCGGTCGATCGTGAGCACCTGACAGCGGGTATGGAGTTCGCTCATCACGACGACCGCGGCATCGGTCAGGTCCATCTGCTTGTACCGAGACATCAGCGTCCGCACCCGTGGCCAGTGTGCCGACATGTCGAAGTCCAGACGGAGCGCATCACGCTGGAGCAATTGGAACAGCGCGTCGACAGGCGCCCCGTCCTCACGAAGAAAATACGCCACCTCGGTGAGCACCGGTTCGCAGGTCAGCATCGGCCGTCGGACCTGCTTCAAGAGGGCGACGGCCCAGGCATGATACGGGTCGTTGCGGTTGAGGAAGGCAACGAGAGGACCCGTGTCGCAGATCGTCGTCACGCTCGTCCGAAACGGCGCCGCTTGTTCGTCGCTGCCTTTCGCCCGCCCGCCACGCATCCGGCCAGGTCGGAGCTCACGGCGAAGACGGACCCTCCGCTGGTCCCGGACGGTGTCTCGACGCGGTCTCGGACGAGAGCCGCGACACTACGTCCCGTCGCTCGCGCCTCCTGCCTGAGTCGCCGCAGCGTCGTCTCGCTGAGCTTGATCGTGATGCCGCGCATGACCGCCATGGCGTCAAGGTAACTGCATTGTGTCACGAGGGCAACACCATGTGTGCCCACGTATCGTCTGCGACGCGGTGATTCCGGCGGACGCCACGGCGAACAGCGCAGCGCGCCGCTATTGCGATAACCTCCTCGAGAACTCGGCCACCGCGCGGCCGATCTCGGCCGGCGAGTCCTCCTGAATGAAGTGCGTGCCCTTCACGGTGACCTCCTGCTGATTCGGCCACGTCCGGCAGAACTCGCGCTGGGCTCCGGTCAGGATGGTGCCGGGGTCGGCGTTGACGAAGAGCTTCGGGATGCGGCTCTCCGCGAGCCATGCGGCGTACTCTCGGACGATCGCCACGACGTCCGCGGGCTCCCCGTCGATCGGGATCTCTCGCGGCCAGGTGAGCGTGGGACGCCGCGACTCGCCGGGCTCGAGATAGGGCCGGCGATACACGGCCATCTCTGCCTCGGTGAGCCCGCGGATGACGCTCAGCGGCAGGATGCGTTCCACGAAGACGTTCTTCACCAGCACCATCTCTTCCCCGGCCGGTGAGCGCATGGCCTGAAAGACCTTGCGAGCGACCTCGGGCCACTCCCCCCAGGTCACGGGCCGGACGATCGCCTCCATGTAGACCAGGGCCCGCACCCGGTCCGGGTGGCGCCGCGCCCAGTGAAAGCCGAGCGCCGAGCCCCAGTCGTGCACCACGAGCGTCACGTCGCGGCGAAGCTCGAGCGCGTCGAACCACGCGTCGAGATAGCGCGCGTGATCGACGAATCGATACGACCCGGCCGGCGCCTTGCCCGAGTCGCCCATCCCCACGAGGTCGGGCGCGAGGCAATGGCCGACCGGCTCGACGTGGGGAATGACGTTGCGCCAGAGATACGAACTGGTCGGGTTGCCGTGGAGAAACACGACCGGTGCGCCCTGACCGGCCGAGACATACGCGATCTCGCTGTCGAGGACACCAACGCGGGCGCGGGGATACGAATCGGAAGCCGATATCGTCGTGGTCATCGGATCGGTGACCTCCTCAAGTGTATACTGAGGGTGACGCAACGCAAAACGCCGGCCCTGTGGTCCGACCAGCATGGTATACTCCGCGGGGTTTTCGACTGACCAGGAGGGGTAGTTCGTGACCGGGTATCTCCCCGTCGTCATCTATCTGGGGTTCATCGTGGCCTTCGCCGTCGTCTCGCTGGGCATGGCGGCGATCCTGCGACCGGCCAGACCCTACGCGACCAAGCTCGAGAATTACGAGTGCGGCGCCGAGCCCATCGGAGAGGCCTGGGTGCAGTTCCCGGTCGGCTTCTACCTCGTGGCGCTGATCTTCATCGTCTTCGACGCGCTCGCCGTCTTCCTCTTCCCATGGGCGCTCACGCTGCGCTCGGTCGGGCCCTGGGCCGTTGGGACGATGGCACTCTTCCTCGCGATCCTGTCGCTCGGGTGGCTCTACGCGTACAAGGAGGGGATCCTGGCGTGGAAATAAAGGCGCCGATTCCCCAGATCCCACCCGCGGTCTGGACCGAGTTCAAGGATCTGCAGGAGTGGGAGAAGTACCACCAGGAGCGCCAGCAAGGGGATCGGCACTCGGCCCTGTTCGAGAGCGTCACCGAGGGGATCTTCAATTTCCCCGGCGGCTTCGTGGTCACGACGCTGGCCGACTCGTTCCTCAACTGGGCCCGCAAGTCCTCGGTGTGGCCGGTCACGTTCGGGCTCGCGTGCTGCGCCATCGAGATGATGGCGACCTTCGCCTCGCGCTTCGACGTGGAGCGGCTCGGCATGGTGCCGTGGGCGTCTCCGCGACACTCCGACCTGATGATCGTGTCGGGCACCGTCACCATCAAGATGGCGCCGATGCTGAAGCGCATCTACGACCAGATGCCCGATCCGAAGTGGGCCGTGTCGATGGGCTCTTGCGCCAACTCCGGTGGCCCGTTCCGCCACGGCTACCACGTCGTGAAGGGCGTGGACCGGGTGATTCCCGTCGACGTCTACGTGCCCGGCTGCCCGCCGCCCCCCGAATCGCTGCTGAACGGTCTCCTGCTGCTGCAGGATCAGATCGCGCACTTCAGGAAGACGGGACAGCGCGCGGGCGCCAACCCCAAGTCCGACTAGGCCGGGATCGGTGCTCGGACGACGCGATCGCCATGTCGGGGACCCCTGCGAGCGAGGAGGTCGGCGTGATTCCCCGGGGCGAGGCGATGTGGCGCGTCGCGACGGTCCTCCGGGCGCCGGTCTCTCGACATGACCGCTGACCAGGCCCGTGCGGCGATCGACGCGCGCTTCGGCGCCGCCGCGGAGGGCGAGGGCCCGGCGCTCGTCGCCTCGGTCCCGGTCGGGCGCTGGCTCGAATTTGGCCAATTCGCTCACGACACGCTCGGCTGCCTCTATTTCAACTTCTCCACCGCCGTCGACTGGAAGGATCAGGGGCTCGAGGTCGTGGCTCGCGTCGAGAACCTCGACGCCGGATTCGTGGTGACCATGAAGACCCGGCTCGCGCCGGGCGAGACCCGCTGCCCGTCCCTGCATTCCGTATGGCGCGGGGCGGGGTGGATGGAGCGCGAGTGCTACGACATGTTCGGTGTCGTGTTCGAGGGCCATCCCGATCTGCGGCGCATCCTGCTCCCGCAAGATTGGGATGGGCACCCGCTGCTCAAGTCCTACGCCGTGGACACGCCGTACCCGCCGTACCGCTGAGGAGGACGCCATGATCCATGAGCTCCGGACGTACACGCTCAGGCCGAACAAGGCCGACGAGTTCCTGAAGCTCACCCGAAAGGTCGGCTTCGAGATCCGCACCAAGCATTCGAAGTGCCTCGGCTACTGGACCACCGAGATCGGCGACCTCAACCAGGCGGTGCACCTCTGGGAGTACGAGAACTTCGCCCACCGCACGCAGACCCGAGCCGCCCTGGCCGAGGACAAGGAGTGGGAGAAGAAGTTCGTGAGCCTGGCGCGCAAGTGTCACATCCGCCAGGAGTCGGCCGTGCTGATCCCGTCCGATGTCTGGCCGTTTGCGCCGGGCTCCGGCAACGGCATCTACGAGTTGCGCTACTACCGCCTTTACCCGGGCAAGGTCGGCGAGTGGCTCGAGATCTTCGGCAAGGGCCTGCCGGCGCGCGCCAAGTACTCGAAGCCGGTCGGCGTGTGGTCCTCGGAGCTGGGCGGGCTCAACATGGTCTATCACATGTGGGGCTACGCGGACCTGCAGGCGCGCGCCGACATCAGGAAGCTGGCCATGGCCGACCCCACGTGGACCGAGACCGTGAAGGGCCTCGGCCCGCTCATGCTCGAGATGAACTCCAAGATCCTGATCCCGACGTCGTTCTCCCCGATGCGGTGAGGGCGCCATGATCTACGAGCTGCGCACCTACACGCTCGCGCCCGGCAAGCAAGGCGACTATCTGAAGCTCGCCGGTGACCTCGCCCGGAAGATCCGCGGCGACGACTACGGCAAGCTCGAGGGGTTCTGGTTCACCGAGTTCGGCACGTTGAACCAGCTCGTGCATCTCTGGAGCTACGCCGACCTCAACGAACGCGAGCGGCTCCGGACGGCGCTCGGCCAGAACGAGCGCTGGCGCAAGGAGTACGTTCCGCAGATCCGACCGCTGCTGCTCGCTCAGGAGAACAAGATCTTGTCGCCGGAGCTGCCGCTCCAGCCGCCCACCGACACCGGCAACGTCTACGAGCTGCGCTGGTATCGCACGCAGCCGGCCCGGGCGGGCGAGTGGCTCCAACATTTCAAGGACGTCATGCCGACGCGCCAGCAGTACATGCGGCGCGTGGGCCTCTGGCAGACGCAGATGGGGCAGCTCAACGAGGTCGTCCACATGTGGGTGTTCCGCGACCTCAACGACCGCGCAGCAGCGCGCGGCAAGCTCGCCCAGGACCCGGCCTGGCAAGACTTCCTGTCGAAGTCGGTCCCGCTGCTCGCCCACATGCAGGCGATCATCCTGAACCCGGCCGCGCACTCCCCGATGAAATGAGAAACCGATTGTCCGCGTGGGGGAGTGCGGGGGCCATTTCTGGGCCCCCGCAGACGAACGATGGACGAGTTCCGTGGCCGCGCGCGCTGGCCAGGCATGGTGCGGGGGCCATTTCTGGGCCCCCGCAGACGAACGATGGACGAGTTCCGTGGCCTCGCGCACTGGCCAGGCATGGTGCGGGGGCCATTTCTGGGCCCCCGCAGATGAACGATCGTCCAGCCGAGAACCGCTAACGATTGCGATGGACGTAGAAGCGCGGAAGGTCATCGAGATGGGGTACGGGGGCAGCGAGCGCCTCACGATGAACATGGGGCCGCAGCACCCGTCCGCCCACGGCGTCTTCCGCGCCATCCTGACTCTAGAGGGCGAGACGGTGGTCGGCGTCGACGCGGTGATCGGCTATCTCCACCGCTGCCACGAGAAGCTCGGCGAGTCGCTGACCTACACGCAGTACCCGTCGATCGCGTCGAAGACGGACTACGTCGCGGCGATGACGAGCGAGCTGGCCTACGTCCGCGCCGCCGAGCTGGTCGGCAAGGTCGACGTGCCGAAGCGCGCCCAGTACCTTCGCGTCATCGTCGCGGAGCTCCAGCGCATCGCCTCGCACTGCCTCTGGCTCGGCACCTGGTGCCTCGACATGGGCGGAGCGCTCGGGGGCGGCGCCACGGTCTTCCTCTACTGCATCCGCGAGCGCGAGACCGTGCTCGACGTCTTCGAGGCGCTGACGGGGGCGCGGCTGCTCTACGGCCTGCACCAGGTGGGTGGCGTCCGCTACGACGTCCCCGCCGGCTGGGATGCGCAGGTGCGACGGACGATCGACACGATCGATCAGCGCATCAGCGAGTACGAGGACATGCTCGAGTCCAACGCCTTCTTCCTTGCGAGGACGCAGGGCGTGGGCGTCATCTCGCGGGAGCTGGCGCAGGAGGTGGGCATCTCGGGCCCGCTCATCCGCGGCTCCGGCGTGAGCTACGACGTGCGCCGAGCCGAGCCGTACTCGTCGTACGAGGACTTCGACTTCAAGGTGCCCGTCGAGCCGGAGGGGGACTGCTTCTCGCGCTACCGCGTGCGGATGGTCGAGTTCCGCGAGTCGATCAAGATCGTGCGGCAGGCGCTCGACGGGCTGCCGGCGGGGCCGATCTCCTCGCGGCCCGGCGTGAAGTCGGTCGGGCAGGTGCGCATCCCGAAGGGCGAGGCCTACGCGCGCGTCGAGGGCGCCCGCGGCGAGGTCGGTTGCTACCTGATCGCCGATGGCAGCGCCAAGCCGTATCGCATGAAGTGGCGCGGCGCCTCGTTCTCGAACCTGTCCGTGCTGCCCCACATCATCCCCGGCCACAAGGTGGCCGACGTCGTCGCGATCATGGGCTCCGTCGACCCCGTATTCGGAGAAGTCGACCGATGACGAGTCAGGTCTGATGCCCGAGCCCGTCTATCACGCGATCACGGCGTTCATCGTGCTGAACGTCGTCATCGGCATCGTGACGTACGTGACGCTGCTCGAGCGCAAGTTCGCCGCGCGCATGCAGTCCCGCATCGGGCCGTATCGCGTTGGGCCCCACGGCCTCCTGCAGCCGATCGCGGACGCGCTCAAGCTCATGATGAAGGAGGACGTGATCCCGGCGACGGCCGACCGGGCTGTCTACAACCTGGCGCCGATCGTGTTCCTGATCCCGTGCATGCTGATCTTCGCGACGATGCCGTTCGCGCCGGGACTCGGGGTCGCCGACCTCAACATCGGCATCCTCTTCTTCCTGGCCGTATCGGCCATGGAGATCGTCGGGCTGTTCATGGGCGGGTGGGGCTCGAACAACAAGTACGCGCTGCTGTCCGCCATGCGCGCGGTGAACCAGATCATCTCCTACGACCTGCCGTTCATCTTCGCCGCGCTGGTCCCGGTGGTGCTCGCGGGCTCGCTCAAGCTCTCCGACATCGCGGCGGCGCAGGCCGGCCTGTGGTTCGTGTTCTACCCCGTGATCGGCCAGCTCGCGTTCATCGCCTTCATCGTGGCGACGCTCGCGGCCGAGAATCGCGTCCCCTTCGACATCCTCGAGGCCGAGTCGGAGCTGGTGGCCGGCTTTCGCGTCGAGTACTCGGGCATGAAGTTCGCGCTGATCCAGCTCGGCGAGTACGCGCACATGCTCGCGACCTCGTTCCTCGGCGCGCTGCTCTTCCTCGGCGCGTGGTCGGGGCCCGGGCCCGCGTGGCTCGGTCCGGTGTGGTTCCTGATCAAGGCGATGTTCGTGTTCCTGCTCGTCACCTGGGTCCGGTGGAGCTTCGTGCGCATCCGCGTGGACCAGATCCTGGCGATCTCGTGGAAGCTGCTCCTGCCGGCGACGCTCGTCTTGCTCATGCTGACCGCGTTCTGGGTCACGCTCGGAGGGGCCGCTGGTGCGTAAGGAGCTGGGCCAGAGCTTCTGGGGCGATCTCGGCGACTTGTGCTCGGCGGTCGGGCGGGCGATGCGCGTCACGCTGATCAATCTCTTCCGCAAGCCGGTCACCGTGCACTACCCGGACGTCAAGCGGACCTATCCCGACCGCTTCCGCGGGGTGCTCGCGCTCACCTACGACAAGGAAACGGGCGAGGAGAACTGCATCGGCTGCCGCCTCTGCGAGTACATCTGCCCGCCGCAGGTGATCAAGGTGGAGATGCTGAAGGCCGAGAAGCGGAACTTCGCCAAGACCTTCACGCTCGAGCTGTACGCGTGCGAGTTCTGCGAGCTCTGCGTGCAGGTCTGCCCCACCGACGCGATCATCATGATGAAGTCGTTCGACGTGGCGACCCGCGACCGCCGCGAGCTCCTGCTCGACAAGGACCGCCTGCATCAGCTGGGCCTCACGTTCGAGCCGTCGTGGGCCACGGGCAATGGCCTTCGCGACATGCAGACGCCGCCCAGGGCGCCGAAGGCCGAGGGAGACCACGCCAAGGCCGGGGGCGCCCGCGAGTGAGCCTCGAGCCGATAGCCTTCGCGGCGCTGGGAGCCGTGCTGCTGGCCTCGGCGCTCGCGGTCGTCCTCAGCAAGAACCTCTTCCACTCGGTGCTCTACCTCGCGCTGTCGCTCACGGCGACGGCCGGCGTGTTCCTGCTGCTCGAGGCGGAGTTCCTCGCCGCCGTCCAGCTCCTGCTCTACGCGGGTGGCGTGATCACGATCGCGGTGTTCGCCATCGTCGTCACCGAACGCCTGGTCGGCGACCGGCTCAGCCAGACGAGCCGCTACCTCGGCAGCGGGCTGATCGTGGCGGGCGCGCTGTTCCTGGCGGTCGCGACCCTGATCGGGCGCGTGCCGCTGCCGATCGCGCCGCCACCGATGCCGGGCGACGTCACGCGGGTCATCGGCGAGACGCTGCTCACCCGGTTCGTCCTGCCCTTCGAGCTGCTCGGCGTGCTCTTCGTGGCCGCGCTCCTCGGCGCCCTCTACTTCGCGCGGCCGGACGACTAGCGCCGTGGGGCTCTCGGCCTATCTCACCCTCGCTGCCACGCTGTTCGCCATCGGTCTCTTCGGCGTGATCACCCGGCGCAACACCATCGGCATCCTGCTTGGCATCGAACTGATGCTGAACGCCGTCAACATCAACCTGGTGGCCTTCGCCCGTTTCAACGCCGATCCCGCCGGGATGATCTTCACGGTCTTCACCATCTGCATCACGGTGTCCGAGGTCGCGCTCGGCCTCGCCCTGGTGATCCTGATCTTCCGGGTGCGCCGGACGGCGATCGCCGACCACCTGGACATCCTGCGAGGGTAGGACGTGAACGGCCTCTCGCGATCTCGCGCGCGCGCCCGATGACGGATCCCGGCGCGTTCGCTCTGCTCGCGCTGCTGCTGCCGGCGGCATCGTTCCTGGTGCTCGCCCTCGTGTGGCCTCTTCGCCGCTCGGGTCGTCCGGCAGCGTGGCTGTCGATCGTCCTCGCGGCGGGCGCGCTCGCCAGCGCCATCCGCGCGTGGACCGTCGCAGCGCGTGGAGGCTTCAGCCTGTGGGCCTGGCCGTGGATTCCCATGGAGGCGGGGCCGCTCACGAGCGTGGGCGTCCTCGCTGACGCGGACTCCGCGCTGATGCTGGTGCTGGTCGCGGGCGTCTCGTTCCTCGTCCAGCTCTACTCGCTGGGCTATCTGTCGGACGAGCCGCCGGCGTCGCTCGGCCGCTACTACACCTATCAGGCGCTGTTCGCCTTCTCGATGATGGGGTTGGTGCTCGCTCCGAACTTCGTCCAGCTCTTCGTGTGCTGGGAGCTGGTCGGGCTCTGCTCGTATCTGCTGATCGGCTACTGGTATCAGCGGCCGGAGGCGGCCCGCGCCGCGGTGAAGGCCTTCTGGACCACGAAGGCCGGCGACGTCGGGCTCCTGATCGGCATCGTGCTCCTCTACCGGCAGGCCGGGACGTTCGAGTTCCTCGATCTCCTCCTGATGGTCGACTCCAAGGCGCTCCCGCTGGCGGGATTGGGCGTCATCACCTTCTGCATCTACCTGGGCGCCGTCGGCAAGTCCGCCCAGTTCCCGCTGCACGTGTGGCTGCCCGATGCGATGGAGGGGCCGACGCCCGTGTCGGCGCTGATCCACGCGGCGACGATGGTGACGGCCGGGGTCTACCTCCTGGTGCGCACGGCGTGGCTCTTTGACCAGACGCCGGAGGTGCTCGAGATCGTCGGATGGGTCGGGGCCTTCACCGCGCTGCTCGCCGCCGTGCTGGCGTGCGCCCAGAGCGACATCAAGCGCGTGCTGGCCTACTCGACGGTCTCGCAGCTCGGGTACATGATGGCGGCGATCGGAGCGGGCTTCGCCTCCGCGGGCTTCCTGCACCTGCTCACGCACGGCGTCTTCAAGGCCCTGCTCTTCCTCGGAGCGGGGGCCGTGATCCACGCCGTCGGCACCAACGACATCTTCGCGATGGGCGGACTCCGGCGCGCCATGCCCCAGACGTTCGTCGTGTTCCTCGTGGGCACGCTCTCGCTTTCGGGGATCCCGCTCTTCGCCGGCTTCTTCTCGAAGGAGGAGATCCTTGCCGGCGTCTGGGTGGGCGGGCTTCCGATTCCGTTCGTCATGCTGGCGATTGCCGCGTTCCTGACGGCGTTCTACATGTTCCGCGTCGTGTTCATCGCGTTCTTCGGCGAGCCGGCCAGCGCGCCACACGGGAGTCATGCGGGCACGCACGCCCATGATGCGCCCGCGACCATGGGCATCCCGCTCTGGATCCTCGCCGTGCTCTCGGTCGCCGTCGGCGTCGGCTTCGCCGTGAAGCACCCCGAGGCCGAGTTCGAGGCGCCCGGCTTCGTCACGCCGCTCGCCATCGCCCTCGCGCTGGGCGGCATCGCGCTCGCCTGGCTCACGTACGAGCGGCGGCTGATCGACGCCGAGCGCCTGTCCGCGCTCGTTGCTCCGATCCGCGACGCCGCCGCGCACCGCTTCTACCTCGACGAGGCGTTCGTGGCCATCTACCGCTGGGTCATCCTCGGGTGCTCGCGCCTCGTGGGCTGGGTGGATCGCTATCTGGTCGACGGCGTGCTGAACCTGCTGAGCGCCTGGACGCTCGACGCGGGCGATCGCCTGCGCCGCATCCAGTCGGGCCAGCCCCAGGACTACGTCTACGGCGTGGCGCTCGGCGTCCTGCTCCTCCTCATCTGGTTCCAGTGGGCCTCATGACCGGCTGGCCGGTTCTCTCTGTCATCACCTGGGCGCCGTTCATTGGGGCCGTGCTCATCATGTTCACGGCCCGGCACCGGCCGTTGCTCGTGCGCTGGCTCGCGATCGTCAGCACCGGCGTGGCGCTGGTGCTCTCGATCGCGATCTACATCGCCTACGACCGGGAGGCTGCCGGCTTCCAGTTCTACGAGGAGATCGCGCTCGTCCCGCCCCTCGGCATCCGCTATCAGCTCGCCGTGGACGGCATGAGCCTGCTCCTGGTGCTCCTCACCTCGATCATCATCTTCGCGGGCGCCTTCGCCTCGTGGACCGTGAAGGAGCGGAGCCAGGAGTTCTACGCGCTGCTCCTCGTGCTCGTCACGGGCGTCTACGGCGTGTTCGTGTCGCTCGATCTCTTCATCCTCTTCCTCTTCTACGAGATCGCCGTGCTGCCGATGTACCTCCTGATCGGCATCTGGGGCTCGAGCGGCGAGGTGCGCCCCCAGGGCATCTTCGGCTGGGCCATGCGCCGCACCGGCGTCGGCACCAAGGAATACGCCGCGATGAAGCTGACCCTCTACCTGCTGTTCGGGTCGGCCTTCATCCTCGTCGGCATCCTCGCGCTCTACGTGGCCTCGGGCGCCTCGTCGTTCTCGCTGCTCGAGATGGAGCTGGCGGACTTCGACCCGCGGCTGCAGTCCTGGGTGTTCCTCGCGTTCTACGTGGGGTTCGGCATCCTCGCCGGCATCTGGCCGCTCCACACGTGGTCGCCCGACGGCCACGCCTCGGCGCCCACCGCCGTCTCCATGCTGCACGCCGGCGTGCTGATGAAGCTCGGCGCGTACGGCGTCGTGCGCGTGGGCATGGGGCTCCTGACCGAGGGCACGCTCGAGTGGGCGTGGCTCGTCGGCACCATCGCGTGCGTCAACATCGTGTACGGCGCGCTCTCCGCGATGGCCCAGACGGACCTCAAGTACGTCATCGCGTACTCGTCGGTGTCCCACATGGGGGTGGTCATGCTGGGCGCCGCGACGCTCACCGAGGCCGGACTCAACGGCTCGGTGTTCCAGATGTTCGCCCACGGCGTGATGACCGGGCTCTTCTTCGCGCTCGTCGGGCTCGTCTACGAGAAGGCGCACTCGCGCGAGATCTTCAAGATGCAGGGCTTCGGCCGCATGATGCCGGGCATCGCCACCGCGTTCACCATCGGCGGCCTGTCCTCGCTCGGGCTGCCCGCGACGGCGGGCTTCATCGCCGAGTTCCTGACGTTCCTCGGAGCCTGGCGCGGTCCGTATCCGTGGTGGCTGTTCCCCGCGGTGCTCGGCGCGTTCCTCACGTCGATCTACGTGCTGCGCGTGGCGAAGCAGATCTTCTGGGGGCCGCCGTCGCCCGATCCGCACTTCCAGAACTTGCCCGACGCAGAGGGCCCGGAGTGGGCGGCGCTCGCGATCCTCGTCTTCGTCATCGTGCTCTTCGGTGTGATGCCGGGCATCGCGCTCGGCCCCGTGGACACGGCGACGGTCCCGCTGCTCAACCGGCTCGGAGTGTTCCGCTGATGCCCGCCCTCGGCAGCCCGCTCGTGCTGGAGGTCGCGCTCGGCCTGCTGATCGTGCTCGTGTTCTTCGCCGGCCTGTTCCGCCGATCCGAGGATCGGCGTTCGGTGGGAGTGGTCGCCGTCGTCGGTTTGTGCGTGCTCCTGGGGCTCGCGTGGCGGATCGAGCCGGGCCAGGCGCTGCTCGGCGGCTCGTTCATCCAGGACGAGCTCTCGATCTTCTCGAAGCGGCTGTTCGTGGGCGCGACGATCATCGGGGTTCTCGGCTCGCTCGCCCTGCGTGCACCGGCCTTCGCGCGGCGCGCGACGGAGTACTACGTCGCGATCCTCGCCTCGCTGCTCGGGATGCTCGTGCTCGCCTCGGCGCGCGAGCTGATCCTGCTCTTCGTCGCGTTCGAGCTGATGTCGATCCCGCTCTACTACTTGACCGGCTTCCTGAAGCGCGACGAGGTCGCCGTGGAGGCGGCGCTCAAGTTCTTCCTCGTGGGCACGGTGTCGTCGGCCGTGCTCGTCTACGGCCTGTCGTTCCTCTACGGCGTGGCGGGCACCACCGATCTCGGCGGCATCGCGAGCGCGCTGCGCACCGGGCATCCGCTGCTGCTGCTCGGGATGGTGCTGGCGCTGGCCGGGCTCGGGTTCAAGATCGCCGCGTTTCCGTTCCACATGTGGGTGCCCGACGCCTACGAGGCAGCGAGCACGCCGTTCGTGGCGTGGCTGTCGGTGGCGCCCAAGGCCGCCGGGTTCGTCGTGATCTTCCGCCTCTACCTCGAGGGCGTGGGCAGCCAGGTGCTGCTCTGGGTGCCGCTGGCGGCCGGGCTCGCGACGATCACGATCATCGCGGGCAACCTGATGGCGATTCCCCAGCAGAACATCAAGCGCCTGCTCGCCTACTCGGGCATCGCGCACATCGGGTACATGCTGGTGGGGTTCGCCGCCGTCTCCGCCGACGGCGCCGCGATGATGCTGTTCTACCTGGTGGCGTACCTCTTCGGGAACATGGGGGCGTTCCTGGTGGTGGAGGCGGTGGCGCAGTCGGACGGCTCCGAGAGCATCGCGGCGTATCGCGGCCTGGCCCAGCGCTCGCCCGTGCTCGCGCTCTCGATGCTCCTGTTCCTGCTCTCGCTCGGCGGGATTCCCTTCGTCGTCGGCTTCTGGGCCAAGCTCTACGTGTTCTGGGCGGCGGCCCAGCAGGGTCTCTACTGGCTGGTGCTGATCGGCGCCGTGCTCACCGTCGTCGCGCTCTTCTACTACCTGCTCGTGGCCAAGCGCATGTACATCGACGCGCCCGCCACGGCGGCGCCCGTGCGATCGCCGTTCCTGCTGAACCTGTCGATCTTCATCTGCGTGGTCGGCGTGGTGGGCTTCGGGCTCTATCCGAAACCGCTCGTGATGGCCGCGCTCCGAGCCGCGTCCAGCCTGTTCTAGCGCCGGTAGCCATGCCTGGCGAGCGGCGCATCAGCATCGCGTTTCAGACCGATCATCCGTTGAGCGCCTATGGGCCGCTCGCTGCAGCGGCCGAGCGCGCCGGGTTCGACGCGGTCTCCGTCTACAACGACCTCCTCTACCAGCCCGCGTGGCTGCCGTTGCTCGAGATCGCTCGGGCGACGAGCCGTGTGGCGATCGGCCCCGCCGCGGTGAACCCATTCACGTGTCATCCCGTGAACATCGCCGGCCACGCGGCGCTGATCGACGAGGCCTCCGGTGGGCGTGCCTATCTCGGTCTCGCGCGCGGGGCGTGGCACCAGTTCCTGGGCGCCGAGCCCACGCGCCCGGTGACGGCGATCCGCGAGGCATTCGAGTGCGTGCGTCATCTCCTCAGGCGCTCGAGGGAACCGTATCGCGGCGCGATCTTCAAGCTCGCCGGGGGCGATAGTCTCCGCTGGATGATCGGCCGACCGGACCTCCCGTTCCTGCTTGGCTCATGGGGCATGGCTACGATCGGCGCGTGCATCGGCGAGATCGGCGAGGTGAAGGTCGGCGGCACCGCAAACCCCGGCGTCGTCCCGCGGTATCGCGCCCGGATCGCCAGCGCGGTCGCGAGCGCGGGCCGCCCGCCGACGTCGGTCGGACTCGCCGTCGGGTGTGTGTCCGTCGTGGACAAGGATGGCCGCGCGGCGCGGGACCTCGCGCGCCGGAAGGTCGCGCTCTACCTGCCCGTGATCGCCACGCTCGACCCCACGCTCGCGGTCGAGCCCGATCGCCTCGCGCGCATCCGGGCGGCGTCCGAGGCGTACGACTTCGCCGCTGCCGCGCGCGAAATTCCCGACGGTTTGCTGGCCCGACTCGCCATGGCGGGGACGCCGGACGACGTCGTCGAGCAGGCGCACGCCCTCTACGCGGCGGGAGTCAATCGAGTGGAGTTCGGGACGCCTCACGGCCTCGACGAGGCCGTCGGTCTCGGGTTGCTCGGTGAAGCCGTGCTGCCTGCGCTCCGGAAACGCTGGGATGTCGGCCGTGGCTAAGCGCCGGCCATCGCCGAGGACAGAGCGCACGTTCGCGCTCCACGACCTCGAGCTGGTCGTCGAGCGCATCGAGGGGTCGTGCACGTGCCGAATGCGCGTCGGCGACCGGGTGTTCTTCCGGAGCGGCAAGCTGTCACTCCCAGCGGGCGCGGACTTCTGTCTCTACGCGTTGCAGGCCGCCATCCCGCTGGTGCCGGCCAAGCAGCGCCAGAATCACCCCGCCGACTGGATGGAGACGGACGCGCGCGTGATGTGTCCCGATCCGATCTGCCGCCTCATCATGCGGATCGACCGCGTCGGCCGACGCGTCGTCGACCACGACGAGGTGAGCGCGGTCCCATTGAGCACTGCGGCTCGACGCGCGCGCCGACGAACGCGCCGAGGTCGCCGCTACCCCTGACGGAACGACTGGTTGGACGGACGCGAGATCGCATAGCCGAACGCCCCCATTGAGTGGCCCGCGTTCGAGCGCCGGCTTTGCCGGCGCAATCCGATTCTGGGGGGAGGGTCTGGGAGGGGGCCGTCGAGGCCACCTCCCACTAGTCTACGCGGGCGTGCGGCGAGACCACCGTCGCCTCCCCGAGGAGGCCGCGTGGTCTGATCAACAGGACCAGGGCCAGCACCACGCCGATCATCACCGTCTGCAGCGCGGCCCCGCGGACCTGGAGCGTCTCCGGCAGCACGGCGACCAGCACCGCGCCGCTTCCGCTCCACAGCGCCCACACGAGGATCGCTCCGATGACGGCGCCACGGTTGTTTCCGGAGCCGCCGACCACGAGCATGGTCCAGACCTGGAAGGTGAGGATCGGCAGAAAGTCCTCGGGCGCGACGAACCCGACGAAGTGCGCATAGACGGCTCCCGCGAGCCCCATGACCGTCGCGCCGATGACGAACGCTTGCAGGCGGAAGACGGTGGCCGATTTGCCGAGCGCGACCGCCGCTGTCTCGTCCTCCCGGAGCGCGCGGAGCACGCGACCCCAGGGGCTCTGCACGAGCCGCTCCAGCAGGACGTAGACGGCGGCCACGAGAATCACGACCACGGCGAGATAGACCAGGTTCCGGCCGAACGGGCTCGCCACGTCACCGGTGAACGGCCGGGGCACGCCGTGAATCCCGAACGGGCCGCCGGTGAGCCCGACGAGATTCATGGCCAACAGCTGGATGGTCACGGCGATCCCGAACGTCGTGATCGCGAGGTAGTCGTGCCGGAGCCGCAGCGTGACGGCTCCGACGCCGAGCGCGGCGAGACCCGCGGCGAGCATTGCCGCCAGCCAGCCCACGGCGATCGGCCAGCCGAAGCCGCCGAGCCGGTCCGTCTGCGGCCCCGACGTCAAGATGGCCGACGTGTATGCGCCGATCGCCACGAACCCGGCCACGCCGACGTTGAACAGGCCAGTGAATCCCCACTGCACGTTCAACCCGAGGCAGGACAGCGCATACGTCAGCGCGATCACCAGGAAGAAGACGAGGTACGCGGCGAGATCGCCGGTCACCTGGACGTTCCCAGGATGCCGCCGGGCCGGATCACGAGCACCGCGAGCAGGACGAGGAAGGCGACGGCCGCGCGGTACTCGGCGCCGATCAGCGGGACGGACAGCGCCTCGGCGATGCCCACGACGAGGCTTCCGGCCAGAGCGCCGTGGACGCTGCCGATTCCCCCTAGGATCACCGCGGCGAAGAGCGGCAGCAGGAGCTCGAAGCCGAGCAGCGGCCGCACCTGGACGGTGAGGCCGACGAAGACCCCGGCCACGGCCGCCAGCGCACCACCGATCAGGCACGTCCACTGCGCGACCGCGATCGGGTCGATGCCCGTGACTCCGAGCAGCGCGGGGTTCTCGCTGGCCGCACGCATCGCGCGGCCGAGCGTGGTGTGGGCGAGGAGCAGGTGCAGCCCGATCATGAGCGCGGCCGTCAGCGCCAGCACGACGAGCTGATCGGCAGTGACGCGGACGCCGGGCACGATCTCTCGGGCGATCGCGATCTCGCGCGTGAAGTAGCGGGGCTCCGGCCCCCACAAAAACGCGATCAGGCTCCGGAGCGCCAGCGAGGCCCCGAACGATGCGATCACGACGGTGATGGCCGTGCCGTGTCGGCGGAGCGGCCCGAACAGTCCTCGCTCGAGGCCGATCGCGAGCATGGCCGTGAGCGCCATCGATCCCGTCACCAGGATCAGCAACGGCCAGCCGAACGACAGAGCGCCCCACTGGCCGAGGCCGACACCGAGCGCCGCGGCGAGGAGCCACAGGAGCGTCAACGCCACGTACGCGCCCGCGGTGATGAGCTCGCCGTGCGCGAAATTCGCGAAGCCCAGGATCGAGTAGGTGAGTGTCAGGCCCACCGCGCCCAGACCGAGCGTCGCGCCAAGGACAACGCCGTTCGCGACGTCCTGCCACGAGATCATCGGGTCACGCCACCGTCGCTCCCTTCAGCGCCTTCCGCTTGCCCGGCGACGGGCGGCGCGGTCATCGCGCGCCGAGGAAGAGCTGGGCCACCTCCGCGCTGCTGGCCAGCTCGGCGGCGGGCGCGATCAGGCGCGGTCGGCCCTCGACCATCACACAGCCGCGATCCGCGATGGCGAGCGCCGCCCGCATGTTCTGCTCGACGACCACCAGCGTGACGCCGAGGGCGCGGGCCTCGGCCAGGCGGGCCCAAACCGTCTCCACGACGCGCGGCGCCAGTCCCGCCGACGGCTCGTCGAGCAGGAGCACGCGCGGTGCGGGCAGCAGCGCGCGTGCCAGCGCCAGCATCTGCCGCTGGCCGCCCGAGAGCCGCCCCGCGGTGAGACGGCGGGCCGCGGACAGATCGGGGAACAGCTCGTACATGGCGGCAACTCGCGCGGCGCGCGCGCCGCGCGGGAGCGCGGCCGCGGCCAGCCGCAGATGGTCGTCGATGCTCATGCGCGTGAAGACGTTGTCAGTCTGCGGCACGAAGCCGACGCCCGTCTGGACGACGCGGTGAACGGCTCGCCCGGTGATGTCGTCCCCGTCGAGGAGCACCTGGCCGCCTTCGATCCGCACGAGCCCGGCGACGGCGCGGAGCAGCGTGGACTTTCCCGCGCCGTTCGGCCCGAGCAGCGCCAGGATCTCGCCGCGCTGCACGTCGAGCGTCGCGGCGCGCACGATGGGCAGCCCGGGCTCGTATCCCGCGATGAGGTCGCGGATCGCGAGCGCAGGATGAGCCGTTCGAGTCAACGAGTCGTCAGCCGGCCGCAACGAGACCGGGGCCGCCGAGGTACGCGTCGATCACACGCGCGTCGCGGCGTACGGTCTCGGGATCGCCCTCGGCGATCAGCCGGCCGCTCGCCATCACCAGGATTCGGTGGCAGAGGCGCATCACGAGGTCGAGATTGTGCTCGATCAGCAACACCGTCAGGCCGGCGCGGTGAAGCGCCAGGATGCGCTCGGCGATCACCTCGAGCAACGCCGGGTTCACCCCAGCCGCCGGTTCGTCGAGCAGGAGCGCGCGCGGCTCCGCCATCAGCGCACGCGCCAACTCGAGGAGCTTGCGCTGACCGCCCGAGAGCACCCGGGCAGGCGAGCCGGCGAGCGCGCCGAGGCCAGCGAAGTCGATCAGCTCGTGCGCTCGCTCGCGGAGCGCCCGTTCGCCGGTGGCGACGGCGCTGGCCCGGAGCCAGTTCGCCCAAAAGCGCTCGCCGAGCTGTGCGCGGCCGGCCAGCATCACGTTCTCGAGCACGCTCAAGGCCGCGAACGGCCGCGGGATCTGAAAGGTGCGCGCCAGACCGGCCCGCAGCACGCAATGGGGCGGGCGGCCGTCCAGGCGGCGGCCTCCGAGCGCGATACGTCCGGCGGACGGGGCGAGCGCTCCGGCGATCACATTGAACAGCGTCGTCTTGCCGGCGCCATTTGGACCGATGAGCCCTGTGATCGTTCCCGCGTCGACACGGAACGACACGTCGTCGACCGCCCGGTGGCTGCCGAACCGGCGGGTCACGTGATCGACCTCCAGCGGCAGGCCCTGGATGCGAGAAACGCCCTGCGGGGCGCCACGGGCCTCGCTCGGCGAGCGGCTTGTCATGGCAGGACGAACACCTTACGATGAGGCGCCACGACGGTCAACCTGATCGCGCAGTTCAGGCCAGCGAACACAAGGAGACACCTCGATGTCGACGCACACATTGCGCACGTTCGGGATCCTGCTAGGGCTCATCACGCCGATTGCCATCGGGCCGGACCGCGCGCACGCGCAGTGCGCCGTCACGATCGGCGTCGTGATGGAGCTGACCGGCCCGGCCGGGCAATTCGGCCAGGCCGGAGCCAAGTCGGTCGAGCTCGCGTTTCGCGATCTGAACGAGGCCGGAGGCCCGGCCGGCTGTCGCCTCGGCACCGAGATCCGGGACTCCCAGAGCCAGGGCTCGGTCGGCGTCGACGTCGCCAAGCAGCTCGTGGAGATCAAGCGGGTCCCCGTGATCATCGGCGGCATCATCTCATCGGTGTCGATCCCGATCCTCACCTCGGTGACCGCGCCGAGCAGCGTCGTGCAGATCTCGCCGGCCTCCTCCTCGCCGACCTTGACCAACCTCGGCCGCGAGGGCAAGAGCGGCGGATGGTTCTTCCGGACGATCACCACCGATGCGCTCCAGGGCGTGGCCGCCGCGCGCTACGCGCTCGATACAGGCTTCAAGCGCCTGGGCATCATCCACGTGAACAACGACTTCGGCGTCAACATGGTGCGCGAGTTCACGAAGGCGTATCAGGCGCTCGGCGGCCAGATCATCTCGACCACGCCATACAATCCGGCGCAAGCCTCCTATCAGCCGGAGGTCACGCGCGCGATGCAGGGCAATCCCGACGCGCTCTACCTCGTGAGCTATCCGGGCGACGGCACGACCATCGCCCGCACCTGGATCTCGCAGGGCGGGGTGAAGAAGTTCCTGCTGAACGACGGCATGAACTCCGCGAAGTTCATCGCCGACGTCGGCCCGCAGCACCTGAACGACGCGTACGGGACGTCATCCGGCACCGTGAAGACGCCGTCGACCGAGTACTTCGCCCGCGAGTATCCAGCGTTCTCGAAATTCGAGGCGGGCGCGCCGGCCGCGGACCGGTCGTACGACGCCGCGGCCATCGTGGGCCTGGCCGTCGCCCAGGCTGGCCGCTCGGAGCCGGCGGCCATCCGAGACGCGATTCGCAAGGTGCTCGATCCCAAGGGCGCTGTCGTTCACGCGGGGGCGCCGGAGTTTCGGAAAGCGTTCGGCCTCATCAAGGAAGGCAAGCCCATCCGGTACGTCGGGGTCATCGGCCCGGTGCAGTTCGACCGCTACGGCGACATCACGGGGCCGTTCCGTCTCTGGCGCATCCGCGACGGCCAGGTGACGACGGTCGGCGAGCTGTCCGCCGCGGACGTCGATCAGCTCAAGGCCAAGCTCGGCGACTGAGCCAGGTCGGGCGCGACTGAGCCGGGTCGGGCGCGCGGGAGGACGATGCGTTCCAGCCTGCGGCTGAACAACGACCTTCCGATCGCCGACTACATCGCCCTCGCGCGGGCCGCCGAGCGCGCCGGCATCGACCAGTTCTGGATCAGCAACGACCTGTTCCTCCGGAGCGCACCCGTTCTCCTCGCCGCGGTGGCGCAGGCGACGGAGCGAATCGAGATCGGGAGCTGCATCCTGAACCCGCACACGATTCACCCAGCCGAGCTCGCCATGCTCGCCGCCACCATGGACGAGCTGTCCGGCGACCGCTTCAACCTGGGCCTGGCCGCCGGGGCCGCCGACTTTCTCGCGTGGGTCGGCCTCGAGGATCAGCAACCGGTGGCGACGATGCGAGAGACGATCGCGACGATCCGCGCCTGGCTCGCCGGAGACCGTGCGCCGGCGGGCCGGTTCGTCCGCATGCCCGACGCCGCCTACCTGCGCTTCACGCCGCGGCGCGCGACGCCGATCTACCTCGGCGCGATGGGCCCCGCGATGCTGCGCCTGGCCGGCGAGCTCGCCGACGGCGCGCTGCCGTTGCTCCTCCCGCCGGAGCACTACGCGACGGTGCGCCCGCTGATCGACGAAGGGCGCCAACGCCGCGCGCCCGTTCTCCGCGATCTGGACCTTGCCGCGTGCATCTGGGTGTCGCTCGGCGACGACGATGGCGCCGCGCGGCGAGCGCTGGCCGAGAAGGTCGCGTACTACGGCCACGCGCTCGGCCCCTTGATCCTCGAGCGCCTCGGTTTGACGCGGGAGGACTTCACGCGGATCGAGCACGCGGTGATGGTGGAGCGCGATCTGGATCGGGCCTGTTCGATGGTGGACGCGCGCATGCTCCGCATCGGCGTGGCGGGCGCGCCGGAAGCGCTTGTCGCGCGCCTGCGCCCGCTCGTGGAGGCCGGCGTGCGGCACCTGTCCTTCGGACCGCCGCTGGGTCCCGATCCCCTTCGCGCCGTCGAGTTGCTGGGCCGCGACGTCCTGCCCGCGCTTCGCGGCTGAACCGCAGGGGTCGCACGCGAGCGCGATGCCGATCATCGCTCGCGGCGCTCTCGCTGCGGTGTAGGGACAGGCGGGGCTAGGATCAGGGCTAGAAGATGCGCTCCGTCCGGTTGACGTCGAGCGGGTGGTCGATCAGCGGCCCCACGCGTTCCAGGAGGCGGACCGTGTGCGGCAGGTCGGCGTGAAGCTCGAAGGCGGCTTCATCCTTCCAGCGCGAGTGAATGTAGAACAGCAGCGGGTCGCGAATCGACCGGAACGCCTGAACGGAGAGGCAGCCCGGTTCCTGGCTCGTCGGAGCGACGCCCTCGAGTATCGCCTCCGCCACGGCGGCCTCGTTCCCGGGCCGCGCGTGAAACCGCGCGAAGATGAACAGCTCCATGTCATTCCTCCTCGACGTCTCGGGAATCCGAACGACCAGGTCCAAGGGTCATCGATGCCTCCGAGACCACCCGGCGGATCGGCGGCGGGGCGTTTCCGTTCATGGCGGTTCGTGTCGGTGCCGCAAGAACGAGCGGCGAGTCGGCTCCAGCAGCAGGCGTTCCCGGCGGGACACGATCGAGCCGGCGGGCGCCAAAGCACGGACCGCGTCGGCGCGAGCGCACGACGTGAACGTCACGAGCACGTTCGCGCCCTCGCGGACCGGGAGGCGCGCGAACGGTTTCCGATCGGGCTCAGTGACGAGGCACGCGAGCGGCGCCTCGGGTCCGCCCTCCATGCAGAGCGATGCGGTCGTGGCGGCCGTGGCCGCCACGGCGAGGTGCGAGATCGTCGCGACGACCACTCCACCGGGAGTCACGCCCGCGTCGGCGGACGGGCGACGCTGGGGGTCGAAGCGGAACGCCCGCCCCGGGCCGGCCGGCCTCAGCAGGAGCACGTTGGTGTGGTCGATCATCGTGGCGTTGGCCGCGGGGCCATGCTCCTTCCATACCGGCCCCGAATAGAACGCTTCCAGCGCGCGGGCCCGGGCATCGGCATCCGGGAAGGCCCGGATCCAGACGAAGCGATCTGGATCGGCGAGGTCCCGGAACTGGCCGATGATCTGCATGCCATGGCGCTCCTGGCTCTCGACGAAATGCTCGTCGAAGACGCGTGCGAGGGTATCGAAGGCGCCCGGGTGGAGCGTGTACTGCCTCAGCTCGACGATCGGGTGCGAGAACTCCATCGCGGTCGATCGTCCCCGAGCCGACCGCAAGCGGAAAGAGCCACTTCCAGGGGAATCGCTAGAGCCACTCGGGATCGCCGTGCGTGAAGCGTGGTATGACTGACTGCACCATGACGACTGCGCCGAGACCCTTCAAGCTGCTCGCCACCGACCTCGACGGCACCCTGCTCGATGCCAACGGGGCCATTCACGCATGCGACCGGGAGGCAATCGTCGAGCTCCGGCGCCGGGGCGTCGGCGTGACGATCGTCACCGGGCGCATGTACTCGGGCACGCGCGAGGTCGCGCAGAGCCTCTGCCTCGACGGGCCGATCGGCTGCCTCGACGGCAGCGCCATCGTGGCGGTGCGTGACGACCGCCATCTCGTCTCCCGCTCGCTCGCGGAGGAGGCCGGCCGCGCCCTCCAGGAGGCGCTCGCGGGCGGGAGCGCGGCCGTGTTCGTCCTCGGGCACGACGAGATTTTCCACGACGCGCGCGGCGTGCCGTTCGCTCCGTATCTGCGCGGGTGGACGCCGCGCATCAGTCACGTCGACGACGTCACGCTCGCGTCCCGCTGGGACGCCCAGGCCGGCGTGGCCGGCGCGATCGCGGTGGGGACGAAGGATGAGATCGACGCCCTGATCCGCGACCTCGCTCGCACCGCCGGGCTCGTCGCGCCTGTCGTGTTCCCGGTGCGGCGTGACGCCGTCGCCGGGCATTGGGCCATGATGGTCCGGGACGCCGGAGCCACCAAGGGCACCGCCCTCGAGTGGATCGCCGCGCACCACGGCGTCGAGATGGATGAGGTCGTCGCAGTCGGCGACTGGCAGAACGACATCCCGATGTTCCGGGTCGCCGGCCGGTCGTTCGCGATGGCCCACGCCTCCGACGAGGTGAAGGCGGCCGCCTCGGAGCACCTCCGCGCCGACGTCACCACCGGCGGCGGCATCGCGGAGGCCGCGGAGCGCTCGGGCCTGCTCTGAGTCGAGCGCCAGGCTCAGCGTCACGCTGGCGTGGGAGCCGGGCGCGTCAGCGATACGCGGCGGCCTGGATGCGAAACAGCTCCGAGTACTGGCCGCCTCGCGCCATCAGCTGCTCGTGGGTCCCGACCTCGACGAGACGCGCGCCGTCGAGCACCACGATGAGGTCGGCCATGCGCACGGTCGAGAACCGGTGCGACACGAGAATCGTGATCCGCCCGTCCGCGCCGATCTCGCGCGCCGCGGCGGCGTAGCGCTCGAACAGCGCGTGCTCGGTCTCGGCGTCGAGGGCGGCCGTCGGCTCGTCGAGCACCAGCAGGAGCGGGCGATCCCGCATGAAGCCCCGCGCCAGGGCGAGCTTCTGCCACTGCCCGAACGACACGTCGACGCCCGCGGGCCACGTCGGCCCCAGCTGGGTGTCGAGCCCTGAAGCCAGGCGAGTCACGACGTCGCTCGCGCCAGCGCGCCCGACCGCCGCGATGACGGCCGCGTCGTCGTCGATGCGGGGCACGTCGCCGAGTCCGACGGTCTGCCGGGCACGGAACTCGAACCGGAAGAAATCCTGGAACGCGCCCGAGAGCCGCGCCCGCCACTGGTCGGCTGGCATGCGGGCCAGGGGCAGGTCGTCCACGAGAATCTGGCCCGAGGTCGGCTCGTACATCTTCGCCAGCAGCTTGACCAGCGTCGTCTTGCCCGCGCCGTTCTCGCCGACGACCGCGACGACGGCGCCGGCGGGGAGCGCCACGGAGATGTCGTCGAGCACGAGACGAGAGGTGCCCGGGTAGGCGAACGAGACGCGATCGAGTCGGATGCCTCGGCGCATGGCGGCGGGGACCGGGCGATCGGCCGGCTCGGCGAGGGACGCCGCGTAATCCTCGAGCCACGCGAGTCTTCGGGAGCCGTCCATCCAGAAGCCCCGGAGGAACCCGAGCTCGCCGACGGTGGCGCCGATGTACCAGGACAGGCGAGAGCCGGCGGCGAGCACGAGCAGGACGTCGGCCGCCGGAGCGCCGGCGCCCAGGGACACGAACACGATCGCGCCGACGTAGGCCCCGCCGAACACGGCCCACGCGGCCGTGTGCCAGGCCGCCGAGCGCCACCGGGCCGCGGCGATGGGCCCGTACCCCCGCTCCCAGGCTCGGCGGCGCTGGAGCACGAGATCGTCCCCGATCCCCGCAACGCGCACTTCTTTCCCCGGGGGCGCCGTGGTCGCCGTCGTGAACAGGTGACGGGCCAGGCGATTGGCCTGGGCCGCGCGCTCCTGGGCCGTCCGCTCGATTGCGGGCCGCCACGTCGACGTGAGCACGGCGGGCAGCGCGAACACCGCCAGGAGCACGAGCGCGGGATGGATCGATGCCAGCAAGGCGACGGTGACGGCGACGCGGAGCACCCATCCGCACGTCGAGAACAACGACATGTACATGTGGTCGAGCACGAACACCTGGTCGCGCAGCATCGCGAGCCGATCGAGGTGCTCGGGCCGCTCGTGGTGCGCGATGGTCGACACGGTCGCCTGGAGCCGCGCGACGTGCGCCTCGAGCGCGACCGTCACCCGGTCGCGGAACCGGCGCTGGACGCGGGTGCTGACCGTGCGGAGAATCCAGGTGGCCGCCGCCGAGACGCCGAGACCGATGGCCGCCACCAGCACGAGATCCGATCGCTTCTCCATGACGCCCTGGCCGAGCAGCATCAGCCAGAGCGCGATGAGGGCGTCGGGCAGGGCCGCGAGCTGTGACAAGGCGAACGCGGCCAGCATCAACCTCGGCTCGTGCCGGTAGCCGAGCCGGCAGAGCCGCCACATCGAGGAGAGCGCGGGCGGCAGATCGCTCGACCGCGGCGTCCGGGAGGACTCAGGAGAGGACGTCATAGGCCCGCCCTTCGTCATCCTCGGCGGCGGTGAACCGCTGCGCCTGCAGATCGAACATCGTGCGATACCGCCCGCCGGCCGCCATCAGCTCGTCGTGGGTGCCCAGCTCGACGACGCGCCCGTGCTCGATCACGCAGATGCGGTCGGCCTGCCGCACGGTGGAGAAGCGGTGAGAGATCAGGATGGTCGTGCACGGCCGGGTGGCGGCGAGGATGCGCTCGAAGATTTCCGCTTCGCCGCGGACGTCGAGCTGGGCGGTCGGCTCGTCGAGCAGCACGACCCCGGCACCGCGCCCCACGGCGCAGAGCGCCCGCGCGAGGGCCACGCGCTGCCATTGCCCCCCTGACAGATCGGTGCCGCCGTCGTAGCCGCGGGCCAGCACGGCGTCGAGATCGGCGAGGTTCGCGGCGCCCGCGGAGGCGAGGGCTGCGCGCACGGCATCATCGGGAGCGCCCGCCGGGGCGACGTTGGCGCGCAGCGGCAGCTCGAAGCGGATGAAATCCTGGAACACGGCGGTCAACCGATCGCGCCACGTCTCGAGCGAGAGCTCGCGGAGGTCGACGCCGTCGATCTCGATCGCGCCGGCCTGCGGGTCGTACAACCGGCACAGGAGCTTGGCGAGCGTCGTCTTGCCGGCGCCGTTCTGTCCGACGATCGCGAGCGACGATCCCGCGGGAATCGCCAGATCGAAACCCTGGAGCACGGGCGGGCCGCCGGGATAGGCGAACGTCACGTCGCGGAACCGGATCTCGCGGGCCGGCATCGCGCGCGCCGGCCGATCGCCCCGGGACAGCGCGCCCGCGGCGGCCATGGCCGGCCCCAGCCGGAGCACCGCGGCGACGGGCGCCGCGGCGCCGTCGAGCGCCCAGTTGAGCCCGCCGAAGGCGATCATCGACGTCCCCACCGCCGTCTGCGCGAACACGACCACCTGGGCGAGGCTCGCGCCGCCGTCCCGCGCCGCCTGCGCCAGGGCCCAGAACACGGCGACGTTGGCGCCGACGACGAGCAGCAGGCTCCAGAGGACGGGCCGCTCGCGGAGCCGCGTCGCATGGTACTGGAGCGCGTGCAGCCGGGTGCGGCGCGCGACGAATCGGTCGAGCGTCCAGTCGGCGAGGCCGAAGAGTCGCAGTTCCTTCGCCGGCGCCGGATCGACGGCGAGGCGGAACGCATAGTCGGCGTCGCGCTGCGCGTTCCTGACCTCCTCGGTGTTGCGGTCGCGCCAGATCGCGCTCTCGCGCAAGAGCCAGTGCGTCGCGAGCCACGCGCCCGCCAGCACGATCGGGGCCCACCACGCGAAGGCGAACAGCACGACCGCGCACGCCATGCCGCCGATCAGCTCGACCAGACCGCCCGCGACGAAGTCGAGCGAGACGTGGAGGGGCGGCCCCGCGATGCCGAGGTCGAAGTCGCGCGCGACGGTGAGGTCACTGCCGAGCGCCGGATCCTCGAGGTGACCCATGCCGGGTGGACGCACGCACGCCTCGGTGAGCCGGTCGTAGAGCCAGGCAGCAGTGCGGTCGCCCAGGTTCGCAGCGATCGCCTGGTGGAGGGGACTCAGCACCTGGAGGAGGACGAAGGCGATGCCGGTCACGGCGAGCGGACCCGCCAGGCTGCCGCCGCGGTCGATCGCTCCGACGAGCAGGCCTGTCGCCATCGCGAATCCGGCTGGCAGGACCCCGCGCAGGATGAGGATCAGCCACCAGGCGACGGCGAGCGGACGATCGGCGCTCGGCAGGACACCGAAGAACTTCCATTCGTTTCGCGCTCGGAGCCGCCCCACCATTCCTCCGCCCGGCCCGGGCATCATAGCCCGGACCGGACTTGCGTAGGCCGAAGGTCCAATAGCCGCGATATCGGCGACGGCATCGTCCGCACTTTTCCGTGCACGCCACAGCCACAACTGGTTCAGGTCGGTCCCGCCGGGCCTCCGGGCCCCCCTGGTCCGTCTGGCGCTCGCGGCATCGGCGGGCCGCCCGGCCCCGCAGGTCCCGGTGGGCCTCCCGGGCCCGCTGGACCGCCCGGCCCACCCGGCCCGTCTGGCCCGGCAGGGGCCCCCGGCCCGCCCGGCGCGCCGGGCCCGAGAGGCGCGCCAGGGGCGAGGGGATCTCTCGAGATCATTCATTTCGCCGAGGCCCGGGCCGAAGTGAGGGCGAAGTGTCAGACGAAAGTCCGGCTCGTCGCGGCGTGGGCCCGGCAGCACCCCGATGAGCGCCTCGTCCTGCAGGGCTATCTCGACGAGGGCGAGCGCGGAGCGCAGAGAACCGGTCTCGCCGTGCAGCGAGCCTCCGCCGTGCGCCAGGCCCTGATGAGGGCAGGGGTGGAACCCGATCGGATCGACGTCGTCGACGAAACTCGGTTCGCCTCCGTTTGTCGGGACCGGTCGGAGCGATGCCGGGAGCTGAATCGCCGCGTGGAGATCTTGCCGCACCGCGACGCGACCAGATCAGGCGTCGCGCAGGTGGCGCTCGGACCGTGAGGGGCAGCCGACGTCGGTCGATGGCCTAGTAGATGTGGGCGCCGGCTGGATCCGAGCGCGGCCGGCGCCCCGTTTCGCTCCGCGTGCCCATCCCGCAGTATGATGTGTCGAGCTTCGTCATCCCCAGACCGACCCGATGCCCAGAGCACGCCTGGACAAGGACTACTACGCGATTCTCGGCGTCCGTCGCGACGCCGCCGAGGACGAGATCCGGAAAGCCTACCGGCGCCTGGCGCTCGAGTGGCATCCCGATCGCCGCCCGGGAGACCCTCGAGCCGCCGAGCGCTTCAAGGAGATCAGCGAGGCGTACGCCGTGCTGATCAATCCGCCGAGACGGCGCGAGTACGACGAGGCCTCGCGTCCCGGCGGCGCGACGCCGTTCCGGCACCGGCAGGACGATCTCTTCCGCGATCTGTTCACCGATCCGCGCGCGAGCTCCATCTTCGAGGACCTCTCCCGCGAGTTCCAGCGGATGGGGATGCGCGTGGACCAGCGCACCTTCCGCCACACGCTGTTCGGCGGGCGCGCTGTCGTGGCCGGAGGCGTGATCGTCATCTCGCCGCTCACCATCGTGCCCTCGCTGTTCCGGGTCGCCCGCGCCGCCGTCAATGGCGCCCGAGCGGCGACCCCGGTGCCGAAGCGTGACGCGCGCCCGCGCCTTGTCGGCGGGCGCGGGCTCTTCTCCACCGTCGCGCGTGCGGGCCGGCGACTCCTCGCTCGAGGAGAGGGATCCCCGTCGACGTCCGAGGCCGGCGCGTCGGAGGACGTGACGCTTCCGCTCCGCCTGAGCAGGCGCGAGGCCGAGCGAGGCGGGCAACGGCGCGTGACCCTCGCGTCGGGACGCCGCGCCGAGGACGTCAGCGTCACGATCCCGCCCGGGATTCGATCCGGGACGCGACTCCGGCTTCGCGGCAAGGGACGCCCGCGCCGCGACGGCTCGCGCGGCGACGCCTACCTCGCCATCGAGATCGTGGATCGGGGCTGAGCCGCGTCCCGACACGACCACACGGCGGCGTGTGCGGTGAGCGCCCCGGGGTCGCGTGCGAGCAGCGGTCGCCGGCCGCTGCCCGCTCCGTCCTCGAGAGCTACGTCGGCAGGAAGCCGAGCGGCGTGAACGTGGTGTAGCTCTGGCCGTTGTCGTCCGACGGCACCGTGGGAGCGAGGATCGTGTTCGCCCCGGGCCCGAGGGTGCCCGCCCCGACGTTGAGCCAGCGCGACAGGATCGTGCCGAACACGTCGCGAAGATCGGTGGTCATCCGGAGATCGTCGTTGCCGTCGGCGGGGTCGTCGAGCGGAGGATACTCCCCATACTGGTTGCCGATGACCGGATCGCCGAGGATCAGCATCGGCGCGCTGGTGGCGTGGTCGGTGCCCGCCTTGACCGGGTCGGTCGAGTTCTGTCGAATCGTTCGGCCGAACTCCGAGAACGACACGGCGACCACCTTGCTCGACTGGCTGCCCGTGAGATACCCCGAGTATCCGCCGGGAAGCCCGATCGACTGCTGCATCTCCGCGTAGAAGGCTGCCATCGACTCGCTCAACTCGTGCAGGAGCCACGAGTGCCAGAACCCGTCCTCCTGGTTCGAGTGCGTGTCGAAGCCGCCGAGCCCCACGTGGAAGAAGCGCGCGCCCACGTTCGCCCGGATGGTGGCCGCCACGTGTCTGAGATCGCGCGCCAGCCCCATCTCGTCGAGGCGCGCGTCATTGAGCGGCGAGTCGTAGACGAGCGGGTTGTACTGGCTGTAGCTACCGTTGTCGAGGAGCAGCGCTTCGACGCGGCCCGCATTCGCGAGGCCGCTGCCCGGCCGATAGTAGTCCTCCAGCTTGTCGATGCTGGCCGTGCCGGTCTGCCCGATCTTCACGAGCTCCGGATACGCGCCGCCCACTGCCGGCGTCAGCCCGTAGAGAGCCTCGAAGGTGGCCTGCTTCAGACCGGACTCCGAGTTGTCGGCGGGATACCGGAGCGTGGACAGCTGGTCGAAGGCGAAGATCGACGTCTGGGTCGGGATGAACATCGGGTTGATGCTGCCGCCCAGCACGAGCGCGGGGACGTCCGTCGACTGGAACCCCGCCGCGTTCAGGTACTTGCCAAACCAGCCGAGCGTACCGGCCCCGAGCGGATCGGCCGTCCACCAGATGGCCATGCTCCTGAAGTGGGAGTGATCGGCGAACGGATAGTGCACGCCGGGAATCACGGCGAGCTTGCCGGCGTCGTAGACCTGCTTGAGGGCGCCCATGGTCGGGTGCAGCGCGTAGGTGGATCCGTTCGCATTGGCGCCGATGCTGTTCAGGCTGACCCCGCCGGGGAAGCCTTCGTTGATCCAGGGCGTGAGGCCCGCGGCGTTCTTCGGCAGCTGCAGCGTGGGTCGCGCGGTCTCGTAGTGCCCGCGCTGCACGCCCGAGAGCGGATACACCATGTTGACGCCGTCGTTGCCGCCGAACAGCTGGACGAACACCACGATCGCGTCGCCCGGACCGGCCGCGTAGCTCACGCCCGTGCCGGCGATGCGCGTGAAGCGGGGACCGAGCGACAGAGCCGCTGCCGCAGCGCCGCCCAGCAGGAACTGCCGTCGTGTGAGGTGCATCGATGTCTCCTCTCAGAAGACCTGGTTCTCGGCAGCCTGCAGGGCCAGCGCGATGAGACCGCGCGCCTTGAGCTTCGCGTCCGGGGTGGTCGCCGTCTTCAAGTTGAGCGAGGGCTTGGCTCCGTTGTTGGTCGCATACGAGACGAGGACGTCGCGCTGCGCGGTCGTGAGCGGCACCGGCCGGCTCGGGGGAATCGTGCCGACCGTGGACGCGTTCAACCCGAGCTGGGCGAGAACGCGGTCGACCGTGGCGCCGGGATCGGCCGTCGCGCTGCCGAGCAGGCCCTTGACCTTCGCGAGGTCGATGCTCGGTGCGTCGCCGTCGGCCGCGATGTCCTTGGCAAACTCGAGGCGCGCCAGGAGCGTCCCCACGTTCATCCACCCGAGCCCCCCGGGCCAGCCACCGACGCTCGGCGGGTCGAACAGTCGCATGTTCATGAGCGCGAGCTGCTCGCCGAGCTGCCGGTCGGACGTGCCGTAGAACTTGCCGTTGCTCTTCGTGTCGAAGGCGCGCATGGACTGCGCGACGTAGTCGACCGGGTTCCTCACCGTGCGGCTCTTGGCCCGCGGGCTGTAGAACTCGTCGTGCGTCCACATCGCCCTGAGCAACGGCGTCAGCTCGAAGTTGTTGGCGGCGAGCACGTCGGCGAAGCCGTTGATGAGGGTCTTGAATCCGGCGACTGGCGGCGGATAGGCGTACCAGGTCCACAGCTTCCTGCTGAGGAAGACCCCGACCTGGTTCTTGCCCTCCCAGTCCGTCCGGCCGAAGAGGAACTTCAGCACGTCGTCGTTGGAGCCGGCGACCGCGTTGTCGATCCTGAAGTTGTTGTTCTGCTGACCGAAGATGACGACGTTGTCCGGAAGGTCGTCCCCGTCGTCGTCGTACTGACCGCCGTCCCAGTCGCCCTGGTTCCAGACCCCGACCCCCTGGCTGATCGACGTCCACCCCGTGAGCGCGCGGGACAGCTGGTGGACATCGCTCTCGGAGTAGTTCGGCTTCGTCGGATCGGGGGCGCCATCCGGACCGAACTGGAAGCGCCCGAAGATGAACAGCTCCATCAGCTCCCGGCCGAAGTTCTCGTTGGCGTTGACATGCATGCCGTCGTCGCTGGCGGCATTGGTGATGCCGTCGAGGTAGTAGAGGTTCGCGGGGTCGCGGTTGAACTCGCGCACGAGCGTCATGAAGTTGCCGCGCGCGTGGAAGCGGAAGAGCCCGTTCTGGGTCGCCATGTACGCGAGCGTGGGTTGCTTGCCCGCGCCGCTGACGAGGTGGCCGTGCCAGAACAGGACGAGCTTCTCCTGACAGGCTTCGCTCTGCGGGTTGGCGTTGACGATCCTCGAGAGCCACCAGGCCTGCTGCTTGAGGAGGCCCGCGTCGTCGTTGTTCTTCGGGCTCGGCGGCTTGACCTTCGATGGCTTGAAGCTCAACAAGTTGTCGACGGCGGCATCGACCGACGTGAATCGGCCGAGGAAGTCCTGGATCTCGGTCGGGGTCCCGCCGAAGCCGGCACGGCGGAGCAGATGAGCCGCGTTCTCGTAGTTCCAAAGTGCCGTCACGCTCTGACCTCCGTGTGTTCGAGGAAGCCGCCGCGCCGCCGATTGGCGCAGGGCCAGCCGGGAGCAAGCGGCGCGCCAAGGGTCGCGGGCGTTCAGACAGGCTCAGCAGGTCACGGCACGCAAAGATAAACGCGCGTCCCGATGAAGGTCCCGTGACTCGTCGAGCGCGGCGATAGAGTGTCCGTGATGAGGAGGCCCAGTCGGTCCGGTGACGTGTGTGTCAATAGGTCGAACACGTGTCCCAATATGGGATGTCACTTTTACACGACTTTTACACGACCTTTACACGGGCCGCGTGCCGGCTCTGCTTGCGCGCCGGTCGGGTTCGGCGTAACGGCCCGCCCGCCGACCCCGGCCACGCCTGGTCCGAGCCGCTATAATCCCCCCGTGAAGCTTCCGGCCGCGGGACGGACTCGCGAAGACGTGCTGGCGGCGCTCGAGCGATCCATGGACGGCGATCTTCCCTGGCTCGAAGGCCGCACCTTCAGCCTGGTCTACGGCGCTGGACCGGAACACCTCGCGCTGCTCCAGGACGCGTACGCGCTGTTCATGGCCACCAACGGTCTCGGCGCCGGGCGCATGTTCAAGAGCCTCGCCGCGCTGGAAGCCGAGGTGGTGGGGATGTCGGCCGGGCTACTCGGAGATGCCGGGTGCCCCGGCAACGTCACTTCGGGCGGCTCGGAGAGCATCATCATGGGCATCCGCGCGGCGCGCGAGCGCGCCCGGGCCGAGCGTCCCCGCGTGACCGCGCCCGAGATGATCCTGCCCGCGAGCGCCCATCCCGCCTTCGACAAGGCCGGCGAGCTCCTGGGGATCCGGCGCATCCGCACGCCGTTGACCGGCGACTACGTCGCGGACGTCGACGCCATGGCCAAGGCCGTGACCGACGACACGATCGCGCTCGTCGCCTCGGCGCCGAACTACCCGTTCGGCACCATCGACCCGGTGCCGGCGATCGCCGAAATCGCTCGGCGGCATGCGCTGCACCTGCACGTCGACGCGTGCGTGGGCGGCTTCGCGCTGCCGTTCCTCCGCATGCTCGGCGAGCCGATCCCGGCGTTCGACCTCGCGGTGCCCGAGGTGTCGACACTGTCGGCCGATCTGCACAAGTACGGCTTCGCGGCGCGCGGCACGTCGCTGATCCTCTACCGCGACCGGGCGCTGCAGCAGCGCGCCGCCTTCCAGCTCGACGACTGGTCCGGCGGGCCGTATCGCACGGCGACCCTGGCCGGCTCGCGGCCCGGCGGCATGGTGGCGGCCGCGTGGGCGGTGCTGCAGCACTACGGCGAGGCGGGGTTCCTCGAGATCAACCGCGTCATGCTCGACACGTCCCGCCGCCTGCGCCGCGGCATCGAGGCCATTCCCGGCTTCCGTGTCCTGGGTGATCCCGCCATGTACGTCTGGGGGTTCGCATCGGAGCTGGTCGACGTGATGGCCGTGGCCGACGCCATGGCCGAGCGACGCTGGTATCTCGGGCGGCAGCTCACCGCGCCTCCGAGCCTGCACGTGGTGCTGACGCCGCTGCACGGTCCGATCGTCGACGAGTTCCTGCGCGATCTGCGCGAGGCGGCCGAGACAGTGGCGCGGAACGGCCGCACGGGAGCGCAGAAGTCGAGCTACGCGACGTAGCCGACGGCCTGCCGGGTTGCCGGGGCGCCTGCAACGAAGTATCGCGAAGCAAATCGACCCAGTGCCCACGAATTCGAGGAGGACGGGATGAGCGGACGATCTCTGCACCTGGTCCGGATGGACGTGGCCCACGACCACGAGGCGACCTTCAACGAGATCTACGATCGCGAGCACGTTCCCGCGCTCGCGGCCGTGCCCGGCGTGGGCCGGGCCGCGCGCTTCCGGAATCCGTCGCCCACGGATCCGCGGTACATCGCGGCCTACGAGCTCGAGAGCCCGACGGTGCTCGAGAGTCCCCAGTGGAAGGCGGCGGCCGAATCCGGGCGCTGGCCCAAGGAGGTGCGACCCCACACGATGAACCGCCACATCGCCACCTACGAGTGGGTGGGGTCGAGCCCGGAGCTGACCTTGCGGACGCCCTACGTCTTCTGGGTCATGATGGACGTGGAGCCCCACCGCGAGGCGTTGTTCAACGAGCTGTACGATGCCGAGCACGTCCCGCTGCTGCTCAAGCTGCCGGGCGCGGTCAACGTGGCGCGCTATCGGACCGCCGCCGCGGGCGAGCCCCGCTACCTGGCCGTGTACGAGGTCGAGCGCCACGACCTGCCCATGTCGAAGGAGTGGAACGACACGTCGGACGTCGGCCGATGGAAGCCCGAAGTGCGGCCGTACACCTACAACAAGCGCTTCATCGTGAGCGAGCGCATCGGAACGAGCCGGTGACGTGCGTCGCCGGCGACGCTGGTTGGCAGGGCAGACTCGGGGGGCCCTCGAATCACAATCGAAGGCCCCTCCGATTCTTCTCAGGCGCGATCGTAGAGCTTGAGCGCGAGCGCTCCGTGGGTCGTCGCGGCGCCGGCTCGGAGGGCGGCCGAGAGGAGCGCCGCCTCCGTCACTTCCTCTCGCGTGGCGCCCGCGGCCTTGGCGCTTCGCGTGTGCACGTCGAGGCAGTACGGGCACTGCGTCGTGCACGCGACGGCGAGCGCGATCAGCTCGCGGTACTTGCGGGGAATCTTGCCGTCGTCACGGCCGACGATCGAGTCCAGCTCGACGAAGCCCTTGAACTCTGCCGGGGCCAGCTTCTTGAACTCGCCGATCGCCTTCAGGTCATCCGAGTCGTGGTAGTGGCTCATGGCCGGCTCCTCTCCTGACGGGGAATGACAATCACCCCGATACTAGCGCCGTCTGCCGGGGCGGATCCTGATGCCAA
>Ga0187894_10001104_pt1 | contig 35841 bp, 28 predicted proteins | sample GBC1701081metaG_FD_136650 | JGI IMG/M metagenome (GOLD analysis project Ga0187894, IMG submission 136650) | White microbial mat communities from a lava cave in the Kipuka Kanohina Cave System on the Island of Hawaii, USA - GBC170108-1 metaG ...
TCATGTGGTGGGCTTGCTGAAAGAATACATGGGGGACCTGGTCGAGCAGGCGAAGCAAGAGACGGCAGCCCATGCCTCCTTTGGTTTTTCTGCTACGCCCTATCGGTCGGATCAGGCACTGTCAGATTTGTTGGCTATACTGGACGATCGTATAGAATCTGAGGGGGTACAAGTCGGATTGCCGGACGGGTTTCTCCATCAGATGTGGGGGCTCTGTAACGACGCCCGTGCCCAGGTAACGGAACGCGTGTGGTTGGATCTGAACAGCAGCGATCTGCCGTCGTCGAAGGCCAGGGTTCGAGAGCTGACGTATCGTGCGCTGATTGCCGTTCTGGAAACCTCAGACTAGCAGGCTGTTCATGCATCACCGCCATGCGTGAGAGCATCCCAGCGTATTGTGCAAAACTGAGTTGTCGGCATCCTGCTAGAGCTTTCCTGCCAGCCAATAAATCACGATACCTGCCACTTCTGCCACTGCTTCCCTGCTGTGTTGTAGTGCGATATCGCTCGGCAGGATATCAAGCGGGTTGACGTTGTCCCAGCCTTCTCTCGGTCGGTTCCGCGAGACGTATCCGCAGGGGACCGGCGTGACGCGGAATCCCTGCTTAGTGAACACGGGGACGGCACGTGGCAGGTGGTGAGCTGAACTCACGAGGAGAATCGAGGCAGATCCGAGCAACTGCTTGGTCCCCGTCGCATTCTCATAGGTATTTCGGGATTCTGTCTCGATCATTGTGGCGGACTCGGGAACGCCGAGGCGAACCGCCCATCGTTTCATTTCGACCGCTTCATTAGGACCCGTGCCGAAGATTTGGCTGTCTCCCCCTGTCAGCACCAACTTGGGGGCGTAGCCTTGCTGGTAGAGATCTACGCCGCAAGTGGTTCGATTTTTGGAATAGGAAGATGACTCGGTGATTGGTCGAAGCGAGCCCTTCGTTTCGATACCTCCACCCAATACGACGATGGCATCGAAGCGATCGGACGGGGTCAGCTGTGGGGGGTGGTACCAGGATTCGAGCGAACCGATCAGCGGGATGGCGACCAACGGACTGGATAGTGTCACGAGGAGAAGAAGAGAAGACATGAGAAGCTGGCGCACCCACCGCAGGCGTGTCGGCGAGAATGGGAAGAGAGCCAAGACCGTCGCCGCGCCGAGCAGCAGCACGACCCATGTCAGCGGGTAGAGACCGTACTTGACGAACTTATACAGACCGAAGAAGAATGGAGTCAGTTCCATCGGCAGACCTCAATCGAACAGTGAGCATCGCCGACAGCATACATGGAGCGAGTCAAATGACCAAGCCGGAGGAGGCAACGCGATGACACAAGGGCGCCGCTATTGGCTCATGAAATCAGAACCACGCGCCTTTTCGATCGAAGATCTTGAGAAGTCTCCTAAGCGGACGACCTGCTGGGATGGTGTGCGGAACTATCAGGCGCGCAACTTCATGCGTGCAATGGCTGTCGGAGACCAGGTGCTTTTTTATCATAGCAATGCCGAACCGCCGGCTGTCGTGGGGATTGCGGAAGTCGTGCGGACCGTCTATCCCGATGAAACGCAGTTCGACAAGACCAGCCACCATTATGACCCAGCCAGTGTTCCCGCTTCTCCACGGTGGGAGATGGTGGATATTCAACACCGTCAGACATTCAAGACCGGTCTGTCGCTCGATCGACTGAGGCAGGAACCCAAGCTGAAGGGCATGGTCTTGTTGCAAAAAGGTTCCCGCCTCTCCGTCCAGCCGGTGACCGAAGCGGAGTGGGCTGTGGTATTGAAACTTGCCGGGGTTAAGATCCTCTAACGGCGTGAACAGTGCAGGTTTCAGATCGAGTGGTTCCCAAGTCTGAAGCGATAGGGAAATACATCGGCAGGATGCTCAAAAAGGCCGTCAGCAAGGCCGCAGCGAGTTGTTACTTTATAAGGGGTGGGTGGGATGATCCCAACTGCGCGCATCGAACGAGCACAGTTTCACCGTGCGCGTTCTGCGAGCAAGGGGATCATCCCAGCTACCCCAGCCCCCCTTTTTCAGCATCCTATGAGGCTAGGTTTTGGCTTTGCCGTTGTCTAAGTGCCGATGCTGCCAGTCGAGCCAGGCATGGCCCAATTCGTGAGCGAGAATGTAGCGACGTCTGGTCACAGGCAAGCGCTTGCGAAGATAGATGGTCTTCGTGGCGTCGTCCCAGATTCCGTCGGCATTCGGATCCCGACGGTCCATGTCGGTATCGGACAGTTGTCGGATAGAGATTCGATAGCCGAACGGAAATACGACTTGGGAGGGTATACGCAACATATCCGCTATTCCTGATAGTGAGTCAGCGTATCACAAACGCCTCTCTTGCTTCACGGCCATTATGTCTTTATAAATCAATATATTATGAACAATTTTGTTCAAGAATACGAGACCGTACCGGTCTTTCCTTATCAGAATATTCAGACGACTTTCGGTGTGCTGAGCTTACATCTCTCTTAGCGAGGCTGCTCATACTGCAGAAAAAGCATTGTTAGTTTTCAGCGTGGTGACCCAATAACTCACGATGCTGGAAATGAGAAGTGCTTCATTGGCGACCTGGAGCAGGAGTATACTGACCGCACATGAGGTCTACCATGCAACGTGTGCTTGTCCTGGGTGCTGGAAAGATCGGGTCCCTGGTTGCCTGCCTTTTATCAGAGAGCGGCGACTATGAGGTCTGTCTTGGTGACATCAGTTTCGATACTCCCAAGCGGTTAGTCGAAGACCTCGGTCTCTCGCGAGTGACACCGCTGCTCCTCGATGTCCGACATCCCGACGCCATCAGCGCATACCTGGCGGCGCATCGATGCGATGCGGTCCTGTCGAGCCTTCCGTATTTCTGCAACCCGGTTGTCGCCGGATTGGCCCGGGAACACCGGCTTCACTATTTTGACCTGACAGAGGATGTCGAGGTGACCAATCAGGTCAAGGTCCTGAGCACCGACTCGCCGCAAGCCTTCGTGCCGCAATGCGGCCTTGCCCCCGGCTTCATCAGCATCGCGGCGCACGACCTGATCACCCATTTCGATACGGTGGATACGGTCAAGATGCGGGTCGGGGCCTTACCGGTTCATCCCAGTAATGCGCTGAAGTATTCACTCACGTGGTCCACCGATGGGTTGATCAACGAATACGGCAATATCTGTTACGGAATTGAAGGAGGGGAAAAGGTGCCGCTCCTTCCTCTCGAAGGGTATGAGACGATCGAAGTAGACGGACTCCTATACGAAGCGTTCAATACGTCCGGAGGATTGGGAACGTTGGCCGATACCTATGCAGGGAAAGTCAGGACCATGAACTACAAGACGCTGCGGTATCCGGGCCATTGCGAGAAAATTCACCTCCTGATGAACGATCTCAAGCTGAACGAAGACCGTGAAACGCTCAAGCGAATTCTCGAACGGGCGGTTCCCCAGACACTGCAAGATGTCGTGCTGATTTATACCTCCGTCATGGGGATGAGAGAGGGCGCCTTGTTCGAGGAGAACTACGTGAAGAAGATCTATCCTCAATGCATTAAGGGAAAACTATGGTCCGCCATTCAAGTGACGACCGCCTCGAGTCTCTGTGCCGTAGCCGATCTTGTGCTTGCGGCGCCCAAGCAGTACAAGGGATTCGTGACCCAGGAATCGTTTCCGTTACACGACGTGCTCAATAATCGGTTTGGAGCCTGCTACCGATGATGCCCATCGGAGAAATTCTGAAAGGATTGGGCTTGAGTGCCATCAATGCAGGTGGCAGTACCGGTGCCCATTGGTGGGCCTCCGGCGAGAACACATCGTTGCTGGAATCCGTGAATCCGGCGACCGGCGAGCCGATTGCAAAAATTCGACCCTGTTCGGCCGATGACTATGAGCACATCGTGCGGGAGTCCGTTGCGGCGTTTCAGCAATGGAGGCTCGTCCCGGCTCCCAAGCGTGGAGAACTTGTCCGGTTGATCGGCGCCGCGTTGCGGGAGCACAAAGACTTGCTCGGCTCGCTGGTGTCTCTCGAAGTCGGCAAGATTAAAGCCGAGGGGGACGGCGAAGTCCAGGAAATGATCGATATGGCTGACTTTGCTGTGGGCCAGTCACGCATGTTGTATGGCATGACGATGCATTCAGAACGGACACAGCACCGAATGTCGGAGCAATGGCATCCGCTCGGACCGGTCGGTATCATTACGGCCTTCAATTTTCCAGTGGCAGTCTGGGCTTGGAATGCGTTTCTGGCCACGATTGCCGGGGATACGGTTGTGTGGAAGCCTTCGCCGAAAGCGCCGCTCTGCGCGATTGCCGTGCAGCACCTCTGCAACCGAGTGATGAAGCAACAGGGATATCGAGGAATCTTTTCACTGCTCATCACGGCCGAGAAGGCCGTCGCGGAGACGTTGGTCCAGGATCGCCGACTCCCGTTGATTTCGTTCACAGGGTCGGTACCGGTCGGTCGCGCTGTGGCTACGACCGTCGCGCAACGGCTGGGGCGGACGTTGTTGGAACTGAGCGGGAACAACGCGATCATCGTGGATGAGACGGCGGACCTTTCCCTGGCGATTCGCGCAATCGTGTTCGGGGCGGTCGGCACTGCCGGCCAACGTTGCACGACGACCAGACGGCTGTTCGTCCACGAGTCTCGTTACGATGAAGTGGTCGCGAAGCTCATTTCCGCATACAAGCAGATACGCATCGGCAACCCATTGGAGTCAGGCGTGCTGATGGGCCCGTTGATCGATCGTGCTGCGGTCGAAGCCTATCGGAAGACTCTCGAGGAGGTGAAGCAGGCGGGAGGGAAAGTTCTCTACGGAGGGCAGGTACTGGATCAGCCGGGCTATTTCGTCGAACCCGCTATCGTGAACGCGGAGAATCATTGGCCCACCGTCCAGCGCGAGACCTTTGCGCCGATTCTCTACGTCATGCCCTTCAGGGCGCTCGACGACGCCATCGCGTTACAGAATGGAGTGCCTCAAGGCTTGTCGTCTGCGATTTTTACGTCCGACGTGCGGAGCAGCGAGCGGTTCACGTCTACTGTCGGCAGCGATTGCGGGATTGCCAATGTGAATATCGGGACATCAGGAGCGGAAATCGGCGGCGCCTTTGGAGGTGAAAAGGAAACCGGCGGAGGGCGCGAAGCCGGCTCGGATGCTTGGAAAGCCTATATGAGAAGGCAGACGAACACCACCAACTGGGGTCACGATTTGCCGTTGGCTCAGGGCATTCAGTTCGGCTCATAATGTCCGTGTCAGAGCAACAAGGAGCCTGAATTATGGAACCAGCTGTCGAGTTAGATGCGTTGATCGCCAGAATGATTGCGGACTATGTGTCGCGCAATCAGGCAGCCAAGGTGTTGCGGGACTCGCTGGATGGAGCGGGAGTCGGCTTCTATCCGGTCGCAGACCATCTGACGTTGCGGACACTCAATATCGATCGGCGTGCGGAGGAATTCACGAAGCTCGGGTATGGGTACAGCGAAACGATCGAGTATGAAGACTGGTATGCAAAGGTCTATCGAAGGATTGGATATCCCGCACTCTTCGTGGATCAAGCCTATCCCGATGATCGGGGCCGCACCAGCATCATCCCTGGCTGGGTCAAGACTTTCGGCGATCAGGTATTTCATCATGTGGCGGTGCGCGTGGAAGACATCGAGCAGGCGATTGAACGGTTGAAGGCGCAAGGGGTGACCTTTACCGGTCAGATCGTCGGCGCCCGTGGCGGCCAGTTACGGCAAATCTTCACGGTGCCGGAAATGGTGGACGGTCAGCCTTTCTCCGTACTCGAACTCACCGAACGCCACCGCGGATATCAAGGGTTCTCGCCTCCCCAAGCAGACAGCCTGATGAAATCGACTGTCAATCGAATCTAATACCGTTCCCCTCTGTATCCTGTCGGCGGCCCGCCCCAGGGGCCTAGACATTTTACCCCCAAGCTTTCTCGCCTCGTTTTAGGAGCCCACGCAGGATCCGCTGCATGTTTTCCCCGGCCTTCTCTCGGCGCTGGCGTTGACGCTCAACCATGCGGCCGGCGACAAATGCGGCCCGCGCGCTGGTCGATTGCTTGAGAAACGCCCGGATATGTGCTTCAGCTTGAAGGGCGTCTTGGTGCATGCCTAAGACATCTTGTACGGCGCGGGCTTTGTTGATGAAGCGTGTCGCCGGCTTGCCGACAGTTGGTTCGGCGAGTTCGGCAGCATAGCGGGCTCGTTTGGTCCTGATCCTGGTCTTGTGGATTTTGACATTGTTCGGTGAGTCACCAGCTTGACGAATCGCGTTTCGCAATTTTGTGAACTCCTGCTTGACAAGGTCGCGCAGCGTGACGGTGGACTCGATGACGGTCGGATCATGCGGCGCTTGCTGGAGCCGCCTGATGAGGTCAAGATACCGCTCGCTCTTCAATTCGCTCAACAAGACTTCCTGGACATGGTTCCGCTGGGCTTCCAGGTGCCCAATGAACTGTGTCAGAGGCCGGCGATCTCGTGCATCCAACGCGAGAGATTCTTCACGGAAGTAGGCAAGTTGTACGTCGAGGTCGCGGGCCGGCCCCAGCACTCGACCGAGCCAGCGCAATTCATCCCGCAACGATTCTGCCCATTCAGGAAGAAGCAGAGGCCTGGCGGAGCGTAGGACGGCGCGCAATTGCCTCGTGGCCACGCGCATTTGATGCAGACTTTCAGGTTCCTTTCCGAGCCTGGTGCCGGGATCATGCGCAATCAACCATCGGACATGACGTGCGAGGGCCCACTTCACATGATCTACCACCGACGCATCCGATGCCGGCTGTGGCTCTGGACTGGGAGCCACCAGGGAAAGCGCGCGAACAAGCTTGGGGCGTCCGTCATGATCTTCGGCTCCCGCTCGACGGAGCTGCCGTTCGAGATCTGGCAGTGCGCTGTCCAACCCGTTTACCTGCTCGATTTCGAGTTCTCGAAAGCGTTGAAGGACCGTTCCGTTCTTCATGACGGACACGTGATCGAGCGTGACGTCTGCGACAGGGATATTGTCCATGCGCACGCGAACGCCCGTCCGCCAAACCCGCAAGATGGCCACAGGCATGAGCTGCCGCTGCCCGAGGTGGAGGAACAACAGATCGCGGAACAGTGTCGGTGGAGCAGACTGGCGACCGACCAGCTCAATTTCCTGGCGGTCCTTCATCAGAGCGAGTTTCAACTGCCAGGCCTGTTTCCCGCGCTCGATTCGATGGCGCAGAGTGATCCCGGCGTGGGCCAGGTCATGCTGGGACGTGTCGTAGTAGATTGATGTCAGCCGCCGTCGTGGAAGCGGGGTGCCGGGGAGCTTGGGAAGACGGAAACGCTCACCGACAGCCAGCTTAATCTCACGCTCGACTGTTGATTGGACCTCAGGCTTGAAAGCAACGGGATCTGGCGGTTCCGATGGGAGCTTGTCAGCATGAGCCATCGCTGTTTCCTTGCGGGACCGTTAACTGTCGCAGATGGAAGGGGAGAGAAGCAATCCCTACCCCGGGCGGGTAAGTCGAGTGTCTTGTGCGGCTAGAAAGCTAAAAGTGGTACGCGATGCCGGCAAGGATATTAAAAGCACTATATACGCCGCTGAGTCCAAAGCCGGAAGGATCGAGGTTCGTGATTGTAGCGTAGTTGTATTTCCCTTCCACAAAGAGTGCCCATTCCTCAGTCGCGAGCACTTTCAATCCTGCCTGTGTGTTGAGCCCGGGTACGACTTGACGTCCGTCGATTTGGCCTGAGCTGCTGAAGTAGAACCCCCCTCCTCCGATTCCGATATAGGGCTGGAAGGTTGTACCGGGGTAACGAGCGACCACATTGACGATGGCCGTGACCAATCGGAGCGAGCTTTGAGTCACGGGCAACGTCGAATTCACGGTTTCCTGGACTGAGCACTGTTGAGTCGGTGGTGCAGGACAAGGGAAAACAGGGAGGTGCCCGGGGCCCAGGAGAAATGTAATGTCTTGAGTCGTCGCAAGGGTCTGCGTTTTGATCGTAGGGGTCGTCGTAAATGATTCCAACTCTACCCCTAACCAAGGTAGCCCCAGGTCGTTGAAGAAGTATCCACCCTTCCCGCCAAAGAGAGCAGACTGCTGGAGAGAAAGATTCGATGTACTGAAGTTCTGGGTTAAGGTGTCCCCTTGCTGAATGTTAGAAGGACCGAACCCATAACGGTTTATCGCCAGTGCTTCCCCATAAGTATTCATGGTCGCATCCGAGAGCGGTTGGGCCATGCTGTAGCCTCCATAGCCGCTCAAGTACCATTCACTGCGCGCCGATTCCACTTGACAGAGGAATACCATAATCAAAACTGCATAGGTTATAAACCGATTCAATTCTCTGTCTCCTTGTCCAAGGGCGGACCAAGCGCACAAAGATCCGAACACCGGTCGACAAACATCCTGGCCACAGTAGCCCAATGGCAATGACGTACTCATTACGCGAAGATTAACGTTCGGTTAACTTGACGATGATCGCTTCGGAGAACTCAGAGATGTGAAAACCTGTTCATGCGGATGTACGGAGGGAGACGATTCAGATCGTCGGATTGATCAGCGGATTTCGATGGTGAGTGTGCGCGGTGTCTGGCTACGCACAATATCCAGGCTCACTCTGTGTTCATCCTTCATCTGTTGAACGGCAGTGAGGAGCATGCCTGGTTCGCGAATCTCCACTCCGTTGATTCGCTTCAGAATGTCGCCGGACTGCAAACCCATCTTGTAGTACAGTCCCTCAAAGCGTACTGCATCGAGTAGCATGCCGTTGAACCGACCTTCGATCATTGATACGACCGGCTGGGCTTGCAATAGCAGGTGAGGGATGTCCAAAAGAATTTTGGACAATTCACGACGATCAATGATCTGAATCGGCCGGCCGTTGCTGGCAGAAGTGACATCGGCGGTCAGCGATACGACCCGGGTAGGCATGGCAGGGTGTGTGGAGCGGGCCGGCAGAGTGAGAGCGGGAGGCCGTTCCTGTGAAGATTCCGGAAGAGGCGGCATGCGCCGGGCTTGCTCCAAATCGGTGAGCATCGCCAATTCAAGCCATTCCTCTTGTCCCCTGTCTTGGAACAACACGCGAGTTTTTTCAATAGAAACAATCTCACCCACGCTAGGAACATGGTCATGAAGGCGCAGCAATTTCTGTTGCTGATTCGATAGGTCCTGAACGATCGCCATTGGCACATCGCCAATGCCCAGCGCCGTGCCATGCAACAACAACTTCTTGGCCACTTCGAGAGATGCTCCCGGTCCCGAACCTGTCGAAGACCCTACATTCCGTGATGACTCTGTAGGCGGCGCGAACAGACCGCGAGCCACGAGGTCCTGTGCCAACTGTTGAAGAGGCACCGAAGGCCGGAGAGTATTGTCCTGCGGGGGCAACGGAGAAGGAGACATGTTCGGCACGAACAGCGCGTGATCGACAAAGGCGTTCACAATGTGTGCGGTAATGAAGGTCGAGAGACCCAGATACAGGCAGAGCATCAGCTTTCGTGTGCTGGTAATCGGAAAAATTGAGCGCATGGCTTTTCCTAACAACAAGCCGGCCTCTCTGGCAAGGGCAAAACGATCTTAATTACAGACGCTTACGAGAATTAACAACTGGCAAATGCCTCGATAACAATTCCGTAACGCCGCGCCAGTATTTCTTCACCTATATATGCACTCGTGAATTTCTTGGGCGTGAGCCAATAATTTTCAGCCGGCAGAACTACAACAGAAGATTTTGTCCCGGCCTGGGGTATGGAAAACCTCCCTGAGCAGAGCACAGGATTCTCCATGTTCAGGGAAAACAATTGGGCATGAAGCACCAGTTGGGGAAGGTATTAGCCGGGATAGTCGTGTGCTTCGTGTGGCTTCCTGTGACAACGGAAGTAATGGGGGGAGCCGTGAATCGCCAGGATCCAGGGATCGTTTCTCCGCCACGTAGCCAGCAGGAGTCGTCTGCCTCGCGCATGGATGGTCCGGATGGGCGCATGAACGAGGGGGGAGCGAGCCAAGCCGAACGCGGTACGAACGGTCCTATCTTGAAACAAGACGGCCAACCGGAGCCAGAAAGGCCGGGCGCCATCACCCTCTCGAAGTTCATTGTCGAAGGCAACACGATCTTATCCCAGGACAAGATCGACGCAATCCTCGACAAATACAAAGGCGCTGTTTTCCAATTCAAAGACGTCGAACAGGCGCGCGTCGAACTGGAGAAAGCGTATCACACGGCAGGGTATCCCACCGTTCTGGTGAACCTCCCGGAGCAGACTGTCGAGCAGGGGAGTGTCACGCTACAAGTGATTGAGGCTTCCCTTGTCGAGATTAAGGTTACGGGGCAGGAGCACTACAGCAAATACCGTATTCTCGAAAAATTGCCGTCCATTCAACTAGGAACAGTGCTCTATGAGCCCAAGTTTGTGAAAGAACTTTCGGCAGTGAATGCCAACCCGGATCTCCAAGTGTCTCCGGTGCTGAGGCCGGGCACAGAGCCGGGAACAGTGGGCCTCGAACTCAAGGTGAAGGATCGCCTGCCGGTCCATGGGAAATTGGAGGCCGATAACAGAGGACCGATCACGACTCCACAAAATCGTTTGCTCGCTGAAGTTCAGCATACCAATCTCTTCGGCGGCGACGAAATTCTTACGGTCAATACGGTCCAGACTCCGACGGATTGGGGATCGGTTCAGAACTACGGAGCGAGTTTCGTTTATCCGGTGAAATGGCCCGATCATCTGTTGGCCGTCTACGGGTCCTACTCGCAAAGTCAATCGGTGTTGGCCGGATCGGGCATTACAGTTGGAGGTGGGGGCAATGTCTCGGTTGCTGGCAACGCCACTGTCGCGGGGGTTCGCTATATTATTCCGCTCTTTCCCGGAGGGACGATCACGCATCAATTGTCGATCGGGGTTGACTACAAACGGTTGGAGCCCACGAACGCGACATTTCCCGGCGGTGGGACGGCGGTGGTCAAGAGTCCGGTTCAGTACACCCCGGCCTCAGTGGCCTATTCCGGCTTCTATCCGGATCGATTGGGGCTCACGAAACTGTCTCTATCGGCCAAAGGCTATTTCGCGGGCACCATCCCCGGAGGAGATGAGGAGGATTTTGCCGGAAATCCCAACGATCCATTGGGCCAGCCGGGCAACCGTCAAGGATCGACAGGGACGTTTGCTGTGTTGCAGGGCGGGCTCGATCGCGTGCAGCCCTTGCCAGGAAACTTTATGCTGGCGCTGCATGCAGACGGCCAATGGGGCAGCCAGCCATTGATACCGGCCGAAAATTATTTTGCCGGAGGCTTCGATACGGTCCGAGGCTACCTCCAGTATGAAGCGATTGGCGACAACGCCGTCCGCGGCCGGGCGGAACTGACGACCCCGGAACTGCTCGCTATCCCGATCGATCGAATCTGGCAGCGCCGCCGCAGTGCCGATTACACCGTCAGAGTGAAGTTTGCCGCTTTCTACGATATCGCCCAACTCTGGGTGCAGCAACCTCAACCTGGTCAGACATCGCAATTCCGGCTCGAAGGAGTGGGGGCAGGGATTCGAGTGAAGTTTCCCAAAGATGTGGGGCAGCTCATCATCGATCAAGGATTCGCGCTCGAAGAGACCTTGAATACGAAACGAGGCGACAGTTTCGTGCATTTCTCCGTCGGCCTCTCGTTTTGATGAACAAGGAACGCAACACCATGACACACAAACGGGTTCTCTCCGGTCTGATTCTCCTGACGTATCTTTCGCAGCTGATCGTCGTACCCGTTGTCTTGGCCAATCCAATCGGGCCGGCCGTGGTCGGAGGCGAGGCGACGGTGTCAGGGCTCGGCACCTCCCACGTCACGATCGCCCAGGCTTCCCAGCAGGCCATCATCAACTGGCAGCAGTTCAATATCGCGCAGAACGAAGTGACGCAGTTCATTCAACCGAACGTCCAGGCGATTGCACTCAATCATATCTTCGATCAGAACCCCAGCCAAATCTTGGGATCACTCCGCGCCAATGGAACGGTGATCCTGCTCAATCGCAACGGGATCCTGTTCGGCCCAAATGCGCAAGTCGACGTCGGCGGGCTGATCGCCTCGTCTCTGAATCTGTCGAGCGCCAATTTCCTCGCCGGCCATTATCTGTTCCAGGGAACAGGCATCGAAGGTCTTGTCAAGAACATGGGCGCCATCAATGGGTCACACGCTGGTGTCTACCTGCTGGCGCCTAATGTCGAAAATAGCGGGGTGATAACGAGTCCGGGAGGGAATATCGTCTTGGCCGCCGGCGCGAAGGCCTTTCTGTCGAACCGGCCAGACGGACGCGGGTTTCTGGCTGAACTCTCCAATCCTCTTGGGCAAGCCGTGAATGTGAAGGATCTGATCGCAGACGGCGGCAGTATCACGCTGGCCGGCCGGATGGTCAATCAAAAAGGCTTGATCCGTGCCGACAGCGTGCGGGAGCAAAACGGAAAAATCGAATTGCTCGCCAGCGAAGCCGTCACGCTGAAGGACGGGAGCCGCACCCTCGCGCGCGGAGGCGACGAAGGGATTTCAAACGGAGGCACAATCCGGGCCATCGCCAACTTGACGAACGGCACAGCCACTTTTCAGAAGGGCGCCGTGATGGACGTGTCAGGAGGAAAGAACGGAGGCAATGGAGGATTTGCCGAAGTGAGCGGCGCAGCCGTGAGATTGGGCGGCCAGTTTCTCGGCCGCGCGATCACCGGCTTCAAGGGCGGGCGATTTCTGATCGATCCGACTGTCACGACGTCGAACGTAGGACCCACAGAGTTTGCGAGTTTCGAAGGCAGCGGCGCGTCGGAGGTCATCTTTCAGTCCCCCGTGGGCAGCGACTTAGTCGTCACGGGGCAGTACGATCTCGGCGCCGGGTGGAACTTGTCCGGGGCAACCGGCACGTTGAGTTTCGTCGCCGGCGGAAACCTGCGCTTTGACAACGCTCGGCTCACGAACAACAATTCCGGGACCAAATGGGACTTCGCCGGATCGGCGGCCGGCGATATCCTCTTCAGTAACTCGCATGTGTCCACCGGGTCCGGCGGCGACATGCAGTTCTCGGCGCCCAACGGGAACATCAGCCTGGTCAATTCATTCGGACAGCTCTCGACATTGAGGATCTCCTCGGCGGGTGGCAACCTCGCCCTGGTCGCTGGGCTTGATATCATCAGCCCAACTGCGAGAGTGAACGATCCGTTGCTGAGCCCGAGGCTCCTGGGTGGCATCCGTCTGGACGGACCAGGAAATCTGACGATCACGGCCGGAAGAGATTTTGTCGGCGGCTCCGTCAGCGGCCAGTTTATGGGCCCTGGATTCGTCCTGGCCAACGGCACGGCAACCGTGACCGCGGGACGTAATATCGGGGGAGCTCAGAAGGGGGTTACAACGACCGACTCAGACCAGTATGCGAACCTCACGCTGGGCAAAGGGGTCATCAACCTCACGGCCCAGTCCGGCAGCATTTACCTCGGAAGGGTTCAAGACATGGGCGCGTCTGATACCACCGGCACTATCAGGCTGACGGTCGACCCTTCGAATCTGGTCGTGCTCAAGGCGAAGGAAGACATCTTCCTCAATCCTCGGGTCCCGGGATCGAGCGGAACTGATATTGCTCGGGCGATCTATCCCGCTTCCTTCATTGCAGAGACGGAAAACGGGAGCATCTTTATCGAACGAGATGTGAGTTTCTGGCCTTCGACGACCGGCACGCTCAAACTCTCGGCTGGAAAGGACATCATCGGTGTGCAGAGAGAAGAGCAAGTTCCGGATACGAGGTTCGGCTATATTTTTGTCGGATTCAAGAATGTACCGGGAGGACAGTGGAGGCTAGTCAATCTCAATCAGGCAGCTCGCGACCCCAAACTGAGTCCCTTTATCTGGACCAAGGACCTCCAGAATTTCAATAATATCGACAAACCGTCCAGCGGGCTTCCTACCACCACGGTCAAAACGACGGCGCCGACAGTCAAACTGCTCGAAATCGACCTACAGCCGTTCCTCAACAGAACATTCAACCCGAATCAATTCGTTTCAACTCTCAACTCGGGGAGCAAGGCGACGAATGTCCCATCGCACTCAGTCCAGGATGTTGTGATCGAGGCCAGGTCTGGCAAGATACAGACGGTCAATCTCGAGCTCGGTAGTGTCCCGTACCAGAAACGTGTGACGCTGCAGGCCGCGACGGATATAGAGGCGGTGAGAGCGACCATCGGAGTCCCGGAGGGAGTCGTAGCCACGGTCAAAGCAGGCAGAAACCTCAACATGAGGAGTGCGGCAACAACCGGAGCCGGTACCACGAGCGACTTGACCTTTGCCGGCACCGGCACCGCAAGGGTGAAGGTGGGAGGCCTGTTGGACCTGGCGGACAGTAGTGGGATCAACTTCCGTTTCCTGCCGGAGCCGACCTCAGACGTCAACAAGGGAGGTTTTCTCGACGTGGAGGTGGGAGGATCGATCAAAATGGACCGGTCACGGATCGCCTCTTACAACGGGGCCACGATTTCCATCCATGGATCGGGCGTCGATCAACTCGTGGATGTGAACGGCGTCCCTCGCGTGGTGGATGGAAAACCGGTGGCGGTCGTCGGCACGGTGGTTCAAGTCGGAGGCCGATCCGTCATTCAGGTAGCCGGCAAGACAGTGAACTTTAAGGGGGAGCCCGTTGTGCTCGATGGGGCACAAATCCTGGCCGATCCCGTAACGCTGCACCTGAGCCTCGTGGAACAAGGAGACGCTCTTCTCACCAAGAACGGACACCCGGTTCAGGTGTTGAGGGCGGAAGCCCCGCTCGATCCATCTCAAAGACTGTCCGGATTCGATCCGGTGCTCGTCGACGGAAATTTTGTGCTGGTGGCGGCCGACGGGACTGTGATGCTGGTTCCGGCCGGTCAAGTGACGAAAGTCCAGTCCATTCCTGGCACCGTGACCGTCGGGTCCAGCGCCACAAGCCGCGAGACCAGAGGCACTCCGCTCGGGATTGTGACCTTGGGAGGAGGAGCCATCGATGCCTACGCCAGAGGCAACATCGACGTGGAAACCTCGCGCATCTCAACATTCAACGGAGGAGACATCAACCTCACCTCGACGCATGGCAGGATCAACGCCGGGAGCGGCTCCAGAAATGAGGCAGTTGACCAGATCATCGAGCAGAAGCTTCCTGACGGTAGCACCGCCAGATTCACAGTCCGCGTGCCGGCCAGCGGAATCTCGACGTTTCATCCGGATGACCCTCGCCCGCTCCGTTTCATTGAATTCAAGGATCCTGAAATCGAGGCGCTGCTGCTCAAAGCTGAGAGAGAACAGTTCTTCGGGAAGGATTCGTCGGCGCTGGTGGCGGAAGCAAATCGGTTAAAGGCTCTACGCGAACCGATTTTCAACGAGACCCAGTTGAAGCCCTACATCAATTCTCTGAAACTGGGAGACATCGCCCTGGTGTCCGAACGGGTCAGCGTCGATATTCCACCCGCCGGCATTCAGGGAAGAAGGGTCGAAATTTTCGCGCCAACGGTGAACTTCCAGGGTGGCAGCATCGTCGGCAACGTGTTCATTCCTCCAACGGTGAACGTCAGCGGCCCGTCAGTCGTCGTCGGAACCGGATCAGGGGGTGTCACGGCACCTATCGCTCCAGTGTCCGGAAGCTCGGCAAGCGCATCGAGTTCCGCCACGTCGGCGGCAGTCAGCACCTCGGCGAAGTCTTCTAACTCCGTTCAGGAATCCGCCGCTGAGGTCGCCAGTCAGAACTCTCAATCTCAACAGGTGGCGTCGAACAAAGACAGTGAAAAAGATCGCAAAAGCCAACTGGCGAAATCCGTCCGCATGAAGCATGGAGTTGTTATTCAGGTCGACGTCAAGCCGGAGGTCAAGCCGGGCAGTTAAGCCAAGGAAGGAGTCCCGCGAATGGAAATGAGTTCTGGTGGAGTGGCGTTTGCCCTGAGTCACGCGACGCTGGAGGGCAAGATCACGATTGCAGTGTTGCTGGTGTTTTCGCTGGTCAGCTGGACAGTGATCATTAACAAGTTCCGCCAACTGGCGAAGGCCAAGAAGCGGAATGTGACGTTTCTCGGGCTCTATTCAAAGACGAAAACCCCGCTGGTGATTTTTAGTAAGGGACCGATCAAGCAGCTACAAGGCTCCCCCATGTACGACCTCTATTATGGAGGGTGCGAGGAGTTGAAGGCACAACAGGAAAAGTACGGGACTGACAAGGTGCCGAATCATGGCATGAGCGCGATCCGGATCGCGCTGGAGCGGGTCCTCGGTGAAGCCGCGGTCGGCCTGGAGTCCGGGATGATTGTGCTGGCGACGGCGATCAGCGGCGGCCCGTTTATCGGATTACTCGGGACGGTTTGGGGGGTGATGGACACCTTTTCAGGTATCGGCAGAGCGCAGCAGGCCACGCTCACGACCATGGCGCCGGGCGTGGCGTCGGCACTCATTGCGACGGTTGCGGGTCTCATGGTCGCGATCCCTTCGCTCTTTTGCTACAACTTTCTGGTAACCAAGACGAAAACGCTCACCATGGAACTCGATAACTTCGCGGCCCATCTCGAAACCGTGTTTATCACGGAATATCTTCGGGAGAAGAATGGCGCAGCGGCTGCGCCGGAAGATCCTGAAGATTACCGCCCGGGCGGACATCGCCAGGAGGCGGAACCATCCGGCGCCGCAACCGGACATTAGCAGGATGCTGAAAAAGTCGGCCAGCTTCGTTCTCGCATCGTTCGGATCCTCAACGTACCCCAGAGGGTACGCCTCCGGTCTTTCACTCGCTGCGGCCTTGCTGGACGGGCTTATTGAGCATTTTGCCAGACGAGTTAAGGCAAACCCATGAGACGGTTTTCGAAAAAGAGTCATGGCGCGGTGTCGGATATCAATATCACGCCCTTGCTGGACCTTGCATGGGTGTTGCTGGTGATTTTCATCATCACGACGACCGCGATGGTGCAGGGGATTGAGCTCAAGTTGCCGGAGGCCACACCGCACGAAACCGATATGGAGAGCAACACGCCGACCATCTCGGTGAAAAAGGGCGGCGACATCTACATGGACGAGGAACGGGTGAAGCTCAACGAACTGGAAAAACTGATCCGCGATTTGAAAGCCGCCAAGGGCGGCAAGCTGCCGCTCGTGCTCCGCGGCGATTCCGGTGTGGAATACAAGCATGTCGTGGCGGTGCTGGACGTTCTCCAAAAGATTCCGGTTGAGGATTTGGCGATTGCCACAAAACCAATCGATCCCTAGCAGGATGCTGAAAAAGCCCGCCAGCTGCGTTCTTCCTTCGAAAGCATCCTCAACGTAGCCCAGAGGCTACGCCTCCGGTGCTTTCATCGGATGTGGCCTTGCGTGGGACAAGGCGCGTCTCGGCGTGCCGGGGTTGGGCGGGTGAGAAAGACGAGCTTTTTGAGCATCCTGCGTCGCATCTGGCCAAGTGACCCAGTGACGAGTAACCAAACAAACCATAGAGACGGAATAGACCAGATAGACAAAATTCGATGGGTGGCTACAAAGGTTTTGAAAAAAAGAAGAGCAAGCTCGGCACGACGCTGCTCATTGTCGGACTGATCCATCTTGGGATCGGCGCGGGCCTCTATTGGGTGTCGCAAACCGAATGGGGCCAAGACATGATCAAGGTGTACAAGCTCAATGCTTTTCGGAAAGAAGATCCGCCTCCTCCGCCCGAGAAGGAACCGGAGCCGGAACCCGAACCGCCGAAACCGGAGCCGAAGCCCCAGGAAGCACCGCCGCCGCCTCCTCCGCAGGCCGAAGCGCCGCCCCCACCGAAGGCATCTGACGCGCCGGCCGGCCCGCCGCCGATGGATGCAAATCCCTTTGCAATCGGTAAGAGCCGGGGCCGCTTCGCCGGGTATACGGATATCCTGACGGCGTCGATTCAGGCGAATTATCAGCAGCCGCCGTCGCTGCCGGACGATCTTGAGTATGCCGTGATGTGTGAACTGGTGCTCGATGAGCAGGGGCGTGTGTTGCAGTACCGTCTGCTCAACTCATCGGGAAGTCTCCTGTTCGACCAATCCGCTCTTGATGCCTTATCGAAGCTCGCCCAAGTCCGGCCTCCTCCTGAAGGCATGGACCGAACCGTCACCGTCAAGTTCTTCCCCCCGACCTGACCGGCCGCATTCTATATTCGGACGCAGCCGCACTTCTTAACGCACAATTTCCATCCCGGCAAGACAACCCTGACATTCCTGTAACCTCAACCGTTTAGAACGAAACTCGTGGAACCTGGAGCCCGTGGGTGAACGATTCCAGGCGAATTACAAGGTTTACTATTTTCCAATTGAGCGCTGACGAGACTGTAACAGGAGGCTGTCATATCGATAGCCGTGAGATACGAAGTCCCGCCTTGTCAGCGGCGGCGGACAGAAAAAGGAGGTGCGCGACAAAGCGGCGGCAAGGGAAAGCGACTCGTGATGAGCATGTTGAAGTTCTAAAACAAGGAGGAGTCAACAATGAGGTATTTATCGACAGTGAAACGGTTGGCCGTCGCGGCGGTGGCTGCAGCGGCGCTCACTGGTTCTGTGACGGCGGCACATGCGATGACGTTCAACACCGGTGACGCAGTGCTCGTGATCTATGGCAACGATAACCAAGGGTACCTGAATTTGGGCAATTGGGAGAGTTTGAAGACGAACGGGGCCTCCATCAACGTATCGAGTATTCTCAGCGCGACAGGGGTTTCGGGGCTCAATACGATTGAGTACACGATCCTCGGAAACATGGGCGTCCTGACCCCTATGTGGTTCGGGAACAGTGTGGACATCAGCCAATGGACCACGACAAACAAGAACCAAGTGTTACCGAACACCTTTAACGTCGGTCTCACCAATTGGAACGGCCAGATCACGACAGCGAATGATCCCAGCCGGACCATCTACTCCAAGTCAGATACGCTGTTATCGTACAGCGTTTACCTGGATCCAGGAAACACAGATACATACAACGGATCAATACCAGGCACGCGCCGTGGATCTGCGGACATCGGCAACGTTCTGTACCTGCTCGAACGGACCGGCGCTGCGAGCACCTTGACCGGCGTCACGACTGCACTTCTGAACGCTCAGACTGGGACGCTCACCGTGGCTGCTGTTCCAATTCCCGCCGCCGCCGTGCTCTTTGCGACCGGCGTGGTCGGCCTCGTGGGAATTGCTCGTCGGAAGCTCAAGATCTGAAGGTGAAACAGAATCGAACCGTACAGAGTGATTGAGCATGAGACGATCCATCAACTCTCATCATGAACAATAATTAGGAGAATGATATGAAACCAACGAAAGCACTGCTGTTTTCATGCCTCGCCATCGCAGGGTCGGTCGCCGCGGCCGATCTGGCTCAGGCTCAACTCGTCCTGAATGGAGCCGGTTCCTCGGCAGGCCGCCAGTACGCGGCACTTCTTCCGACAGACCTCGCACTGTGTGACAATACCGCCACTCCCGTCGTGTATCAGAGCCATGAGAATCCACCGAACAGGACCGAGTGGCAGTGCAATTTAAGCGGCGGAACACGCGTCTACCGCTATTCAGCCAGCGCTTCGGCCGATGGCTATACGAAACTGCCCAGCGGGGCAACCGCCACGGCCGCCTACCTCAACATCAGCGCCTGTCCGGCTCCGACTGCGGCCACGGTTAACGGGAGAGCCGTCTTGCGGGCCATTTGCGGCAGCGTGGCCACTCCCGCGGCCAGCGTGAACTTGGTCGTGCATTATGGGGCGTCCGATGTGAAGCCAACCTCGTTCAACGCGACAGCGAACGGGGCCTCGATCAGTCCACCGGTTGCCGGCCATCTGACTGCTAACCCCATCGTGGCAGTGCCTTTCTCCATCGTTGTCGGCGGCAATGTGCGAGCGGGGAACGGGACGACAAACTTGCTGAATCTCACGCAGTTGGAAGTGAGACAAATTCTCTCCGGCGATGTCGAAGCCGGCGGTGGCGACTGGACCACCCTTGGACACAACACGGCGACAGGAAACAAAGCCATCACTGTCTGCCAGCGCACGGTCGTTTCAGGCACGCTGGCCGCGTTGCTGCAAACGGTGATGCAGACCCCGGGCTGGTTTGGTGGCATCAATCCCGTTGCTTCGGCGACGAACATCTTCAATGCCAGTTCTTCGAACGTGAAGTCCTGCGTCGAAAACAATCCGAACTCGATCGGCTACATCGATAGCGATACGGTGCCCGCTCTCCTGAACAGCGCCTACCAAGTCGCCCTCGACGGGTTTCTTCCGAGCAACCCGGCTTTGCCGACCGGGATCGATCGCACAAGAGATCTCCGCTGCGGCAAATACGCCTATTGGACGGATTGGGTCATCGTAACGCGGAACGGCGGCATCGAAGGGTCTCCAGTCAATGCGGCTGCCGGCTCAAATGCGTTGCTGACGACGCTTCAGAATAGAGCGATCGCCGTCAACCCCCTGCCGGACTTCTGGGGAAGGATGGACGACATGTTCGTGTTCAAGAGCGAAGACAAGGGACCTCATAACTGGTTTACACCGAACGGCGCCGGGGCCAATGCTGCGACCGTGTGCAGTAACGCCGGGTCGATCCAGTAGTCGTGCATCGGTAAGCAGATGGATCTCCGTGGCTGGAAACCGTTGCCTCGAACAGCGGGTGGGGATCGATCGTAGCGGGCCGTAACCGGAGGCGCACGGCTCACGCCGTGCGTCCTCTCGGAGGCCGCTGAGAAGGCAACGGGAGGGAGCGCTTTCATGATGAACACTCAGTGCAATAAAACAGTCAAGGGGAGCGTGGTGGCTCTCCTGGTGGCGTCGGTATTCTGTGTTCTCCCGACGCCAGGCCAGGCTGCAGAGGTGACGCAGCTGGACATCACCGGCGGGTCGATCAGCTTGAACTTTGGCGCATTGGGGAGCATCACCGGTAATTTCAACGCCGATGGGCAACTCCTCATGAACCAGTTTCAGCCTCCGCCGAATGTATTCGATCCGATTACGCTGTCCCACCTCACCTTCTCCATCTTTACGAGCAGCGGCGGGACCTTGAATCTTCCCGTTCCGACTGCTGAAACATCCGGCAACAGCATGACGGCAGACCTCCAGTCACTCTTTGCCCGTGTGACCAGCACCGGTTGGTCATGGGTGAATACCAATCCGTCAATGGCATCGTTGAACATCGGTGGCGTTGCCGGTGGGACATTCAATGAGACGACGAACGCCTTCGACATTTCATGGACCCGCGCATTCACGGGCATTCCGTTCCTGACGTCCGGAAACTTCAGTCTCCAAGGAACGGCCCAGTTGGCGGCTGTTCCGTTGCCGGCTGCCGCGTTGTTGTTCGGCAGTGGCCTGATTGGGCTCGCCGGAGCCCTGCGGAAGAGATTCGGTTCCGCCTAAGACGCTTTTCACGGCCTGATCGGCCAGACCGCCTGGTAGCTGCAGCGATCCTGCAACCTGCCGGGCGGGTTCTTACTCCAGTACCTTCGCCACTTTCCTTCCGGGTTGCCTCTGCTCTCGTGAGCGATTCACAAGTAGCAGGGGTGTTCCCTTCAATCGATAGTTCACCACGTGCCTTGTTCAATGGGTCTATTCTGTCTTTCCGGTCTATCCGGACGGTTTAGTCCATCCGGTTAGTTTCGTTCAACCACAAACAGACCAACCAAACCAGATCAACCGGATAAGCCGGGCTAGTGGTCGCCAGCGGTAGAGAAAAATCTTGAGGAGAAATTAATAAAAGACAAACGAGTTTGTTACACAGTTGTTATCTACGGCTCGTATCAAGTCATAGCAGGGATCACAATTCTTCTCTATTTGTTACTGAAAGGAACAAACATATGAACACCATGCGACAAGTTGCCCTATTCAGCTCGACAGTTGTATTGGTTTTCTGTCTCATGGGATTTGAGTGCCGCGCGGAGGCCATGTCCGTGACATCGCTCGATTTCACGTCGGGCGCCGTCAACTGGGGTGGGAGTTATGGCTGGAAACTTGATCGGCTGTTTTCCCAGGACGGGAGTCTCACGATGGGGTCATATCAATCGATGTCGGACATCGTGGATCCGATCCTGTGCGACGGCAAGACGTTTTCGCTCTTCACCAGCGGGTTGAGCGGTGCGCCGGCGCCTTCGGCGAGTGTCAACGGTATGTCCCTCTCGGTCGATCTTTCGTCGCTCTATTTTGGGTGGACGCGGGGCGATGAAGTGCGGGCCTGGAACATTGGCGGCCTGGCGACGGGGCTGATTAATCCTCAAACCTCTGAATTCCTTGTCTCGTGGGAGCATCTGTTCACCGGGGGGTTGGCAAAGGGGGAGGATCATACGGCCACGTTCTTTTTGCAAGGCACCGCGGGCGTGGAGACGTCGCCGGTCCCGCTCTCCGCAAGCGTGCTGTTCTTTGTGACCGGACTTGCGCTGATGGGCGGGCTCTATTGGCGGAAGTCCCGCGGGGCGCTGGCAGGGACCGCCTGCTAATTGACCGGTCGTTGCGGGGACGGGTTTCCGTCTCCGCACCGGAACCTTTGGGTTTGCGTCACTGTGGTTCTGTGCGGTGTAAGTGGGCAACGTCGGATGCTTCGTCCTGGCCCGTGGCAGGGCGTGTACTGCTCGCCTGGGTGGATGAAACCAATGCTGCCATCACCGTGTAAGAGCAGGATTTTTGTCAGACGAAAGGCCTGGAGCCCTATTCGCCTGATTGTATTGGTCTGTTGCGCGATGGCCGTCTTGAACGGCTGCGGACCAACGGACCAGACAACGTCAAATAGCAATCAAAATCCCGGAAGCGCACCGGCAGACCTCCTTTCGTTCAATCAAGTCGAATACAGCTATACACAATCGCCGACTCGCTTTGCGGCCTTGTGGTCGCAAGCGAAGACGCGCACAGTTCGCATCGCGCTCTTGGGGGATTCGCAGGAGACATCGCCGGGAGGAAAGGGCGATGTGTATGTGCCTCGAATTAATTACGAGGCCTGGTTGCGATACGGTAATGTTCCTGAAACCTTTGTGGCAAGCTACCACACCTACAGTGGTCAGACGGTGCCATTCGCAAATTGGTTATTGAGTGGCGTGACCGCACCACCTGGAGCTTCGCCCACCCGTGTGGCGCCGGAGCGCCTACTTCCCAGCATTGTGGCAGCGGCGCATGCCGCGCCGGCCGGACCGCAGTCTGTGAACGGACAATGGTACGGGCAACTTACCGTCCTCGAGCACAATGCTCGTGGAATCAATCCGGGCGCTGAGATCCCCACGAACGTCGAGTACTTTTGCATGCAGGGCGGAGTGCGGGCCGAGATCTTCGCGGCAACACACCCATTGTCTGGAGAGATCCTGTATAAAGCACGACCGGCGGATCAGGTCGCGAATTACTTTGCGCCGACAACGATCGAGGAAGCGGTGTCTCTATCTCTGGCCGAGCAATCCTTTGCCGTGAAGTCCTTCGTGACTCCAATTCTGCCGCGAAATGGGCTGCGCTATCTTCAATTGGAAGTGCTGGGCAGTATGATGTCGGCACTCACGGATATCATCGGAGTTCGCTTCATCAGCGACCAGTGTCCGCAGGGGATCGTCATTCAGAGTCTGAGCGACGGTGGATTATCGACCAAAGATTTCATCGAAAAATATGGAGAGGCCGGAGACTTGTTTCGGGCAATGGGATTCGATGCGGCCATCCTGCATTTCGGCGCCAATGATGTTGGTCAAGGCACTACGGCAGCGGCATTCCGTACCGATATAGAAACGCTCATCGCCCGGATCCGAGCCTGGAGCAGAGACTCCGATTTTCCGATAATTCTGATGGGCGATCCTTATCGAGAAGGTTTAACTTCAGCGATGGAAGAAGAGTATGACCGCTACACAGGCGCGCAGCGAGCCGTTGCTGCTGCCGATCCACACGTCTTGGTCGTCAACTCCCGACGATTGATGGATAAGAAGGGATGGAAGGCTGGCCAGCCCAACCGGCTGGCCGAACTGCTGGCAGACGAGGTTCACTATACCCCCCGCGGCGCCATCGAATTAGCCGAAGCGGAGATGGGCGAACTGCTTGGCCCCTAGTCAAGGTCCACCCCGTGGATCGTTCTTCCAGCGCTGAATCAGCTCTTCGACAGTGGTGACCTCCACCAGCCCGGCGTCCCGCAACCGAACTAAATAGTCGGCCACCGCGGGGAAATTTGTATCATAACGCTGATACTCCAACCCAAGCTGTTCACCGTATTTTACTGCGTGGTCGATCGCCGCCATGATCTCGCTTAACGAACGAGCATCCCCGGAAACAGCCCAGAGATTATAAGGATCGACGAGGCCTCCATACAAAGATCGCCCGGTATTGTCTGAAAAAACGTTACCGCTGAAGGCGGCGACCACGTTCCGTTCAGCCAGCAAGGCATCGAGCTCGGCATTGTGTTTTGCGTCTTCGTAGCACCAAAAGATAGGACGTTGATAGCCGAAGCTCTGAAGATCAGACAGATGTTGGTCCATATCAGCCGCCGCACCGTCTAAGTCGTAGAAATCGACGTAATTGAGCCCTTCCGTGGATTCCCCGCCGATTGTCCACCCTGCCGCCACCATCTCTTGTAGTTGAGCATTGGTGAATCCGCCTTCCAGCGTCACGCGCGTAGGATTACGGAGACTTTCAGTGACCGGGCAATAAGAGCCCACCAATCGTCTTGAGTTGGCATGGGGAAAAAGATCGGTATAGACGCTTGCAAAGTTGTTCTCGCCCCAAATGGTCACGTGCGGTTTTGCGTAGTAACCGTAGATGAAATCGCTAAAATAGAAGGTCCCCGAGGTGTCCGGAAGCAACTGGAGTAAGATCCGAAACGCCACGAAGGTTTGGGTCATCGAAGCAGCGCCAACATTGTCGACATGATCGCCGGCCTGCCAGGTGACCGGGTTCCATCCGTCTAACATCCGCCGTCCGATCCCCCCCCTTGCCCAATTCCATGTAAGAAATTGAGAAAAACCAGGAGTTGGGGTCATATCCACCGTCACCGCGGTCGATATCGTGATCGAAGGCTGATACCAGAAGAATCCGAAATTACCGATGCCGTCCAACGTGCGGTCCTCCATGTCGACCTGGATCTGGATCATTCCACCATTGATACCACCGTGACAGATCGCTTTGATGTAATGCAGTGTTGTGCTTCCGCCAAGCGGCGCATGCGGGGGCAGGGTGCTATTGTCGTCTACTTGGCTCAGGTCGCAGCCTGCTGTGCCGTTTGAGAGATGCGGCCAGCCGTGTATAGATCCTCTCCCTCGAGTCGGACCGGTTCCGTCGGATTGCCATAGAACACGATGGGGAGTGACCAGAGAGGTGGCAGCAGGCTGGCTGCTGCTGGCTGTTTCATCACTCTTTGGGCTGCAGGACAGAAGGCCGGTGATGAACAGGATGGCGAATATCCAGTTGTCTGTGCGAAGTACCATTCTTTTATGGAGCATGGGAAGCGACATACATCACAGACCTTGTTCGCCGCTCAGGCGGCATCGACTCAATAAGATTTCGTACCATAGGCCGTGCCAGGAGTCTCCTATCTCTCCCGACATTAACAATTTGTTAACACAAATTTGAGCACTCCGTGCCATAGACTTCTGTGCCGGGTAGTAGACTGAGTGCCACCTGAACACTGGAAAGGGCTGCCCTACATGTGCGGCATTGCCGGCGTCATCTCCGCCACGCCTCTGAGCCCGCTCAATCATGAACAGCTCCTGCGAATGAACGGGGCGCTGATACACCGTGGTCCTGACGGGTCCGGTCTCTATCAGGGGTCGCATGTGGCTCTAGCGATGCGGCGACTCAGCATCATCGATCTCTCCAACGGATGGCAGCCCCTGTACAACGAAGACAAGTCGCTCGCCCTGATCGCCAACGGTGAGATATACAACTTCGTCGAACTCAGAGCGGCACTCCAAAGGCGGGGACATAACTTCCGGACAGGGAGCGATTGCGAAGTCATTCTTCACCTCTATGAGGAATACGGTGAAGATTGTGTCCATCACTTGCGAGGGATGTTTGCCTTTGCATTGTGGGACGAGCGACGAGGGGAGCTCTTTCTGGCCCGCGACCGTATGGGAGAAAAGCCGCTCTATCTATACGAAAGAGAGGGTCTCCTTTATTTTGCCTCGGAGCTTAAAGCGCTGCTTCGGACAGGGGCTATCAATTTCGAACTCGACCCATCGGCTATCTATCAGTATTTCCATTATCAATATGTGCCCGAGCCTTTGACGCCGATCAAAGGCGTGCGCAAATTGGCTGCTGCCCACCGTATTACGCTTTCCATCCGTCCCTGGTCTGTGAAGGAACAGACCTATTGGAGCATGGATGATGCGCCCCCACTGGACGGCAATCCTGCTCATGTCATCCGAGCCGAGTTAGAGCGAGTCAGTGAGCTCATCGTTCGCTCTGACGTACCGGTAGGGGTGGCGCTCAGCGGAGGGCTGGATTCCGGGGTCATCGCAGCTCTGACAGCCAAGACCTACCCCAACCGCCTGACCGCTATTAGCGTGGGATATGAGGGCCGTCCGCGGTATGACGAACGTCGTGAAGCGAAGGCTATGGCGGATCACTTATCCATCCCTCTGCAGGAAGTGGAAATCCGAACGGACGACATGGTTCATGCTTTTCCAGAATTGATCTTACAAGCCGACGATCCGATCGCCGACATCGCCAGCTATGGTTACTATGCGCTCATGAAGGCGGCTCGGAAATGTGGCGTGCCTGTCATGCTCCTGGGTCAAGGTGGAGATGAGCTGTTTTGGGGATATTCGTGGGTCACGCAAGCCCTACGCCAATCGATCAGGAAAGCCGGCTGGCAGCCTGACGGACAGCCGCGACTTATGGACTATTTCGGCCTCACGCCTCCCCCGTTGGGGTCGCGACGAGGCCTGCTCGATTGGTTGCTGTCAGCGGCAGAGGCGAGATCTTCTTATCAGGAATATTGTCGCGATCGCCAGAACCCAGGCAACCGCATCATATTCTTTGATCAGTCGCCCTTGCACCGAACTATCAGCGATTCAATTCCAGTCATGCTGACCGAGAAGTTTGGAGACTCGATCTACGAATCAGAGCTTTGGAAGCCCTTTGCACTTCCCCATCCTTGGCCGAGGTTAGACGTCCTCTTCACTAAATTGATTTGTGAGACCTATCTCATCGAGAACGGCATCACTCAGGGCGATCGGCTCAGCATGGCATCGTCGGTCGAGCTACGTCTACCCTTCATCGACTACCGATTCGTAGAAACTGTCGTCGGCCTGCGCAAGGCGCGTCCCGATCATACTCTTCCCCCGAAAGCCTGGCTGAAGAGCGCGGTAAAGGACCTGGTGCCGCAATGGCTCCTGAATAGACACAAGCGCGGCTTTCAACCGCCCGCAGCAGAGTGGTCGCGGGGAGTCAGGGCCCGATACGGCCGCGCCCTCGAAGACGGAGTGCTGGTGCAAACCGGCATTCTCAAACCAGAAATCGCACGCTCGATGTCATCTGGTTCTCCACGCGGCGGTCCGTTGGCATTGCTGGCTTACTCAGCCCTGACGCTCGAATATTGGTGCGCCGCGCATCTGGGTCACCTGCCTGCTTCGGAATCTGCGTGTTCGGCCCGGCATAACGGATCGGTGCGGCAATGCTAACAGCCTCTACCGTGGGTCCATGGATTGTCAGTTTGAAGTCCAACGCAAGAGAGATGGGGCTGCTCGGAAGGATTCCGCGCTATGCGTTGGCGTCGGGAATCGGAATTCTTGCAGGCTTGGCTCGAGAGGTGATCGTAGCTTCGACGTACGGCCTGAGCAGCGACCTTGACGTTCTAGTCGCGGTCATGGGGTTTCACTTGTTGCTAGGCGTGCAAGTTGGGAACGCGATCGAATGCGTGTTTGTGTCGAAGATGGCGCCGTTGCACGGACGCGGCGTAACGCTCCTCCTCAAGCAGGCATCTCTAGCTCTCCTCGTCATTAATGCCGTGGCCCTCACGGGCCTCTTCCTTGCGTCAAGGCCGGTGCTCGAGTTGATCTTCCCTCATTTCACTATCGATCAGTACGAGACGGGGGTCCGCCTAATCCGGATCTTACTATTCTCTATAGCCTGTGCAGGATTTGCCGGCCTGATGCGAGCCGGGCTATCCGTGATGGGCAGCTTTGCTCCAGGATTTCTGGCAGGGTCAGTCCTATCGCTCTCAACGATCGTTTCGGTGTTGCTGTTTGCCGAGCGTTGGGGGATCGACGCGTTGATTTGGGGATTCGCCACGGGGCATTTCCTTGTCCTCGTATGGTTCACATCAGCCCTTGGAAAAGTTCGACTCCCATCAGTAGAGACAGACAGGCAGGACCGGGGAGTTGAGTTACGAGGGCTGTGGCGCCCGGTGCTGATCGTATTTATCGGCGAGCTGCTGTTTCAGGCGGGAGTCATGACGGAACGAAGTTTCGCATCCGGTCTGGGGACCGGGAAGATTTCCGCCTTTTTCTATGCCGGCTCAGTAATGACTGTGCCGCTCGCCTTGTTCACTGCCCCGATCAATACGACCCTGTTTCCCCAGCTGGTGCGAGCGTTTCACGCCGGCTGCCACGAAGGGCGAGCTTTGCTGGCCCGATATGGAGCGATGCTGTTCGGCGTGACGCTTTTGTTCAGCGTCTCCCTGGCTCTCGTCTCGGAGCCGCTGATCGACGTGGCCCTGGTGAGAGGCAAATTCTCGACGGCTGATGCCCGGTTGACCGCCCATATCCTGTCGATACTCGTCTGGGGGCTTCCATTTGCCAGCTTGTACGGGATCATTCGAAACTCGTTTTACTCGCTATCCGATTATCGGACCCCTCTCGCGGGTTACGGTATCAAATGGGCGGCTCTCATTCTCTTCGGAATCTGGCTGATTCCTCACTTCGGCGTGGACGGATTGGCTATTGCATCAGTGATCGCTCAAGTCGCCGACGTAAGCGCGATGGGATGGCTCTTGCAACGACGTCTTGCCGTGTTAGCGGAGGGACCATGACGCAGGAGACCGAAACGCAAGTCTTGCCGTCCCTGGACAAGCGAACCTGGGTCGGCTTCGTGTTGGGCCTCTGGCTGACCGGCGTCTTCGCCGGCTCTCTCTTCGGAAGGATTGAGGGGGGGATGAGCAGCACCTATAAGATCATCATGCTCGGGTCCCTTGGGTGGCCGGTCGGGTATTTCATGTTAAGCCGTTGCCGCTTCGTTCCGAGCGGATTCAGCTCAGGTACCATCGCAGGGCTGATTGTGTTCGTGCTCTGTTGCGGACTTTCGTCGTTCGGCAGCCGGGCTGCGCTCGAATCGATCAACTATACCGTGCTGACAATGCTGACCGCTCTGGTGGTACTCCAATTCAATACCAACCTGGATACTGCCCACTACGAAACTGCATTGAAGTCGTATGCCGTCCTCATGGCTGCGCTGGTATCAGGGTTTGCTGCGTACGATTATATGCCGGGATCTCGGCTCGGCGGGGGGAAGGGAATCTTGAACCCGGCCAGCTTCGCGCTGGTCACCATGTCCGTTCTTCTTGCCGCCATGGCCATTCGCCGAGCCATCGTGCGCATGCCGATTCTCGTCGCGATGGGGACTGTGATCTTCATGACCGGTGCTCGGGCCTCTGCCGTGGCGGCGCTCATAGGGCTTGCGGTCACGATGGTGTCCCGGCGACGGATCGCGGGAGTCAGTGGTTACGGGCTCTTGGCGTTTTGTGTCGTAGTCGGAGCGGCATTGACGGCATATTACGGCGATGCGGTCATTCGTGGATTGGCGGGATTCTTCGCGCTTGACGACCGCTACCGCGGGTTGGACTCAGGTGGGACCGGGCGTCTTGAAACCTGGAATGCTGCGTGGAACCTGTTCTTATCACATCCCGTTCTTGGCGTCGGGTTCCGCGTACACGAAACGCTCTTGAAGATGAATACATCCGCGCACAACGGCTACTTGGCATTGCTGGCCGAGATTGGACTGATCGGCTTTGCCGCCGTAGTGTACTTCACACTCGCAGGCTTATGGAGGATCTGGCGCCGGAGTCAAGATCCGTCTCAGACATATACCTATAGCGTGCTATTGGGACTGGCTTGCGGGTACTTCGTGCTGGCCGTTTTCGAGCGGTACTTCATCAATGTGGGTAACCCGACGTCGTTGCTCTTTCTGTTGAGCATTCTCACTCCTTCGCTCGCTTCCAGCATATCAGGGTCGGCAGTTCATCCCGAACAGGCAAATGATCAGGACACGGCGGATGGGGACCAGACGGACTGGTCCCCACTGTACCCCGATACAAGCCTTTCGAGGGATCGGATCAGGACATGAAGCCCATGACCAAGAGGAAAGGAGCCAGAAAAGCGCCTCTCGTTCTGCTCCAGCAGGCCTGCATTCCGCATTATCGACGGCGCCTACTCGAGAGGCTGGGAGCAGATGGGCGATTCCAGCTTATCGTTCTTGCGGATCCCTCGGCTGAGGTCCCATTTCTTCGACTGTCCGACGCGCCAAACGGGTACGAATTCGAGCCGGCGAAGCAGTACGCCATCAGGTTACCCCTTCGAACGTCATTCTCATGGCAGCCCGGGGTCATTGCGAAGGTGTTTCGGGATCGCCCGGACATCGTGATCGCCCAGGGCAGTCCCTACGATCTTACCGCATGGGCTTTGACTATGGTCGGGCGCATCATAGGCGCTGAGGTATTGTTGTGGACCCACGGACTTCAAGGCGAAGAATCTGGGCTGAAGTGGGTCGTGAGAAAATGTTTGTATCGGCTGTCACGAGGTCTACTGCTCTACGGCGATCACGCAAAACGACTGTTAAGCGCGAAGGGTCTCGCCGCGGAACGCCTGCACGTAATCTATAACTCCTTGGACGACTGTGAGCAGGAGGAAGTCTTTCGACGAATCACAGAGCAAGATCGTGCGGCGTTCCGCCGTTCGATCGGCATTCAAGCGAGCGAGAGGTTGATATGCTTTACGGGCCGTCTCCAGCCGGTGAAGCGCCTGCCATCGCTCCTTCACGCCCTGGCCCTAGTCGTACAGCGAGGCAAGCACGTCCATCTTGTGCTGGTCGGTGATGGAAGCGAACGAGCGAAGTTGGAATCGCTGTCGGCTGAACTGGGACTCACCAGGCTGGTGCATTTTCTTGGTGCGGTGTACGACGAATCTCGCCTTGGACTCGTCATCTCTGCCAGCGACCTAGCCGTCGTTCCGTCGGGGGCCGGGCTCACGGTCATGCACTCGCTCGCATACGGTACGCCAGTGCTCCTGCACGACAAGGTCGAGGAGCACTTTCCGGAGTGGGAAGCCGTGAGGGAGGAGGAGACCGGGTGGTTCTATCGCTGGGGCGAAGTCTCCGATTGCGCGAACAAGATCATTGACGCGCTGTTTCCTAAGCCGAAGAAACATGGGATGACGGCTATGTGTCAGTCAATGATCGGCAACCGATACAACACCACGACTCATGCAGGGTTGTTTATTGAAGCGATTGCCAAGCACTGTCAGCTTGTGCCGCTTGCCGGAAAAAACCAAGTCTTTCCGGATGCCATCGTTCCGTCTGGACCGCTTGAACACCCCATAGAGGCAGGGCATTGACCATGCTCATGAAACAAGCGCGGGCTCTGTATAGGAAGGTAGGGCAACGCTTCGCGCAGCGCGACTTGAACCGTCTTCAGGACGTGGTGTCTATCCCTCATGAGAAGATTGGAACAGGCTATGGGGGTTGGTTCGTCCCGGTCGGGCTGCTGTCCCGTCAGTCGCTGTGCTACGGGGTGGGCGCCGGTGAAGATATCAGCTTCGAAATTGAGCTCATTAACCGATACGGCTGTGAGGTCTATTGTTTCGATCCGACACCACGGGCTCAACGGCACATAGAGCTGCTGCGAACGAACATAGATGGCGGCATTCCCATGCCCATCAACAACAATACAGCAGGGGTCTATTACAAGGTTGACCCTCTCGGCTTGGACCGACTTCACTTTCATCCCTTTGGCGTGTGGAACCAGGACAGGATCATGCGGTTCTATTCACCGACGAATCCGGCTCACGTTTCACACTCCATCGTCAATTTACAACGAACGGAGAGCTATTTCGAAGCCGACTGTCGAACGATTAAGACTTTGATGCAGACCTTCGGCCATGCCGACGTGTCGTTGCTCAAGCTCGACGTCGAAGGGGCTGAATATGAAATTTTGACGTCATTGCTGGACGGCGACATCCATCCGGCCATTTTATGTGTTGAGTTTGACGAGGGGTATCAGCCGATGGACGACGAGTATTTGATACGCATTCTGAGGCAGGTTCGACGCATGAAAACTCAAGGCTACCTATTGACGCGCATTGATGGGTGGAACGTGACGTTCATTCACAGACGAATTTTGACGAAGGCTCAACAGGCTATTGTATGAAAGTCGGAATGGTTGCCGCGTCCCTGTCCCGCAGCGGCGGGGGGATACAGGAGGTCGTACGAAGGAGTTCTCTCGAATTGCGCCGTCGGGGTTCCAGCGTCAGCGTCTTTGGGCTTGATGATGAGCACTTCGCCCAGGACCGTGATGCATGGACGCCTGTCACAGTCAGCGTCTTTCGCAACAGGGGATACAAGTCGTTCGGTTATACTCCTGATTTGTTGCCCGCGCTTCGTTCAGCGGCTCCCGACCTCCTGCACAATCACGGCTTATGGATGTATCCCTCGGTGGCCTCGTTCAGGTGGTCTCAACTCACGCAAAGGCCGTACATGATCAGCACTCATGGCATGCTCGATCCCTGGGCTGTCAAACATTCGTACTGGAAGAAGAGGTTGGCGGGCATGATGTACGAGCATCGCCACCTCACGAATGCCGCGTGTCTTCACGCCCTCTGTTCTGCGGAGTCCGACGCCATTCGACGCTATGGGCTCACCAATCCCGTGTGCGTGATTCCTTGCGGCATCGACCTTCCTGCTCTCGGCCGAACTGAGCGCACCCGGCCGGAGAAGGTTCTCTTGTTTCTGGGTCGTATTCATCCTAAGAAGGGGCTTGTGAACCTACTCACGGCTTGGAAGCTACTCCAGCGTGACCATGTATCTGCTGCGGTTGGATGGAAGTTATGGATTGCCGGATGGGATCAAGGAAATCACGAGGCGGATTTGCACCGGGGGTGTACCGAGCAGGACTTGCAGGGTTCTGTCCGGTTTGTCGGGCCGAAGTTTGGAACAGAAAAAGACTCGCTGCTCCGGTCGGCCGATGCGTTTGTCCTCCCGTCCTTTAGTGAGGGTTTGCCGGTGAGCGTCCTGGAAGCCTGGGCTTATGGACTGCCCGTCGCCATGACGACACATTGCAATCTTCCACAAGGGTTTGCGGTCGGCGCAGCGGTGTGCATCGACACGACGGCGCCCTCAATCGCGCACGGCCTGCTGGACATTCTGACGATGACGGACGAGGAACGGTCGGCTATGGGGATGCGCGGGAGACAACTGGTGGAACAGCAGTTCTCGTGGGCTTCCTATGCTGAGCAAATGGATTCGGTGTACTCGTGGATGAGTCGATCCGAGGCTCGACCGGGATGTGTCAGCCTAGTGTGATGAATTGAAATTATGAGGTAGTGGGCTGTGATGCGTCATCAATCGGCTCCTCAGACATTCCTGAATAGGGCCGGTAGGGCACTGTGGGCTGTTGTCTGGAGGCTCGCGTACCGTCCCAGCCCACGGGTGCTGCACGGCTGGAGAAGATTTTTGCTAAGGATGTTTGGAGCCTCTATCGGAGCGGGAGCGTGTCCCTATCCATCGGCCAGAATCTGGGCCCCCTGGAATTTGACCATGGGCGAGGGCAGTTGTCTGGCTGATTATGTCAATTGCTATTCGGTGGATCGGGTCACGCTTGAATCCCACACCACGGTGAGTCAATACACGTTCCTTTGTACCGCCAGTCATGATTATACGATCAGCGAGATGCCGCTTGTCACCGCGCCGATCAGGATCGGACGCGGGGCGTGGGTGGCTGCCGATGTCTTTATCGGACCGGGCGTGACAATCGGCGAAAGGGCTGTAGTCGGTGCTCGCGCCAGCGTCTTTCGCGATGTCGATCCATGGACGGTGGTGGGAGGGAATCCCGCACGCATCATCAAAAAATACGAGCTTCGGCAGGATGAGCCATGACCGATTACATTCAATCACCTTTCGTCGTGTGGGTCGCGTGTCTGCGCCGGCCAAATCGATGATGTCAATTACCACGAAGGCTAAGTCATGAGCGTGTCGATTCTCATTCTGACCTTAAACGAGGAAGTCAATATGCCTGAGTGCCTCCAGTCGGTGAAGTGGTCAGACGACATTGTGGTGTTGGACTCGCTCAGCAACGACCGGACTGTGAAGATCTCCGAGGAAATGGGGGCGCGCGTCGTCCAGCGTCGCTTTGACAATTGGGCTGCTCATCAGAATTGGGCGCTCGAGCACATTCCGTTTAAACATCCTTGGGTCTTCTATCTTGATGCGGATGAACGGATGCCCGAAGATCTGAAAGACGAACTCCTTGCCATCGCGTGCGATTCGAGTCGTCAATCCGTCGCGTACTACTGCGGGCATAAAAATATGTTCATGGGCCGGTGGATTCGGCATGCCTTCCCGCCCAGGACGATCATGCGCTTTATGCGTCCTCAGTGTGTGCGATTCGAACGGGTTGTCCATCCGGTTCCCGTCATCGACGGGCCGCATGGCTACCTGCGCGGGATGCTGGTCCACTACAACTTCAGCAAGGGAATCTCCGAGTGGATCGAGAAGCACAACCGCTATTCGCAGCTGGAAGCGCTGGAAGGAATGAAACTGATTCATCAGCCCTCGGAGGCGCAGCCGGGACTCTTCAGCGCCGATCGCGCGCTACGCCGCCGGGCGCTCAAGAATCTCTCCTTTCGATTGCCGTGGCGTCCGCTCTTGAAGTTTCTCTATCTGTACATATGGCAGCGAGGGTGGCTCGATGGAAGGGCCGGATTCACGTACTGCGTGCTGCAATCCTTCTACGAATACATGATCGTGCTGAAGATGCGGGAACTCGAACGGCGGGAAAAGGGATTGCCGACATGAAAGGAACTGAGGCGACCGCGTCAGCCGCCTCTGCATACATGGCTAAAACCATCTTCGTTAACCGATACTTTTTCCCCGACCACTCCGCGACGAGTCAGCTCCTCAGCGACCTCGCCTTTGACCTCGCCTCTCGCGGCCAGGACATTCATGTCATTACCGGCGGGCAACTGTATACCGATCCCAGGGCGTCCCTCCTCTCCGACGAAGTGATCCGCGGGGTTAACGTATTTCGTGTGCGGACATCGCGGTTCGGACGCGCGCGGTTGCTGGGCCGGATGCTTGACTATCTGACATTTTATCTCGGCGCGACCTGGCGATTGCTCCGCTCGATTCAGCCGGGGGATGTGGTCGTAGCCAAGACCGATCCCCCGATGATGTCGGTCTGTGCCGCGTGGGCGGCAAGAATTAAGAAGGGCGTTCTGGTCAACTGGGTTCAAGATCTGTTTCCGGAAGTGGCCACCTCGCTGGATGTCTATGGTGTCCGCTTTGCCGCTCCCATGCTGAAGCGATTCCGCAATAAGTCGCTGCAGCAGGGTCGATCGAACGTCGTGCTCGGCGCACGCATGGCCCAACGGCTACGTGACGAAGGGGTCACATCCGATCGCATCACGGTGATCGAGAACTGGGCGGATGGCGAGGTCATTCAGCCGGTCCCCAGGGAAGACAATCCACTTCGGTGCGAATGGCGGCTGGAGGGCAAGTTTGTCCTGGGGTATTCCGGCAATATGGGGCACGTTCACGAGTTTAAGACCATAATCGATGCGGCAGAACGCTTAAAAGGCGAGCCCGAAATCGCTTTCCTGTTTATCGGCGACGGCATTGCGCGTCGATGGCTCGAAGATGAAACGGCGGAGCGTGGCCTGAGGAACGTGCAGTTCTACCCCTACCAACCGAACGATCGTTTGCGATGGAGCTTGAGTGTGCCTGACGTGCACTTCGTGTCATTAA
>Ga0187894_10001105_pt1 | contig 35809 bp, 40 predicted proteins | sample GBC1701081metaG_FD_136650 | JGI IMG/M metagenome (GOLD analysis project Ga0187894, IMG submission 136650) | White microbial mat communities from a lava cave in the Kipuka Kanohina Cave System on the Island of Hawaii, USA - GBC170108-1 metaG ...
GACGCAAAACAACGGGCTGTTCTCCACTACACGCCCTTCCGCCGATCACCTCAGAGTGAAGCCGCGCCTAAAAACCCCTGAAAAAAGCGATTTTCCGACCTGAACTGCGGAAGACGGGCTAACGAGGCCGATTACTTCGCCTCGACTGTCACGCTCACCGCCGATTCCCCGGCGCTGGTCTTGTAGAAGAGCGAGCCGGCGCCGGGCTTGCCGCCAGTCACGTTGACGCTCGCGCTCGTGAGGCCGGCCGGCACGATGACCTCCGGCATGATGACGCTCTCGGGGATGTCGGTGGTGACCTCGATGAGCAGTCCGCCGACCGGAGCGGGGGTGGAGATGTTGAAGGTGAGCTGCTGCACCTCGCCGGACTTCATGGTCAGGGAAGAGGGGAAGACCTCGATGCCGGCCGGGTCCACGCGGAAGGTGCCGGCGGAGAGCGTGCCGGCCGGGCCGTTGACGCTGAGCTGGTAGCTGGCGCCGACCATGACCGACGGCACGAAGAAGCTGAGCGCGGCGGGCGACTCATACACCGTGCGCGTCGGCTGGCCGTTGAGGTAGATCACGTCTTGCGGCGTGAAGCCGGCGCCGACGATGTTGACGCGGGCGCCGATGGGCGCGCGGGAGGCCTCGGCGCGCAGCACGTAGCGGGCGTTGATGGAGAGCGTCTGCAGTTCGGTGTAGGTGTCGCGCGGCGCGGAGCCGTCGCCGGATTTGACCGCGAACTCGCAGATGAAGTAGTAGGAGGCGCTCGTGCGGCCCGGCGGGATCTGGTAGTCGAACTCCCACACGTTGGCGGCGGCGGCGCTCCTGGTCATGTTGAAGCTCTGGCCGTCGATGATGATGCGGGGCTGGATGCTCTCGGGCAGCACGTTCGAGGTCTTCGGCGTGAAGCTGGCCGTGATGGTGTAGATGTGCGACGGATTCTGCGGGACGGTGGCCGGTGTCAGGTTGGTCACCGTCAGGTCGCACGCGGCGAGCAGCAGGAGGGCGAGGCCCGCCGCAAACGCCCGCAGGGCTTGGCCCGCGGAATGGAAGGAGGTGTTTTGCATTGGAAAAGATTGCGCCCGGCCGCGCAGGCCATTGGCTGGTCGGAAATTATATGCGCTTTTAATGGCCGGATTCCCATCAGGGCAAGACAAAGCTGAATCGGCGGGACCGCCACCGCTGGGCGTCTATGTGCATGTGCCGTTTTGCGCGACGACGTGCGACTTCTGCGCCTTCTACCAGACCGTCCCCAAGGGCGATGCCGTGGCCCGCTACCTGGCGGGCGTCGCCGCGGAGGCGAAACTGGCGGAAACGCATGGACGAAGGGCCGCGACCGCCTTCTGGGGCGGCGGCACGCCCGGTCTCCTCAAGCCGGCTGAACTCGAACAGCTCGGTCGCATGATGCTGGGGTTCTGCGGCGGCGTGCCAGGTGAATGGACCGTTGAGCTGGCGCCTGCCACCGTGACAGCCGACCGCCTGGCGGTGCTGAAAGCCCTCGGCGTGACGCGCGTGTCGCTGGGCGTGCAAAGCTTCCAACCGGAGCTGCTCGAAGCGCTCGGCCGACAGCACAGCCCCGCCCAAATCCGGCGCGCGCACGACCTCATCCGGGCGGAGGGCTTCGCCAGCGTGAACCTCGACCTGATGTTCGCGCTGCCCAACCAGACGCCGGAACAATGGCGAGCCGACCTCGCCGAGGCCGTGCGGCTTGCACCCGACCATCTCTCGACCTACTGCCTGACCTTCGAGGAGGACACCGCGCTGTGGATCAAGCTTTCGCAGGGCAAGGTGAAGCTCGATGTGGACAAGGAAGCGCTGTTCTACACCCGCACTTGGGAGTTCCTCGAGGCGGCCGGCTACACGCAATACGAGGTGTCCAACTTCGCCCGGCCCGGGCACGCCTGCCGCCACAATCTGAACACCTGGAACATGCACGAGTGGATCGGCCTCGGTCCGTCCGCCGCCTCGCAACACGCCGGGTGGCGCGGCATGAATCCGCCCGACCTTGCCCTGTGGCTCGACGATGTCGCGGCTGGCCGGCGCGCCACCACGGATCGGGTGGAACTCACGCCCGCCCTGCTCGCGGCCGACAGCGTGATCTTCGGCCTGCGGATGAACGCGGGCGTGTCGCTGCCGGACCTGCAACGGCGCTGGCCGGAGGCGCCGTGGAGCGCATTGTTCGACCTGCTGCCCAAGTTTCTCCTCGAAGGCCTGATGCTGCACACACCGGAGGGGCGCATCCGGCTGACACCGCGCGGGCGCCTGCTGGCCGACGCGGTGGGCGCGGAAATCCTGGAGGCATTAGAGCCGGCGGCAAAGGAGCCGGCATGATTCCGCGACTGGCGAAATCGTCCGCGGCGGCGGTGGCCGTCGCCATGCTCGCCGGCTGCAGCTCGCCGGCGCCCTCGCCCACGGTCGAGCCGCTGGTGGCCCGCATTTATCTGGAGATGCGCCCGGGCGAAGCGGGGCTGCCGGTGCAGCTCCCGGTCAGCGGCGTGGCCGTCACGGTGAATCCCAAGCCGGTCATCGTGGAATACGATTTCACCGGCGCCCAGGTGGCCGAGGTCGAACTGGGCCGCTGCCTCATGCTGCGGCTGACGCCCGTCGCGGCCCGCGATCTCTACCGCCTGTCCGTATCCTCCCTCGGCCGTCGGCTGGTGCTGGCCTTGAACGACCGGGTGCTCGGCGCGCGTCGCATCGAGCAGCCCATTTCCGACGGCGTCGTTCTCATCTTTCTCGAAGTGCCCGATCCGGAACTGTCCGCCCTGGCCGCGCGCCTCCAGCAAACTTCGGCGCAGATCGCGGCCTCCCGCCGGAAAACCTCTCCATGAGTCGTCCTGTTCGCCTCCCTTTCGCCTGCCTGGCGCTGCTGCCGGCCATCACCCCGCTCCTCCGCGCCCAGCGCGTGGATATCGCCTGGCCGACGCCGAGCACGGCGTGGGAACAGGGCAGGGGCATCGAAGCGTTCGTGCAGCCCACGGTGTCGGGCGAGCCCGAGTCGGGTCTCTTCGGCTGCGTGCGCGGCAACGGCCGGCAGTTCCACGAGGGCCTCGACATCAAGCCGGTGCGGCGCGACAAGGCGGGCGAGGCGCAGGACGCGGTCACGGCGGCGATGGACGGCATCGTGCGGCACATCAACACCAAGCCCGGCGACAGCAGCTACGGGCGCTATGTCGTGCTCGAGCACCCGGATCTCAAGCCCGCGGTTTATACGCTCTACGCGCACCTCGCGCGGGTGGATTCCGCGGTGCGGCCGGGCCAGCGCGTCGCCCAAGGACGGCAGCTCGGAGTGATGGGCCGCAGCGCCGGCGGCTATGCCATCCCGCGCGAACGGGCGCACCTGCACTTCGAGATCGGTCTGCGCGTCACGGACAGTTTCCAGTCGTGGTATGACTGGAAGAAGCTCGGCAGCCCCAACCAGCATGGCGTCTGGAACGGCATGAACCTGCTCGGCCTGGACCCGCTCGACTTCCTGCGGCTATGGCGCGCGCGCCGCGTGGACAACTTCCAGCAATACCTCGACCGCATGCGGCCCGCGGTGCGGGTGCGGGTGGCGACTTCACGCATCCCGGATTTCATCACGCGCTATCCCTCGCTGCTGGAGAAGCCGCTGCCCATCGGACCGGTCGGCGGCTGGGAAGTGGCGTTCAATTCCACCGGCCTGCCGTTCTCATGGACGCCCCTGACGCCCGCCGAGGTCTCCGGCCAGCGCGCGGGCAGCGTGCAGTTGCTCGCGGTGGACGCGGCGCTGGCGCGCGGCCACCGCTGCAAGACGCTCGTGCGCTCGCGCCGCGGCGGCTACCTGACCGGCCGCGACCTCGACGGCGTGCTGCAGCAACTCTTCGGGCTCCGGTAAGCCGGGAAAAAATTTCCGGAAAGTTGCCGCCGGGAGGCTTGCGCTGGCGCGGCGTATCGCGGTAAGATGCAATCATATAACCCTCCGGGTGGATTCCCGGCGCTGTCCGCGCTGCTCCACCTTGCTTGGCGCGCCGGAACCCAGGCTGCGCCGTCAACCCTCAACGAAAGAACCGGATGATCGCTCCCGCCCGCATCACCCCCCGCAAGTATCAGGTATTCACCCGCAACGACCTCGACCGCATCCCGCAACTCCAGCGGCTCGGCCCGGACACGCTGCTCAGCATGAAGGCCGTCGCCTCCGTGCTGCCGTTCCGCGTCAACAACTACGTCATCGAGGACCTGATCCAGTGGGACAGCATCCCGGAGGATCCGATCTATCAGCTCACCTTCCCTCAGCCGGGCATGTTGGAGACGGACGACCTGCAAACCCTGCGCCGGCTCCTCAGGAAGAACGCCCCGGCGGCGAAGATCACCGAGGCCGTGCGCGCCATCCAGGGTCGGCTCAACCCGCATCCGGCGGGCCAGATGGAGCTGAACGTGCCGCACTTCGAGGGCGAGCCGCTGCCCGGCATGCAGCACAAGTATCGCGACACCGTCCTGTTCTTCCCCAGCCCCGGGCAGACCTGCCACGCCTATTGCACGTATTGCTTCCGCTGGGCGCAGTTCGTCGGCATCGACGAGCTCAAGTTCGCCGCCAAGCAGGCCGAGAGCCTCACCGGCTACCTGCGCGAGCACAAGGAGGTCAGCAACGTCCTCTTCACCGGCGGCGATCCGATGATCATGCGCACGCCCGTGTTGCGCCGTTACATCGAGCCGCTGCTCCACCCCGACCTCGAGCACATCACCGTCATCCGCATCGGCACCAAGTCCACCGCCTACTGGCCCTACCGGTTCGTCACCGACCCGGACGCCGACGACATGTTGCGCCTCATCGAGGAGGTCCGCGATGCCGGCCGCCACCTCGCCATCATGTCGCATTATTCGCACCCGCAGGAGCTCTCGACCCCGGTCGCGCAGACCGCCGTGCGCCGCATCCAGTCCGCCGGCGCGGTCGTGCGCTGCCAGGCGCCGCTCATCCGGCACGTCAACGACGATGCCGACGCGTGGGCCGACCTCTGGCGCACACAGGTGCGGCTCGGCGCGATACCCTACTACATGTTCGTCGAGCGCGACACCGGCCCGAAAGGCTACTTCGAGGTGCCGCTCGCGCGCTGCTACGAGATCTTCCAGAAGGCCTACCGGCGCGTCTCCGGCCTCGAGCGCACCGTGCGCGGTCCGTCCATGTCCGCCACGCCGGGCAAGGTCGTGGTGGACGGCATCACCGAGGTCGCCGGCGAGAAGGTCTTCAATCTGCGCTTCGTGCAGGCGCGCGAGCCCGACTGGGTCCGCCGGCCGTTCTACGCGCGCTACGACGAGAACGCGACGTGGCTCGACCAGCTCAAGCCGGCCTTCGGCGGCAAGGAGTTCTTCTTCGAGGAACAATTGAGGACGATGAAGCGCAGCGGACGCGAGCCGGCCTACGGCCACCGCGTCGCCCCGCGCAGTCCCGTGACCATGTTCGGCCACGTCGAGTGGGAGTGAGGCCGCCGGCTCAGCTCTGCGGCTTGAGCTCGCGCAGGATGGCGACGAACTCCGGATCCGTCTTCAGGCTCTCGAGGTCGGGGTCCTGCTCCATCCAGTCGAAATCCCTGTAGCCGAGCGAGACGGCCTTGCGCAGCGACTCGAGCGCCGGGCCGCGCCGGCGGCTGAGCGCCAGGCTGCACGCGAGGTTGTAGTGCGCGGTCGCGTTCTCCGGCTGCAGGCGCACGAGCTTGCGGTCCATGCGCAGGCCGTCGGCCACGCGGCCGGTCTTGGTGTAGAGCCCGCCGAGCAGCTCGACGACCTCGACATAGGCCGGGCAGCGCCGATGCACCGCCTCGTAGAAGGCGATCTCGAACTGCGGGTCGGACTTGGTCTGGCGGGACATGGGCGGGAAAATCAGTTGCTCCGGGCGCGGTTGGGGCAGCGGCCGTTGTGCCGGAAGGCGATGCACTGCGCCGTGACCTGCAGCCGCTGCGCCACGGGGCGCAGGCCGAGCTTCGACGACACCGTGCTGCCATACCATTCCATGAACGGCGCGCTGATCTCGAAGATCCGGTCGCAGTCCTCGCACACCACCTGCGCCACCTGCGCGTTGGCGCCGGAGTCGGGCAGGTAGAATTTCTCGCCCTTGCCGATGTCCACCTCGCGCAGCACATGGCTGCCGGTCATGAGGGGCAGGGTGCGATAGACGGTCGCCCGCGACACCGAGTCGTCCAGCTCGCGGGCGCATGCCAGCAGTTGCTCGGCGGTGAAATGCTCCTTCTGGGCGAAGGCCGCGTCGAAGATGGCCAGCCGCTGGTTGGTCACGCGAAGCCCTTGGTCGGACAGGTAGGATTTGAACTTTTCGCGGGACGCGTCGGCGCTCACGGGCAAAAAGTCAGTCGGCGGCTCCGGGCCTGTCAAAGGAAAACCCGGCCGCCGCCGCGTTGACTCGACGCCGCGGCGCGCCAATCACTTGGCCGATGATCGTGGGCGTCCAGCCGCTGGCGGGGTTCGACAAGCTCCTGCACTACACCGTGCCGGAGTCGCTGCGCGGTGACGTCGGTCCCGGTTCGCTGGTGCGCGTGCCGCTGCTCAACCGCCACAAGCTCGGCCTGGTGCTGGAGATCGCCGGCGCACCCGATGTCCCGGTGGCGAAACTCAAGCCGGTCTCGGGCGTGCTGCACGAATATCCGGCGCTGACCGCCGACCTGCTCGCGCTCGCGCGCTGGATGCACACCTACTACGCCGCGCGGATGGAAAGCGTGCTGGAGACGATGATTCCGGCCGCCGTGCGCGGCGGCGCGCGGCTCAAAAAGGAGAAATATCTCGAGGTCGCGCGCGTGCTGTCGCCGGACGAGCACGCGCAACTGGCGAAGCGCGCGCCGCAGCAGGCGAAGCTGTATGATTTCCTCAAGCAGCAGTTCCGGCCGGTGAAGAAGTCGCTCGCGCTCTCGCGCCTCGGCACCTCGGCGGCGGTGACCAATGCGTTGCTCAAGCACGGCTTCATCCGCGAGGAGGCCCGGCATGTCGAGCGTGTCGCCTACGCCGACGACTGGGCGCAGGGCGAGGCGGTCGCCGCCCGGCCGCCGGAGCTGAACGCCGAGCAGGCGGCGGCGGTCGGCGCGGTGAAAGGCAGCCTCGCGAAACGCAAGTTCGCCGTGCATCTGCTCCACGGCGTGACGGGTTCGGGCAAGACGGAGGTCTATCTGCGCGCGGTCGAGGCCGTCCTCGCCGCCGGCGGCAGTGCGATCTACCTCGTGCCCGAGGTGGCGCTCACGCCGCAGACCGTGGCGCGGCTGCGCGGGCGGTTCGAGGCGGCCGGGCACAGGACGGTCGTCTGGCACAGCCACCTCGGCGAGGGCGAGCGGCTCGATGCATGGACGGCGCTCGCTTCCGGCCAAGCGCGGGTGGTGGTCGGTGCGCGCTCGGCGGTGTTCGCGCCGGTGCGCGACTTGCGGCTGATCGTCGTGGACGAGGAGCACGAGCCGGCCTACAAGCAGGACGAAACGCCGCGCTACCACGGGCGCGACGTGGCGGTCTATCGCGCGAAGCTCACCGGCGCGGTGTGCCTGCTCGGCTCGGCCACGCCGGCGCTCGAGTCCATCGCCAACGTGCGCGGAGGCAAATACGTGCTCGACCGGCTGACCCGCCGCGTGGACGACAAGAAAATGCCCGACATCCATGTGGTGGACATGCGCATCGAGGTCATGCGCTCGCGCGGGCTGGTGACGCTCTCCCGGCTGCTGGTGGATCACATGCACCAGCGGTTCGAGCGGAAGGAGCAGATCATCCTCTTCATCAACCGCCGCGGCTACTCCTCGAGCATGCAGTGCCGGAAGTGCGGGCACGTCGAGGAGTGTCCGCATTGCAGCGTCTCGATGACCTACCATCGGGCGGACGAGACGTTGAAGTGCCACCTGTGCGGGCACGAGCGCGGCGCGCCGGCGGCCTGCCCGGCGTGCGCCGCGCCCGACATCCGGTGGCGCGGTCTCGGCACGCAGCGCGTCGAGGAGGCGGTGCGCCGCGTGCTGCCGCGCGCGCGGATGGAGCGGATGGACACTGACACGATGTCGAAGCGACATCGCTTCCGGCAGATCCTCTCGGATTTCCGCGCGGGGAAGATCGACGTGCTCGTCGGCACGCAGATGATCGGCAAGGGGCTCGACTTCCCCAACGTCACGCTGGTCGGGCTGGTGGACGCGGACCTGTCGCTGCACATTCCCGATTTCCGGGCCAACGAGCGGACATTCCAACTGCTCGTGCAGGTCGCCGGCCGGGCAGGGCGGGGCGACCGGGCGGGTGAGGTGGTGGTGCAAACCTTCACGCCGCAGGCCGACGCCATCCAGTTCGGCCGGCGCGCGGACTTCGACGGCTTCGCCGACCACGAGCTGAGGATGCGCGCGCAGTTCGGCTATCCGCCCGTCCGGCACCTCATCCACCACCTCTTCCGCGGACGGAACCCCGAGAAGATCCAGTTTCACGCCGAGGCTTGGGCGAAGCTCGTCGAGAAGGAACTGGGCAACCTCGTCGAGCTGCGCGGCCCGGCGCCGGCGCCGATCGAGAAGGTGAAGGACGAGTATCGCTTCCAACTCTGGTATTTCACGAAGCAAACGGCGAAGGTCGTCGCGCGGCTGGTCGGGCTGCAGAACGGGTTTGCCTGGCCCGACGATGTCACGCAGGTGCTCGACGTGGACCCGATGAGCCTGGTGTGAACCCGGCGCCTCAAGCATATTGACTTGAACCGTAGCTGTTCCCGGCCGCGGTCACACTGGGTTCTTCGCTGCGCTCAGAATGACCAATATGCTGGTTCCCCTCGAAGCGGGTCATTCTGAGCGCAGCGAAGAATCCAGCCACTCACGTCCGTAGACGGCGACACTTTTGCTTGAACCGCTCTAGCGCTCCGGCCCCAGTTCGGCCCGGCGTTTCGCGATGTGCGCGCGCATCTTCTCCGCGAGCGCCGCGTAGCCCTCGTTCCGGAGGATTTTCAGGAACTGGCTGCGGTAGGCCTTGACGTAGCTCACGCCTTCGGAGGCGAAATCCTGCAGCAGCCATTCGGCGGACGAAACCTTGAAGGTGAGGACGAACTCGACGCTGTCGGCCGGGTCGTTCGCGGCGCGGGCGGAGAACCTCCGGACGACGACGCCCTCGGCCGGGTGCTCCTCGGCCGTCATGACGACCCGGCGCGGGCGGACGCTGCGGATCAGGCGGTCGTAGTTCAATTCGATCACGTCGTGCATCAGGTCCGTGAACTCCTTGCGCTCCGCCGGAGCGAGTTCCGGCCACTCCGGCCCGAGCGACGCGGCTGCCATCGCGCGGATATCGAGGATGAAGTGCAGGCCGTCCTTCTCGGGCAGTCCCGCCACGGGCAGCGCCTCGGCCCGCCGGTCACCGTCGGACCCCGGGACCGGGACGGCCAGCAGGAGACCCGCGGCACCCAGGAGAAGCCGGCGCGAAAAGCTCACGGCGAACCCCTAGCGGACACCCCGCGGCCGGTCAAGCGGGCCCCCGGGGTTGCGGCAATTTGGTCTTTATCTGCGCCCGGCCGTGTTCATCTGTGGTCAACCCCTCTGAATGAGAATATACTTCCTCGGCATCTGCGGGACGGCCATGGGCAACGCAGCGCTGCTGGCGCGCGCGGCCGGGCACGAGGTCTCCGGATCCGACAGCGGCGTCTATCCGCCGATGAGCACCGTCCTGGCCTCCGCCGGCATCGAGCTGCACGAGGGCTACGACGCGGCGCGGCTGGAGAAATTGAAGCCCGACCTCGTCGTCATCGGCAACGCCATGTCGCGCGGCAACTCCGAGGTGGAGTGGCTGCTCGACACCCGCGCCATCGCGTTCACCTCGCTGCCGGCGCTGCTGGCGGAGTTCGTCCTGAAGGGGCGCAGGAACATCGTCATCGCCGGCACGCACGGGAAGACGACCACCACGGCGCTGACCGCCTTCCTGCTGCGCGAGAACAGCCGCGACCCGGGCTATCTCATCGGCGGCGTGCCGCTGGATCCGCCGACCGGCAGCCATCTCGGCGCCGCGGCAGACCCGTTCGTGATCGAGGGCGACGAATACGACAGCGCGTTCTTCGACAAGCGGAGCAAGTTCATCCACTATGCCCCGCACGTCGCGGTGCTGAACAACCTCGAGTTCGACCACGCCGACATTTTCCGCGACCTGCAGGACGTGCAGCGGAGCTTCTCGCATCTCACCCGCATCGTGCCGCGCAACGGCTGGATCGTGCTGAACGGCGACGACGACAACCTGCGCGAGCTCGGTCCGATGAGCTGGACCCGCGTCATGCGGGTCGGCACGGGGGAGAAGAACGACCTGCGCATCACCGACTTTGCCGAGACCCCGGCGGGTTCGACCTTCAAGCTGGTGTGGAAGCGAACCCTCTGGGCCGGGGTGAAGTGGTCGCAGCCGGGCCTCTTCAACGCGCGCAACGCCGCCATGGCGGCGCTGGCGGCCCAACTCGCGCTCCTCCCGGTCGATGCTACCGTAGAAAGTGTCACGTATTACGTGACACTTCCAAAAGGGGCACCGGGGAGGTTGGATCTCGGTTTCTTGTCGAAGTTCCGCGGCGTCAAACGCCGGCAGGAGCTGCTGTTGGACACGCCGGCGCTGAAGGTGATCGAGGATTTCGGGCATCACCCGACCGCGCTGGCGGAGACGCTGACGTCGTTCCACGCGCGCTTTCCGGGACACGTCATCCACGCCGCGTTCGAGCCGCGCAGCAACACGTCGCGGACCAAGGTCATGCAGGCGGGCTTCATGCGCGCGCTGGCGCTGGCCGACGAGGTCTGGCTCGGCGCGGTCGCCCGCGCGGAGAAGTTGAAGGACGGCGAGCGGTTCGACACCGAGGCGGTCTGCCAGCATCTCGAGACCCAGGGTGTGACCGCCCATGCCGCGCCGACCAACGCCGCGCTGCTCGATCAGATGATCGCGGGAGTCAATGAGGGAGGTAGGGCGAGTCGTCCCGACGAGCCGCAAGCCGTCAAGCCGCAGCTCGTGGTGTTCTTCACCAACGGATCCTTCGACGGGATCATCGCGAAGTTTGTGGCGGCGGTCCGAGGGTAGGGCGGCGGCTGCATTGAGTGGTAGGGCGAGTCGTCTCGACGAGCCGCAGGTATCGTATTTTCATGTGGAACGACGGCTCGTAGGGGCGACTTGCCCTGCTATAGTCGGACTTATGGCTGATTTGCCGCGCCGACGGACGCTGTCCCACGAGGTGCCGGATTGGGTCGAAGATGGCTCGCTCTATTTTGTCACGATTTGCTGCGCCACCCGTGGGAGGAATCAGCTGAGTCGGCCGGGAATTGGAGACAGGCTGTTGGAGTCGGCGGCCTATTATCAGAGGATTGGGCGGTGGTGGTTGCAGGTGTTCCTGTTGATGCCGGACCACCTGCACGCCATTTTGGCTGTGCCCAGGGAGAAACCGCTGCCTGAAGTTATGCGTGGGTGGAAGGCTTACCAGGCCAAGACCCTTGGCATCCGGTGGCAGTCAGGGTTCTTCGATCATCGATTGAGGAGCGATGAGTCTGAGCAGGAGAAAGTGGACTATATCCTCCTGAATCCGGTTCGGGCTGGATTGGTCAACAGGCCGGAGGATTGGCCATACTATTTCCCGAAGAAAGAGCGGCTCGTCGGGACGACTCGCCCTACCTAAGGAATCCGAAAGTCGAGAATGGCGAAAACCTGATCACTGCGCCTGCTTGGCGATCTTGTAGACGACGGGCTGTTCGCCCTTGGGCAGGGCCAGCAGGTCGTAGTCGTGGAAGGAATTGATCGCGACCTCGGCGAACTCGCCGACTGGCAGGTCGCGCGGCACGTAGACGCGGCCGTCGATGTCGGGCGCGTCGGCTTCGCCGCGGGCGACGCCGGGCTCCTCGACCAGAACCTTCAGCGTGCGGCCGACGTAACTTTTGGACACGTCGCGGGCGATTTCCTTCTGGAGGGCCATCAGCTTGTGCCAGCGCGCCTCCTTGGCCTTCTTGGGAATCTGCGTGTCCATCTTCGCGGCGCGGGTGCCTTCCTCCTGGGAGTAACGGAAGACGCCGAGCCGCTCGAACTTCGCTTCGCGGATGAATTCGCACAGCTCGTCCACATCGGCGTCGGTCTCGCCGGGGAAGCCGACGATGAATGTCGTGCGCACGGCGATGCCGGGGATGCCGGCGCGGATGCGCTTGATGAGGTCGCGGATGTAACCGCCGCTCGTCTCGCGCTGCATCAGGCCGAGCATGTGGTCGCTGATGTGTTGGAGCGGGATGTCAATGTAGCGGGCGACCTTCAGGCACTCGGCGATGGTCTTGATCAATTCGTCGCTCCAGTGCGCCGGGTGGGTGTAAAGGAGCCGGATCCAGAAGTCGCCCTCGATGGCGTTCAGCTGGCGGAGGAGCGTCGTCAGGGCGGTGCCGCGCGAGGAATCGACGGGCGTGCGCGGGTTCGGGCGCTGCTCCCACGTGTCCATGCCGAAGAAGGTCGTGTCCTGGGAGATGAGGTTCAGCTCCTTCACGCCCTCTTTCACGAGCTGGCGGGCCTCGGCGACGACGCTGTCGACCGTGCGGCTGCGGTGCCGGCCGCGGATCTGCGGGATGATGCAGAAGGTGCACGGGTGGTTGCAGCCCTCGGCGATCTTGACGTAGGCGAAATGTTTCGGCGTAAGCCGGAACCGCGGCGTGTCGTAGTCGGGGATGTAGGTCGAGCGGCCCTCGATGAAGTTCGCGGGTGCATCCTTTTTCCCGCGCTCCTTCTCGTAGATCTGTTCGATGATGGGCGCGACCTTGGTGATCTGGTCGAGGCCGATGAAGGCATCCACCTCGGGCAGGGCGCCGGGCAGGTCCTTGGAGAAGCGCTGCGACATGCAGCCGGCGACGATGAGCTTCTGCGCCTTGTTGCGCTTGGTCATGCCGCGGTTCTGGTGCACCTCGAGGATGTGGCTGATCGACTCCTCCTTGGAGGAGTCGATGAAGGAGCAGGTGTTGACGATGACGACGTCGGCTTTCTCCGCCTCGGGGATGACGGCCATGCCCGCCTGGTGCAGGTGGCCGACCATGATCTCGCTGTCCACGAGGTTCTTGGCGCAACCGAGGGAGATGAGGCTGACCTTGATCATGTCGAGTTGTAGCGGCGGTCTATGACCGCCGGGCCTGCCAAAATGAAAACGGCGGTCACAGACCGCCGCTACAAAAGACAGGACTGCCACGCGGCGCTACTTCTTCTTCTTGGCGGCGTTGATGCGGGCCTTGCGGCGCTTCTTGAGCGCGAGGCGGCGTTTGCGTTTGATGACTTTGTTGAGCTGTTGACCCATGGATTTTGGAGGTGTGAGGGGGTTATGTGGCGGGAATCGCCAGGGGGAGTCAAGCGCGGCAAAAACTGACGGAACCCGGCCTCCGGACGGGTTCCGAGCGCGTCCGGAGGCCGCGCTCCACCCATGAAAGGTGTTCATCAACCCTCAGTATCTCGGCACCGCCGGGTCGATCTCCAGCGACCAGGCGTCGATGCCGCCCGCGATGTTCGCCACCCGGTCGAATCCCTGCGCCCGAAGGAATTGGGTCACCCGCATGCTCCGTCCGCCGACATGGCAGAGGACAAGGATGTCGCGGTCGCGCGGCAGGTCGCCGACCGCTTCGGGAATCTGCCGCATCGGCACGTGCCGGGCGCCGGCTACCGCCGCGGTCTGGACCTCGAACGGCTCGCGCACGTCGAGCAGCAACGCGCCAGCGCGCAGTATCCGCGCGGCGGTGGCGACATCGACCTCGATTGGCAATTCCATGGCGCGCGGACCATGCGGGCCGGCGGGGGATTGGCAACCGAGTTCTCCGTTGACCCTCTCGCGAGGTGATAAATCCTTACGGTATGTCAGAGAGATACGTAGTCATCATGGCCGGCGGCCGGGGCGAGCGGTTCTGGCCCCAAAGCCGTCAGGAGAAGCCCAAGCACCTGCTGCCTATCGTGGGCGACAAGCCGATGCTCACGCAAACAGTCGAGCGTCTCGTCGGCGCCGTTCCGGCGGAGAACATCCTCGTCATCACCACGCAGGCGCAACTGCCGGGCGTGCAGGTGGCCTGCCCGCAGATCCCCTCGGCGAACGTCGTGGCCGAACCCCTCGGTCGCGACACCGCGGCCGCCACCGGGCTGGCCATGCTGCTCGTGAAGCACCGCAATCCCGCCGCAGCGTTCGCCATGCTGCCGGCCGACCACGTCATCCATGATGCGAAGGAATACCAGGCCCTGCTGGGCGCGGCTTTCGCTGCGGCGGAGAGCGACGACGTGCTCGTGACCATCGGGGTGAAACCCGACCGGCCCGAAACCGGGTTCGGCTACATCGAGCAGGCCGGACCGTGGAAGAAGGTCGATGGCCGCGAACTCCTCGCGGTGAAGCGGTTTGTCGAGAAGCCCGACCTGGCGACGGCGGAGAAACACCTTTCCTCCGGAAACTATTTCTGGAACGCCGGGATGTTCGTCTGGCGCGTGCCGGTGGTGGAAGCCGCGTTCCAGCAGCACGCCTCCGAGCTCTACGACGGGCTGATGAAGATGGAAAAGGCCGCGGCGCTCGGCAACTGGGAAGGCGCGCTGGCCCAAGGCTACCCTGCGCTCAAGAAGATCTCCGTGGACTACGCGTTGATGGAAAAGTCTGCGAATGTCGTCGTCGTGCCCGCCACCTGCGACTGGGACGACGTCGGCGCGTGGCCGGCGGTCGCCAATCATTTCCCCAAGGACGCCGCCGGCAACGTCCTGCGCAACACGGCGATGGTCGAGGACGGCACGAACAACATCGTCGTGTCGGCCGACGGCCACCTCACGGCCGTGGTCGGCGCGAGCGACCTCGTGGTCGTGCATACGCCCGACGCCACGCTCGTCTGTCCGAAGGACAAGGCGCAGGAGATCAAGGCGCTGCTGAAGCGGCTCGGCGAGGACGCCGCGACGAGGAAGTTTCTGTAACGTGACCGCATCGGGTCAGTCCGGCAGGTGGAACGCGTTGACCTCAACGCGTTGTCAGCCCTCGGGCGTCGTTCAGCGCGTTGAGGTCAACGCGCTCCACCCTTGATGCGCTGTCTCGGCATCGATTACGGCGCCAAGCGGATCGGGCTGAGCCACGGCGACGAGGTCGGCGTGGCCGCCCCGCTGCCGGCGCTGATCGAACCGGACGAAGCGAAACGCTGGATGAAGCTCGCCGATCTCGTGAAGGTCCGCCGGATCACCGACCTCGTCGTGGGTTATCCCTACAACATGGACGGCTCCGCCGGCTTCAAGGCGAAGGAAGTGGATGACTTCGTGGCCAAGCTGAAGAAGAAGCTCGGACTGCCCGTGCATCTGGTGGACGAGACGCTCACGAGCTACGAGGCCGAGGCGACCATCGCGAAGAAGAAGCGCCGCGACGTGCGCGACAGCGGGCTGGTGGACTCGCGCGCCGCGACTCTGATCCTGCAGGATTTCCTGGATCAGCGCATTCCGCCGGTCACGCCGGAAACGTGAGAATCATTTTGCCCACGGATTGCCCGGATGAACACGGATAGAAAAGCGATCCTCTTCACCGGTCATTTTGCGCAGAGCGAAGTTCCGAGCGTAGCGACATCCTCATCCATGAGCATATTGAGTGCGTGCATCATGCTGGATTCTTCGCTTCGCTCAGAATGACAGACAAAGCTCCCTCCCGCCTAACCGTGAAATCCGTGGTCAATAAACCTACCCGCTGGCGCTGCACCATCGCCTACGATGGCGGGCCGTTCGACGGCTGGCAGAGCCAGCCCGGCGGCAACGCCATCCAGGACGTCATCGAGCGCCGGCTGAAGGATGTCTTGAAGACGGACATCCGCGTCCACGGCAGCGGCCGAACCGACGCCGGCGTGCATGCGCTGGCGCAGGTGTTCCATTTCGACGCGGCGTGGCCGCACGGCCCGGACAAATTGCGCGCGGCACTGACGGCCGGCCTGCCGCGGAGCATCCGGATCAAGTCCGTGCGCCCGGCCAAGGCCGACTTCCATGCGCGCTTCTCGGCCAAGGGGAAGATCTACGTCTATCACCTCCACCTCGGCGAAGCCGACCCCTTCACCGCTTCGTGGTGCTGGTCGTTCGGCCGTGAACTCGACTGGAAGGCGATCAGCGAGGCCGCGCGCCTCCTGAAGGGAAAGCACGATTTCAAGGCGTTCGCGGCCGAGGGCGGCACGGAGCGCGAGAGCACCGTGCGGGATCTGCGGCGTCTGGACATCAAGCGCCGTGGCCGGACCGTGCGCTTCGACTTCGAGGCGGACGGTTTCCTCTACAAGATGGTCCGCAGCCTGGTTGGCGCCCTGGTGAACGTCGGCCTGGGCAAGCTGACCCCGCGCGACATCGCCGCGCTGCTACAGTCCGCCAAGCGCACCCCGCAGGTGCCGACCGCCCCGCCGCAGGGCTTGTTTCTGGCCAAGGTGCTTTACTGACCGGGAAATCCCCGGATTGCCGTCATTGCCTGGAGCGCTGCTTCGAGGCAATCCTCGGGACTGGATCGCCACGGTTCCGTCCGCGGAACCTCGCGATGACAATCCGTGAAAATCACAGCCAAGGAGTTCTGCCGCGATATGCTCGACGTGGTCTTCCCGCGGGAGTGCGCGCATTGCGGCGGGCTGGTGGAGGAGGGGTGGCTGCGGCACCTGTGCGGCGGCTGCGCCAAGCAGCTCAAGATCGTCGGCGAGCCGCACTGCACGACATGCGGACACCCGTTCCACGGCGAGATGGCGGGCAACCGGATGTGTCCGCACTGCGCCGCGCTCGAGCCGGTGTTCGGGCAGGGCAAGACGGCCATCCTCCTGAAAGGACCGGGCCGCTCGCTCGTCCACGCACTGAAATACCACCACGGGTTGCATGTGCTGGAAGATATCGCGGCGGTGATGGCGGCGGCGCCGGGCTATGCGGATTACTTGCGCGGCGCGGTGCTGGTGCCCGTGCCGCTGCATCCGCGCAAGGTGCGCGAGCGCGGTTACAACCAGAGCCGGTTGCTAGCGGAATGCGCGGTGAAGGCGTCGGGCGGTCAGGCGCGCATCGGGGAATTGCTGCGCCGGGTCGTGGACACCGTTTCGCAGACGCATTTCGACCGGGCGGCGCGCCGGGAGAACCTCAAAAATGCCTTTGCTTTGGCCAAAGGCGCCACCATTAATCCGGGGCAACGCCATGTGCTCCTCGACGATGTTTTCACCACGGGTTCCACGCTCAATGCCTGCGCGGCGGTGCTGCGCCGGGCGGGTTGCGTGAGCCTGGACGTCGTCACGTTCGGTCACGGTTAACCCATTGATCATGTCGCATTTCGACAAACCCAAGCTGTCCACGGCCAAGAAGAAGAAGGACATCCCCAAGGGGTTGTGGACCAAGTGTCCACTCACGGGCGAGATCGTCTTCAACAAGGATCTCGAGGCCAACCAGATGGTGGTGCCCAAGAGCGGCTATCATTTCCCCATCGGCGCGCGCGCGCGCATCGCCGCGCTGCTCGACGAGGGGAGCTTCTCGGAGTTCGACGCCGATGTGAAATCCGCCGATCCACTGAAGTTCGTGGACTCGGCGGCCTACACGGATCGCATCAAGAAATACGAGAAGGACAGCGGCCTGCCCGAGGCGGTCATCTGCGGCACGGGGAAGATCCACGGCCTCGAGGTGTCGCTGGCGGTGATGGATTTCCGGTTCTGTGGCGGGGCGATGGGCGCGGCGGTGGGCGAGAAGATCACCCGCGCCATCGAGCGCGCATTGGAGATGAAGATTCCGTGCATCATCGTCAGCTCCTCCGGCGGCGCGCGGATGCAGGAGGGCATCTACAGCCTCATGCAGATGGCCAAGACCAGCGCGGCGCTCGGCCGGCTGGCGCAGGCCCGGCTGCCGTTCATCTCCGTGCTCACGCATCCGACCACCGGCGGTGTCACGGCCAGCTTCGCCACGCTGGGCGACGTCATCATCGCCGAGCCGGGCGCCATGATCGGCTTCGCCGGCGCGCGCGTGATCAAGGAGACGACCAAGCAGACGCTGCCGCCGGGCTTCCAGACGGCGGAGTTCCTCCTCAAGAAAGGCCTGATCGACCAGCTCGTCAGCCGGCTCGAGATGCGCGACCGCATCCACGAACTGCTCCTGGCCCTGCATGTGAGGAAGCGGGAGAAGAAAGCGGCCGCGGAGAAGCCGAAGACCGCGGCAGCCAAGTCGGTCTGATGTCTGCGCGGCAACGTCCAACATTCAACGTTCAACGCTGAACGTCCAACGGCCAAGCCAACGAGATGACCGGGGATAATCGCAGCTTCGATCTGGAGGAGAGGTTGCTTGAGTATGCGGCAGCCATCATCCGGCTGACCGAGGGGATGCGGCGGACTCAGGCGGGTATTCACATGGCTGGTCAGCTTCTCCGCTCGGGGACTTCGGCCCTGCCTAACCATGGTGAGGCCCAGGCGGCGGAATCTCCGGCGGACTTCGTCCACAAGCTGAGCATCTGCTTGAAGGAGTTGCGCGAGACCTGGCGGTGGTTGCGCCTGGCTCAGCGCGTGCCGTTGGTTCGCTCCCCTGCAAGTGTCGATTCCTTGCTCAAGGAAACCGAGGAATTGATCCGGATATTCTACGCCAGCATCACGACGGCTCGTCGCCGGACGGTGAAAAAGGAGCAGTCTGGTGAAAGTTGAACGTTCGATGTTGGATGTTGAACGTTCCGCTGCGTCCTACGCCGCGACGACGGACTATCTGTTCTCGCTGAAGTCGGCGGGGGTGCGGTTTGGGGTGGACCGGATGGCGCGGCTGGCGGAGGCACTCGGTCATCCGGAGCGCAGCTACCCCGTCATCCACGTCGCCGGCACGAACGGCAAAGGGTCGGTCTCGGCCATGCTCGACGCCATCTTCCACGCGGCGGGCTGGCGGACCGGGCTCTACACCTCGCCGCACCTCGTGAAGCTGGGCGAGCGCGTGCAGGTGGACCGTAGGCTGCTCTCGGAGGACGAGATCACCGCCTACACGAACGAGCTGCGGCCGGTCGCGGAAAAGCTCGGCGCAGCCGGACCGGACGAGCATCCCAGCTTCTTCGAGTTCATGACCGCAATGGCGTTCCTGCAATTCGCGCGGCGGAAGGTGGATGTCGGCATCATCGAGGTCGGGCTCGGCGGCCGGCTCGATGCCACCACCGTCGTGCAACCGGAGCTGGCGGTCATCACCTCGATCGGGTTCGACCACACCGAGCAGCTCGGCGACCGGCTCGACCTCATCGCCCGCGAGAAGGGCGGCATCATCAAGGAAGACCGGCCGGTCGTCATGGGCCGGCTGCCGCCCGAGGCGGAGGAGGTCATCCGGGCCATCGCCGCGGAGAGGAAGGCGCCGCTGCATTCCGTTCGCGAGGTCTTTGGCGAGGAGCTGGACGGCTATCCGGAGACGAATCTCGAGGGCGACTATCAGCGCTGGAACGCCGCCACGGCCACGCTGGCGGCGAGGGTGTTTGGGCAAGACGCTTCTGTCATTGCGAGGAGTCCCGCAGCGCGGGACGACGCGGCAATCCATCTGGATCGCCACGGTCCCGCGGACGCGGGACCTCGCGATGACAAGAAAGCACCTGATGAAACCTCAATCGCTCGCGGGCTGAAGCACGTCTCCTGGCCGGGACGCTGGCAGCGGATGCAGATCGGCGGGCGGTTGCTCATCCTCGATGCCTCGCACAATCCCGAGGGCGCGCAGGTGCTGGAGAGCAACCTGGAGCATCTCTTCGCCGGGACCGGGCGGAAGCCGGTGGTCGTGACCGGCATGCTGGGCGCCTTCCGGGCGAAGGCGCTGCTGGAGGTGTTGGGGCGGCATGCGAAGGAGATCCACCTGACCCCGCCGCACCAGGAGCGGGCGTCGAGTTATGAGGAGATGGAAGCGTGTGCGCCCGCGGAGGCGGGGGGCCTCCTCCACCGGACCACCATCGAAGCGGTGTTTCCCGGTCCCAGTGTCTGCGCCGTGGGCGGGCCGGAGGACATCATCGTCGTCACGGGTTCGATCTATCTCATCGGCGAGGTGCTGGCGCGGATCGAGCCCGGCCGCGGCGCCGGCGAGGGCCGGCTGCAGGATTTTTGACTCAGGCGTGATCATGCAGTTGAGGGTGGAGCGCCTTGACCTCAAGGTGCTGGATCGTCGGAACCTGCCGCCGTGGGTTTGTAATATAATGTATTACAAACGTTCCGGGGGGTCGTGACGAGATTCCGGGCGTTGACAACAGGCCGATGTCCGGCAAATTGTCCGGCATGGAAACCGTGAGCGTCCGCGAACTGCAGAAGAACCTCAAGGGGGCGCTGCTGCGCGTGCAGCGCGGGGCGACGCTGCGGGTGACGCGTCGGCGCAAGGTGGTGGCCCAGCTCGGGCCCGCGCAGCCGGCGGGCGCGGCCAAGGCCTGGCCCGATCTGAAGTCCCGGGCCGAAAGCGTGCTGGGCCGGAAGGTGCTCCGGCCGGGCGCGGCGGATGAAATCCTGGCCGGCCGGGAATGACCGTGAAGGTTTATTTCGATTCCAGCGCCTTGGTGAAGATCTACGTCACCGAGGCGCACTCGGACCGGGCGCGTCGGGAAGCCCAGACAGTGCCGCAATTGCCACTGACCTGGCTGCACGTTCTGGAAATCGGCAACGCGCTGCGGGTGCTGGCCGGAAGGAAACTGCTGACGGCGGACGAGAGCCGGGCGTTGCTTGACCAGTTCGAGGATGACCGGCAGGCGCAACGGCTGGCGGATGTCTCGCCGGACTGGCCGAAGGTCTTTCATGAGGCGGTGCAACTGTCACGTCGGCACGCGGAGAAACTGTTGTGCCGGAGTCTCGATGTCCTGCATGTCGCGGCGGCGGTCGAGGTCGGATGCGCGCGGTTCGTGTCCGCCGACGAGCGTCAGCTCGCCCTGGCCAAGGCGGCGGGACTCAAGCCGGTGGACATCAGGTCGGGCAGTTAAGCCGGGGCGCACGACCATCGAGGCGGTTTTCCCGGGACCCGGCCGATGCGCCGTGGGCGGACCGGACGACGTCATCGTCGTCACGGGATCGATCTATCTCATCGGTGAGGTGCTGGCGCGGATCGAGCCCGGCTGCGGCGCCGGTGAGGGCCGGCTGCAGGATTTTTAGGCGCAGTTCGCTTCAGCGGTTTGACTCGATGTCAGAATTCGCGCTCTGCAAGAATACGAACAGAGAAATCCATCGGGCTGTTGAGCATATTGCATAATTCAAGAGCTTCCCGTTCAGTGAACTCTCCTGAGATCATGAGCCGTCCCCCGGCAATTTCTTGGTTAATCATCGGCGCCGCTACCAGCCGATCTTTAACAACGATTGCCAATCGCCCGCTTGCCGCTGTGTTTTGAGACGATTGAACAATCCTGCGGGTAAGTTCGTGAAATTGGTGCGAACCTCCTGTTGTCAGTTCGAGCAAGATATGAAATCGGCCAGTAGAATTCTTCTCATAGAGAGCCTTTGCGATAATAGTGCCGGTCAGTTCGGGGTCACGCTTTACGAAGAGTCTATCCCGTGACGTCCCGTGACGATCGGCGTATTCCAAGAACATTTCGTCATACCCACTGGGGGGTGGCTCATTGCTCGACTTCTTTGATCCATGTGGGTGGACGAGACAAAATTGCAATGGGCCCCACACTGTCACGTCGTCCCTAATCCTCGCTCGAAGGTCATTGGCGACTTTGCTCACCCGGACTATCAATTGATCATTAGCGTTCTCTTTTAGGCTGAACCGCAGACCTGTTTCAGAGAGCCGGTCAGAGATTATTTCCTTAGCATCACGACGCATCGCTCCTCGGCGTTCTGGTGAAGCATTGGTATCGGCATTAACGGCGAGGACAAATTCCACGCCATCCGTGGAGCTGCCATCTTGGGCTGATATTGCTCCAACCGTGCGGCACAATAGAATGGCGATGGGAATCCATCCCTTTCTCTTGTTCATGAGTGAGGAGCAAAATCGCATGACATCACGCTAGACGAACAAGCTCCGAGATATAGTTGAGGGGCTTCGTGAACCGATTGCGGTTGGGGGTAATGGATGGTCTGAATTTGTGGCAGGCGACGTTTGAGCCAGGCGTCGGTATGAATCCTCGAGCGGGCTACCTGGGTTCACACCGGCACGAGGATGCCGGCGATGGCGGCGGCCATGAAGCAGGCGAGGCTGCCGCCGATGAAGGCCTTCACGCCGAGCTTGGCGAGGTTCTCGCGCTGGTTGGGGGCGATGGCGCCGATGCCGCCGATCTGGATGCCGATGGACACGAGGTTGGCGAAGCCGCAGAGGGCGTAGGTCATGATCATCAGGTTGCGCGGGTCGGTGTAGGCGCCGGTGGCCTTCATCTCGCCGAGCTGGAGGAAGGCGACGAACTCGTTGAGGACGCTGCGGGTGCCGAGGAGCGCGCCGGACTGCAAGAGGGCGTCGTTGCTGATGCCCATGAGCCAGGCGATGGGGGCGAAGACCATGCCGAAGATGAAATCGAGCGAGAAGGCCTGGAACGCGCCGCCGGTGACGGAGGCGACCCAGGTGTTGAGCCCGAGCGGGTCGCCGAGCCACTGGCTGAGGACGTAGTTGATCATCGCGACGCCGGCGGTGAAGACGATGAGCATGCCGCCGACGTTGACGGCGAGCTTGATGCCGTCGGTGGTGCCGAGGCAGACGGCGTCGAGGAAGTTGGCGCCGATCTTCTCCTTGTTGACCTCGAGGGCGGTGCTGACCGGCTCGGTCTGCGGGACGAGGATCTTGGCCAGCATGAGCGCGGCCGGGGCGGAGATGACGGACTTGGTGATGAGGTGGGTGGCGAAGACGACCTGCTGCCGTGGGTCGGTGCCGCCGAGGAAGCTGATGTAGGCGACAAGGACGGCGCCGGCGACGGTGGCCATGCCGCCGACCATGACGCAGAGCAGCTCGGAGCGCGTCATGCTGGCGAGGTAGGGCTTGATGAGGAGGGGGGCCTCGGTCTGGCCGAGGAAGACGTTGGCGGAGGCGCTGAGGGTTTCGGGGCCGGAGAGGCGCATGGCCTTGGTCATGACCCAGGCGAAGGCCCAGACGATCTTCTGGAGGACGCCGAGGTAGTAGAGAGCCGAGGTGAAGGCGGAGAAGAAGATGATGGAGGGCAGGATGCTCAGGCCGAAGACCACGCCGTGCTTCTGCTGGTCCACGAGGGAGCCGAAGACGAACTTCACGCCCTCGCCGGTGAAGCCAAGGAGCTTGACGAAGAACGCGCCGACCGCCTCGACCGCGGCGCGGACCGGCGGGGCATAGATGACGAGGGCGGCGAAGACGAATTGCAGCCCGAGGCCGATGAGGACGACGCGCCAGTTGATGGCGCGGCGGTTCTCACTCAGCAGCACGGCGATTCCGACGAAGGCGGCCAGACCGAACAAGCCGCGCAAGACGTGGGTAAGGGATTCCATGAGGGAACTGGGTGGGTTGCCCTAGATGGGGAAACAATCGAGCCACGGCGAGAAACTTTTGGCGGGTCCGGGGCGTCTGGATGGTCACTACACAAGGTATGATCCAATTCATCCTCATGCTGGGGGCGGTGGTGGCGGCGGGAGCGGTGCTGGTGCTGTGCGGCATCGGCCTGGTCGTCTGGCTGGCGGGTAATGACCGGAATCCGCAGGAGTAAGGGCGCCCAGGGTGGCCGGCTCGCCATGGGCGTGCGGATCCTTTTCTGATATAGAGCACTCCGGCGGGGTGCTTCTGACGCAGCCCACCGGGCTGCGCTACACCGGAGAAATATTCGACAGCCTGATGCGCAGCGCGGGCTTGGCACGGGCGGCGGCGGGGCCCAGCCTGCGGCATGACCATCCAGGAACGCCTCGCGCGCTACCTTGGCCGGAAGCCCGACACGGCGCGGGCGGCGTTCGTGGCCGCCAATGCGACGGTGCTGGGCGATGTCAGCCTCGGGCCGGACAGCAGCGTATGGTATGGCTGCGTGCTGCGCGGCGACATCAACAGCATCGCCATCGGCGAGGGCACGAACATCCAAGACCTGACGATGGTGCATCTGGCCGACGACTACACCGTGCGGATCGGGCGCTATTGCACGATCGGGCACAGCGCCATCATCCATGCCTGCGAGATCGGCGACGAGTGCCTCGTCGGCATGGGCGCGACCATCCTCGACGGCGCGAAGATCGGCGACCGGTGCATCGTGGGCGCAAACGCGCTGGTGACGCAGCGGTTCGAGGCGCCGCCGGGCTCGATGATTCTCGGCGCGCCGGCCAAGGTGGTGCGTCTGCTGACGGAGGCGGAGCAGGGCGGCATCCGAGGCTGGGCGGAGAAATACATCGAGGTGGCCAAGGCGCACGCGGCGTTGAAGAGGTAGGGCGTCGAGGTTGTGGGCGGAGAGCCCCCTCACCCCGCATATCACGCAGCGGCAGCCATGTCCTGCGGGGTGGGGGCACCCCGCCCACAACAGATATAGCGCAGCCCGATGGGCTGCGACAGAAGCACCCCAACGGGGTGCTCTACATCTGGGGCCGGGGTCACCGACCCCAGCTACAGCCGAGCGCCCGCGAGCGGGCTGCCTACAATCCAATCACCAGTTGAAGGATTCGCCGGGTTTCACCGATTTGGCGAACTCGACGAAGAGCTTCACGCAGTTCTCCACGTCTTGCAGGTCCACGACCTCGCTCGGCGTGTGCATGTAGCGGAGCGGGATGGACACCAGTCCGGTGGCCACGCCGCCGCGGGCCATCTGGATGGCGCGGGCGTCGGTGCCGGTGGGGCGCGGGTCGGCCTCGTGCTGGACGGGGATCTTCGCGCGCTTGGCGCACTCGAGCAGGCGGTTGAAAACCTTGGGGTTGATGTTCGGGCCGCGACAGATGATGGGTCCGGCGCCGAGCCTGGTCTCGCCGTGTTTGCGATGGTCGCAATCGGGATGGTCGGTGGCGTGGCCGACGTCCACGGCGAGCGCGACATGCGGGTCCACGGCGAAGGCGGAGGTCTGAGCGCCGCGCACGCCGATCTCCTCCTGCGTGGTGGCGACGGAGACGACCTTGGCGGCGAGCTTGGACTTGGACTTGGCGAGGCGGATGAGGGCCTCGCCGACGACATAGGCGCCGACCTTGTTGTCGAAGGCGCGGGCGGTGCCGATGCTGCCGTGGATGAGCTCGAACTCGTGGTCGTAGGTCGCCACGTCGCCGATGGAGACGCGCTTGAGCGCCTCGGCCTTGGACTTGGCGCCGATGTCGATCCAGATTTCGTGTTTCTTGGGGACTTTCTTGCGGTCCTCGTCGTCCATCAGGTGGATGGCGCGCTTGCCGGTGACACCCTTCACGGGGCCGGCGGCGGTCTGGATGATGACGCGGCGGCCGGAGATGATACTGAGGTCGTGCCCGCCGATGGTGTCGAAGTAGAGATAACCGTCCTTGTTGACGTAGGTGATGATGAGGCCGAGCTCGTCGATGTGGCCGGCGAACATGAGGGCGGGGGCGCCCTTCGGGTTGAGCGTGGCGAGGCGGTTGCCGAGGGCGTCGTCGGCGTAGGCGTCGGCGTGCGGTTTGACGTGCGCATCAAAGACGGCCTGGGCCTGGGCCTCGGCGCCAGAGGGCGATTTGGCGGCGAGCAGCTCGGTCAGGAAGGCGGGGGCTGAGTAGGCGGACATGGCGGGAAGTTTGGCGCGTTGGCGGCGCGGACGCGGGCTCAGCCGCGGCGGATCTCGGAGCCCTTGAAGCGGACGGTGATGCGATAGACCTTCTTCACGCGGCACTTGATGAAGCCGGTGTTGATGTCCACGTAGTCGGGCACTTCGATGCGGTGGACATCCACGACGGCGTGGTAACCGCGCTCGGAGAAAATGTCGATGAGCATGGCGAGGGCGAGCGGCTCGTCGAGGAGCGGATCCTCGCTGTTGATCTGGGCGAGGCCGGAGAGGGCGTGCCGCACGACGATGGGCATGACCTTCTTCTCGATGAAGGTGATGGCCTTCGAGAAGAGGTCGGAATTGGCGTGGGCGTAGCCGTCGAGCCGCTTCACCAGCTCCTGGCGGGCGTGGACGATGATCTCGCTCGCGAGGGGAAGGTTGCGGAGCGCGTCGAAGGTGCGCGGGTCGAGCTCGAGCGAGCTCTGGTAGGCGAACTCGTGGACAATGTTCTCCTCGACCTCGGCAATGGGCCCCTGGGCGTTGATGAGGTGGTAGTGGAAGATGTCCTTGAGGGAGAGCAGGGCGTCCCACGTCTGCTCCTTGAAGACACGGTAGCGGCGGATGGCGAGTTTCTCGTCGAAGTCGGTGGCGCGCTCTTCCCAGAGTTCGCCGCGGCCGCTGGAGCGGACCTCGTGGTTGTGGGCGCGGGTCTCGCGGCCGCGCTTGAGCTGGCGGGCGACGGACTCCTTCTCGTCCACGAAGAGCACGACGGCGTGCATGACCGGCTGGCGGAAGTAAATGGCGAGCGGAGTGCCGTAGAATTCGCGCCAGAGCTGGATCATTTTCTCGTAAAGCATCTTCAGGCACTCGACCTGCACGCGGGTGCGGGGGAAGCCGTCGAGCACGACGCCGTCGCGGTATTCGGGCTTGAGGAGATGGCGGAGGAGGGCCGAGAGCACCTCGCGGTCACCGATCATGTGCCCGGCGTCCTTGATCCGCTTCATCTCGGGCGTGTCCAGCAGCGCGCTCATGACGATGGGCGGGCAGGTCAGGCCGCGGGCCCGGAGGATGAACGGGGTGTTGGTGCCCTTGCCCGCGCCGGGAGCGCCGCCGAGGAGGATGATCTCCTTGGGGAAGTGCAGGTTTTCGCGGCCGAACTCCTCCTCGAGGTCCGCCCAGAGCGGGTGGAAGATCACCCCGGCGTCCTTGATCTCGAGATCCTGCATGGAAGTGCCGGTGGCGGTCGCGGCGGGCTTGGCGGCGTGCGGCTCTTCTTGGGCGGGCGGTTGGGCTGGGGCCGTGGCGGGTTTCATGCGGCCCGGGCAGCGTAGGAGCGACCCCTAGGCTGGCGACACAAAAGCTCCGGTGGGTTCGTGGGAGGCGGCGAATTAGCCCAATCAGGCGAGCAGATGAGCAGCCAGACAATCAGGCTCAGGGAGAAAGCGCGAGGGCGGGGAGTTCAACGGACCCGGCCGGCCGTTGCGGTCCGTGGTTTGCCGCGTTGCGTTTCTGGGGACGGGCCCACGACGGCCCGGGCGGCCTCGGCGAAGAGCTCCGCGCCCTTGCTCATGTGACGGTGGCGATGGCGCACGAGAGCGATGTCGCGGGTGGGGATGGGCGCGGTGAATTTGCGATAGACGAGTCCGGCCGGATCGCTCGCGTGCCGGGCGCTCTGCGGCAGGATGCTCACGCCCAGGCCCATGGCGGTGAGGGCCTTCACGGTGGTGAGCTGGGCGCAACGGTGCGTGACGTTGGGCAGGAAATCGTAATCGCCACCGAGTCGCTGCACCTGCGCGGCGAGCGTGGAGGCGCTGCCCATGAGGATGAAGTTCTGGTTCTGCAAGGCGGCGAAGTTGATCGTCTCGGCGATGGCCAGCGGATGGCTGGCGCTGATGGCCAGCAGGAGCGGCTCCGTGAAGAGGCGCACGATTTCCAGCCGCGGATCCCCGACGGGCAGGGCGACCAGCCCCCAATCGAGTTCCCCGTCGAGCACGGCGCTGACGACGGCATCGCGGAAGTTCTCATGGCTGCGCAGGCGGATGGGGATCTCGTTCGCCTGGCAATGGGCGACCACGGCCGGCAGAAAGAAGTGGGCGAGGGTGGGGATGGCGCCCACGGCGACGCGGTGTCCCCGCGCCGGCTCCTCCTTCAGTTCGCGCAGGGTGTTGTCGGCCTCGGAGATGATGCGGCGCGCGCGCTCCAGGAGCAACTGGCCCGCGTCGGTGAGCGTGGCCTTGCGGCTGAGCCGGTGGAAAAGCTTCCGCCCGATCTCCTCCTCGAGGTTGAGGATCTGCTGGCTGAGCGACGGCTGGGAGATGTTCGTGCGCGCGGCGGCCTTGGTGAAATTGCCCGTTTCGGCCACAGCCACGAAGTAGCGGAGTTGGTAAATATCCATAGCTAATGCCTATGTTATATATAGAATCTAAGTATTTTAGCTATTCTAAAAAGGCCATATTATACGGACGTCGAGACCGCAAGGGCTCGGCCAACAGAAACGTAATAACATGAATACCAATAACGTAAACAAACCGATGATCGTGGGAGCCGGCCTGGGGATGGTGCTAGCCCTCGTTCTTCTCAGATATCCAACCAATTACCTCTCCGCACTCGTGGCAGGCGTGGGTTATGCGGCGGCGGCCGGTGTGCTCGCCATAGCGGCGGGCGACTACAAGGTCCGCCGCTTCTGACCGAACACTGTCACCAGGCAGCCGGAGAGCAATTCCCAACAACGATGGGGCCGGGGGGCAACCCCCGGCCTCTTTTTTTGTCCACAGTCGCGGCCCGCGCCAGAAGCGGTTCACTTAGACAAATCCCCGCCCCCGTGACGCTCTTCAGGAAAAAACCGCAACCCGAACACATGGAGGCCGCGCATGTCCCTGCATCATGGAAAGACTGGTTCGATGCCCACGGACCGAAGCTTCTGCTCTGCGCCCGGCTGTGGACGCGCTCGCTCGCCGATGCGGAGGATGTCGTGCAGGAAGCCTTCGTGCGCTACTGGCGGCATCAGCGCGACCTGCCGGGCGATCCCCGGGCCCTGCTGGTCACCTCGGTGCGGCGCGCGGCGCTGGACCTGGCGCGCCGGGAAAGCCGCCGCGCCCTGCGCGAGGAACGGGCGGCGCAGGATGACGCGGAGCACGGCGTTTTTTTCGCACCGCAGCCCGGCGACGATGCCGAGCGGCGCCGCGAGATCGAGGCGGCCCTCCAGCGCCTCTCGGTCGAGCAGCGCGAGGTGCTCGTGCTCAAGATCTGGCAGGAACTCACCTTTGAGCAGATCGGCGAATCCCTGGGCATCCCGCCCAACACCGCCGCCTCCCGCTATCGCTACGCCCTCGGCGCGCTGCGGAAGGAACTGAAACCGCTTTGCCATGGATGAACCGCTCCACGAACTCGAAGCCGAACTGAAGGCGCTGCGTCCGCGCGATCCCTCGCTGCGGCTGGCCGCGCACATCGAGCGCGAGCTGGCGCAGGAAGCCCCGCTGGCTTCCGTCCGGCCCCGCTACACCACCGCGACCAACCTCGGCTCGTGGCAGTGGCTGGGCTGGCCCGCCGTCGCCGCGGCGCTCGCGGTGCTGGCCGCGGTGGGATTCGAGATGCTCACCCGGCGCGCAGAAACACCCGCCATCCGCCCGGAGGCGCCCGTCGTTGCGACCAGCGATCCGGTTGCGCCAGCGGCTGCCGGTCTCTACCGGCCGGTCAGCGCGGCCAGCGTGCTCTACGACCTCAAGGACGAGGGTGCGGTCACGCTCGAGGACGACCAGCCTGCGCGGCAGGCGCGTTACCGCTTCGTGGACACCTACACCTGGAAGAACCCCGCCAACAACGCCTCCGTGAAATGGAGCGTGCCGCGCGACGAGGTGCGCGTGGTCCCCGTGCGCTTCAACTGACCTTTTCAACAACATCAACCCATCGAAAATGAAAACATCCCCCCTGCTTGCCTGTGTTGTAGCCGTCACGACGGCCGCCATCTCAACCGCCGCCGAGAATGATCCGGTCATCCGTCATGTCGAACGCATGGAGGTCCCGAACCGCCATGTGATCATCACCAAGGCCGACCAGAAGCCCGTGGAAAAGGAGAAGGTCACCTACCTCGGCGTGCAGACCGCGCCAGTGGGGCGCGCACTGGCCGCCCAGCTCGGGTTGCCGCGCGACACCGGCCTGGTGATCACCGATGTCTCCAAGGACAGCCCGGCCGAGGCCGTGCTGAAGGAGCACGACATCCTCACCAAGCTCGACGACCAGATCCTGATCGATCAGCGCCAGCTGGGCGTGCTCATCCGCGCCAGGAAGGAGGACGACGAGGTCACGCTGACGGTGATCCGCGGTGGCAAGGAGACGAAGGTGAAGGCCAGGCTCGGCGAGCACGAGGTGCCGCGGCTGGCGCAGACGTTCGAGTTCAGCACCGCTCCCGGCGAAGCCGGCGCGTTCGAGTGGTCTGGCCCCGAGGGACCGGCGATCGCCCGGCTGCACCAACTGCCCGGCATGGATCCCAACCAGGTGAACGACGTCATCCGCGTCATCGGCCGCAACCGCGGCAACTGGTTCGGCGCGCCCGGCGTGCAGGTGTTCCGGCGCGGCGGCGGTGCCACCATCCTCGATCTGCCCAAGGGCAACATGGTCTATTCCGACGACGAGGGCTCGATCGAGGTCAAGGCCGACGACGGCAAGCGCGAGCTGACCGTCAAGGACGCCAAGGGCAAGGTGCTCTACGAGGGGCAGGTCAACTCGAAGGAGGATCGCGAGAAGCTGCCGAAGGAGATCCGGGAGCGCCTCAGCCGCGTCGAGCGCGCCGAGTTCAGCTTCGAGATCGGCGAGGATTTCAAGATGGATGGCGCCGACGTGCGACCGGCCGCGCCGTCAGGGGCGTTGCGCCAGCTCGGCTCGCCCCTGCCGCACGGCCATGGTCATGTCCCGCCCCAAGCGGGCGCGCGCCGGGTGTTCTGAAGCGCTTTCTGACGAGCCCGGCATGGGCGCCCAGAGTGTGTGCCGATGGCGCGGGGCCGTCCGGAAGGGCGGCCCCGCTCTCTTTGCCGGCCTCAGGCGGCGGCCGCCGGCGGCTCGGCCGGGGCGCGCTTGAGGAAGATCGACATGATGAGCGACCCGACAAGGCCGATGCACACGTAGAAGATCGGCGAGATGATGGCGAGGAAGAGGGGGCGATACATGAAACGTATGCCCTGATCGATGGCATCGAGCTGCGCGTCGGGCACGCCCTTGGCGGCGTTCTGGGCGCGGACAAATTGAACGAGGTATTCCGTGAAGTCCGGGTTGATGAACGCGAAGTGGATGTAGCCGTAGACGCCGCCGATGAGCCCGGCATAAAGCGCGATCATCACGCCGGTGCCCACGCCGCGCCCGTAGCTGAGGGACTTGTCCTTGCTCTCCTCGCGCACGGCGCGGATGCCGAACCAGATGACGCCGAAGATGGCGAGATAGACCAGCCACTGGAACCACTGGCCCTGGGCCATCTTGTCGGTCTGGTAACCGAGGAAGAAACCGATGAGGGAAAGCGCGATGTTCGTGATCGCGAGAATCAGTCCGTAGGTGAAAGTTGTGCTCATCGCGCCAACCTAGGGGCCGGATGACCGGCGACAATCCCGTAATGACGGGCGGCGGGCGGGGTGGATGGGCGGCGCCGGGCGGCTCAGGAATTGTCTCCGTCGAGCACGCGGCCGAGCCCTCCGAGGATCGAGCCTTCGCCCTTGCCTCCGCGGCCGGTCTGCGGCGCGGCGGCCACGATGCGGCCGGCGAGCCGGGAGAAGGGCAGCGATTGCAGCCAGATTTTTCCCGGGCCGCGCAAGGTGGCGAAGAACAGGCCCTCGCCGCCGAAGAGCGCAGTCTTGATGCCGCCGACAAGCTGGATGTCGTAGTCCACGCTCGGCTGGAATGCCACGATGCAGCCCGTGTCCACACGCAGCATCTCGCCCGCGGCGAGCGTGCGCTCGTGCAGCGTGCCGCCGGCGTGGACGAACGCGAGCCCGTCGCCCGTGAGCCGCTGCATGATGAAGCCCTCGCCGCCGAACAGGCCCGCGCCGAGCCGCTTCTGGAAGGCGATGCCGATGCTTACGCCCTTGGCGGCGCAGAGGAAGGAATCCTTCTGTGCGATCAGTTCGCCGCCGAGGTCGCGCAGGTTGACCGGGATGATCTTGCCGGGGTAGGGCGCTCCGAAGGCGACCTTCCGCTTGCCGGCGCCTTGGTTCAGGAAAACCGTCATGAACAGCGACTCGCCGGTGAGGAGGCGCTTGCCGGCGCCGAGCAACGAGCCCATGAAACCGCTGTTCTGCTGCGAGCCGTCGCCGAAGATGGTCTGCATGGCGATGCCGTCGTCCATATACATCATGCCGCCCGCCTCGGCCACGACGGCCTCCTGCGGATCGAGCTCGATTTCGACGAACTGCATGTCGTCGCCGTGGATCTGGTAGTCAATGATGTGCATGGACGTGTTCATGGCGTGTATGTTTACAGAACACACGCGACGGCGGGAAGTCGCGCCTCGTTACGATGCGGAGGATTTTTTCAACTCCACCAGCGTCGCGCCCCAGCCGCCGGTGTGTTCGTCGCCGAGGCGGAAGCCCGCCACCTGCGGCGAGCGGCGCAGGCAGGCATGGACGGTCTCGCGGAGCGCGCCTGTGCCCTTGCCGTGGACCACGCGCACGGTGGACAGGCCGCGGGCGCGGCATTCGGTGAAATAATCCTCGAGCAAGCCGGCCACCTCCGACGGACGGAAGGTGTGCAGATCCAGCTCGCCGGTGATGGGGATACGGACGGGCTCGCCGGGTTCGTCAGGACTCATCCCGGCATTGTCGCGCGCGCGCCGATCCGGGCGACAAAAAACCCGCCTCTTGCGAGGCGGGTTTTTGGCACACACACACACTAACACTACTGCGTTAAGTTTCCGGTCGAACCCGCTCCGTTTCCCAGAGGAGATGTCACCTAATAGGTGACATTCTGGCGGTGGTGGCCGGACGGGGTGAATGTAACGGAGTAAGGCTAACGAACAAAGAACACACTGACAAAGGAGTTCAGGCCTTGACCGCGACAAGGCGCGTGGCGCCGGCGTGGTTATCCTGGGCGATCTGGCTGCGCTGCGCCGGGGCGGCGTCCTTGCCGCCGTTGAGGGCGGGGGCGGAGACCTTGACGGCGGCGGGCTTGGCGGCCTGGCGCAACTCGGCGAGGCTGGACTCGATGGCACGTTCGGCCTCGGACTGGCGCGGCACGGTGACGACGTAGGCGTCCATGCGGGGCGCTTCGATTTCGTAGGAAGCGGCTTGGGCGGCGGTGGTGAACAGCGCGAGGCTGGCGATGGTGATGAAAATCTTCTTCATGGTGATTTCTGTTGTTGCAGTCCTTACACGTAAGCGACGTGCCAAGTTGCGTGGAGAGTCCTAAGTCGCCTCTTCCCAACAAATAGAAAATTTCGCCGCGCTCTCCTGCGCCGATCGGCCCATGCGTGCCGTCACGGTCGCGAAATCATCGGTTCCCGCGAATGGGACAATTCCCGCAGTCATGCATGACCATGACCATCGGGGCGGGCTTTGCGGTGGCCATAAGCGCGCTGAATCCCTGACATCTGCAGCAGAAAGCGAGTTCACACAACTGACATGCTTGCACTCACCGATGTCACCAAACGCTACGACGCCCTCACGGCGCTCGACGGTGTCTCGCTCCAAATCGAGGCTGGCGAATTCTTCGGGCTGCTCGGCCCGAACGGTGCGGGCAAGAGCACCTTGATGTCGCTCGTCTCCGGGCTGCGCGCCGCCGATGCCGGCGAGCTGCTCCTCGACGGCCGGCCGCTGGCGACGCGCGATGCCGCGACGGTCAACGCCATCGGGCTCGTCCCGCAGACCATCGCGCTCTACGAGAATCTGTCGGCGGACGAGAACCTGCGCGTCTTCGGGCGGCTTTACGGACTGCAAGGAGCCGCGCTCACCGCGCGCATCACCGAGTGCCTTGCGGCGGTGCAACTGGAGGAGCGGCGCAAGGACGCCATGAAGACCTTCTCCGGCGGCATGCAGCGCCGGTTGAATCTCGCCGCCAGCCTGCTGCACCACCCGCGCCTGCTGCTGTGCGACGAGCCGACCGTCGGCGTGGACCCGCAGTCGCGCAACGCCATCTTCGACCTGCTCCAGCGGTTGAACCGCGAGGGCATGACCATCATCTACTCCACGCACTACATGGAGGAGGCCACGCGGTTGTGCTCGCGCATCGGCATCATCGATCACGGCAAAATCCACGGGCTCGGCACGCTCGAGGAACTGCTGACCCGGCTGCCTTTTGCCGAGACGGTCAGCTTTCCCCGCATTCCCGGGACGGCGGCGGCCGCTGCCGCACTGCGGAGCTTTGGCGAACTGGTCGAGAACGGCGAACAAAGCCACCTCCGGCTGGATTCGCGGGTCCGGCTCTCGCAGGTGTTCGCGGCGGCCGAGAAGGCCGGCGCGCCCGACCGGTTGTTCCAGCTCAAGCGCCCGACTCTAGAGGACCTCTTCCTCCACCTGACCGGCAAATCCCTCCGCGAATGACGCCATGAAAACCGTGCTCACCCTGGTCTGGAAGGATTTCCTCCTGTTTTCCAAGGACAAGGTCGCCGTCAGCCTGACCTTCCTTGTGCCGGTGGCGTTGATCTACATCTTCGGCCAGGTGTTCGGCGTGAACCGCGGTTCGAGCGGCCCGACCGGCATCCCGCTGGCCGTCGTCAACGAGAGCGGCGCGCCGGAGATCACGACCCTCGTCGCCGCGCTGAAGAAGGAGCCGGCGTTCCGGGTCGTCGAGACGACGCCGCAGGCCGGCGATGCGCCGCCGGTGCCGCTCACCGAGGCGCTGGTGCGCGAGGGCATCAAGGCCAACCGCTACCGGTTCGCGCTCGTCTTCCCCGCCGACGCCACCAGCGACGAGCGCTTCGGGCTGCGGATGAAGTTCCTCTACAACCCGCGCAACGACATCGAGACCCAGACGGTCACGGGTCTGTTGCAGAAGACCATCTTCAGCGAGGCGCCGGCCATACTGCTGCAGTCGCTGCGGAAACAGACCAGCGCCTACATCGGCAAGGAGCAGACCGACAGGTTCTACGACCAGATGGCCGGAGCGATCAGCGAGGCGTTCGGCTACGAGCGCGAGGCGGTGCGCGAGTCCATGAAAAAAGGCACGATGCTCGGGCAGGCAAAGGCGCCGGCCGCCACCGGCGGGGCCGGGGGCGCCTCCGCGGACTTCCTCGACCGGATCATCAAGCTGGAGAAGGAGCAACTGGCCGGGCAGCAGGTCAAGAGCCCGGCGGCGACTCGCTCGGTGGGCGGCTGGGCGATGATGTTCCTGATGTTCTCGCTCTCGGCGTCGGCGGCCTCGCTGTTCGACGAGAAGAAGGCCGGGCTTTTCCTGCGGCTGCTGTCGGGGCCGGTGGCCCGGACGCATGTGCTGTGGAGCAAATACCTGTTCTGCATCGCGCTCGGTTTGGTGCAGCTGGTGGCGCTGTTCTTCGCCGGGCGGCTGCTGTTCGGCATCGATGTGACCTCGAACTTCGGCAACCTGCTCTTTGCGTGCCTGAGCGCGGCGATGGCCTGCACGGCGTTCGGCATGCTGCTGGCGTCGGTGGCGCGCACGCCGGCGGCGGCGAACGGGATGGCGACGTTCCTCATCCTGACGATGAGCGCGATGGGCGGGGCGTGGTTCCCGCTGTCGTTCATGCCGGAGTTCATGCAGACGCTCGGCAAGTTCACCATCACCTACTGGTCCATGGAAGGCTTCACCGCGGCGCTGTGGGCGGGCGCCTCTTTTGTGGAGATGCTCCCATGGTGCGGCGTGCAGCTCGCCATCGCCGCCGTCATCATGGCCTTCAGCCTGTGGCGGTTCCAACGCGGGACGATCTTCGAGTGAGGCAGGGCGGATTATCCTTAATCCGCCGCGGCGTCCCGCCTTTACCGGCGGCGCGTTAAGGATAACGCGCCCTACCTAATCCTCGTCGATCTCGTCTGGGCGCGAGCCGGCGGGGGGCGGAGGATTGGCGCGGGACTCGAGGGGCCGCGGCTGGGCGCCGGGCGGCTTCTTCTCGAGGGTCTCCTTGCGCTCGTCGTCATCCATCGCGCGCTTGAATTCCTCCTCCACGCCGCTGGCGGCCTTCTTGAACTCGCGCATGGACTTGCCGAAGCCCCGGGCCAGCCCGGGCAGGCGGTCGGCCCCGAACAGAAGCAGGATGATGAACAGGATCATCATCAGCTCGGGCCCGCCGATGCCTTCGATGAATGCGAGGGGGAAAGTCATGCGGCTACTAATTCTAATTAGCTTTCAAGGTGAGTGTTAAAACGGTATACGGTTGGCATGTCCAGACCATGCCGAATCGACCCGGTTGCAATAAGACGCGCGCGTGCCGTGGTGGCGCGAGCGCACGAC
>Ga0187894_10001106_pt1 | contig 35806 bp, 29 predicted proteins | sample GBC1701081metaG_FD_136650 | JGI IMG/M metagenome (GOLD analysis project Ga0187894, IMG submission 136650) | White microbial mat communities from a lava cave in the Kipuka Kanohina Cave System on the Island of Hawaii, USA - GBC170108-1 metaG ...
AGCTCCGCGCCCCATGGCGCATCAGTACATCTTCACGATGCAGAACCTGCGGCGCGTGCATCCGCCCAACAAAGAGGTGCTCAAGGGCATCTACCTCTCGTTCTATCCGGGCGCCAAGATCGGCGTCCTCGGCTCGAACGGAGCCGGTAAATCGACTCTGTTGCGCATCATGGCGGGCGTCGACACCGACTTCTTCGGCGAGGCCAAGCCCGCCGACGGCATCAAGGTGGGCTTCCTGCCTCAAGAGCCGCAGCTCGATCCCGCCAAGACAGTCCTTGGCAACGTCGAGGACGCCGTCGCGCACGTCAAGGCGCTGCTCCGCCGCTTCGACGAGGTCAACGCCAAGTTCGGCGAAGGGCCGTCCGACGCCGAGATGGAGAAGCTGCTGGCCGAGCAGGCCAAGCTGCAAGACGCCATCGACGCCGCCGGCGCGTGGGATCTCGACCGCACGCTGGAGATCGCCATGGACGCGCTCCGCCTGCCGCCTCCGGACGCGGACGTCACCAAGCTCTCGGGCGGCGAGCGGCGCCGCGTCGCGCTGTGCCGCATCCTGCTGCAGCGCCCCGACCTCCTGTTGCTCGACGAGCCCACCAACCACCTGGACGCCGAGAGCGTCGCCTGGTTGGAGCACCACCTGCACGAGTATCCGGGCACCATCGTGGCCGTCACCCACGACCGGTACTTCTTGGACAACGTCGCGGGCTGGATCCTAGAGCTGGACCGCGGCGCCGGGATCCCGTGGGAGGGCAACTACTCGTCGTGGCTCGACCAGAAGCAGAAGCGCCTGGCCCAGGAAGAGAAGGCAGAATCGGCGCGCCAGCGCACTTTGGCGCGCGAGCTGGACTGGGTGCGCCAGTCACCGCGCGCGCGGCAGGCCAAGTCGAAGGCTCGGCTTGCGGCGTACGAGGAGCTGCTGGCCGAAGAGCAGCAGAAGCGCGAGGACACCGTCGAGATCAGCATCCCGCCCGGGCCGCGGCTGGGGGACGTGGTGGTCAAGGCCGAACGCCTCCAGAAGGCGTACGGCGGCAACGTGCTGATCGACGATCTGACCTTCAACCTGCCGCGCGGGGGCATCGTTGGGGTCATCGGAGCCAACGGCGCTGGTAAGACGACGTTGTTTCGCATGATCACCGGACAGGAGAAACCCGACGGAGGCGCGCTGCGCATCGGCGAGACCGTGAAGCTGGCCTACGTGGACCAGAGCCGCGACACCCTCGACGGTGAGAAGACGGCGTTCGACGAGATCGCGCAGGGCGCCGAGATGCTGGAGATCGGCAAGCGCAAGATCCCCGCGCGCGCCTACGTGGCGGGGTTCAACTTCAAAGGCGGCGATCAGCAGAAGCGCGTCAAAGATCTGTCGGGCGGCGAGCGCAACCGCGTGCACCTGGCGAAGCTGCTGCGCAGCGGGGGCAACGTGCTGCTGCTCGACGAGCCCACCAACGATCTGGACGTGGACACCCTGCGCGCGCTGGAAGACGCCCTGCTGGCGTTCGCGGGATGCGTGGTGGTGATCAGCCACGACCGCTGGTTCCTGGACCGCATCGCGACCCACATGCTGGCGTTCGAGGGCGACAGCCGCGTGGTCTGGTTTGAGGGCAACTACCAGGACTATGAGGCGGATCGAAAGCGCAGGCTGGGCAGCGCCGCGGACCAGCCCCACCGCATCCGCTACAAGAAGCTGGTGCACTAGGCTTTGGCGCTGAGGTATCGTTCCGACCATGATTCCCTACGCGGACCTCGAGAGGGCGCTGGCACATTGGAAGGCGGCCCAAGCCCAAGCGGCCATGGGTGATGCGGAGGCGGGTGCGCCGCCGACCGCCGAGGACGGGGGCGCGGGCGCGCAAGGCGCCGAGAAGAAGAAGACGTCGTCGTCGCTGGACTGGTCCATGGATCAGGCCATGGGCGGCGCCGCGGCGGGCGGCGCCGTGGCGGCGGCGGTCGCGGGCGATACGAACGAAATCCCGGTGGACGCCGTCGACAGCGAGCCCCCGACGGAACCGATAGACGAGGCGGCGCCTCAGCAAGAGGCGTCGGGCGGCACCGGCGAAATCAACGTGGACGATATCGAGGAAGAGTCACCGCGCTAGCGATCACCGCGCAGAGAGCGCGCGCTCGCGGCCGGGGTGGCGAAACGGTAAACGCGGCGGACTTAAAATCCGCTGCCGCGCGAGCGGCTTGTGGGTTCGAGCCCCACCCCCGGCACAACCAAGTATCCGGCTGTAGTAAAGCGGGGGTACCGACGTGAGTCAGAAGTAGAAGCGGAGGCCGAAGCCGGCGTCGAAGTCGAGGTCGGGGCCGTGGGTGAGGTAGAGGCTGGGCGCTATCTCCAGGAACAGCTCGAGGAAGCCTGGATTCGCGAACCTCAGGGAGAGGCCGATGGGAGCCCGGGCCGCGAGGACGAATTCGTCGCCGTAGTAATCGTTGCCGTAGTCCCAGAACCAAATCCGCCCCCCCACGCCGATGTACCAGTCGAGGCTCACGTTGCTGACGGCGATGGGGTTGTGCCACAGGTAATCCAGGTTGATGCTGGTGTGGCCGAATCGCCTCCCGTCGCAGTAACGCTGGCCGGCGATGTCGCGGTAGCAGTACCCCCGACCCCAACCGTAGCCGCCGAAACCGAGGCCGAAGTCTAACGCGTTTTGCCGGCTGACGAAGTACTTGGCGGTCAGGCCGGTGGGATCGCCGAGCACGAAGCCGATGCCGAAGCGGCGGCTGCTGCCCACCTGGGTCGCTTCGGCCGTGCTGGGAAGCGCCGCTGTCGCGCCTGCGATCGTCAGGGTGGTGATGAAGATGGCACGTGTCATGGTGATCATGGACACCAGCAAGTGCCCGAGACCGGTGCAAAGTCAACTTGTTGAAACAAGAAACGCTGGTCGCGGGAGAGCCGGAATTGGCGCGTAGCGGCCGTACCTCGTAGAAGGGAGGCCATGCGCGGGCCCGGAGTCGTCGCCGCCATCGGTATGTGGGGGCCATGGGCTGCGCTGGGTCTCGCGGCGGCGGGATGTGACGCGTCCGATGCACCGGCGTCCGTGCACCCGGTGGACCAGCCCAAGCCTCCCGCTCCGACGCGCTCGAACGCCGCCGCCGCGGTTCCCGACCCGGATGACCTACCGCCCACCGCCCCCGATCTGCCGCCCGACCAGCGCGCCATCCAGGTGGTGGGCGGGATCGAGCGAACGGTGGACGCCGACCTCGCGCGCGAGCGGGGTCTGGTGCTGGTGGACCTATCTGACGAGTGGTCGCCCGCGGTGCTGCACGACGGAACCGCGTCCGACGGGGCCGCGCTGCCCAACCGGTATCGCACCGTCTTCGTGGGCCTGGCGAACGACCGCACCGACGGGGACGGGCAGCCACTCGGGCCGGGCGAAAAGAACTACCTTGAGCTCTACGGCATCCCGCCGTCTCTGTCCGTGCTGCGCGAACGCTTCATTACAGACGTCAAGCGAATCTGCGATCGCGAGGTGGACGTGGCCAAGCTCGCGGCGGTTCCGCACATCGAGACCCGGGGCATTACCACCGAGAAGAAGGAGCACGCCGCCCATGCCGCGCGCGGCGCCCGGCTGCGCGCAGCCCAGGCCGCCCGCGGGACGGAGACGTTGGAGGCTCTGGCGGCCGCCGAGCCGCGCTTTGCCAAAGACGTGAACACCTACGTCCGGTTCGAGGCGGAACAGGCGGCCTTCGCCGAAGTCGAGAAACGTCTCGTGTGCGAGGGCCTGCTTGACGCGGGCGTCCACCGCGCAGGCCGTTACGACGGACCGATGCGCAAGGCGGTCGTGGCCTTCCAGCAGAAGCATGCCGTCCTGGACCACGCCGACCTCAACCGGCCGACGCTGGACGCGATGTCCAAACCGCTGCTGGCCAACGATTTCGCGGCGCTTCGCCGCGTGATCACAGAACGGGCGATCCACGCGGGCGGGATCCTGGAAGACGGAACTGCCCCGTCAGCGCCGGCGTCGCGGGGCGGCGGCGGCCGCGCGCCGGTGACGTACCTGGGCGTCGATGGCCAACCGCACGCCGTTCCCGACCTTGCGGGGCAGGCGACGGACGCCACGATGGCGCGCCTGGGCCTGCGCGCGCCCGAAGACGCGGTGGCTTTTTTCCGTCGCCACGGGAAGGCTGACTTCGCGGGAGCGCGGGGCCTTCGCGTCGCCGTGCGCTTCGCGCCGCTGCCCGAGTACTACAGCGCGCACATGGACCTGTCCGCGGAGATCGATCGCGGCGACGTCTGGTACGACTTTCCGTTCGACCCGGACGGCGAGCGCCAGCCGCAGCCGAGGGAGCGCTATCCGTCCTTCACCCTGTTCGTGAACTGGCGGGGCGAACGGGTGCCGCTGATCCGCTGGCGCACCACCGTGGGCGGCTGGCGCACGGAGCTGGCCGTCGACGGCGATGAGTATTACCGCTACAAGATCTCCGATGTGGGGCCGCGGGTGTGGCGCCATGTCGTGGCCGCGCCGGTGTGGATCCCGCCCGACTCGTCGCCGCTGGGCGGAATGATCAAGGAAAAGCGAATCAACGGCGCTTTCGTGAAGGTGACCAATTACGACGAGACCGGGCCCGGCTACCTGTCGGCCTATGGTTTGGTGGCCGCCATTCACGTCAAGCAGGGCCGGGGCCCCACGGGACCGACGTTCCACGACAACGGCATTCGGACGCACGGGTCGTTCGATTACATGTCGCTGCGCGGCCGCTTTTCACACGGTTGCCACCGCCTGTACAACAACCTGGCGCTTCGGCTGTTCACGTTCGTCGTCCAGCACCGCAAGACCAAGACGATGGGAACGGTGGCGCTGGGGGTCAAGCGGTCGTTCTGGCACACGGGCGAGGTCTACGAAATGCGGCTGCCGGCCAAGGGCTTCTATTACGAGCTGGATCCCCCGCTGCCGGTGGAGACGCTGGAGGGTATGGTGAAGGGGGCACAGAAGGCGCCCATCACGGGCTACGTTCGCAAGCCGGGCGTGGCCTATCAGGCTTCGCAGCCGCCGCCTCCCTCGACGGATCCCGAAGCGAAGGCCGGCGGAACGGACGGCGCGCCGTGACGGGGAGTGCGACCGGGGAGGGGCCCCGGGTCGCGACCGTCGCGATGCTGGTGCTGATCGCCGCGTGCAAGCAAGCGCGCGAGAGCGAACGCGCCGTGGTTGCGGCGCGGCCGAGCGCAACCGATGCCGGAGCGGAACAGGCGGCGGCGGATGAGGAGGCGGAGGCGGAGGGGGCGCGCGCGCGCGAAGACGAGGAAGCCGACCCGTCGTTCGAAAAGGTGAAGGTCATCATCGCGGTCGACCGCGCGGTCAAGGCGCAAGTGTTCTGGGGGGTCAAACGCCTGGGAGCGACGCCTCTTTCGCTGGAACGAGATCGCGACAGCGGCCCGCTGGACGTCATCGTGCGCGCGGAGGGCTATTTGCCGGTGCACACCCGTGTGTTCACGGATCGCGAAGACAAGGTCACGGCGCGGCTCTTCAAGGACGAGGAGGCCCCGCGCTTGCTCGGGTACAAGCGCCCGCCCGCGGCATTGCCGCCGCCTTAAAGGGACCCGCGCGGCAACAAAGAATCACACAAGATTACAATCCGGTGACAATTCGCGCGTTAACTTCCGCGCGAAATGGAGACGTTCCTTTCGAGTCTCGTCGTTCCGACGTATCTGGTGATCCTGTTGGCGCTTGCCACCTACGGATTCCACCGCACGACGTTGGTTTGGCTCTATTACCGGCACCGCCACGCGCGGCCCCGCCCGGCGGGCACCTTCGCGGATCTTCCGACGGTGACGGTGCAGCTTCCGCTGTTCAACGAGATGTACGTCGTCGAACGGCTGCTGGATGCCGTGGCGGGCATTCGTTACCCGCGCGACCGCTTCCAGATCCAGGTGCTGGATGACTCCACCGACGAGACGCAGGAGATCTGCCGCCGCAAGGTGGCCGACCTGCGGAGCCGGTTCCCCGATCTGGAGATCGAGTACGTCCATCGCCGCGAGCGTGCCGGCTTCAAGGCCGGCGCGCTCGAGAACGGGCTTCGCAGCGCGAAGGGGGAGCTCATCCTCATCTTCGATGCGGACTTCCTGCCGCTGCCGGACGTCCTGGAGCGCACCGTCCACCACTTCGTCGATCCTCGGGTGGCCGTCGTCCAGTGCCGCTGGGATCACCTGAACCGCGATTTTTCGGCCCTGACGGAAGTGCAGGCCCTGATGCTCGACGGCCACTTCATCATGGAGCACGCGGGCCGCAACCGCTCAGGACGGTTTTTCAATTTCAACGGCACCGCGGGCATCTGGCGCCGCGCCGCCATCGCCGACGCGGGCGGCTGGCATCACGAGACGCTGACCGAGGACATGGACTTGTCGTATCGCGCGCAGCTCCGCGGCTGGAAGTTTGTCTACCTGCCCGAGATCGTCGCGCCCGCCGAGCTGCCGGTCGAGATGTCGGCGTTCAAGGCGCAGCAGTTCCGCTGGGCGAAGGGATCGATCCAGGTGGCCAAGAAGCTGCTACCCGCCATCCTGCGATCGAACGCCACCTTCGCGCAGAAGTCCGAGGCGATCTTCCACCTCACCAACAACATCGCCTATCCGCTGCTGCTGGTCCTGGCGCTGCTGCTGCTCCCCAACCTGGCGCTGCGCACACAGCACGGCGTGCGCGACGTCCTGCTCATCGACCTGCCGCTGTTCTTTGGCACCACGCTCAGCGTGGCATCGTTCTACCTGGCGTCGCAGCGCGAGATCGCGCTGATGCGCAATCCCGGCGTCGTACCCGGCGTGCCCTGGAGCGCGGTCAAGCGCCTGCCGCTGGTCATGTCGCTGGGCATCGGGCTGTGCGTGAATCAGACGCGCGCCGTGGTAGAGGCCCTGCTCGGCCGCGAGACCGAGTTCGTGCGCACGCCCAAGCACGGCATCCGCGGACGCCTGGAGCAATGGACGAGCAAGAAGTACCGCGCCGCCAAATCGGTCACGCCGCTCGTCGAGACCGCCATGGCGGCCTACTTCGCCGTCACCATGGCGGTCGCGTTCGAGCACGGTCACTATCTATCCATGCCGTTCCTGGCGCTGTTCCTGTGTGGCTTCGGCTACGTGGGCCTGGTGTCGCTCTGGCAAGGCGGCATCGGCGCCGGCCTGCGCGCCCTCGCGCCGCGTGTGGGCGTTCGTCCGGCCCGCGCCCGCGGCACGGTCGTCGTACCGCCCTCGGCCTACCCCGTCCTGGGCGGAGGGTTCGTCCCCGGCGAGCCGCGGCCCATCCTCGCCGGCGCCGACCGCCCCGCGCGAGCCCCTTCCCGGGCCACCGTCACGTGACGGCATACCCACGCCGTTTTGCCATGTGACTGGGTTCCGCCTGGATCAGAAGAATGACCGCCTGGGCAGCACGATCGGGCCATTGCTTCACGTCCCGTAGATGCTCAGCCAGGTCTGGAAGACCAGCAGCGCCCACAGGTGCAACGAGAAGTCGCGGCGGCCGGCGCGATGCTCGCTCACCATGCGGCGGACGAAGCCCGCGTCGAAGGTGCCCTCGCGGCGCAGGCGCGCGGGGTCCAGGTGCTCGTCGAGCAGGGCTGCGAGATCCCGGTTGAGCCAGATGCCCATGGGCGGATTGAAGCCCAGCTTCTTGCGGCCAAGGGTCTCGGCGGGAAGAAGATCGGCCACCGCTTGTTTAAGCAGATATTTTGGCGACAGTCGTCGCATCTTCTGTGAAAACGACACCGCCGCCATCAGCTCTACCAGGCGGTGATCACAGAACGGAACGCGGACCTCCAGGGCGTGCGCCATGCTCATCCGATCCGTGTAATGAAGGAGGTTGTTGGGCAGGAAGCTCTTGAGGTCCACGTACGTCACGCGGTCCAGGAATTCGGCCGCCGGGCTGGCGGCGAACAATCGGGAAACCGGGCTCGGCTCCGTCCCGCCATCGGAAGGAGCGCGCCGATCTGCGGCCAGCAGGAGCCGGATCTCGGCCGGCGTGTAGTACCCGATCCAATCTTCATACATGTCCTCGAGCGCCGCCCCGCCCGACGAAATGAACTCGCGCGCCCGCCGCAACGAATGCCGGCCGCGCGTCGACTCCCGGATGAGCGGCGCCAACGCCCGCCCCAGCCACCGCCGAACAGGGGGCGGCACCAGCCGGTAGTGCTGGGCCAGCCGGGCGCCCTGGTACCGCGGATAGCCGAGGAACACTTCGTCGCCCCCATCGCCCGCCAGCGCCACCGTGACGTGCTTGCGGGTTTCCTTCGAAAGCAAATACACGAGGAGCGCCGTCGGATTCCCGAACGGTTCGTCGAAGTGACGCACCACCTGTGGCAAAAGCTCGACGAGGTCGGGCTTCACCGGAATCTCGGTGTGGATGGTCCCGAACCGAGCCGCCACGGTACGGGCGAACTCGCGCTCGTCGTAAAGGCCCTCACCTTCGCCGAACGTCATGCAAAACGTGCGCACGGGTGCGCTGGAATGGCGTGCCATCAGCGCCACCAGCGTCGACGAGTCGACCCCCCCAGAAAGGAAAGCGCCGAGCGGCACGTCGCTCGCCAAGTGGAGCTTCACGACGTCATCGAGCAGAGCCCTCAGCTCCTCGACGACAGTCGGGACATGTCGCGTCTCCGCCGGCCGCCCCAGATCCCAGTAGCGCCGGACGTCAGTGCGGCCGGCCTGCCAGGTGAGCTGGTGCCCCGGCTCCAGCGACCGGATGGCGCTGAATATGGTGCGCGGCCGCGGGACGTAGAGGTAACGCAGGTAACCGGCGAGCGCGTCCGCGTCCATCTCGCGCGGCACGCCCAGCGCCAGAAGAGCCTTCATCTCCGACCCGAAGAGCAGCCGCCCGCCGTGGTCCGACCAAAAGAACGGCTTGATCCCCAGGCGATCACGCGCGGCGAGCAGGCGCTCTCGCCGCGCGTCCCACAACGCCAGCGCGAACATCCCCCGCAGCCGGTGCAAGACGCCGTCTCCCCACTGTTCGTACCCGTGAAGGACGGTCTCCGAGTCCGAAGTGGAATGGAACCTGTGGCCCAGCGCCGCCAGCTCCTCCCGCAGCGCCCGGTAGTTGTAGATCTCCCCGTTGAATACCATCCACACCGACTTGTCCTCGTTGGTCATGGGCTGGTGCCCGCTCGGCGACAGATCCAGGATCGCCAGCCGCACAAAGCCCAGGCCCACCGTCCCGTCCCCCGCGCGCCCGCCATAAACGCCCCGGTCGTCAGGCCCCCGGTGACGAATCGCCTCCAGCGCCGGCCCCAGGTCGACCGGCCGCGGCCCGATCTGCCCGACGATGCCGCACATCAGGCAAGCCTTTGTCTGTCTAGGGGGAGCACGGAGTTCGTGACTGTTTGTACTCGTTGGTCTGTTCGTCTGCAGCAGTGACCGGACCGTTTAGATAAGCGCTGCGTCGAGCTGTCTTTAGGCGCTTGCTGACCGTTCTCAAGCCAAGCAGGCATGATGTGGTATAGGACCCGGTGTAAATCTATCAAGATCCGAATCTGCCTGGCCACCTCCCTACGCACTAGATCCCAAGGAGATGAAATCTTGAGCACGGAGGACGATCGTCGATTCCACCGCCCTGCCGTGCATCCAGCGGCGTGGACCACAGAACAAATCGGGGCGTTCTGGGACAACATGTCTTCGATTCCAGACCTTCAAGCGCGCTATTTCAGCGCCAACCACTCTCAGGGGATTCTGGAAACCATGGACCGGTGTGCGCCTTTGACAGGCGTCGTGCTCGACTACGGTTGTGGTAGAGGTGAATTTCTGGATGCGTTGCTGCGACGGGGACTCTTCTGCATGGGTTGCGACGCATCAGCGGAAAACGTCCGAACGATCAGGGACAAATTCGCTAAACGATCCGGGTTCCTCGGCGGGTTTCGCGACCCAGTAAAGCTGGAGGATCTCGGCCGCTATCCCGACGTGATTACACTTATAGAAGTGGTCGAGCACATGCCGATCGCGGTTCTCCCCAGCTTCCTGACCAAGATTCGCGCTCTTCTTCAACCTGGAGGAAGAATCGTGTTGACCACTCCGAAAGCAGAGGACCTCTCGACGCAGATGGTGTTATGTCCTGAGTGTGGGTGCTACTTCCACAACTCCCAGCACATGACGAGTATCGACCCCAAAGTCTTGGAGCGGATATTTTGTGATCTTGGATTTCAGACCGAAGTTAATCTGCCCACGCTGTTTCGGCGCAACGAGGAGACGTCGGTACGAAACAGGATCAAGCGAATTGTCGTCGAGAATGTCCTTCCGGCAAAGGCACCCCACCTGCTCTTCGCTGCTCGCCGACTTTGACGCGACTTGATCATTGGAGACTGCAGGGACATCGGTGACCTATGTTCCGCAACGCTGGACAATCGAGGCCATTTAAATACGCGATGTTAGAGTCACTAAGGCCGTATGTGGACAAGGTGCCGCTTGTTTCCGGAATATACCGGGGCGTACGAGACGAAGTTCGGTCTCTAAGACTGCGTCCCATCCAAACGAAGCTTGGATTCGAATTCGCGGGAGACATCAGGATGCAGAAAGGCTCATTCGAGCCAGAAGAAGTGGCTTTCATCTCCAAACAGCTAGTGAACATGGATGTCTTCGTCGATGTTGGAGCTAACATCGGTTATTACACCTGTATTGCGCGGGCGGCGGGAAAGCGCGTCATCGCTATTGAGCCCTTAGATCACAATCTGAAGTGTCTATACCGCAATCTGGAGGCCAATGCGTGGGCCGACGTCGAAGTCTTTCCTCTTGGAGTTTCGTCGGAGCCTGGTCTCGTTAATCTCTACGGTGGCGGAACCGGGGCATCACTGATTGGAGGATGGGCAGGTGGTTCAGCAACATTCCGGCGGACCATACCGGTCTCGACATTGGATATTGTCCTCGGTGAACGATTCGCCGGTAGGAAGCTTCTCGTGAAGGTTGACGTCGAGGGGGGAGAACAACAGGTCCTTGCGGGCGCTATCAGGACTTTATCCACCTCACCAGCTCCCTTGTGGCTCCTGGAGATCTGTCTGACGGAGCACCATCCGGGAGGACTGAACGCCCTCTTTGCCGAAACATTCGCGACGTTTCGGGCGCACGGCTACACAGCGTGGACTGTCGGGTTCGAGCGGGAAGTTCTGGCTACCGATGTCGCCCGCTGGGTAAAGCAGCGCGGCCGCGACTTCGGCTCTCACAACTTCGTTTTCAGTCGCGACCATAGATTTTAGCCGTGAACTACTTATTCGTCGCTCTACGCACAAGACGCGCACTTACAGCAATCATCCCCAAGAGATAAAGTCCGTTGCTGATGACATATATACGCGCAAAGGCCTCGGCAAGGTTCTCTCCTGGCCCTGCACGGCAACTCAGCAAAGATGTTGTGTATATTAACAATGACACGACGCGCGCGACATTGGGGGATATCGTATCGCGAGCGGTGGACGGCACAATCGCCAGAACCTGCGCAAGGCTGAATAACGCCGCCCCAAGCACGGTCCATGGCAGGAGGCCGCTGATTGCCACATATTTCGCCCCAAAGAGAATGGACGTTACGACGTCCGCCAGGACCGCTGCCCCGATCGTCCCTACGGCAAGGATCGATGCCACGAGCATCACGTAGCGCCGAATCGGTATGAGCGCGTTGAGAAGCGGAGAAGTCCCTGCTCGAGAGGCAGCTTGCGTAATGATGGGTTGAAAATAAGTAGCCGGCGCAGTAATCGCAGCGCCAATGGAAGCTGAAGAGAGGCCTAGCGCCTGAACGAATATGGCTGTCGTGCTCGGGTCAGCAAGCTTGGCGAGCCCCCATCGCTCCGCCGAGCTGGAAACTTGAGTGAGCAGTGCGGTAAAAAAGTAGGGTACGATATGCCACAGTAGCGACTGTGTCCCGATATCCAAGCTCGGTGCGGTGCTCGGCGTTGTTCGCGGAATGTCTCGCAGGAGAACGCGAAGCGCTACAATAGTTGCCAGAGAGACCATCGTACTGGCGGCGGCATGAACCCCTAACAGTGTTCCGGCCTGGGGAACCAGTACTAAAGCGGCGGCCGCGAGCAGGATCTGCCGAAGCGGCGTTCCCATGAGACCCAGAACACCTGCGATGGTCCGGCGGCGCTCGGCGGACTGGATAGGATCCAGAGCTTGGCAGATAGCCTGGCTCACGCAGACTATCCACAGGGCGCCAGCCACCGCCCAGGTTGTCAGCCCCGCGCCGGAAGCGAGTCCCAAAGAGCGGATGGCGACGACGCCCAGGCCAGCTACCAGGGCCTGCGCAACGAGCCCGAGCCCGAGACCTCGGACGAAGGAGGTGACGGCCCCCCCGATGCGCGCAACTGGCCAATGTCGGCTTATGAAAACGAAGGCACTTGCTGTCGGGAGCGTCAGCCACAGGGCTAGATTCGTCAGCAGGTAATACTGACCAAGCGTGGCAGGAGGGACCGCCTCGGTGAGAAGGCGGTTCCCGACGAAACCTCCGACAACGTTGAGGGCCGAGAACACCACGACCACTCGTGCCTCGTGATTGGATCTTATGGATGAAAGGAATCGCACCGTCTGTCCGTCGATGAGCTTCCGCTTAGGGCTTCCTGAGGCAGCAGAGTGTGCCACTTGCGCGGGCGGTCCTTACAACGTATACGTCGAGCCATCTTGGCAATCAAACCTCATGGCCGTTCGTCATGAGACGGCTGATTGCTGGTGGCGCCGGATCCTTGGAGTAAATCGGCGTCGATAGAGCATGTGCGGCATCGTCGGTCAGCTTGCCTTCACAGGAGATCGATCTCCTTTCATCAAGCGCATGGCCGCTGCCGTTGCCCACAGAGGTCCGGACGGAGAGGCGTTCTTCGCCGCTGGTCCTATCGCCCTCGGCCACCGACGGTTGTCGATCATTGATCTTGCCGGCGGCGCACAGCCGCAGTTCAACGAAGAAGGCACGGTCGCGGTTGTTTGCAATGGCGAGATCTACAACTACCGAGAGTTGGCGACCGAGCTGAGGCCGCGCCATCTCTTTCGAACCGAATCCGACACAGAGGTCCTTGTTCACCTTTACGAGGACTACGGTGAGGAGATGGTGCCCCGGCTCCGGGGAATGTTCGCGTTCGCCCTGTGGGATTCGCGGCGTGAACGGCTGCTGGCCGCCCGGGATCGTTTCGGTGAGAAGCCGTTTCTCTACTCATGGACGGAAGGCGTATTTACGTTTGCGTCAGAGATGGTGGCGATGCGCGCAGCCGGTCAAGCTCTAGGCGACATCGATCTAGAGGCGCTCTCTGACTATCTCGAGCTGCTGTACATTCCAGCGCCGCGTACCATCTTCACGCGTGTGCACAAACTGCCGGCCGGTCATCTCCTTGCGGCGGATCGGACGGGGGTGAGAATCCGGCCCTACTGGGACGCTCCTGTGCCCGGAAGCCGTTCTGAGTCACGTGCTGCCTCGCCGGCAGACTTGCGGCGCCTCTTGGAAGAAGCCGTGCGCTTGCGGCTGCGAAGTGACGTTCCCGTCGCAGCGCTGCTTTCGGGGGGGATCGACTCATCCGCCGTCGTGGGTCTTATGGCGAAGGAACTGGGGCCTGGGGTCAAGACGTTCTCGGTCGGCTTCGGCCGCGACGATGACGAGCTACAGTACGCGCGGGTCGTGGCCGAGCGCCATCGGACCGATCACAGCGAGCTCATGGTCCGCGACGACACCGTTGCGCAGACTGCCGAGGCTCTCGCCGCATACAGCGAGCCGTTCGGCGATAGCTCCGCCGTTCCCACGGTTGCACTTTGTCGCGAGGTAGCTCGGCACGTGAAGGTGGTCCTGACCGGCGATGGTGGCGACGAGCTCTTCGCAGGATATGGGCGATATCGCCAACTGGCTCGTTTTCCTCACCTGTCTTTCGCGAGTGTCGCGGCTCCCTGGATCGAGCGCCTCCCCTACTTTCGTCGACGAGGGTCGTTGCGGCGGCTGTCGTCGCTGGTCGGATCGAGGGGCATGGCTCGCTATCGAGCGCTCGTCGAGGTCTTCTCACTCGTAGAGAGGTGCACGCTCCTGGGTCAGCGCGCCCGCACCGCCGCCAGTCCTGCCAACCTGCCGAACGACGTCGATTCAGCTTTGTCCTTCGACCTGACCGTGTACCTGCCTGACGATCTGCTAGTGAAGATGGATATCGCGTCCATGAGGTGGGGACTCGAGGCGCGGGCTCCGCTGCTCGACCACGTTCTAGCAGACATGGCGGTTCCTTTGAACGTAACAACGAAGCAGAGCCGGACCGAAGGAAAGCTGATCTTCAAAGCCGCCGTCGCCGACCTAGTCCCGCCCGCCATCCTTCGCCGCAAGAAGCGGGGCTTCGGCAGTCCCGTGGAGTCATGGCTCGCAGGGCCGCTTCGTCCGATGTTGGAAGATTTCCTTCGGCCGCGAAACGCCTGGGTGCGGGGATTCATGGATGGCAAAGCACTAGACTTGATTCTCGATCGCACTGCGGTGCGATCGGGGAACGCGCATCAAGCGTGGGCGCTGCTGGCGCTCGAAGCATGGTCCCGGAGCTCCGCCAGATCCTGACGCAGGTGGCCGACCACTTGCCGCGCGCGGTCCAATGCTTCGTGACCGTCACGCAATAGCCGCTGACGGCCGCGAGCAGAAATTCGTTCGCGTTCGGATCGATGACCGAGATAGAAGCGAATCTTGTCCTTCATCTCTTCCGGGCTGCGGAAATACGCCGCCTCAATGCCCTCCCGAAATAGGGACTCCATGTCTTCGGAATGCTGCGATAGCATGAAGGTTCCCGCGGCGGGGATCTCGAAACAGCGGCGCGTGTAAGTGTCGTTGTTCAGCCCGGAGAGGAACACCAACGAAATGCTCGAGCTATTGATCGCGAGATTGTATTTCTCCTTGTAGAGAGGCTGAATAGTTCCGAATCTGACACGTATGTCGCTCCAATCCGGCGACCTCTCCCAGAGGGTTCCCCAGAGACGAAACGCGATTCGCGGCATCCGCAGCAACGATGCGACGTAGGCCGAGCGCCCATCGGCCTCCCAGTGGCCGATGAACGACACGTCGCATTGATAAGGGGATCCAGACGAATCGACAGGACAGTTCAGCTCCCGCAGATAAAACGAACGAAGGAGGCCCACTCGCTCACAGCCCGTGCGTCGAAAGTCTTCGACGTTCGCGTATCGGTAAGCGTAGAGGCGATCGTAGAGAGGAATCGAACGGCGAAAATGCCGCCATACGTAGTATGGGTACTTGACGCCGAAAGGATCGTCGTTGTTCCATCCGGCGACGTAGATTCCAAGCTCCTTGATTCTGGAGATCGTTTCGGGGAGCACGTGAGTCCCACGGAACAAGAACATGATGTCAGGGCGCAGATCCTTGGCGCGGGACACAAGCGCTCGGTTCATCCGCGTCAGGCGCGGCCCCCAGCGGAACTTGTTCTGAGCCCGGACACTGGCGCTCTCGATTCTGCCGAGCACTCCAGGCCTCTCCGACCTCGCGAGGTACTCGTGCTCCTTGAAGGCAAAGACCTCTTCACCCAGCTCGCGCAGTCTCGCGAAGAATGGCTCTCCGTAAATATGAGAATGCCAGTACTCGACGAGCAGGATCCTCACGGAAGGTCGTAGTCGGGAAACGATGCGGGGTGCTCGTCCTGATCGCTTGCCTGCCAGGCGGGGGCGGGCATATTCAGCACATAAGCGTCCTCGGACCCGACATTGACGAGCGCCGCAGGGACACCGGCGGGCAGCTGAATCGTGGCAAATTCGTATCTCTCGCCGCTGAAGTGTTCTTCATATCCCTGAGCAGCGCGGGCCACGATCTTCACGTTGCCTTTTATACAGGTAAACATTCCCCAACGCTTCAAGTGAAGGTGGGGTCCTTTCGACGCTCCAGGGGCCACGACGGTGACGTACACCTGCTGTGGATGCTGGGCAGCCGCGACAAACTTTTCATGCACGTTGAAAACCGGTATCAGGAATCCGTTCTGACGGCCGTTGCGGTCCTTTGTGGTGATCTTCGGGTTCTTTTTCGAGCGGACTGCCATGTTGGACTCCTACAGGCTCGCAGCCAGGCCGCGGACTTCGGTGATGATCTTGTCGACATCCGCCGGTGCGAGATTCGGATGCAGCGGAATGCTGAGCGCTTCTTCGTTCAGGCGCTCGCTATTGGGCAAGCGCGCTTGCGACTTGTAGATTTGATTCATGTGCAGCGGATGGTACCGAAGGGTCGTGTAAATGCCCCGATCGTAGAGCGCTTTTGCGCAACGATCGCGATGGGGGATGCGGATGACGTACGTGAAGTAGGAGTGCTGCTCGTTCTGGGCTGCGTCGATCGGCCGTTTCAGCCAATCGAGGTCGCGGAACTCATTCTGATAGCGCTCCCAGATCGAACGGCGCACCGCCTGGAGGGCGTCAAGCTTACGCAGTTGAGCGAGGCCGATACCCGCGAGCACATCGGAGACGAGAAGCTTGGGATAGAAATCGACGATGTTGTACTCCCACCATCGCTCTTTGTTTCCGGTAGACGCTTCGAAGCCAGATTTGCCAATACCGCAATATCGAAGGAGACGAGCGCGCTCTGCGCGGACCGCGTCGGAGGTTGTGACGGCGCCGCCCTCACCCATCGCGAGGTTTTTGATGGCGTCAAAGCTGAAAACACCGATCGCACCGAAAGTACCGCAGGACTTGCCGTCGATCTTGGAATCGACAGCGTGGGCAACATCCTCGATCACGGGTAAACCGATGTCGAGGATGGGCTTCATCTGGACAGGCTTTCCGGCGTAATGGACGACCATGATGGCTCGGGTTCGGGGCGTCATCGCGGCCCGCACGGTTTCGGCGGTGGGGTTCTGAGTGTCCAGATCGACGTCACAAAAGACAGGTCGGTGTCCTGCCAAGACGATGGAATGCGCACATGACACCCATGTAAATGACGGGACGATGACGTCCGATCCCGGCGGCAGGTCCAGGAGGCTCATCGCCAGATAGAGCGCATTGGAGCCGTTGTTGACCAGCACGAGGTTCGGCAAATTCAGACGTTCGGCGAACGACTGCTCGAACGCTTTTGATTTCGGACCAGTTCCGAGCCACTGCCGGTCGATGCAGTCCTTGACTTCCGCCAGCTCTTCCGCGCCGACCTTGGAACCAAACACGGATATCATGGGACACTCTTCTTTCTGTATCCGAGTACGTTGTACCCAGACCGCCAATCTTGTACGGTAAAGCCAAGGCTCTCGTACCACTCCCGCGCCGGGTTTGCCGCAAGAACTTTGCAACTGATGGGCTCGGCGTAGGCCGCCTGCACACATGAGCAAAGCAGGGACATCGCCTGACCCATGCGGGCAGGTCCCCCGGTGCGACGACCCCGGATTATGTTGTAGAGGTCTATCGTGTCGTCCTGGCGACGACACGCAACAATCCCGACGGGCGTCCAGCCCTCGGCAATCTCCTCGACCATGTAGACGTGGTCATCGTCTCGGTCGAGATATCCGGAGAACCACTTCGTTTGCTGCGCTGGAGTAATGTCCTCTTGATGGAAGAACGACGCCTTGTTTGCGTTCTTCCAGATTCGGAGGAGATCACAATCACGAGGCTCTGCAAGCCGTAGGCGGATCAACGGGATCTCGGGGTGAAGAATGAGAGCGGGGAGGCGTTTCACGGCGATCTCGGGTCGTCGCCCAGCCGGTTGACAAGTATGTCCGCCACCTTGTCTGCGCTCCTCCGGTCGGCGACCATCTCTGCCGCTCGTCCCATTTCTCGGCCTGCCCGAGGGTGCTTCAAGAAGAATCGGAGGTGCCCCATCAAGGCATTCGTATCATCAGGATCGTAGATGAATCCACTGACTTTATCTTCGACGAGGTCGATGGCCGATCCCGCGCCCCTGGATCCGATAACCGGAACACCGAGGGCGACGGCGGTGAGTGACGTTCCGCCATAGGCATCGAAGCGGGCCGGGTGTACGACGACATCGGCCGCGGCTACGCAACGCGCGAACTCGTCGTATTCCATCCAGGGCGCCATCTCGACGCGTTGATCGAGACACCGATCCCGGCAGATGCTTTTGAGGCTATCTTCCTCCGGGCCGCTGCCCACCAACATCAGCCGAACCCGGGCAATCTCCTCGGGAGACAGGAGCCCCAGCGCCCCGAGAAGAACATCGAAGCCTTTCTGCCGGACCAGTCGACTGCCCGTCACGATGAAGAGATCGTTTTCCCTCACGCCGTGCTGACGGCGAGTATCGTCACGTGACGCCCGCACCGTCGCAGGAAATTTCGGGACCGGCATCGGCAGGTTGCACACCCTGTCACGACGGAATCGCCGACGGACGAAGTAGTCCACCGTTCGAGCGCCGACCGCGAGGATCTGTGCTCTGCGCCGCAGGACACCGAGATAGGCCTCCCGCGCGGTGTGGATGACGAAGCCGCGGTCGTCGTCTACCGGATGATCTGTGAAGAACGCGAATCTCCGGCGTGCAATATCGAACATGGGTACGAGAACGCGGGTCGTGGGATTCGACCAGCCCACCACGACAAACTTCTCGTCAGGATGGCTCAGCGCGTACTTAAGAAGGCGCGCGCTGGGCCACCGCGCTCCGAAGAGCCGCGCTTGCGTGACGGCGTGGGTTGGGTTCGACCGCCACTTGTACTCCGTCTTGTCCTCAGCCGAATACCATGGGTTCAGGCGGACGTCGCTACGCGCGGAAACGGCGCGCAACAGCTCGTTGACGTGAGGCGTAGCAATATCGCTGATGAAGTTGATGATCATTGCACGACGGCTCGTATTCGTATCTCAGGCGCCAGACAGATCGGCGAGCTCTCGGGCGAGGTCCTCATACTCCCGGGCTATCCGCTCCGGTCTGAACCGATCGACATGGGCATAGGCCTCATCAGCGCGCTGCTTCGCTTCATCCGGACCATCGAGTATGTCTGCGATCCCTTGGGCGAGAGCGCGGCTGTCCCCCACGGGACAAAGCAATCCCGCCCGCCCTTCAAGAAGCATCTCGGACGGACCGCTCGGACAGCGGGACGCAACAATGGGAAGACGGAGGCTCATCGCCTCGGTCAACACGCATGGCAGCCCCTCCCATTCCGATGAAAGCGCGAGCAATGTCGCCCTGGCCATGAACTTCCATGGATTGCGCTGGAATCCTAGAAAGGCGACGTCGGCCGCCACGCCCAGGCGCTCGGCCTGCTGGGCGAGCCGTTCCTTGTAGGCGCCGCGGCCTATGAAGATCAGTCGGGCAGCATGAGTCCTTCGCAGCAGCGCGAAGGCGTCGAGAAGTACGTCTTGTCGCTTCTGCCGGGCAAGTCTGCCGACGTTGATGATGACCGGTGTCCTTCGGGTTTCGACCCGCTCCAGCCACGGGTGATCAACCTCGGTGAGAGCCAGCTCCTGGACTTCCTCGACGTCAACGGGATTGTGTATGAGACGGGTGCGGGCGGCATCGATTCCATGATTTCTTATGAGGTCCTGTCTGCTCTCCTCGGCTATGCACTTAACGAGGTCTGCGCTGTGATTGTAGATCTCAGAAAATGTCTGCCGGTAAAACCAATAAAATCCAGGAGTGAACGATTCTCGATCTAGCATGGAGGCCGTCACATGGGCATGCTCGGATACGGCCAGGCCGAAACGCATACCGCTTAACGGTCTGGCCCAAGCACTCGCCAAATTCGTGTAGGGCACGAACGCTATGACGGCGTGAGGACGGAAGGCTCTGAAAGCGCGGGCGTATCCCTCCACCCGCAGAAGGATCCGGAGCCCTCGAATGTCGGGTATGAGGTCGTCGACTTGCATGGAGCGAAGATCACTGCCGAACTGGTCCGCGAATGCTCCCTCACGCTTGTGGAGCAACATGACCGGCTCGAAGGCATTGCGGTCCCAGTACCGCATCAGACACCGCACGTCGTGCTGCACGCCCAGATCCTGCAGGTCGGGCACAACAAGTAATGTTCTCAACTTACGAGCCACAAGTCGTCCTCCTTCCAGGGAAACGAGCGGATCTAGACAACGGGTCGATATTCTGTAGCCCAGGCGTCCAGGATCAGTAGATTCCAGACCTCCTGGGCAAGCCAGCGTTTGCCCGCGCGGAAATCGTCCCAAACCGAAGGAAGCGCACGAGGAACGAACCAGTGCCGAAGAGGAGAGCTGGACGAGGCGAATCCATCCTGCACGATCTCAACGAACGGACGGTCATCCAGCCACGTCTGAAGCGGCAAGCAGAAGCCCTTCTTTGGACGATAGGTGAATTCATCACCCATCGTGCGGGCGCACAGCGCTTTCAGCAGCGGCTTGCCCCGGCGTTCTGGAGTCACCGCCGGATCGCTTCTCACCAGCCAATCGACCGAAAGCGTGTGAGACAGCCTGACGAGATCGTCGTCAAGAAGCGGCGACCGGACCTCGAGCCCCGCGGCCATCGTCGCGATGTCGACCTTCTTTAGGATGTCTCCCGGCAAGTAGACTAGCTGGTCGAACATAATTGCGTCGCGGATCGGCGATCGACCGCGCGGGCAGCCCGACGTTACAAAAGCTCGATCGATTCCCCGCTGTCCGCCGAGCAGCGGCTCCAGCATCTGACGTGGCTCGGCCCAGTGTGCGACACGCATCATTGCGATCTGGCGTCCGATGGCGTCTGCCACGGCGGCATCAGCATGGGAATCGATGGTCGCTCGGTAGGGCCTGGCCGCGCGCGCGATGGTGGCGGCCAAGGGAGTTGGGAGACGTCGCGCTCCTGCTCTTGCGCGAGCGGCAGACCATCCGATGAGGCGACGCAGGAGGCCGGGAGGGCCGTCCCCACCGCCGGCTCGGACGTGCCTCGCATACGTCGGATAGCCCCCGAAGATCTCGTCGCCGCCATCCCCGCTGAGGACGACGGAAACCTGCTCCTTGGTCGCGCGTGCCATGGCCAGGGTCGGCAGCGCGGACGTGTCTCCGAAGGGCTCATCGAAAGACCGGACGACAGCGGCGCAAAGTTCCGGACCATCGAGGCGAACGTCGAGCTCGAAGTGCTCCGAGCCAACGCGTCGGGCGACCTCCAGCGCCTGCGGCCCCTCGTCGTCTTCGCCCTCGAAGCGCACAGTGAACGTCTTGAGCTGGTCGGTGCTTTCTGACGCCGCAGTCAGCGCCACCAGCGTCGAGTCGACTCCTCCACTCAAAAATACGCCGATGGGAATATCGGCGCGCAAACGGTGGTTCGTCGCTGTCTGTATCAAACCACTCGTGCGCTCTACCGCCTGCTCCCAGTCGCTCCCGATCTCTTCAAGAGCGGGCATCCAATAGCGAGCCTGGCGAACACCGTCCGGGGACACCTCCACGAATGATCCCGGTTGTACCTTTTCGACGTCGCGCCAGACCGACACCCGCTCAGGTATGTACATCCAATCCAGGTAGATCTCGATCGCCGCGGGATTCATCCTTCGAGACACCCACGGCAGCTGGAGCAGCGCTTTCGCCTCCGATGCGAAGGCCAGGTCTCGACCCGGTCGGTACGTGAAACACAGCGGCTTTTTCCCCATCGGGTCCCGCGCCAGCAACAGTCGCTGCGTCCTGTCATTCCAGAGGCCAAACGCAAACATACCCCGCAAGCGCTGGAGCACCTCGTTTCCCCATGCCGCGTACGCAACGATCAGAACTTCCGTATCCGAACTGGTCCGGAACGTGTGGCCTTTCGATTCCAGCTCTGCGCGGAGCTCTCGATAGTTGTAGATCTCGCCGTTGAAGACCAGGCAGATTCCTAGGTCCGGCCGCTCCATAGGTTGATCGCCCGTAAGCAAATCTATTACCGCCAGGCGCCTGTGTGCCAATCCGATTCGGCCGCGGCTCCATTCGCCCTGCCCGTCCGGTCCCCTATGCGCCAGCGTGCTCGCCATTTTCGCCGGGAGGGCTCGGTCGAAGGGCGCCCCGTCCAGGCTCAGGATTCCAGCAATTCCACACATCGAGTCGTGATCTCCGGGCCGACCTCTGCTAACTTCGCGCCACCCTATAGCACATCTGCCCAAGGCTCTTCGACAAGATGCGTAGCCAGCCCTTAAGAAAATCCCGTGTTGCGCTGGTTTACGGTCCTGGTCACGTGGGCGCAGATTATGCTGGAAGCCTAATCCGAGGCATCGAGCGTGCTCTCCTGGAGCTGGGAGGGACCGTTCAGACTCTTAATCTTGCGCATTTCAAAGGCGCGATCCTGGAGGGTGACTGCACGTACGACGACGACTCTCCGTTGATCTCCGGTATCATCGCGTTCCTGGACGCCGCCTGGCCCGCCGAAGGTATTGACATCTGCCTAGGCCTCTTCCACGACGTGTATCTTTCGGCTCGATTGATGGACGTCCTTCGCAGGCGCTGCCGGCGAATAATAAACTACCCGCTCAACCTGCTGGACCAATCTCATAGGTTCCAAAGAGCTCTTGCCTTCTGCGACAACACGTTCTGCGCTGAAGAAGAGGCTTTACCGGCTCTTCGAGCCGTCGCGGGCGACAAGATTCGATATGTGCCCATGGCGGCTGATCCCCACATTCATCGTCCTGCAGGAGCATCCCTCTGTCCTAGATTGCTCTTCGTTGGAAGCTTGTACGCCGAGCGCGCGCGATTTCTCGATGACTGTGCCAAAATCCTCCCGACGTCTATCTACGGCCCCAACTACACGGTGCTCTCAGTGGCGAAGGGGATCGTGGGAGAAGCCGTCCGTCACGGAAACTGGATCTCTCCCATCAAGGCCGCCCGAATGTGCACGAGAGCGGCACTCCGCAGCCGTCGGTTGCTGTCCGACGAAGAATTCGTTCGCCTCGCGGCGGGCCACGGTATTTCAGTTGGGTTTTCAACCGTTTATAGGGAGCCCACCGGGGCAGTAGCTCACAAGGTTCGTTTACGCGACTACGAAGCAACCATGTGCGGACTGTGCCATATAACGCGCCGGCTCCCCGAGCTCGAGAGGGGATTCAAAGATCGCCAGGACATCATCCTGTATGACAGCGAAGACGAGATCGCAGGAATTCTCACCGGGATCAGCGATGGGCAGATTCCTTGGGCTTCTATCGGGGCTTCCGCCCGACGACGAGCGCTGGCCGAGCATACTTGGACAATACGTCTCCGGGCGGCGTTCGGCTAATTAGCGGATCTTCGATGTCAACCGAATTCCTCATCCTCTTCTATTGGTCGGTCGGCGTTACGCTGCTTGCTCTTCTTCGACTCCGAATCGGGATCTTCTTCATCTCGGTCCATCAGGCCACCGCGCTTCGTGCCTTCGCGAACATCGCACAATACGGACAGCCCCGATCACAGGCATTTCTTCCGACGATGATTTTTGGACAGGAGGGCCTTGAAACGTCGGGGGTGATTTTTCTTATCAGCGGAATGTTGACGACGCTATTTGTTGCGCTTCCGGCATCGATTCGACATCGACCGCCTCACACACAACTCACAATACCTCCGGTTCCGACGTGGGGTCTGTGGGCCATCGGTATTTATCTCGCCATCTTCACGGTATCTGTGAAAACGATCTTCACGGGATCCTACGCTACGCAGGGACAGATTCTCTTCGACGCGCCCTCCGGTGGCGTTCAAGCCATCGTGGTCGGAACAATCATCTATGAGCTGTATCGCCGCGTACAGGCAAGGAAGCTCACTCCTCTCCGCGCCTTCATCGCCTTTCTGATCATCTGTTTCGTTACCGATTATAGTAAGGGTTCAACGGGGTTCGCGACCGGATTTCTGATGACGGGCATTTTCCTGTTTTGTTCGACGCAGACCGGAATCGTCAAACGGTGGGTTCCCTTGATCGGCGCACTCTCTCTCATCATCTTGATGGCGTTGCTTATCCGTACCGCGCGTCATACTCTGCATCAAGACGGCATTGACGCGTTGACATCTGCAGGAAGTACGTTGACCTCTGCCGAGAGCTCTCGATCGGAGAATGCCGAAGGTATTGAGGAGAGGTCAAATGGCTCTCAAATAGCGGCTCACGTCTTGGAGTGTGTATGGCTTTACGACAACGGCTACGATCGTCAGTGGCGCTCATTTTACAATCCTATCTTGTACACGTTTCAACCCGCGTTCTTAATGAAGATTCTGAATATCGAGCGCGAGGAGGAGGCCGCCTGGGAACTTGGCCGATACTTCGTTCATGGTGGCGGACTCTTCATTTTTGGCGAGATGTATTGGAATGGTGGCTATCTTTGCGTATTCTTGATGACGGCGTCGCTTCTGGCGCTTGCGTGGTTCGTTGATACGCGGCGAGATGTGTCTTTCAACGCACTCCTGTTTGCCTGTATGTTCACTCCTTCTCTGTTTCAGGGGACGCAGTACGGCGTCACGTATCCTGCGCGGGGTTTCTCGAACGCGGTCCTTGCTATTCTGATCTTCCGCCTCGCTCGCTGGGCAAGCGCGTCGCGGGTGACACATAGAGTTTCGAAGCGCGTGCTGTCCCGTGAAGCCAGGTGAGGCAGCTTTTAGAGCGGATCGGACCGCGATCGACGCAGTCAAAGGCGTGTTGCTGTTGCTTGTAATCCTGGGTCACGATACGGTCCTCACCGGTGCGTTTCCGACTTTCTTTCCCGTAGTCAACAACTTTCACGTCATCGGTTTTCTGTTTCTCCCTTTCTTGTTTCCTTCTCAGAGACTGTCATCGCGCCTTCTGGCTGACAGAGCGACGCGGTATTTGGTTCCGTACGTGATATTTGCGTTGGCCGCCGCAATGGTGTTTCAGGTGTTCGTGGCGGGGCCAGGGGAGCCGAGCCACCGATCTGGTACGTTCGTTCTGCAGGCAATCGCGCGAGGAAACCCAGCGTCGTTAAAGGAGGCTACGGGATTCTCGGCGTTCTGGTTCCTCCCAGCGCTTCTTTCGACCGTCCTAGTTCGCGGTCTCTTCGTGATCCTGACGAGAGCGCTTCGGGTGGCGTTTTTGTTGACTACGCTAGCTTTTCATGCATCTGCAGGCGTGCTTTCTCAAACGACACTCCATGCGTCCCCGATGGGACTGTCCGTAGCCATCTTCGTGTTTCCGCTGGCTTGCTTGGCGGCTGCGGTCGCGCCGTGGACACCGTCAAGGCGATTTCTGGTGGGGGCGGTATCGCTTCCTGTAGCCGTATGTTGCGCCGTGTACGCCGCTGTTTTGGGTAGCGTAAGTAACGTAGGCGCCATGACTGTGTACGGATGGGATCGCATCGGCAGGCTCGTGCTGCACGACGTTTACGCCTTCACCGCTTTTCTGACCGTGGTCGCTTTGGGTCCGTCCTTGTCGCGGTTGCAATTATTTCGTAGCTTGGGCCGCGAGTCATTGGCAATCTATCTGACGCATCTTTTCGTTCTGCAGGCGTATGCCGGCGCGGCGCGTGCGCTCGGCGTGAGGTCCGTGGGATTGGTTGGTTTGGAAAACGTGGCCGTGAGCATCGTTGTCGGCGTCGGGGGATCGTGGCTCGCGGCGAGGATTATCACTCAGACGCGGTTGAAGCGCTGGATTTTCCCCAATAGCGCCGCCGATTGGCCTCCGCTGCAGGCGATCTTCTTGAGATCCAAGCCCAAAACCGGCTGACGTGGCTTTTGGGAGCATGACGACGCAGGTGTCTTCGCGAGTTTGGTATCACGTCACGCCCGCGGCAACGAACGGCGGACGTCGGCCAGCTCGCGCGCGAGATCGGCGCAGCTCTGCACGCGGTCCGCGGGATCCTTCGCCAGCAACTTGAGGATCAGCGCCTCCAGCGCGAGCGGGATCTTGGGGTTGTGCGCGCGCGGCGGGCGCGGCTCCTCGGTCATGTGCATGACCAGCAGCGGCATCAGCTCTTTGTGCGTGAACGGAAGGACGCCGGTGAACATGCGGTAACACAGGACCCCGAGCGCGTACATGTCGGTCAGCAACGTGACCGAGCTCGTGTCGTTGATCTGCTCAGGGGACATGTACTCGGGCGTTCCCGCGATCATTCCCGCGACGGTCTTCTGCACCGCGCCCGGCCGCTTTGCGATGCCGAAGTCCATCACCTTCAAGACGCCCTTGTCCGTGATGAAGAAGTTGTCGGGCTTGATGTCGCGGTGAATGACGCCCTGTTCGTGCACCAAGTCCAGCGCGTGACAGGCCTGAATCAGGATTTCGATCCCGTGGGCGAACGGCAGCGGCGCGTTGCCCATGTGCTTGTTGAGGTCTCCGCCCTGCAGCAGCTCCATCGTGATGTACTTGAACGGACCGTACGTCCCGATGTCGTAAAGACGGATGATGTTGGGATGGTTGAGCTGACGCGACAGCGTCACCTCGGCTTTGAAGCGCGTCACCATCGCCTCGTCGGCCGCGAGCTGCGAGAAGAACTTGATGGCCAGCGTTTCGGTGAGCTCTAGGTCCTTGGCCCGATACACCGCCGCCATGCCCCCCTGCCCGATCTTCTTCTCCAGAAGGTAGCGGCCGTTGACCACCTCGCCCTCCACGACGTCCACCGGGCCGCTCGCGGCGGGCGCGGCGGGCGCGCGCGGCGCGGGGGAAGCGGGCGGCGGCGAAGACGCCGGCTTGACCGCCGCGAGCGACGGCGCCGAGGCTGGGCCCGCCTTGGCCGTGGCCAGCGTCGACCGCGACGTCGGCTGGGGCGTCGCGGGCGCCGGCTTGACAGCGTGAGCCGGCGGCGGCGCGTACGTCGGCACCGGCGGCCGGCCGGGCAGCGGCGGAAGGTCGGGCACGCCCCCCGGTTGCTGCACGGAAAACAGGATCACCGGCTGCGCGTCCTGCTGCGCCACCGTGACCTGCACCGCCGCGCTGGGTGTGGCCATCCCCGGCGTCGCCGCCGCGTCGGCCGCCTCGACCTGGGAAAGCCGCGTCGCGGTGTCGCGGTAACCGGGGTCGCGCGCCAGGACCTTGCGATACACGTCCTTGGCCAGCTCCAGGTATTGGTTCTTCTGAAACAGCCTGCCGAGCACGTAGAACGGGTCGAGCTCACGATCGTCCTGCGGCCCCGAGCCGACGAACCGCGTGAGGAACTGATCGATCTTGGCATCGAACACGTTCAGCTCGTTGGCCAGCTTGACCACGTTGACCGAGCACACGCGATAGCGCTTGTCGTCGCGCGGAACCTGCACCAGCCAGTCGAGGCACTTGCGCGATTCGCCCGCCTCCATGAAGCACACCGCCGCCTCGTATGCGAGCTTGCCCTCGGCGAAGAAGCCGGCGGCCTGGCCGGGGCGCTTGAGCTTGTGCGCCGCTCGCCCCGCGCGACCATATTCCCCGAGCTCCACGTAGACGCTGATGGCCGCGTCGAGCTTTCCGTCGCGCTCCAATTTCTCCGCCAGCGCGAGGTTGTTCTTCTCTTTGCCCTCCGGCTCGGGCGCCTTGGCCGGCGCGATGTAGACCAGATTCGGCAGGTCCTTCTCGCTCGCCTGTTCCAGGCGCGCCGCCTGGACGTAGTCCCCGATCTTCTCCAGCGCTTCCACGGCCCGCGCCCGCTCGCCGACCTTCAGGAACAGATCGACGGCTTTGGGGATGTCGCCCGCGTTGACCAGGCAGATGGCGGTCTTGAGCGCCAACTTCTTCTTGTCGGCGTTCCAGCCCTTGCACTTTTCCAGATCGCCGAGATCGATGAGCAGCAGCGGGGCCGCCTCGGCGAAGCGGCGTGCCGCCACCAGCAGCCGCGCGGCATCCTCGTTCGAACCGCCACGTAGGTACGATTGAATCGCCGAATCGACCTGCCCGCGCTTCTCCTGGGCCCGGGCGCGCTCAATCGCTTCCTTCGGATCCACGTCCAGCAATCATCTTGCCACAACGACGGATCCGCGTAACCAGCGCGACGCTTTTTGATGAAGCCGCAGCTCCCTACTACGTCGCGGCGCGCAGACGCCGCCAGAGAATGGCCGGGCCGCCCAAACCGAACAGCACGCCCAGCTTCCGCCGCCCCCGCGCGAACAACACCACGGACCCGACCACCGAGCCCACTCCCAAAACCCACGGCAGGACCCCGCGGCCCGCGCTCCAGCTCCAGTTTCGCCACGTCTTCTTCATGATGCCCTCCCTTGCGTGCCTACGGGAAAGCTGGGGTCGGCGCAGGGAAAGGGAAGGCCTCGCAACGGCGAGGACGTCAGCTACGGTAATCGGCGTTCTCGCTGATGTATTCGTGCGAGCGATCCGCGCCGAGGACGGTCGCGGCCCCTGAACCGGCATGGAGGTCCACGGTGACGGCGACGGCGCGCTCGTGCGGCGGGTAGTCGAGCGGCGGCCGGAAGGCGACGCCGTCAGGAGGCGGAACGCTGGCGTAGAGCTCGGCGGCCCGCAAGTGAGCCACCAGCGCGGCCTCGGCCTCGCGGTCCAGGCGGAAGCTGCCGTCCACGAAGATGACCCGCCCGCCCATGGTCAGCGTTGCGTGCGACAGGTCCAGCCCCGGAGCGTGCAGTCCCACGTGCTTGCCGATGGCCGCCACCAGCCGCCCCACGTTGGGGTCGTTCCCGCACACCGCGCACTGGAAAAGCGGCGACCCGACGATGGCCTTGCCGATGCCGCGGGCCAGCTCCACGGACGGCGCGCCGCGCACCGCAACCCGGATGACGTGATGCACGCCTTCCCCGTTGCGCACGACGTCCTCGGCCAGGTCGGCGCACACGCCGGTCAAGGCGTCCGCGAACGCCGACTCTGACCGACAGGGGATGGCCCCCGATGACAGCGCGACGACGGTGTCCGACGTGCTGGTATCGCCGTCGATGGTCATGACGTGAAAGCTCGCGTCGACGGCATGGGCCAGGGTCTCCCGCAAGACGTCGCGCGGCACCGCCAGGTCGGTCAGGACGTACACCAACATGGTCGCCAAGCTCGGCTCGATCATGCCCGCGCCCTTCGCGATGCCGACGACGCTGCCTTCGCCGACCGTTCGCCGCCGGACTTTGGGATAAAGGTCGGTGGTGACGATGCCCTCCGCGGCGGGCAGGATCGACGCCGGCTGCAGCGCCGCGATGGCCGCCGGCAGGGCGGCCGCCATGGCGTCGACCGGCAGCCGCCAGCCGATGACCCCGGTCGAGCACGGCAGCACCTCGTCGGTTGAAAGTCCCAGGCCGCGCGCCGCGTGGGCGCAGAGGCGCTCGGACGCTTCGACCCCGCCCTCCGCGCAGACGTTCGAAATCTTGTTGTTGATGACCACGGCCCCTAGGCGGGGCGCTGACAGGCGGCGGCGGCCGACGATCACCGGCGCGCCCGGGAATGCGTTCCGCGTGAACAGCGCGGCGAAGTCGGGCGTCGGCCGATCGAGGGCGAGCAGCGTGATCACCATCCGCGCCGGTTTGCCGGTCTCGACCGGCACCACGTCCAGCGGCGCGGCGCCGACACGGAACCCGCGCGGCAAGATCGCCTGCGACGTCAGCCACGATCTGTGCTGGTCGCGCGAGGTGAAGGTCAGGATCGTGCTGGCCACCGCGGGGCACCGACTTTACGCCTGTCGGCGCAAGCTCGATACTGCGCCGTATGAGCGGAGCGGTGGCGGCGTGAGCGGTGGCGGCGACCTCCATCCCAATGCGCTCTTGGTGAAGCGCTTCTATCAAGCCTTCGCGCGCCGCGACGGCGTCGCCATGGCCGCCTGCTACACGGCCAATGCCCGGTTCTCCGATCCCGTGTTCCCCGCCCTGACCGGCGCCCAGATCGGAGCCATGTGGCGAATGCTATGCCAGCGCGCGGCCGACCTGGAGGTCACGTGCAGCGCCATCGTGGCCGACGACGCGCGCGGGCGCGCCCGCTGGGAAGCGCGGTACACGTTCTCGGCGACCGGCCGGCGCGTTCATAACGTGATCGACGCCGACTTCGTGTTCGATGCGGGCCTCATCGCCGTTCACACCGACCGCTTCGACTTCTGGCGATGGTCGCGCATGGCGCTGGGCGCCGCGGGCGTGCTCCTTGGATGGACTCCCCGGGTGCGCCGCAAGGTTCAGGCGCAGGCGCGCGCCGGCCTCGACGCGTTCGCGGGCGGCGACGGCGGCAAGCGCTGAAAAGCGCTGCTCGATCAGCGATTGAACGAAACGCCGCTCCGGTTATTCTGCCCGCCATGACTTACCATCCACGAGCGATTGCATTGGCCTCGGTCCTGGCCCTTCTCGATTGCGGCGGCGGCGGTGACGCGGATGGTCTCGCGGACGTCGACGCGCCCGTCGGGCCCACGCTGGCGGTCGTCTTCAAGGCGCCGCGCAGCTCGGATACACCGTGGCCATGCCAGGCGACGTAAACGGTGATGGGTTTGCTGACTTCGTGATCGGCGCTCCATCCAGCAGCGAGGCCCTGATTCCCGGGCGGCTGGTCCGGCGGTACAAGCGGTTTTTTACCGACGTCGAGCTGGCGTCGGGCGAGATCGTGACGGTCCATTGTCCCAACAGCGGGGCGATGACCGGGTGCGCGACGCCAGGCAGCGAGGTGCGCGTGTCGCGCCAGCCGGGCGCGCACCGCAAGCTGCCCTACACGTTGGAGCTGGTGCGCGTGGGCAGGACGTGGGTCGCGGTCAACACCCTGGCGCCCAACCGCGTGGCCGACCACTTCATTTCGGCCGGCGCCGTCCCCGAGCTTGCGGGGTACCAGCATCAGCGGCGCGAGGTGCGTTACGGCCGCGCCAGCCGCGTGGATATTTTGCTCTGGGATGGCGACCAGGACGGACATGCGGGCGGGCGCCGGATTCGCGCGTGCTTCGTCGAGATCAAGAACACCACCTTGCGGCGCGCACACCACGCCTGCTTCCCGGACGCGGTCACCGCGCGCGGCCTCAAGCACCTGCGCGAGCTGTCGCGTGAGGTGGGCCGCGGACAACGCGCGGTGATGTTGTTTTTCGTCAGCCGCATGGACTGCGGGCGCTTCCGCCCCGCCCACGAGGTCGACGCCGCCTATGCGGTCGGGCTCGCCCGCGCCGCGCGCGCAGGCGTCGAGGTCCTCGCCTACCGCTTTCGCGCCACGCCGTCCGGTTTCGCCCTCGATCGGCGGTTACCGGTCGACCTCACCAGCGCCGGGGCGACGGGGGTCCGTTGACCGAGTTGCGGTTTGAGCGCACGCTGGCGCTTCCAGGAGGCACGCTTATGAAGGGGTCCTCGAAGTCGCGATTGCTTTTCGTCGCCGCCGGATTTCTGACTCTGGCTTGCGCGTCCGAGGGCCGGCGGCCTGGCGGCGGCGGCGCCGATGGCAGCGTCGGCGCGGGTGGGAGCGGCGGAAATGGCAACGGTACGGGAGGAGGAGGAGGAGGAGGCTCCGCCGGCACTGGGGGCCGCGACGCATCCGCCGGCCGCGACGGCGCCGTGACCGGCAGCGACGGGAGCAGCGATCGCGCCAGCGGAAGTGGCGGCGGGGGCGGGGGCGGGAGCGGCGGCAGCGGCATGACGGTCGTCGATGGCGGCCGTCCAGACAACGGTTGTGTGGAGAGCTTCGATCTTCCCAAGGGCCCACCGCCCAACGTGGTGATTGTGCTCGACCGGTCCGGGTCCATGGATCAGGTGCCGATGACCGGCACCGGCAACCTGTGGGCTCAAACCACCGGCGCCATAAGGTCAATCGTCATGCTCACGCAGTCGCAGATTCGGTGGGGCATCGGCTTCTTCCCGGGCACCACGGACTGCGAAGCCGAGCCGATCGCGGTGCCCGTGGCCGCCGACAACTACACGCCCATCGATGCGGCCATCGCCCGCAAGGGGCCGGGCGGCGCCACGCCCACCACCGACGGCATAAACCGGGCGATCGCGTACCTCGATACCGTCGCCGACCCGGGCAAAAAGTACATCATGCTGGCCACGGACGGCGCGCCAAACTGCGCCGCCATGTGCACCTGTCCCGACACCTGGACGTTGATGGGGACGGAATGCGTGAAGATGCTCTGCCCCATGTGCGGCATCTCGCGCATCGACTGCATCCGCGGGGACGACCAGGACGCCGCCATCGCCGCCGTGACGGCGGCCGCGAACAAAGGCTATCACACGTACGTCGTCGGGCTGGCCACGTCGCCGACCTGGGAGGCGGTGCTGGACAAGCTCGCCGAGGCGGGCAAGGAGCCGCGGCCCGGCATGCCCAAGTACTACAAGGCGTCGGACCGTGCCGACCTGGAGGCGGCCATGCGCGCCATCGCCTCCAAGGTCATCTCGTGCGAGTTCGCGCTGTCCACACCGCCATCGGATCCGGATCGCACGCGCTTGTTTCTGGGCGGGATGAGCGTACCTCGCGATCCCACGCGTAAAGAAGGCTGGGAGTTCGGGCCCGGAGACAAGTCGGTCATCTTCTACGGCTCGTGGTGCCAGATGGTGCAGGACGGCACCAGTACGGACGTCACCGCCTACTTCGGCTGCGGCACCGCGTAACCAGCGCGGCGAGCGCGGCGAGCGCGAACCCTGTGCCGCCGTCCACCGAGGATGGCCGCCCCGCCGAGACGCGGCAGCCGTAGTTCTCGCCACGCACGCGGCTGTCGTCGATCTCGGCGGCATCCGGAAGGCCGGCTCCCTGAGCGACGACCGTGATGGACGCCGACGCGGTGGCGCCCGCGCCGTTGGTGGCGGTGACCTCGATGGTCTGCCGGTCGCTGATCCCCACGAGGTCCCACTGCACCGGCACGCCGACGCCGTCAGCCTCGAGCCCGATGGGCGAGACCTTGATGTGCATCTTCTTTATCTCGCAGGGGTCGGTGGCGTTGGCGTGGACCGAGAACGCGTCCGGGACCGTGGCGCCGTCTGCCGGCTGCGTGATGGTGACGACCGGCTTGCCACCCGGCGGACAAACCGGCTCGAATGGCGAAGGCTTCGCCGTGCCCGCCGGCCACGGCCCCAGCCTGGATAACATCATCTGGTAGGAGTTCTGGCGTGTCATGCGGCAGCGCGAATCGACGACCGGGCTCTCCGCGTTCTGAAAACCGTCGCACGACATGCAGACCGTGGGGTTCATGACGTCCGCCTGGCTGGCGGTGTGCTCGAGACCGACCAGGTGGGCTTGCTCCTGGGCGATGACGATGGCGCACGTCCGCGCGCTGGATCCGCACTGGAACGCATGGCACGTGTTGCCGTTCTGATCGACGCAGGCGAAGGGCGCGATCCCTCCCACCGCAGGGCCATGGCCGCACCACGAGCCCCCATTGGTGATGACCTCCGTATAGAACGGGCCGCTGGTGGGCCGCTTGAGCGTGAAGATGACGTTGAAGTCGGCGTACCACTTGTCCAGGAATGTCTGCACGCGCTTCTGGCAGCCCAAAACTCCTTCGGTCCCGCCGAAGCTGCACGTGTAGGCGGGCGGCATCCCCGGGCAGATCATGCTGCCCGAAGGAGTCTTGCCGTCGGGGTAGAAGAGGTAGAAGACGCGGGGCTCGATGTTCCGCGCCGCCGACGTGGTATCGGAAAGAACGTCGATCGTCGGAATGTCCACCAGATCGTCGATCAGCGACAGGCTTTCGGGCGAGGCGAGGGCGCCCACGATCCCCAACCGGTGCACGACAGGTGCCAGACGCCTCTTCATGACGGTGGCGCGATGCTATCACGGCGACGCCCGACGACCGTCCGTCCGCCTGCGCCGTCGATAGCGGCCATGGCGCGCCGGGAATGTGCTTGACGGCGTCGGTCCCGCGACGCGAGGATGCGCGGGCCGTGATCGAGGCCGCGACCTTCATAACCGAGCTCCTGGCCAAGAACCAGGCGGCCATCGACCGGCTGGTGGGCGGGTACCTGGCGGCCATCGAGAAGGAAGGGTTCGGGATCGCCGACGTCCTCAAGGTCGAGCTCAAGATCGTCATCGAAGCGGCAGAGGTCGCCGCCCTGTGGACGTCGGACTCGGAAGACCTGGACTTCAAGCTCGCGATGGCCAGCCAGTGCGGCGACCGGGCCCGCCACTATCATCTGATCCGCGGGCGCCTGGAGGCCCTCGGCGTCGACCTCACGGGCACCGATCCGCGGCAGGGCGGCTACTCCAAGCTGTTCGCGTTCCAGCGATCTTTGCAGACGACCGAAGAGCGCGCCTGCGCCGGGGGCATCACCGCACGGACGCTGTCCATCGCGCGCGCGGGCGTCCTGGCGGACTGGTGCGATCTCAAGGAAGACGCCGAAACCGCGCGGCTTTATCGGGACGCGCTGCGGCCGGACGATCAGCGGCACTACGAGGCCGGCCGCAACGCTCTGCTGAAGGTCGCCATCGGAGAAGAAAGCCAGGCGCGCGCGCGCCGCGCCGCCTATCGCGTCATCGAGCTCGTGGGCGAGCTGCAGGAACCGAACTCTTTGCGCAAGATCCTGGCCCGCACCAAGAAGTAAGCTCAGGCCACGTCACAGACGATGACGGTGATGTTGTCGCGGCCGCCGCGACCGTTGGCCAGCTTGACCAGGCGCGCGGCGACCTCGCTGGGCTGGCCGCTCATCAAGCTGTCGAGCTCGTCGTCTTCCAGATAGCCGTGCAGGCCGTCCGAGCAGAGAAGGAAGCGATCGCCCGTCAACGCGTCCACTTCAAGCGTGTCGACTTCGACATAGTCACGATGCCCGACCGCGCGCGTGATGACGTTCTTACCGGGCGCGTTGGCCGCTTCCTCGGGGGTGATGAGCCCATGCTTGAGCTTGTAGTTGATGAGCGTGTGGTCCTCGGTGAGCTGCACCGTGCGGCCGCGGCGACAACGATAGACGCGGCTGTCGCCGACCTGCGCGATGAAGCCCACGCCGCCCGAAAACAGCAGCGACGACAGGGTGGTGGACATTCCGCGCTGCTCGGGATCCAGCTCTCCCATGCCGAAGACCATGTAGCAGGCCGACTGGACGGCGCTTTCAAGCAGGCGGCGGACGACGCTGCGTGTGTCCTCGTTGGGATCGCGCGTGTGCCCCTCGATGGCCGACCGCCAGCGGCGGACCCAGGAATGCACCAGGCCCACGGATTCGGCGCTGGCCACTTCGCCTTTGGCGTTGCCGCCCACGCCGTCGGCCACGATATAGAGGTTGAGCTCGTCGTCGCACAGGTAGCTGTCTTCGTTGTGGGGTCGGACGCGTCCGACGTCGGAAACCCCCAAGGACGTGATGAGCATGCGCGCGACCAGCGAGCATAGCGCGCCTACGGCGGAGCGCGCTACATGCAGACGCTGATCTCGCCGCCCGCGGTCCCTCCCCCGACGGGCGCTTGCGGCGTGACACCGGCGCCGAACCATGACTGGCTGGTGGTCCCCACTTCCTTTCCGGCCCCGGTCATGGTGTCGATCTCCAGGATCTGGCCGACGCGGTTGAACCCGTAAACCCGGCCGCACCAGAAGGCGACGCCCCAGATGTCGGCGAACCCGATGGGGCCCACTTCCGTCGCCGCGCCGGTGGTGCGGTCGATGCGCACCAGCGTGTTGTTGGCCGTTGTCGCGACGCCGCCCTTCTCGGCGATGCCGTACAAGGTTCCGTCCATGACGCCCACGATGTCGCCGGCCACCGTGAAGCCGGCGCCCCACTGGCCGATGTGGGTGATGGTTCCGGTCTGCGGATCGATCCGCTTGAGCGCTCCCATCTTGTCGCTGAGCAGCAACGTCCCGCCCGCGTCGAAGGTCAGCGCCAGAGCGTAGTTCCCGGGTACCGAGACGAGCTTGCGCAAGCTCGCGTCCGCCGGATTCGCCTCGTACAGGGCGTCGGACGCGATCACGTAGACGTGGTCGTCGGGCGTGACCGCCAGGTCGGTGATGGTGCGGACGATGGAGCCGCCGCCCGGCGTGGTCTCGCGCAACTGCCCGACGCGCTCGACCGGAACCGGAAACGCGCGCAGCATGCGCGTGTCGATGCGGAACAGCTCCGTGCCGCTGTGCGCGTAGATGTAGCCTTCCCTGATCTGGGAATCACCCAGGAACCCTGCGTCGCGGCCACCGGCGGGCAGTCCTCCCCCCGCGCCGCCGAGGCCGCCGCCGAAGCCGCCGCCGCCGAAACCGCCGAAGCCGCCGCCGCCGCCGCCGCCGAAACCGCCCATCCCGCTGCCCGCAAAGCCGCCTTGGCCACCCATCCCCGCGTCGGGGCCGCCACCGCTTCGCCCCCCCTCTCCGTCGGCAT